>Ga0265303_10000261_pt1 | contig 28511 bp, 23 predicted proteins | sample Helome_2_FD_192494 | JGI IMG/M metagenome (GOLD analysis project Ga0265303, IMG submission 192494) | Marine sediment microbial communities from subtidal zone of North Sea - Hel_20160317 (Illumina Assembly) | ecosystem: Environmental > Aquatic > Marine > Subtidal zone > Sediment ... | reverse complement strand
GATTATCTGAACCATCTGCTTGAAGAACTACCCAGAAAATCACAAGACATCGAGCAGCTGCTGCCCTGGAACGTTGACTTACCACAGCAGGTCAAGCGCTAGTAGGTGGGGTTGGCCGGACGCTTACCCTCAAACAGGGGCTTTGAATTTGGTGCCCGCACCACGAATCGAGCGCGGGAGCTTCTTATTACAAGTCTGTGTAAAAATCGTTATAAATCAATAATGTATATTAATTAAATTCATTAAGTACCTCAAAACACCCCTGTTTTATCTGCGTATTCACATTAAACGAAACCGAATCCATCAAAATTAAGATCAGAGAATTTATCGTGATCGGACCTCCATTGTAAGTAGGTCTGCATCTAAGGAGGATTGGCACCCGCCTGTGCGATCGCTGTCAGCGCATTGGTGATGTTCTGTAGCCGTGTCTCCAGCCCCAGATCAGTGTCGCGTTGAAGATTGTGCTTAGACGCGAGAAATGCCGGATCGTTGAAAGCGATAAACACGTCACCGGTTTCGTTTTCATAGACCAGGAATTTCTGCGGCAGATCCAGGCCAATCGACTGGTCGTTTTGCATCAGCGGCGTGCCGACGTTGGGATTACCGAATACCAGCAAATGAGTAGGACGTAGCTTAATCCCCTTCGCCCGGGCCTGGGCGCTGAAATCTATCCCGCCCGCGATCGGAATCCGAAATCCCCGCTCAGTCAGTTCCACCAGCAATTTCGCTATGGTTTCTTCGACCGACTGATTGCTTGGCACCTTGAGAATGCCATTGTCCATACGTCCAAACTGGTTCAATACCCCATCGAATAGGCGCAGCAAAAAATCGCGTTGCTTTATGTCGTGGCGATCGGCCAGAAAGCCAACGTTATTGAACTCTAAATTTATATCCCCGTTTTCGTCTTCGAATACCAGAAACTTCGATGGCAGATCAAGTGCCGTGGTTTGGCGGCGGCGGACCAGTAGTGAATCAAAAAACGGTGTACTGGCAAACAGGACGGTGGTGGGTCGCAGTTTAAGGCCTACGCTGGCAGCGGCGCCTGTATGATTGATTTCCGCCACGATCTTGATGCGTTGATCGTCCAATGTGGCACGGATACGGTCAACCGCTTCCTCGACGGTGCCGACATCGTCCAGGCTAACTTTGCTGTTTTGATCGGCTTTAGCGACATTGAGCGTGAATGCAATCGTGAGTATGATGAGGATTAACTTGAACATGATTTCACTCCTTGATTGGGCCTGACATATTTTAATGAACGCAATCGAAGTCCTTATTGCTAACTTCAGGATACAGGGAGTATAAACACCCAATTTTCACTATTCCACCAAATTAAAGATCGGGAACTCACGACGCCGTTCGGTTTTGGAGTATTCGATATCTGAACGAATCCTACCAACACACTCAAAATAGGGGGCAGACATCGTTTTAGTTGCAGGGTAGCTGCTAAAAGGGAAAAATGGTCTGTTCCCCGAATATCCGGTAACGGATCAGGCGCCCAGGTCGCCGAATGGCAGCAGGCGATCATCCCCAACCTTAGCCATCGCCTGCGCCAGCTGTCGTTGCAGGTAATGCAGTTGATCGCGATACCGGGCCTGTGTGGCAAGATTCTCGAGCTCACTCGAATCCCGGGCCAGGTTGTACAATTCCCGCAAACCATCCGGCTGCACTACCAGCTTCCAGTGCTCTTGATACCAGGCACGCTGCTGAATCGGCTGGTGCAAACCATAGTGCTGGGTCATTAATCCGCGGCGCCAGCTGGCACTGTCGTCCTCGATTATCGGGGCCAGACTCGAACCGTGTAACGGTCGCTCGATGTCGATCCCACAGATTTCCATAATCGTAGGCACCAGGTCGAGCTGACTTACAAGCTGATCGCGAGTTTCAGCTTCGCTTACACCGGCGCCGGCCATCAGCAACGGGATCCGCATTGTTGCCTCGACCATCAGGCCACCCTTGTTGGCGACGCCGCCGTTGGTTCCCACCGCATCACCATGGTCGCTGGTGAAGATTACCAGCGTATTGTCCAGGTCGATCCGTTCGAGCAGCGGGCACAATGCGGTTTCGACCAGGATTACGTGTTCGAGCGCGCGCTGATACATTCGGCGCCAGCCCTCGTCATCCAGCCCCAGGGCTGCAGTCCAGTAATCGCGATAATCACCATGATGCTGCGGGCGCAACTCGAGCTGACTGGCGAAGTTTGCCGGCAACTCGATTGTGTGGTCATCGAGCATCCCGTGAAACGGTTCGGCCAGCAGATAAGGCGGATGCGGTCCCCAGGTATCAACCCGCGCAAAAAACGGTTGCTCGTCAAGCTCCTCAATCCAGCGGCACGCCTGATCGGCAATAAAAAAGGCTTCATGAGTTTGAGCAGGCCCATCGAGGCGAGCAACACCGGACTCATAATCGAACCATTGCGTCGCTTCCAGCAGGCGCACTTCGCTGGCGCAAGCCATGCCTGATTCCCCGGCAATCTCGATTCGCGCCACGGGATCGGGCAAACCATGGCATTGCAGGTACCCGCGATAGGCGGCACTGGCATAAGGGTAGCCGTAACCCGGCATCGAGAAACCCTCGAAACCGTAATCGATAGCCGAACGCTGATTGTCAACATGCCACTTACCAAACCAGCCGCAGCGATAGCCGGCGCCCCGCAGAGCGTGATGGATCATCCAGTCGGAGTCGTCGAGACCTTGCCGCCCCCCGAAGCGCCCATCATTTTCGGTCAACCCGTGCGCGTGCGGGTAGAGCCCCGTCAGCATCGAGGCGCGCGCCGGGCTGCAAACCGGTAAGACCGAACAGGCACGACTGAACTCGATGCCGAGACGGGATAGCCGATTTTGCAGCGGAAAGACATCGAGTCCGGGCGGCTTGCTGGCGTGGATCTGGTGATCGCTAACAATCCAGAGAATATTCGGCGTTGAGTTCACTTGCGAATGCTGCGATAAATCGCCGAGAAGTCGACATCGCCGTTGCCGGCTTCGACGAACTCGTTAAATCTCCGCGCCGCTTCACTACCGAATCGGGTTTCCTGGCCGGCGGTCCGCGCCGCCTGTTGAGCGAGTCCCAGATCCTTCGCCATCAGGCGCGCGGCGAAGCCGGGCGCATAATCGTTCGACGCCGGTGCAGCAGGTGCCGGACCCGGCACCGGACAGCGATTTTCGAGAATCCAGCTTTGCGCGGCGGCGCCGCTGCAGAGTTGAAAAAACTTGTCGAGATCCAGCTCCAGCGCGTCAGCCAGCGCAAAGGATTCGCACACACCGAGCGCGGTAATGCCACATATCATGTTGTGGCAGGCCTTGGCGGCCTGCCCGCTGCCGGCGGGGCCGAACTCGATCAATTTGGCACCCATAGTCACTAGCAAAGGTCGCGCGCGTTCAATATCGACACTGTCACCACCAACCATAAAACTGAGCGCACCGTTTGCGGCCGCTTCGCTACCGCCGGAGACCGGTGCATCAACGAAGCCGTGACCTTTGTCCTGCAGCAGCGTGGAAACTTTGCGCGTGCTCTCGACGTCGATACTCGAACAATCGATGAACAGGCACCCCGACCCAGCGCAATGCCCGAGTAGCTGGTCAATTACCTCGGTAACATGACTGGCTTCGGGGAGCATGGTAATAAATACGTTGCAATCACGCGCAATCTGCTCAATCGACTCGCCGTCAGCTTCGAAATGTTGTCTTGCCAGTGGACTACTATCCCAACCGGTTACTTTAATTCCACTTTGCAAAAGGCACTGCGCCATGGGTAATCCCATGGTGCCCAAACCTGTAAAACCGACTTTCATTACTGTCCTCCGTTTAATCCACCGTGCCGAAGGCACCATTTTGCCAGGTATTCGGCGACCTGCAGATTACGTTTATCTTCATCGCTTTCCCCCGCACGCGTGGCGGCGTGCCAGGGGATGCGGATGCCTTCCCTGCCGACGCGCGTTGCGACGATTCGACCACTGTCGATCGCCGCCTTGACGGCCCAGCCGGCCAGCACCGATGTCCCCAGCCCGGCGGCCACCATTTCGACGATCGCCTCGGGCACTTCCACGGTTTCGATCCAGTTCGGATAGGAGTTGCTGGGCCGAAACAGGCGAGCGTACTCGCGATCCGGTTCCGGCACGCGCGTATAGGTAATGAAATCCTCGCCGACGATATCGCTGCCCTCGACAAAGACCTTGTCCGCGAGGTGGTGCCCGGCCGGCATGATAAAGCGCAGCTCATCCTCGAACAGCAGCTGCAGATCGACGCCGCTGCGACTGACCTCCCCCGACACAATAACCAGGTCGACGGCGCGCTCGTGCAGGCTCGCGAGCGGGTTACGCGATGCCGCGGCCACCACCTCGATACCGACATCGGGCTCGAGTTCGCGCAAATGGGTCAGGAATGCAGGCAGCCAGTGATAGGCACTGTAAGCCTCGACCGCGAGCCGCACCACGTGACGCAGTCCGCTGGCCATCTTGCGCACGTCGTCCTCGGCGCGCTCCATGTCGGCGAGCAGGCGCCTGGCAACCTGGGCAAGATAATCGGCTGCCGGGGTAGGACGCAGACGCTTGTTAACCCGCAGAAACAACGGCACCTCGAGGCGCCGCTCGACTTCGCGCAGGCGGTGCGACAGGGCCGAAGGTGTGATGCGCAGCTTTTCCGCGGCCTCGGTGACCCGCGGCGTATCGGCAAGCGCGGCAATCATCTCAAGATGTCGAACATCGAGTAACGGCCTATTCATGAATTAAATTCATCAATTTGTGAAGATAATATGATTGAAGTTCATCAATATATCATGAAAATAACTCTTCAATGAAGCTTCCAGCGAGCAAGTCATGTCGGTAACCAATCCCCTGATCGAGCAGGACCGCCAGCATCACGTCCACGGTCAAACCAATCTACGCCAGCACGCGGAACAGGGCCCGGTGGTAATGGTCACCGAGGGTCACGGCGTTTACATCAAGACTGAAGACGGACGCGAACTGATCGACGGCTTCTCCGGCCTCGGCTGCACCTCGCTCGGTTACGACAACGAGCGCCTTGCGGCGGTTGCCAAAAACCAAATGGATACCCTGCCGTTCGCACCGACGTTTTACGGACGCTCGCATCCTAAAGTCGCTGAACTTGCAACCCGACTGACCGGCATGGCAGCGGTGCCGATGGACCGTGTCATGTTTCAGTGTTCGGGTTCCGAGGCCAACGACGCGATGATCAAGTTCCTGTGGTATCGCAACATCGCGCGCGGGCAACCCGAGCGGCGCAAACTGATTTCACGTTGGCGCGGTTACTATGGCAACACCGTCGCCGCGGTGAGCCTGTCGGGCCAGCCCCACATGCATGCCAACTTCGGATTGCCGATGGACGATTTCCTCAAGCTGTCGACCCCGAACTATTATCATTTTCATCGCGACGGTGAAACCGAAGAAGAGTTTTCAGCGCGCCTGGGCCAGGAATTCGAGGCCCTGGTGCTCGCAACCGGCCCGGACAAGATAGCCGCGTTTTTCGCCGAGCCAATGCAAAGCGGAGGTGGCGCCATATTGCCGCCCGCAGGCTACTGGCCGGCGATGCAGGCCGTTATCCAAAAATACGCAATCCATTTTCACGTCGACGAAGTGGTGTGCGGATTCGGCCGCACCGGATACTGGTGGGGTGCGCAGGCCTTCGACCTGCAACCCGACTCTACTTCTTGTGCCAAGGCTTTGACCGCTGCATTTTTCCCGATGTCGGCGCTGATGTTCAAGGAAGACTTTTATCAGGACATGATGCGAAATTCAGATGAAGTCGGCGTTCTCGGCCACGGATTTACTTACTCGGGCCATCCGGTCGGCGCTGCCATTGCGCTGGAGGCGTTGGATATTTACCAGGAGATGGACCTGATCGGCCACGTGCGCGATGTCTCCGTGCCATTTCTCGAAGGCTGCAAGGCGCTGATGGATCATCCACTGGTCGGGGACGCACGCGGCATCGGGTTGTTCTGCGGAATCGAACTCGTCAAGGACAAGAAAACCCGTGAGCAGTTTGACTCGGCGCTACAGATTGGGCGGCGCGTGCAGGACGCCGCACATGCCAACGGACTCTATTTGCGATCGATTCCGCCCGATCGGATCAGTTTCATGCCGCCGCTGATTATCGACAAATCCGAGGTCAACGAAGCGCTGAGAATTTTGCGTATCGCCCTGGATACAGTCTGGAAGGAACTCTGAACATAAAACGCAGCAACCGACGTCGCAAGCCGCCAGCAAAGCCGGTCGTAAGCGATGCGCATGCGCGTTTCCAGGGCGGCTGCTATCGGCCGCTGAGTGATTCCCAATGCGCACAGATCACACGGGCCGCTTTTGACATTCTGCAAAAAATCGGCATTGCCGATGCGCCGGAATGGCTTACCCGGCTGTTGCTGGCAAAAGGTGCGCATCAACGTGACGATGGGCGCATAACCTTTGATCACGGCCAGGTTGAGACCGCGCTTCGACGTGCCAGTCATCGGGTCAGTTTACCCGGATTCGATGAGCGCAGAGGTCTCGATATCGGCAACGCCTATGTGCACATCGGAACCGGTGGCGCCGCGGTGCAAACACTCGACGCCGAGTCCGGCCGGTATCGGGATTCAACGCTTGCCGACCTGTATCGAATGATGCGCATTGTAGACCGATGCGAGCATGTACATTACGGCATTCGCCCTCTGGTTGCCCGTGATATAACCGATCCGCTGGATCTCGACATCAATACCGCCTATGCCTGCCTGAAGGCCACCGGCAAGCCGATTGGCACCAGCTTTCACACGGCCGCGCATGTGGCAATGATCACCCGGTTGTTCGACCTGGCTCTGGGTGGAGAGAATCGATTTCGCAAACAACCCTTTTGCTTCGGGGTCATCGTGCATATTGTTTCGCCGTTGCGCTATGCCACCGAAGGCGTTGATATCATGCGTGCCGCGATTGCTGCCGGTATGCCATTGCAGATATGCAATGCCGGTCAGGCAGGCGCTACCAGTCCGGCTTCATTAGCGGGTGCGCTGGCACAGGGCCTCGCCGAAGCAATTGCCGGCACCATGGTCGTCGACGCGATCAAACCCGGACATCCCTGTATCTATGCTTTCCTGCCTTTTATCTCCGATCTCAGAACCGGCGCGATGACCGGTGGTAGCGGCGAATCCGCAGTGGCCAATGCCGCCGCCGCACAGCTGCTCACCAGCCTGCAAATGCCGGCCGCGGTTTCGGCCGGAATGACCGATTCCAAGATCGAAGATGTTCAGGCCGGTTACGAAAAGGGCTACAGCGTCGCACTCGCAGCACAGGCCGGGGCCGATATGATCAATCTCTCGGTAGGTATGCTCGGTTCTATCATGGTGGCTTCACCAGAATCACTGCTGATCGATAACGATATGTGCGGTGCCATATTACGCACGGTTCGCGGCATCGAGGTCAGCGATGATCTGCTGGATCTGGACAGCATTGAACGCGTGGTCAGCGGTGAGGGTCATTATCTCGGCGAGCCGCAAACGCTGGAACTGATGAAAAGCGAGTACGTCTACCCTGAACTGGGTGATCGCCAATCCGTGGCCGACTGGCTCGAGGCCGGTGCCGAAACCATCTGGCAACGGGCTCGCGGGCAGGTGCAGGAGCTGCTCGCAGCACCCCCAGCCGACCACCTGACTGCGGACCGCGATCGCAAGATTCGCCAACACTTTAATATCAAGCTTGCAGGAAACCTTCGATGAAAATAAAACGTAGTGTCATTATTGACGCACCAATCGATGCGGTATGGAAACAGGTACGCCTTTTCGATGCTGTAGCGCAATGGAACCCGGGTGTTGAGAACGCGACCCTCGAATCAGGTTCAGCCACCGCAACCGGCTCGATTCGTCGACTGGAAATCGTCGATGGCTCCATTTTTCGCGAAACCCTGCTGGCGCATTCCGATCTCGAACATTGTTATACCTACGATATCCTGGAAAGTCCCCTGCCCTGTCAAAACTACATTGCCACGCACCGTTTTATCGAGATCACCGATGGCGATCGCACGCTGGGCATCTGGGAAGGCGAGTTTGACTGCGACCCGGCCGACGTGGCTGAACTCGAGCAAATCGTCGGGCAACTGATTTATCACGATGCACAAGTTGCACTCAATCAATACATGCAGGAGCTGCAAAAATGACCGATACCCTCGCCAGCCGCGCCATCATTGGCGTAATGACCCCGGCAATGAACACCGTAGTCCAACCGGAACTCGAATCGATGCGCCCTTCCGGCGTCACCAACCAGATGCAGCGCTTTCGCCTGGGTGGCGATTCGATTTCGGATGACCTGTTCGAAGAAGCTGAAAAGTTAATGGATTGCAATCCATTAGCGCTCGCCATCGGCTTGACCACCGATGCCGGGGCCGGTGGTGTCGATAAACTGGCGCAGCGATGCGACGCGCTGTCCAGCCATCTCGGTATCCCGGTCTGCAATGCATCGATTGCAACCCAACAGGGCTTGCAGGCTATCGGTGCCAGACGTATCGCAGTGATCACGCCGTTCAATACCGAAATCGACCAACAGGTCAAAACCAATATCGAGGCCGGCGGTTTCGAGGTCATTGCAATCAAGGGGACGGCGGCACCAAGCCTGCCGGAAATCTGCGCAACACCTCTCGATCAGATTAGCGCTCTGGTTCACCAGCTCGCCGACAGTGACTGCGATGCAATCGCCCAGATTGGCACCGCATTGCCAGTAGTCGGATTGATTGAATCCCTCGAAGCAGAAACCGGAAAACCGATTGTCGCCTGTAACGCCGCCGTCTACTGGCAAACACTACGCGCCATCGGTATCACCGACCCGGTTGCTGGATTCGGTCGTCTGCTGTCCGAATACTGATATGCGCGACCAGGCCCGTGTTGTCATCATCGGCGGCGGCGCCGTAGGCACTTCCTGTCTGTACCATTTGACCCAGGCAGGTGTGAACGATTGCATTCTGCTCGAGAAAGATGAACTGACCTCGGGTTCTACCTGGCACGCAGCGGGAAACATTCCAACCTATGCCACCAGCTGGCTCGGCATGCGCGCCGGCAATTACGCCTGGAAACTATACAAAGAACTCGCGACCCGCGAGGAATCACCGATCACCTACCGCCATACCGGTGCATTCTGGCCGGCGCATACACGCGAGCGCATGGATTTATTTCAGCATCTGGTTGGCGTATCGCAGGCGGCCGGTTTCGAACTGGCGATGCTGACACCGTCCGAAATGGAATCGATGCATCCGTTTTACCTGGCCGGCGATTCCGTGATCGGCGGTATTCACGACCCTTATGAGGGCGATATCGATCCGAGCCAGTTGACCCAGGCACTGGCGCGCTACGCGCGTGCCGCCGGCGCCGAAATCAGTCGCTTCAACGCGGTCAGAAAAATCACCCGCAACGCAAACCGGGAATGGTCGGTGAGCACCGATCAGGGCGATATCAAATGTGAAACCATCGTCAATGCAAGCGGATTTTACGGCGCCCGGGTGGCGGCGCTAATCGGGCAACAGATTCCGGTGGCCACGCTCGAGCATCAATACCTGGTGACCGAAGCAATCGAGGCGCTGCAACAGAATTCAAGCCTGTTCCCACTGGTGAGGGACCCAGATATCCGATTCTACCTGCGGCGAGAGCGCGCCAGTCTCCTCTTCGGCTCCTACGGTCATCCCGGTCGACTGGCGTTTCAGGATGGCATTCCGGATCAGTTTGCGCATGCGCTATTCGACGACTCGGTCGACGATATTGTCGATTTAATCGAACAGGCAATGGAACATATACCTCTGCTCGCCGAAACCAGTATTCAGCGCTTCGTCAATGGACCGATCGGCTATTCGCCGGATGGGTTACCCTTGTGCGGACCCGCTTATGGCGTCGACAATTTCTACCACGCCTGCGGCATTCAGATCGGCATCACGCATTCCGCTGCCGTTGGCAAGGCGATCACGGAATGGATTACCGAAGGTGAAACCGAATGGGACTATGCGGCATGGGACCCCAGACGCTTCGGTGAATGGGCGACTCCGGATTATGCCCGCAAGCGCATCGTTGAACTCTACGATCTGCAGTATGCGATTCCCTACCCGCATCGAATCATCGAATCGGGACGACCGCTGCAATGTACCCCGCTTTATGACGAATTAAGCCGTAAAGGTGCGGTATTCGGTCAGATTGGCGGCTGGGAAAGAGCCTTCTGGTTTGATCTGGACAAATGTAATGACCCGCATCGCTTAAGTTTTCGGCAGGATGAACCCTGGCAGGATGCCGTCCGTAAGGAATGCGAAGCCGTCCGTGATCGGGTCGGCGTCATGGATCACGGTGGTTTTGCAAAGTATGAGGTCAGCGGTGCGGGCGCGAGTGATTATCTGGATAAAGTCTTTTGCGGTCGGCTGCCCGCGGTGGGAAGAGTGAAATTGTCATATATGCTGACACCGCAAGGGCATATCTGGAGTGAAGCCACCATCGCCCGACTGGGGCAAGACCGGTATTTACTGTGTGGGCCGACGCTTGCCGATCAGCGCGATCATGACTGGCTGTCGAACTATTTACCGGCAGACGACTCGGTCAGGCTCAAACGGGGAAGCTCACGCGATGCCGCGCTGATGATCATGGGTCCCGAATCCCGCGCCCTGTTGTCGCAATTAACCGAAACTAACCTGAGCGTTGGAGACATGCCGTGGATGTCGGTGGCTGAAATCCGTATTGTCGGCATCGATGTCACCGCGATGCGGGTTTCCTACGTGGGTGAACTCGGTTGGGAGTTGCACATGGCGGGTGGCGATCTGAACCGCGCCTATGATCAAATCAACCAGGTCGGGCAGAACCTGGGGCTGGTTGATTTCGGATCCTATGCGCTAAACGCGATGCGTATTGAAAAAGCCTACCATGGATGGGGGGCGGACTTTGGCACCGAATATACGATGTTTGATGCAGGCCTGGAAAAATTTATCGACTTCGATAAAAAAGACTTTGTGGGTCGTCATGCGGTGATCGAGCAAACAACCCGGCCGCCTGAATGGCGCTTTATCAAGATGCTTGTTGATATCGGAGACGCCGAACCCCTGCCCAGCGACCCAATCACGCAAAATGGAATGTGCATCGGGTATATTACTTCAGCTAGTGCAGGCTATCGAATCAACCAATGCGTCGCGCTGGGTTACATCGATGCAGCACGGGATGATTCAGATCTTACGGTTCAGGTTCTGGGCAATCATTGCCCGATCCGGGTTGTAACAGGAGCTCTCTACGATCCTGAAAACAACCGCTGTAAAAGTTAGCATCACGATCGAAAGTTAGCATGTTACTCGCGCCAAAAAATCGCCTGGCGTAACCCGTTTATAGCATGGTGTTACCACAGTATTCGGTCTGACCCGAGGAAAAATAATGTCTGCATGAGGGGTCAAACCCAGCTTTCAGGCAAAGAAAAGCCCCTGCATCAGGGGCTTTGAATTGGTGCCGGCACCACGAATCGAACGCGGGACCTACTGATTACAAGTCAGTTGCTCTACCAACTGAGCTACGCCGGCAATTTGCTTATCATATTATTGCTGTTATGGCTTGGGAGGGTAGTTCTTATCCCTTCCAAGGGCGCGAATTCTATTGTTTTTGCTCTGAGTTGGCAAGTTTGCCGGACATCCGACGCTAGTATGACTAACGGCATTTCCAGGGCGACCTGTTTTCGAAACCGGTAAGCGCAGTCGATAACCGCTTCAGCCTAGCCGGGCAGGCACTGGGTCGGAATCTGGCTGATGCCGGTATCAAATTCGTCATCAACAAGTAACTGCAGCAATTCGGTTTCGCTCGATTGTTCGACATAGAGCCAGTAGATGGTGCGTTCACGATAACGCGCCTCGGTTTCAACCGGGAAACCCAACCTGGCGACTCTGGTCTTGAGGCGGTCAGCGTTCTTCTTCAATCCAAAGACACCCAGCGACAGCAGGTTCGGCTGTTCGGGCTGGTTAACAATTATGTGATCGCGGATACCCTTGGCCGAGAGCTTGTTTGCAGTGGTAATTGCCGCTCCGCGGGTCTCGTGACCATCGATATACACCATCACTCCGAGATACTGTTTTTCCAGGCTGGACTTCAACGCGGTCCAGGCCTGGTTGCCGCTATAACGACCGCTGATTTCAATTGCGCGTGACTTGTCGGTAATCGGTCCAATCGTATAACAAACGCGCAGGTCACTGGAGTCCTCGGTCACCAGAATCTCGGGGTTCACGGCAACCTGCTTTTCGGCTTCGGCTTCGGCTTCAGCCTCGGAAACCACCTCCGCTTCACTGATAATCGCGACGTTGGCGTTGGTCAGCATCTGCAGCTGTTCGCCGGCCGGAATCTTTTTCTTTTCAACAAACAATTGTTCGTAAGGCAGTAGCCACTGGAACACCGCAAAGGCGATATTGGCGATCAGCAGTAAGGCAAAAAATACTTTCATTGTTGGCTCAGTCGATGTATTCCGCGAAACACGAGATCGGGAATGATCCTGGCCGACGGGCCGAACAGGCGTTGCACCCGCCCCGCATCGCCTCCGGCGAGCAGTATGCTTGTATCATCATCTAATTCATGGCTCCAGCGATTCACCAGCTCGGGGAGGGTCTCGCTAACAGTTTGCGCGTAGTCTATATGAATCGCAGCCTCGGTTGAACAGCCGGGTTGCCGGGTTTCGGCAATCGCCGGATGGTTAAAATCGATATATTCGAATATCTGCTTGAAATGTTCGAGCGAGGTATTGAAGCCAGGCAGAATCGCACCCCCCAGATGCCGCCCATCGACACGCAACAGATCCAGGGTTATCGCGCTGCCGGCGTCGATTATGACACAATCCCCCGTTACCATTTCCCGCGCCGCGATCAAGGTCATCCAGCGGTCGTCACCCAGGCGTTCAGGTTGTTGGTAGCCATTGGTCACGCCGAGCGCCGACGCGATCGACACAAAACGAGTCACCGCGGTTGCAAATCGCCGTGCCAGCCATTGGTCCAGTTCGGCCTGTCGCGTGACGTCGAGTACCGAGGCAAAATAACAATGCGTCGCTGGCAAACCCTGCATCCAGTGTTCCAGCCGTTGCCGCCACGCGGAATGATATGAGCCGACAAAGCTGGCCTGTAATCGTCCCGCCTCCCACAACTGCGCCTTGAGATGGCTGTTACCGCAGTCGAGCAAAATCATTTTTCAACAGCCCTGAGCGAAATTTCGGCCGCCGAATGAATTTCGATGCCTTGCGCCGTCTCGAGTTGCAACTGTCCATTGGAAGTAATACCGCGATTTATTCCGCGGATTCGACTGTCGCCGGCAATCACTTCGATCTGACGATTGTGATAAACGTCGAAGTGCGCGAATTCGGCGATCAATGCCGCTACCGCGTTGTGCTCGAACGCGCGCACCGCCTGAATCACCATGTCGATCGAAGCCGTTAGCACCCGGGTGCGATCGACCCCGGCGGCTGCAACCTGGGCCAGGCTGGTGGCAGGCTGGGGAATTTGGGCGAGTTCAACGTCACTCATGAATACGTTCAGGCCGAAACCGATCGCGAAATAAATACAGGCTTCGTCCAGCGGTCGCGACTCGATCAGAATGCCGCCAAGCTTACGCCCATCGAAGAGCAGATCATTCGGCCATTTCAGACCCACCATTGCCGCGGTGCTATGCTGTAATGCCCGGCATAATGCGAGGCCGGTGACGATGCTGAGCAATCCCTGGCTATTCGCAGGAATCTCCTTGGCGATGCCTATGGTGCAATAAATATTGCTGGCAAACGGCGACAGCCACTGGCGTCCCCGCCTGCCCCGACCCGCGCTTTGCGCCTCGCTGACCGCGACCACTTCACGCTGGTGCTGCTGCTGGTAACGCAACACGTCGGCATTGGTGGATTCGGTATTATGCTGATAATGCCAGTCAAGACCATGCCGCTCTACTGCCTGCCTGACCTCAGCCTCGTTGATTGGTGCAGCGGGCATCAGCAGCCCAGCCAGTCCTTGCGTGCCGCCTGTTGCTGATCGGTAGCTTTCAACACGAAGGTAGTCGCCGCTGCTGCCTGCAGGACTACTTCAAACTGATGCAATTCATCGCGGCGGAAGGCATGAACCTGCCACACATCCCCCGGCTTCGCGCGCAGGATTTTACTTTCCAGCTGTGACTGGTTTAGCCGAAGCCCATCGAGCGCAATAATCTGATCGCCCGCAGAAAGTCCTCCGCCTTGTGCGGCGCCAGCTTCGACGACGCGTTGAATCAGCAACCCGGCCTCCCCGTCCTTTAACATGGCGCCGAAATCGGCCGTGGGTAAACCGGCCTCGACATCCTTGCCACCTTTGTCCTGCGAGTTTTTAGCCTCGCGTTGCACCACTTCAACCCCGACCGAAGCGAGCAGTTCGGGTAGCGGTAACTCACTCGTGCCATAAATCAATTCCTGCAGAAAAGATCCGAGATCGATGCCGGTGATTTCGCTGACCAGTTGTTGGATGCTGTCGGGCTCCACACCCTTCCCCTGTCGGAGATAAGCCTGCCAGAGACGACGCATGACCGTGTCGAGATTCTGTTGCCCATCGGTCAACTCGCGCATTTTCAAATCGATACAGGCCGCGATCAGGCAACCCTTGGCATAGTAACTGACAATCGCGTTGGCCGCGTTCTCGTCCTGCTTGTAGAATTTGGTCCACGCGTTGAAGCTCGATTCCGCCGCCGACTGACGACTGCGCCCGGGACCGCGTTGCACCCGCGTCATGGTTTGTGCAAGCAATTCGAGGTAACTATCCATTTCGATCAGTCCGCTGCGCAGCAGACCCAGATCGTCGTAATACGACGTAATGCCTTCAAACGCCCACAGCAAATCGGTATAAACCTCTTGCTGGAGATCATAAGGCTGGTAAACCACGGGTTTGATACGCTTGACGTTCCAGCTATGAAAATACTCGTGGCTGCAGAGCCCGAGAAAATCGCGGTAATCATCGTCGACGCCGGTCTGTCCGGGTTTTGGCAGACTGGCGCGGCTTGCGATCAGGCTGGTGCTGGCGCGGTGTTCGAGTCCCCCATAGCCCTCGCCGACCACCATCACCTGGAACTGGTAATAATCCATCGGCGCAGGCTCGCCGAAAAAGCGGATATGGTGTTCGCAAATGGTTTTGAGATCGTCGGCGAGACGTGCCTGGTCGCATTCGAAGCGACCGCTCAGGATTATATCGTGCGGTACGCCGCAAGCTTCGAAAGCGATGCGCGTGAACGCGCCCATTTCTACCGGATGGTCGATCAAGTCATCGTAATCGAGTGCTTCGTAGAGGCCGAAACCATAGGCTTCGGCCTGTTTGCGTTTGAGCGAGGTCGCCAGTTGCCAGTTGGCGCAAAAGGCCGCATCAGGTTTTTCGATCAACACCTCGCAGGGCTGATTGCCCTGCCCCATCACTTCGACGAACACGCTGCTGCCGTTGTAATAGCCATGGGTATGATCGAGGTGGGCGGCGCGAACCGAAAGATCTTTCGCATAAATCTTGTATTCTACGGTTACCTCACTGCTACTCGCGCCAAGTCGCCAGTTGGACTTGTCGATTTGTTCGATGCCCAGTTCGCCTGCCTGACTACGGGCATGCAAATCGAGCAGGTTGCGTGAAAAATCACGAATCATGTAACTGCCCGGGATCCAGTTGGGCAGTCGCAGTCGCTGCCCGACCGGATCGGGATTATCGATCCGGATCGAAACATCGAAGTAATGGCTGGCGGGATTACGACTGGTAATCTGGTATCTGATCATTTAGAAAAACTACTCATGAAGCGAAGCCGAAGTGTATCATTGGCGGCTTTGACGCCAAATTTAATTAGCCACATCCATGAATGAAGCACTCAAACATTTAAATCGATACTCGACCCCGGCAAAGGCATTGACCGAACCCGCGCCCGATGACGAGCAGTTGCGACTGATCCTGAAAACCGCATTGACCGCCCCCGATCACGGGCGTCTGCACCCCTATCGCTTCATCAGCATTCGCGGCAAGGCGCGGCGTAAACTTTCCGAAATTTTCGGTCAGGCTACGCTCGATCGCGAACCGGGTGTCGACCCGGCCTACCTGGCCAAACAGAAAGATAAGCCCCTGCGATCGCCCCTGATCGTGGTGGTGGTGGCAAGCCCGATCAACAGCCCCAAGATCCCCGAGATCGAACAGCTGCTTAGTGCCGGTGCGGCCGCACACAACGTGCTGCTGGCGAGCAACGCGCTCGGCTTCGGTTCAGTCTGGCTCACCGGCGCCAACGCTTACGATGCTTATGTCTGCCGCGAACTGGGGCTCAACGAAAACGAGCACATCATCGGCTTTATCTATATCGGTACACCGTCTATTGATCTCCCACCACGCCCGATTCCGGAAGTATCACGACACCATCACGAGTGGAAATAAACCCTGGCCGGAATCCGGCCAGTTAATACCCGAACCGTCTCAGTTGTTGCGAGACAAGGCGAAATCGAATCAACGCCGTATCGCACCAACTGAGGCGGTTTCAGAGTTCGATGCGCTCTTCTTCATCGGGATGGCCGTATGCGCACAGAAACCCACCGACAAATTCAATCGCCGGATCAAACGGATCTCCCGCACCAACTGCAGCTTCGACTTCGGCACGATAGTCTTCGGCACTGTCTATGGGTCGATAGCCCAGATGCGCAACCTTGTGGTTTGAGAAAAACAACTCCCTGTTAGCGGAAATGCCGTAAACAACGCTGTGACCGATGCGTTCGGCTACCAGGCAACGTTCCACCAGCTGCACCAGGTCATCGAAACTCAGCCAGGTCGCGAGATGGCGACGGTCGACCGGTTTTGGAAAGCAGGAATTGATGCGTAGACAGGCCGATTCGATACCAAACTTGTTGAAGTACAGTTTGGCCAGGTCTTCGACGAAACACTTGGATACCCCATACAGCGTGTCCGGATTATGTGGCGTATCCGTATCGGCCCCGACTTCGCGACGTTCGTAACCCACCGCATGAATCGAACTGGCGTAAACGATACGCTTGATACCATGCCGGCGGGCAGCCTCATAAACATTGTAACCGCCCTTGATAGAGCTCTCGAGAATCTCGGCCCAGGGTCTTTCCACCGGCGTCGCACCAAAGTGGACGATCGCGTCGCAGTCTTCGACTACCTTCATTACCGCGTCAAAATCGCCGAGTTCACAGGGCATGGACTCTTCATGCGCCTCGGTGCTACCGATATCGTCCCGGTCGGTAAGGCGAACAGTTGTCGCCAGTGGCGCCAGACCCCGGCGTAACACCTGGCCCAGGTTTCCCGCAGCGCCGGTGATCAAAAGTCGATTAAAACGTGGCATGACTTGCTCCTGGAAAAAAAAAGGAAGTATTGTAGCTTATCTATGCTAGAACTTACGCCGTGGTTTGTAGCCCTGCAGCGGTAACTCCGACAATTAGAATCGATTAAATGGCGGGGCTAACCACAAGCTACTGTAAATCAATTCAGCTTTAGTGCCGGATCGGTTAATATTCCGCGATTCGATCCCGATGCAGAACCAGCCCATGTCCGATTCCAGCGCTGACAACAGCGACAGTTCAAATTTTATCCGCGATATCATCGATGCCGACCTGGCCGCGGGCAAAGTTTCGAAGGTAATTACGCGCTTCCCGCCAGAACCGAACGGTTATCTGCACATCGGTCATGCCAAGTCGATCTGCCTCAACTTTGGTGTCGCCAGGGATTACGGCGGCTACTGCAACCTGCGCTTCGATGACACCAACCCCGAAAAGGAGAGCGTGGAATACGTCAATTCGATTCGGCAGGATGTCGAGTGGCTGGGGTTCAGCTGGCATAGCAACCCGTTTGCGTCAGACTACTTCGATCAACTTTACGGCTATGCGCTGGATTTAGTCAGGCGGGGACTGGCTTATGTCGACAGTCAGAATGCGGATGAAATGCGCGAAAATCGCGGCACCCTGACTAGCGCGGGGGTCGACAGTCCTTACCGTATTCGCAGCGTGGAGGAAAACCTGCAGTTGTTTGAAGCGATGAAAAACGACGAGTATCCGGACGGTGCACACGTGTTGCGTGCGAAAATCGATATGCAATCACCGAATATCAATATGCGCGACCCGGTGTTGTATCGCATTCGCCACGCCACCCATCACAACACCGGCGACACCTGGTGCATCTACCCGCTGTATGATTTTACGCATGGCCTGTCGGATGCCATCGAGGGCGTAACCCATTCATTGTGTACGCTGGAATTCGAAGACCATCGGCCGCTTTACGACTGGATTCTGGATAACCTCGAAACACCGTCACGTCCGGTGCAGACCGAGTTCGCGCGCCTGCAGCTGGAGTACTCACTGACCAGCAAACGCAAGCTCAACCAGCTGGTAAACGAGGGACATGTCAACGGTTGGGACGATCCGCGCATGCTGACCATCTCAGGGATGCGCCGACGCGGATTTACGCCTGAATCGATCGTCGCCTTCTGCGACGTCATCGGTGTGACCAAGAAATACAGCACTATCGAAATGGGCGTACTCGAAAACGTGCTGCGGGAAGATTTGAATGCGCGTGCCGTCAGGCGCATGGCGGTGATCAACCCGTTAAAGGTTGTGATCGAGAACTACCCTGAAGACCAGGAAGAATTCTTCAGCGGCGCCAACCATCCACAAAACCCTGATTATGGCACCCGCGAGGTTCCGTTCTCGCGCGAGATCTATATCGAACGTGATGATTTCATGGAAGACGCACCGAAGAAGTTTTTCCGCCTGAGTCCGGGTCGGGAGGTACGCCTGCGTTTTGCCTACTACATCACCTGCAAGGAAGTCATTAAAAACGACGCCGGTGAGATTGAGTCGCTGGTCTGCAGCTATGATCCCGAGAGCCGGGGCGGCAGCAGCCCCGATGGACGCAAGGTCAAGGGTACCATCCACTGGGTTAGCGCCCGCCATGCCGTCGATGCGACCGTGTACCTCTACGACCGGCTGTTCACCACGGCCAACCCGGGAGCGGCGGCAGACTTTCATCAGGCACTGAATCCCGATTCCAGAATTGTCATGGACCAGGCGAAGTTTGAACCCGCTATCGAGCTAACGGACAATCCGCTTGCCTACCAGTTCGAACGGCTGGGTTATTTCATCAGCGACTACGATTCCACGCCTGAAAAGCCTGTATTCAATCGCACCATGACACTGCGCGATAGCTGGGCAAAAATCGAGCAGTCGCGATAAATTGATCAAGCCCGCTATCCAGTGCATCCTCGGGTTACTGACTCATTTCCCGCTGCGCTTTCAGTACCGGTTTGCCGATGCAATGGCTTTTGTTGCACGTGCCATACCGAACCGGTTTTCACGGCAGATGCACGAGAATATCGGAATTTGCTTTCCCGGGCTGGATCAATCCGCACAGGAGCAACTATATCGTCGGGCACTACGACATACGATCTATGTATTTACCGAACTGGCCGCAGTATGGCGCTGGCCGGCGGCAAAAATATTACCCCGCATAACCACCCTCGATATATGCGAGGAATTCCAGCAGACCGACAGGGGAAAGATTGTACTGGCGCCTCATTTAGGCAGCTGGGAAATGCTGGGCATCTGGCTGGGTCAACACTGCGACGCAATCATTCTTTATAAACGTCTCAAGGACAGGGCGCTGGACGAGTATATTCGACAGTTGCGTGGGCGTACCGGCGGCACACCAGTGCCAACCAAAAAACACGGTTTACGTAAACTGCTAATCGGCCTGCGCGCAAACAGCACCCTGATGATCCTGCCCGATCAAAAGCCCGGGGTGGGCAAGGCTCGTATCAAGTCGGAATTCTTTGGTAACAATGCACCAACCACGACACTGGTAAGTAATCTATGCAACAAGGTAGACTGTGATGTATTTGTTGCTACTATTTACCGCAGTTCACCGCCGGGAGAGTTCGGCCTGATTATCCAGCCGCTAGATCGCGAACGCCTGGCTAGCGATGAAGTCCAGAGCGCCCGGTATATGAACGATAAAATCGAGCAATTGGTCAGACAATTCCCGGAGCAGTACCAGTGGAGTTATCGCCGATTCTCAAACAAGGCTTACGGGCCGGCCAAATAGGGAATTCAGTTCATGCCGCCTAAATATATCAAGGCTTATGACCGCCTGGTGCTGAAACATCCACTGATCACACTGATCACCGTTACCATGATCGTGGTTTTCTTCCTGTTGCATATACCCGAGTTCGAACTTGACGCTTCGGCCGATTCGTTGGTGCTGGAAAACGACGCCAGTCTTAAATACTATCGCGGCGTTCGCGAGAAATATGGTTCCGACGAATTTCTAATCGTTACCTATAGTCCTGAAAAAGCGCTTTTCAGCAAGCAAGTACTGGCAGATATCGCTCGCCTGCGCGATGAACTGAGCAGCCTCGAACAAGTTGCTTCGGTCGTCAGTCTGCTCGACGTACCGCTGGTAGACAGCCCTCCCATGTCACTTTCGGATATCGTCCGTCAAGTACGCACGCTGGAAAGTGAAGACGTCGATATTCGGCTTGCCGAAAAGGAATTGAGGCAAAGCGCGCTGTATGAAAATCTGCTGGTCAATAGCGAAGGTGACACTACCGCGCTGCAGGTAAACCTGGTCGTCAACAGAGAACTTGTGGACCTGCTGAATAACCGTGACAAGTTATACCCGAAGGCGGCTATGAACCCGGACTCCAGGGCGCGGCTCGACGAGCTGTCGACGCAGATAAAAATCGAGAACCTGGCACATAAGATCAGACTGGATCAAACCATTGTCGACATCCGTAAAATCATGGATGGCTATCGCGACAAGGCGCTCCTTTTCCTCGGCGGTGTGCCGATGATCACCTCGGATTCAATCGCATTCATTCGTAGCGACCTGAAGGTATTCGGCGTCGGGGTGATCCTGTTTATCGTCGCCATTCTGGCCGTTTCTTTCCGCCACAGCCGCTGGGTCGTGTTACCGCTGGGGGTTTGCCTTATCAGTGCTGGGACGATGCTCGGTTATCTCGGCTGGATGCAGTGGCCGGTTACGGTGGTATCTTCGAATTTCATATCGCTACTGTTGATTATCACGCTTTCGCTGATCATCCACCTGATCGTACGTTACCGTGAACTTGCGACAATCAAACCCGGAGCCAGTCAATTGCAGCTGGTGCGCGGCACCGTCTACAGTAAATTCACGCCGAGTTTTTTCACCGCGGTCACCACCATGGTCGCCTTCGGATCGTTACTGGTGAGCGGTATTCGTCCGGTCATCGACTTTGGCTGGATGATGGTAATCGGTATCATCGTTTCATTCCTACTCGCATTTATCCTGTTCCCCGCCGCGTTAATGCTGCTGCCACGGCTGAACACCCCGGTTACGCAAGACATGACCGGTGCAGTTACTTCGGGCATCGCTAATTTCATTCAGCACCGGACGCGCGCTGCGCTGATGTTGTTCGTTGCTCTGGTCGCGATTGGCTTAACTGGAATACCGAGGTTATCGGTCGAAAATCGGTTCATCGACTATTACAAGGAAAATACCGAAATTTACCAGGGCATGAGCCTGATCGATAACAAGCTCGGCGGCACGACACCACTGGACGTCATTATCGATGCGCCAGCTGACGAAGTGATCGAGCTCGAAGATCTTGGCGAGATCGCCGATATAACAGCGAACAGCTACTGGTTTAACCGCGATGGACTGCGCGAGGTCGCCCTGATTCATCAATACCTCGATCAGCTGCCGGAAACGGGCAAGGTGTTGTCGGTCCATACCGGTATGCAATTGCTGGAGTCACTCAACAATGACAAGCCCTATAACGACTTCAAACTCGCAGTGGTTTACAAGCGTCTGCCGGACGATGTCAGAAATGCGCTGATCACGCCCTACCTGTCGAAAAACGGCAATCAACTGCGCTTCAGTATTCGTCTATACGAATCGGATAAGTCGCTGCGACGCCAGGAGTTACTCAACAAGATTTATTTCGACCTGATCGATAACTTTAACCTCGACCCCGAGCAGGTGACGATTTCCGGGGTCGCAGTACTGTTCAACAACCTGCTGCAAAGCCTCTTCAAGTCACAGATCCTGACCCTCGGTGCCGTCTTCGCCGCGATCCTGATGATGTTCATACTACTCTTTGGCTCGGTGCGCCTGGCGTTGGCCTCGATTGTACCGAATATCATCGCAGCCGGATTGATACTCGGTTTAATGGGGTGGATCGGTATCCCGCTCGATATCATGACGATAACTATCGCAGCCATCGCAATCGGTATCGGGGTGGACGATTCGATCCACTACGTGCATCGCTTTCGCGGGGAGTTTCTACAGGATCGAAATCACTGGGCAGCAGTCAAGCGTTGCCACAACAGTATTGCGCGCGCGATGTATTACACCTCGGTAACCGTGGTGCTGGGTTTCTCGATTCTGGTACTTTCCAATTTTATCCCAACCATCTACTTCGGTTTGCTGAGCGGGCTGGCGATGATGACCGCCCTGCTTGCCAACCTGGTGCTGCTGCCGATTCTGATCGTGAGCTTCCGGTTGAGATGAACCGACACCGCGGTTAACATTGTCCGCCCTCAAAAGCAGAACCTGAACGCATGAATGAAATCCTGATTCCGATCTCTCCCGGAGAGTTACTCGACAAGATCACTATTTTGCAGATCAAGGCGGAACGCATCGCCGACCCCGTCAAGGTGGCCAATGTCAAAACCGAACTCGACATGCTAAGCAAGGTCTGGAGTGAAGCTGTTTCAGTCGATGCCGAAATCACCGCGCTCACCGCCGAACTCAAGTCGATCAACGAGGCGTTATGGGAGATCGAAGATGATATTCGTGACGAGGAACGCAATAAACGGTTTAACGAACGCTTCATCGAACTGGCGCGTGCGGTATACGTCACCAACGACGAGCGCGCCAACGCCAAGAAAAAGGTGAACCTGCATTTAAACTCGACCATCGTCGAGGAAAAATCCTACCAGGATTACCAGTAGCTTACCGCGGCATGTCTTTGCCCCGGGGCATTGATATACTAGACACGCTCTTTCATTCTAATTCCGGCTATGCCTGACTCTCATCCGCTGGTCTGCCGCTTCGGCGCCTTCGGCGACATGATAATGATCACCCCGTTGCTCAGGCAGCTCTACCTGCGTGGGGGTTTACCCTGCGACGTGCTGGCGATCGGCGGCTGGAATAAGTTACTGTTTGCACAGATGCCCTATGTGCGTAATGTATTTACTATAGATTCGCGCTCGGCTCCCTACTGGTTTAACCGCAGCCAGCGCGAGATGGTCAAGGCACTCAAATCACATCGGCATCAATATGTCTGGGTTTGCGAAACCAGTAGCAAGTCCTATCGCCTGCTGGCGCGCGCGGGTATCACTCGCAGTAACAGCGCCAATCAGCTTGATCTTCCGGTTATCCATGGCGAGCACTATTGCGAGAAATGGCTGCGTCTGGGGAACATTTCTCCTGCCGGTTTCGAGCATCCGCAACAACATTGTGACGAGCTCAACACTGAACTGTTTGTCAGCGAAGACGAGTTGCAGGCATGTCGTCAATGGCTGCAAACCCGCGGCCTGAATCCCGTGGCACCCATTGTCTGCGTACAGGCAGGCAGCAAACGGACCACCCGTCGCGGACGAGCCGATCGTAGCAGCAACACCAAGTACTGGCACGAAAATAAATGGGCCGAGGTGGTCGACGGCATCAACGAAAGTATGCCCGGCGTCCAGGTGTTACTCTGTGGCGTCAATGCGGAAATAGAGATGTGCAGCGCAATCCAGGCACAATGCCGGACAGCCGGCAGTGTGCAAACGGTGGCGGACGATTTACCACTGCGCCGTCTGCTGGCGTTGTTGTCAATCGCTCACAGTTGCATTTCGGTCGACACTGGTCCCGCGCATGCCGCCGCGGCGTTGAATTGTCCGCTGGTGGTACTGTTCGGCAAGGCGAGTCCGAGCCGTTTCCGTCCTGTCAGTAGCGACAGTCCTGTGGAAGTCATCGTGGGCCATTCAGCTGAAAACCCCCAGTCCGATCCGGATATTGCTTTCATCACGCCCGAACAGGTCCTCGACGGCTGGAGAAAATCGTTTGTCTGAGAACTTAGCCAATGCTAATTTGAGACGTTACTCATACTAGCAGCAGGCATCGACAACATGAGTTCCAGTGACGGCAAGACCCGCGATCTCGTTTCCACCATACTCGGTGCCGGCTGGGACTTTTCCCTGTCGCGCCACCCCTACCATGAAATCGAGCGCCCTTTGGGCCCACACTACTGCGTTTACAACCGGCGCCTGATGGCCTGCTGTTTCGACAAGCTGTCAACTGAAGACGGCTACTGGCTGCTGCGGCAGAAAGCCGCAGTCCTTAATACCGGGGAGTTTCCACTGCAGTTCAAGGGACCGGATGCCGAGCGCCTGCTGGATAAACTGTTCACCAAAGACATCACCAAAATCAGGCCGGGCCGTTGCGGCTATGGCCTGGCCTGCTACGAAGATGGCGGCCTGCTGGTCGACGGTATTCTGCTGCGACTCGAGCCCGATCTGTTCTGGTACGCGCAGGCCGACGGCGATTTCTACAGCTGGGCGCGGGCACATGCCGTTGGCCTGGACGTCGAGATCAGCGATCCCGGAGTGTTCGTATCGCAGGTGCAGGGACCCAGTGCGCTGAATATTCTGCAGGCCGCCTGCGACGACGGTATGCCCGAACCCTTCGGCTATTTCGCAATGAAGCGCGTCAGCCTCGGCGGACAACAGGTCGTCATCACGCGCACCGGCTACACCAACGAACTCGGCTGGGAATACTATACCGAGCCACAGCATGACGCCGACGCGTTATGGCAACATTTGAAATCGGCCGGCCAAAATTTCGGTATGGAATTGTTCGGACTGGATGCGATGCACATTCGCCGCATAGAAGCCGGCATACTCAACGCAGGCTCGGATTTTGACCATACTACGACTCCCTACGATGTCGGCCTGGGCCGTTTCATCGACGAGGACAAGGCCGATTTTATCGGCAAACAGGCGCTTGCCAATGCAGCCAGGGGTAATCGTCAAACCGGGCTCACCTGCGTGGCCGAGCCACACATCGGTGGCGAAATCTGTATCGACGGCCAGGTTGCAGGCAGAGTGACAGCCGGTGCCGTTTCACCATACCTGCAGCAAGGCATCGGTATCGCATTGATGGACCAGGCAGAAATCGGCGAGGCTGTTAATGTTAGCGTCAGGTGCATCGATGGGGCTATGCATCCGGGTAAAACGGCATCATTACCGCTGTATGACAAACAAGCCGAGATAGCGCGTGGGAAACGAGTCGATATACCCTCCAGAAACGCACCATAATGGAACTCAATGGTATCATTATTAAGGTACAAATTTGGTACAATTATCGCGTTAAAGAGTGCACGCCGCAGGTACAAACATAAAAATACAAGGTTGCCAATAATAATTTTAAGCCATACAACTATTTGTTTTTATTAGTTTAATTAGAACTTCTCGACAGAAACCGAATTCTCTACTTTGGTCCATGTTTGGTCCTTTACAAAAAATAATTTTCATGTAGGATTACCGTTCCCGATAATTCCTACATATATAACCGGAGAGGAGAGTCACTAAATGAAATTTCATACCAAATTAGCCGCATCCGTGCTGCTTGGTACGATGATTGGATTGTCCAGCATCGCCCAGGCCAAGGATAGCACCAAACCGATCGTCATCCCGCTTCACAACTGGTCTAGCCAGATCGTCATGGCCTATGTCATCGGCGGTATTTTTGAGAGTGTTGGCGATAACGTCGAGTACGTACCCGCCGATTCACAGGCCGTTTACGAGTCCATCCGCAACGGTGATGTCACCATATCGCACGAAGTCTGGCAATCCACTTTCGGCAAGTCTTTCTATAACGCGATGGCCAAGGGCGGTGTGATCGACGCCGGTACCCACAAGGCGACCACGCTCGAAGAAATGGGCGTTCCGACCTGGGTTGTCGAAAAAGGACTGTGTCCTGGCCTGCCGAGTTGGGAAGCACTGAAGAGCGAAGCCTGCTACAAAAACTTTACCACGGCTGATTCCGGCGGCAAGGGTCGCTGGCTGGAAGGCCCGCAAAGCTGGCATGGTGACCTGATGCCGGTGCGTCTCAAAGCTCTGGGACTCGATGACAAGTGGACCGTCAAGTTTGCCGGTGGTGCCGACGCGCTGTGGACCGAACTCGCATCTGCGAAGAAGGAAGGTCGCGGCACGGTCATCTTCAACTGGACCCCGAACTTCACCGATGCCGACGGCTTCACCTTCATCGAATTTCCTGGGTTCACCCCTGGTTGCCGCAAGGCTGACGGCGGCGACGGCAAGTGCGGATCGCCCAAGGGCTGGTTAAAGAAAGCGGCAAACTACAAGATGCCGAAAACTCATCCGCATGCTTACACGATCTTTTCACAGCTATCGTTCACGACTCCGCAAATCGGTCAAATGGCGGCACTGGTCGACGTCGACAAGATGGACCACAAGGATGCCGCCAAGAAGTGGCTGGCGGATAATAAAGACGTCTGGGAAGGCTGGACAAAAACCGGCATGTAAGCCGTTGGCAGGATTCAAAACGCGAAGTAAATAAAGAACCCCCCGAGCACAGAACATCTGGCCGGGGGGTTTTTTTTAACCGATAGTATTTCCTGGCCGCGCAAATGTGTTAATTTGACGGACTGGGGGAGAATAAAAAAATATAACTATGTCTACTCAAGCTGAAACTTCGACTTCGATCGAACCTGTCATCCGTTGCGATTCTGTCTACATGATTTTTGGCGACAATGCGCACAGCATGCTCGAACAGGCCAATGGCGTCGTCGACCATGCCAAATTCCATGAAGCCGGCTGTATCGTCGGCGTCAACAATGCCTCCTTCGAGGTGCATAAGGGTGAATTGCTGATCATTATGGGCCTGTCGGGTTCCGGCAAATCGACGCTGATGCGCTGCATTTCCAGGCTGAACGAGGCGACCGCCGGAAAAATATACATCGATGGCCAAGACATCCTGGCGATGAATGACAAGCAGTTGATCGAGCTGCGCCGCAACAAGATGGGCATGGTATTTCAGAGTTTCGCCCTGCTGCCGCACAAAACCGTGCTGGAAAACATCGCCTTCCCGTTGCAGGTCAAGGGAGTCAGCACCCAGGAGAGCATGCAACGCGCCAAGGAAATGGTTGATCTGGTAAGCCTTACCGGCCGCGAAAATTATTTCCCGCGGCAGCTTTCGGGCGGCCAGCAGCAGCGTGTCGGCATTGCCCGCTCGCTCGCGATCGAACCCGACATCTGGTTTCTCGACGAACCCTTTTCCGCGCTCGATCCGCTGATCCGCAAGGAAATGCAGGACGAATTTCTGCGCTTGCAGGATGTTCTCGGCAAGACCATTCTGTTCGTGACCCATGACTTCGACGAAGCCTTGCGCCTGGCTGATCGCATTGCGATCATGAAAGACGGCATCATCGAGCAACTCGATACGCCGGCGAATATCGTGCTCAACCCGGCCACCGAGTACGTGCGCAAGTTCACCGAGGAAGTGCCACGCGAAAAGGTGCTCAAAATCGAGGCCGTGATGGATCCCTACGATCCAGACGAAGATTTCAGCGATCTGAAGGTGCAAAAAGACGCTATTATCGAGACCGTGGCCGAGGACATTCTGAATACCGACAAAGCGGTACGGGTCGTCGACGCAGCAGGTGAGATTGTCGGTGCTTTGCATGCATCCCATATTGTGCACGTCCTGTTTGGGGACCACTCTGACGACGCGGCTGAAAAAGCATCATGATCGAAGCGCTGCGGCAAAAGAAGCACCTGCAGTTTGTTTTACTGCTCGTTATTTTTATGCTGCTGTGCGTCATCATCACGCCATCCGAAGGTAACTGGTTCTGGCGTTTACCACCGTTGATCCAGAAGCTGCCGCAGATTATTACCAGTTCGGTCGACTACATCATGTTCGACTGGTGGTTGATCGACGTATGGGACCCGGATATCGAGGAATATGAAGAAAAGCCGCTAATGAACCAGTTCACCCGTTCGGCTTCGGGGTTAATTCTGTTCATGATTGAATTTGTGCGCGAAATCTTTCTCGGCGGCGTCAAGACCATTGTCACCTTCAGCGGTTGGGACTGGGCGACCGAAAACGAGTGGGCGCGCTGGCCGGGATTGCCATGGACCGTGGTTGCCGGTGGTGCCGCGATTCTTGGCCATGCCCTGGGCGGTTTCCGGCTGGCGCTGTTTGTCGGCTTTACCTTCGTATACATCGCGGTATTCGGACAGTGGGAACCGTCGATGGAAACCCTGTCCTTCGTCTTGATCGCCGCACCCATGGCGGTCTTGCTCGGCCTCGTACTCGGTGTCTGGGCATTCAGGAGCAAAACCGTGGAGACGGTGCTGAACCCGATACTCAACGTCATGCAAATCATGCCGCACTTTTCTTACCTGGTCCCGGTCGTCGTGTTTTTCGGAATCGGCGATCATGCCGGCGCGATTGCGACAGTCATTTTCGCGACCCCGCCAATGGTGCGGCTGACCCTGCTGGGCCTGAAAAAACTGTCGCCCGAGGTCGCCGAGGCCGGAT
>Ga0265303_10000260_pt1 | contig 28527 bp, 28 predicted proteins | sample Helome_2_FD_192494 | JGI IMG/M metagenome (GOLD analysis project Ga0265303, IMG submission 192494) | Marine sediment microbial communities from subtidal zone of North Sea - Hel_20160317 (Illumina Assembly) | ecosystem: Environmental > Aquatic > Marine > Subtidal zone > Sediment ... | reverse complement strand
GGCGTACGGCCTGATCTTCGCCTGCGCGGGCCTGTCGATACTCGCAGGTTCTGCGGTCAATCGACTGCTCGTGTTGCATTTCGATCAGGTGCAGCTAATCGGGCTCGGTGTCGCCCTGATCTTCGCCGCCAGTGCGCAGCTCGCGATCATCGCGTGGCTCGGTCACGCACCATTCTGGTGGATCTGGAGCAGCGTATGCCTGTTCATGTTCACGATCGCGATCCTCATGTCGAACACGATGGTGCTTGCGCTGGATCCCTTACCGAGGATTGCCGGTGTCGCGTCCTCGATTATCGGCACGTTGCAAAACGTCTCGGCCGCGTGCGGTGCATTGCTTGCCGCTTGGATTTACAACGGCTCGGTACGCAACACGGTTGTCATCATGGCTATAGTGGGCATCGCAGTGACGCTCGTTTTCTTGCTGAGGCCCCTGATAGCGCCAGGCGACCTCGTACATCACCCCGAAGAGCTTGCTCGCGACTGAAGCGACACTACTAACAGCTCCTCAGGGCAATCGTGTGAGCGTTGCCGCCAGGTCCTTCCTCGACTGCGAAGGCGTGACCTTCGGGTAACCGAACCAGATCATGCCAACGACAAACTCCGCTCCTGCATCGATTCCAACGATGTCGGCAAACCGGGAGTCTCTCGTGATCGGGCCCGTTGTCCACTTTGAACCCACGCCCGCCTTCCACAGGTACAGCATGAAATTCTGCACGGCGGCACTGCACGCCGCATAGTCCTCGCGTTCGCACAGCTCGTCAGCGCTGCGCTTGCAGGTAACGATCAGCCATCCCGGTTTCTCCGACCAGGACTGGCGCTTGTGCTCGCTGAACTCGGGGCCTTTCGCGGCCTCGGTCATGTCCTTGCACAAATCGAGAATGCGCTCGGTCGTCTGCGGTCCCGGCAGGATGAAGCGCCAGGGTTCCGTAACGTGATGGTTCGGCGCCCAGGTCGCCGCCTCGAGCGCTTCTTCGACGAGTTTCCCGGGCACGGGTGTCTGCAGGTACAGGTTGATCGTGCGACGGCCGCGCAGCACCTCGGCGAATTCCCTGAGTTCCTGCGTTTCGTAACTCGGCGTTGACTTCTTCATCGGAACCGCTCGACGACCATCGTTACCTGGGTCCTACGGTCATGCGCCGCAGGACGTCATTCTTCGCAATGAAGTGATTGTAGATTGCGCCGACAATGTGCACGACGATGAGCGCTGCAACGATTTTCCAAGCGAATTCGTGGATCTCTTCCCAGAACTCATGGTCATCACGACTTTCGACAACAGGCAACGGTATCGAGAACAGGCCGAAGAACGGCAGAGCCCGACCGCCCGTCGCCACGGTCATGCTGCCCGAAACGAGCTGCACGAATATCATGATGTAAAGGCCCCAATGCACGAGGCCTGCACTAAGCCTCTGCCACGCCGGCATATTGTCGGGATGTCCCGGCACGTCGTTCATGAATCGCCAGGCAATGCGCAGCGTCATCAGGAAGAACACGCCCAGCGCGATCGAACCGTGAATGAAGCGGATCTGCGATTTCGCGTCGCCGCGCTCCATGCCGGCCTGTTCCAGGCCGAGGTAGATGAGCGCACACATGCCGATCGCCACAAGCCAGTGCAAAGCCTTGGCCAGGGCACCGAACTCTTCATTTGTATTCCTAAGCGCCACGTTTTTCTTCCTCCCTGGCTATCGACTCGCCATTGGCACCCGGAGTTTCCTGGCTGGCGTCTGGCGCGCGTTCGTATGCGCGGCCAAGAAACAGGCCGGCCGTGGCCCAGACCGCTGCAACGGCCGCGGAAATCGCGGCAACTCCTGCCAGGCCCAGGCCGAGCGTCGCTGTCAGACCCGTGTACACCCACGCTGTCACTAAGTCGCCGCCCCTGTAGACCACGATATCGATGACGGGTTTCGCCTTGAAGCGGGTATCGGCGTCAACGGCCGTGTAAAGCATTTCTCTGCCTGGCCGGGTAATCGCGTAGTTGCCTGCACGCCGCGTGATCTGCAGGCCTATGAGAACGGCAAGCACGGGGCTCAGTGCAACGACGACCCAGCCACCGACCATCAGTGCCGGTATCAATGCCAGCGTCGTTGGCATGCCGACGCGCGTGGCCAGTCGTCCCGTCGCAAACAGCGCTGTCACGAGCGCCAGGGAGTTGACGGCAAGGTCGATGCCGCCCCATATCTGGGTGCGCACTTCGCGATCGAAGTCGCCCATCATCTTCCTGAGTTCGAAGTAGATGAAGGTATTCATGACGACGTACAGCAGGATGAATAGCCCGATCGCGAGCAGGTAGGGGTTGCTGACGAAATTAGTGAATCCCGAAAACGGGTTGCCCGCGAGCTTCTGCTCGCCCGACAGGTCTGCCTGCAGGTCGGCATTGCCCAGCTGCTCGCCACGAAGCTGATCGAGCTTCCAGATGATCGGAATCGGAAGCAGCAGCAGGACCGCAGCAATAAGCAACAGGTTGAGCGTGCCGATATTGTCGGCAAAAAACGTCGGAATGGACGGGCCCACGATAGCGCCGGCGCTTGCGCCCATCGCGATAATGCTGAACAGTCGTTTTGCCTGGTTCTTGTTGTACAGCCCGGACATGAAGGTCCAGAAAACCGACAGATGGTAAAGGCTGAACACGCTCAACCAGACGTAGTAAGCACGGTTAACGTAGTCGTTGTCGCCGAGCATCGAACCGAGCACGTAGAACCCGATAAATGTAGCTGCGAAAAATGCGTAGACGCTCGGGACGATGATTCTGAAACGCACCCGCGATATCACGGCGCCATAAATACTGACCGCAACCAGGCTGAAGAAAAACGTCGACGTCCAGAGCCAGCTCAGCTGCTCGTCGGTCCATTCGGAAGACAGCGCGTCGCGGACCGGGCGCAGGATGAAGTACGCCGTCATCAGGATGAAGACGAACGCGAACGACAGCAGCGTCGCTGTCAATTCATTGGGTTCAATCTTGGTCGCGGCCCGCGCGAAACGCGCTATCGGGCCACCGGTACGCGTTTCGCTCATCCCTCAAGTTCCTGGTTGGAACTGGTCTCCACCTTGATAAGAACGATCGCTGTAACCACGGGGATCTCCAGGCCCTTGTTCGAGCGTGAAGACTACCATTAGCCTGTAGCGTTCTGCTATTGAGTAACAAGATCGGCAACGGCGGCCATTAGCTCATCAGCGGGCAGTCGGACCTTGTAATCGGCGTTGGCATAGGCAAACGTGATTTCGCCGTCGCGATTGATTGCGAAGACGGCAGGCACGGGCAGCACCCCGTGGCGCTGCATGGATGAGCGCTCGATATCCTGTCCCTTGTCGAGGCGACCGCGAATCGTCTTGTCAGACGCCCTGAACGCAATACCGAGGGCGATGGCGGCCTGCGCGTTCGCATCCGACAGGATCGTATAGTCCAGGCCGGCGATGTCGTCCCGCGTCTCGGCGCTCAGGCTCTTGTACAGCAACTCGGGCCGATCCCCGCTCAGGAACAGAACGTCGACGTCCATCTCACCGATATCCGGGAGAACGTGCCTGAGTTCCGAGAGATGCATATTGCAGTACGGACACCAGCCACCGCGAAATGTGACCAGCACGACCGGGCGCTCCAGCTTGCGCGGGTCGAAGTCGAACGCCTTGTTGTCGACCGTCTCTACCGTGAAAAACGGTGCCTCGTCACCCGCGGCGAGCGGCTGGACATCGGCCGAAGTCGGGGCTACGGGCACATCGGCATGACCGTGGCGGATGGATGCGCTGTAGATGAGACTCAGCACCATCGCTACGGCGAGCGAGCCTAGCGTCAGAGAACGGATACGAATTCCGGCAGTCATTGTGAAACTCCTTCGGGTTTCAACAACAGACCGTGGTGTTCGGGCTTTTATTTCAGCGCCAGGAGATGCAGCACTGCACTAACGACCAATAGCGTGATTGCCGCGAGCGTCCACATGTTGTTCACGAGAAAACGAGCGCCATTTCTCAAGGACAGCCCCGACGCTCGCCATACGCGCCCTGCCAGCCAGAAGCACACCAGTACGACGAAAAGAAAGTACAGGCTGAAGCCAACGACGGGCAGCAGGCCGACAACATTGAGGTCTCGAAAAAGCAACACAGCCACTATACCGAACAACATCGCAGCCAGGACGAATTCGGCGATGACACCCGGCGCCTGGCGCCGCAGTGCGCGAAAATACCGCAGACCGCCAAGGAAACTGCCCTTGTAATACTCACGCAGCTCTTCGCCCGTCTGCTTCTCGGCCGCAATGTCCTCGGGCAAATGAGCATAACGGTCCATCACTACATTGCCTTTTCGAGCAGGTCCTTGCCGCTGATGTCGGTTACGCCGCGAGTTCGCGCTTTGGCCCGGTACATCGCCTGGTCGGCCTCCCGCAACAGGCCCGTAAGCGTATTTGCGTTCTCGGGATATAGCGCGAGACCGATGCTGGCCGCGCAACGCAGTTTCTTCTCTCCGATAACGTACGGCTCTTCGAGGCCCCGGGTGAGACGCTCGGCCAGCTTGTCGGCAACTTCGGCGTCGACGTCGGGCACCAGCGCGACGAATTCATCACCACCCGGGCGACCGATGATGTCGCAGGAACGCAGGTTCTTCTTGAGGCGCTCCGCAGCGATGCGCAATAGCTGATCACCGATCTCGTGGCCGAAACGATCGTTAATCTGCTTGAATTCGTTGAGGTCGATGAAGAGCAAAGCACCTGTTGCATCGTCGTCACTGTCACGCAGTCGCTGCGATGCGTCGCGCTCGAAACCGCGCCTGTTCAGGATGCCGGTCAAGGGGTCCGACGTGGCGATCGATTCCATCTGCCGCTCTTTCGCCTTTCGATCGGTAATGTCGACAAGCGTCACGGCGATATCGTCGCCGACAGGCTCACAGATCATGTGCAACCAGAGGTCGGCTCCGAGCTTGTGCTGCCTGACTTCAGTATCGAAATTCTCACCTCTGGCCATCGCGGTATCGAACTGCTTCACGATGTTCTCTGCCTCGGCGATATCCATGGCGCTGGTCGCGCGCCGGATAATGTCTTCGGCAGGCAGGTCGGTCAGGTCATCCGTACTGGATTCCAGGAAACGTCCCGCTGCAGCATTGGCGAACGTGCTGCGCAGATCCCGATTGCCGCCGACCTCTTCGTCCCAACGAAATCGAACGACACCGTTTACCGAGTGGTCGATCAGCGTGCGCAGCAATTTCTCGTTGTTGCGCACGTCACTCTGTGCTTTCTCGACGTCGCTGACATCGCGGAACATGAGCACCTGCCCGCCGCGCGCCGAAGACCTGCGTGTGTTGATTGCAGATACCTGCACGTGCAGGAAACGGCCGGTCGCCGTCATCATCTTCTGTGGCCTGCCCGACTCGAGCACATCGAATACCTCGGGCGTGTCGTCGCTGAACAATTTCTGCAAGGGTTCACGCAGCGCGTCGGACTCGGCCATCGACAGCATGCTCTCAGCGCCATTGTTGAGTCCGATAACGCGCCGCTGGTCGTCGAGCACGATGACGGGATCCTGCATGTTCTGGAAGACAGTCTCGTAGGCGAGCGGCGTGAACTCGATGATCTTCTCGCCCAGAATCAACCACGTGTAAACAGGCAACATTGCCGTGAACACGAAAGGAACATAGGAGACCGTATTCGGACCGTAGCCGATATTGTAAGCCAGCGTGGCACCCAGGGGCACGATACAAGCGCCGATAAGCAGGTAAAGGCCGCGGCGATGGGCCGGCGCTACGGCCGAGCTGTGCGTAGCAAGCGTAATTAACGCCGTACCGAAAACAGCGTAGCTGTATGGCAGGTGCACATACAGGAACCACGGTGCCCAGCGTTCGGGCCGCGTAAGGAACTCGCCGACATCGTTGGCCATTGGCAGGTACCACATGAACTCGTGGTACGCATTGGTCGCGGCGAGCGATACTGAAATAACGGGGATGATGCTCATCATCGCGAGCGTGCGGCCAGGCGTTTCCGAGCCCGTGTATTCGCGGAAACAGACGTATGCAACGATCGGTGCGAGCGCTGTACCGATAAAGTGACCGGTCCTGCCGATCGAGAACACGGCGAAGGTCTCGGACAACATCTCAACGGCGCCGCCCGCAACCCAGATACTGATTACGATGAACAGTACTCCAATTGGCACGGCGCCGACTTCGCGCCTGGAGGCGACAAGACGCAGTCCGAGTAGCAGGTAGCTACCCGCGCTGAATATCAGCAAGATCGATAGCGCTGTGTCGAGGCTCATTGTTTCCGGTGCCATCCAAAGCGGTTTCCCGATGGTACGCCGCGGCACACAGGCGTTTAAGGAACTGCCTCTCAGTTGGTTCGCAGGTCGTTTAAAACTAGTCTAAAATATGGGAAATATTCAGCATATAGAGACTTTCCCGATGTCCGACGACCTCAAGCAAACGGTTCGCATCGTGCGCAAACCCAAGGTCGAACTGGACGAGCACGGTCACTCCGTGTGGACTGAGCCCGTCGAAAACGTTGAGCTCGACCTCGTCTCCACGACAATGCTGAAACAGATCCTCGACTCGAATGATCACGTGGCCAGGCAGCGAATCGAGGAAGCTGCCAGAGGCAAGGACGGTGTGCTTGCCCACGATACGCAGAACAACCACTTCGAGATAATCGACGATGACGACTTGCAGGCCGCGCTCGACAGCGCGGCCGATACGCCGGCACAAACCCGGCCCGCGGATGTGGTTCTGGCACCCTTGAACGAGCACGTCAATGAAGAGGAAGAGCTGTCGCTGGTCAGCACTCAGATGTTGCGTAAAATTCTCGCGAGCGACGACCCAGAAGCCAATCTCGATTCGGGGGACACTGTCGACGACAGTGGCGGCTTCGATCCTTATGACAGTGGCTAGCACACCCCGGTAACGCTGCGCAAAGTCGATACGAAATTATCCCGGCCCAGAGCGTCGAGCGCATCGAGAAAGTGAATTGCTTGGCCCTCGGTCTGCAGCGACTTTTCGCGATAGGCATCCCCCGCGTCTCGTTCGGCCAGGCGCCAATAAAGAATACTGATCGTCGTCGCGAGTCGTGCACGAACGAGGTCGAACAGTATCTCGAGTTCGTCTGCAAGAATTGGCAGGACAGCGTGGTACGCCGCAATAAACGGGCGTATCAGGGCCAGCGGCTCGACGCTGCGCAGGTAGGACGATGCGATTGCTACATCGAATATGAGTGGCGCATAGACGCTGTCGCCGAAGTCGATGAAGCTGCAAGCGCGACCTGACTCGTCGAGCAACACGTTCCCGGGATTGGCGTCACCGTGAACAACCTGGCGACGCAGCGAGGCGAGCTTTGGGACGACATAGCGCTCGAAGTCGTCAATGGCCACGGCCACGGCCCGGGCCGTTGATTCAGAATCGATATGATGCGCGAGCGCGCGCAACTCGAGGGCCCGCTGCAAATCCCACAGCAGCAGCGGGTGCTCACCCGGATGCCGGAATCCCTGCAGTGCCGAATCGAGACGGGCGAGCTCGGTGCCGAAACAGCTCGCGGCGCCTGCATCGATGCCCACAGCCGCCAGAGGCGTGCCTTCAAGGTAGCTGACGACCCGCAGGACATGAGCTTGCCGTGCGTGCTGGATGCGTCCCGCGCTTGTTGATGCCATCGTTCGCACGACGTGTGGCGTTGACGTTGTGCCGGACACCTCCAGGTGCATTAGTACCCCGAGGTGGAAGTCGCTCACGATGTGCGGCTCGACCGCGCTCGTTACCTTTACGACATACTGCCGGCCGCAGGTTGTGTGCAGGTGAAAGTTCTGGTCGCGCTCGCTAACGAGCGACGTGAACTCGCCATCGAGGCCAAACTGGTCGCGAATCGCCTGGCGAACGAGCTCGGCAGGAATCGCGGGCGCGTTCGCCGCGACGCTCGCAAATGCGCCCGTCAGTTTGTCCACTTGTCGACGTGCGGTGCCGTGTAGCGCTCGAATTGCTGTACCAGACCTGCCGCATTCGAATCCTCGAGCAGCATGCGCCTGTTCTCCTGTCGCAGAAATCCCTCGGCGCTGGCGTGATCGAGATAGCTCAGCAAGTGATCGAAGAAGCCACCAACGTTGAGTACGCCGCAGGGCTTGTCGTGAAACCGCAGCTGCCCCCAGGTAATAATCTCGATGATCTCCTCGAGTGTGCCGAAGCCGCCCGGCATCGCGATAAAACCGTCCGATAGCGCCGCCATCATTGATTTGCGCGCGTGCATCGAGCCCACGACGTGCAGCTCGGTCAACCGCTCGTGCGCGAGCTCTTTTTCGCAAAGCATTTGCGGGATAACACCGTGGACCTTGCCGCCAAGCTCCAGCACGGCATTGGCCAGCACGCCCATGACGCCCTTGTCCGCGCCGCCGTAGACGAGTTCGAGATCATGGTGAATGAGAACTTCGGCCATCTCCCTGGCCGCATCGGCGTATTCCGGGCGAACACCCGTGTTTGAACCGCAATAGACACAGATGCGCTGCACCGCGGTCTCAGGCCGTGAGCGCCTGTGACTTGACGCCCTGCACGATCTCGGCAATATCGGGCCGACTTTCCCTGAGCTCCTCGGGCGTCAGCGCGTCGAGTTCGTGCGGGAATACGAGCCACTCAGCCGTTTCGCGCAGGAAGTAGTCCGGCACGATACTGGTCTCATTTCGGCTCGGCTTGAACCAGGGCACAGCCACGCGAATGTCCTCAGGCGTGTTGCCGCGCGCCCGCCGGGTGAGTTCGTCAATGACGGCCACGATCGTATTGCCGGTGTCAAAGACGTCGTCGACGATGAGCACGCGGTCGTCATGGCAGATCTTCTTGATAATGTAATTCAGGCCGTGGACCGCGACGGCGCCGCGTTGGTCGACGCCCACGTACGAGGATGTGCGAATGGCGATGTGATCGGAGGCGATGCCGCAATAAGACAAAACCTCCTGAACCGCCATGCCAACCGGTGTACCACCACGCCAGATCGCAATGATCATCGTGGGCTCGAAACCGCTCTCGAGGATCCTGATGCCGAGTTCCACGGAATCTTCGAGGAGGTCCTGGGCGGAAAGAATGGTCTTCTCCATGTATTCTCGAGCTCGCGGCTGCCGGTATAATGCGGGGCCCCAATTCTAACGCAGCACAGCGTGGGTACAACAATAATGAACGAGCGAATCATCGCCGCCGACGATCTCCTGAGAGACTCATTCCAGCTCGCCGCCAATATTTTCGAGGCCGGATTCAAACCGGACTTCCTCGTCGGGCTGTGGCGAGGCGGCAGCGCCGTTGGCATCGCTGTACAGGAAGGGCTCGAGTATTTCGGCGTAAAGACCGACCATATCGCGATTCGCACTTCGTACACAGGTGCACCGCGCTATTCGCAGATGGTCAATACGGCGGAGTCGATCCGCGTGCACGGATTGCAGTATCTGCTCGAGAACCTGTGTTCCCACCATTCGATGCTTATCGTCGACGATGTTTACAGCACGGGCTCGAGCGTCAACGCCGTAATCAACCAGCTGACCCGGAAAACGCGCCGCAACCTGCCACACGACATTCGGGTCGCAAGCGTTTGGTATCGACCTTCCGAAAAAACGCTGCGCGAACCCGAATATTTCGTCCACAAGACCAGCGACTGGCTGGTGTTGCCGTACGAAATGACGGGCTTTTCAATTGAGGAGCTGCGCGCCAACCGGCCCGAGATGTCGGGCCTGCTCGAGCGGCTGGCACCGCACGTGAAAACAAAACGCGACACGGTTGCCTGACGGGGCCATATAGCGGAAATCCGATAGTTGATTTTTCGGCGGCTGCGCTACCCTAGTCAGCACTCGCCCCCTATGACAGGCAAGACCATGCAGGATCTTCCCCATCGTTACGTCGTATCCGCATCAACAACGACCGAGCAGAGCGTCACTCTGTCGAGCCAGGGCCTGGACGACCTGAGCACGGCAGGTCCTCCCGAGTTCGGTGGTCCCGGAGACCTCTGGTCCCCCGAAACGCTGCTCGTCGGCGCTGTTGCCGACTGTTTCGTGCTGTCATTCCGCGCCATTGCCCGCGCGGCCAGGCTTGACTGGCGCTCGCTGGACTGCGAAGCCGTCGGCGTTCTCGACAAGGTAGAACGCGTGACGCAATTTACGCACTTCGAAGTCAGGGCCGACCTGACTGTCGCCGCCGGTACGAACGAGGAAAAGGCACGCAGGCTGCTCGAAAAAGCCGAGAAACACTGCCTGATTACGAATTCGATGAAGGCATCTTCAGCACTCGATGCCACCGTGTTGGTCGCTGACTGATCAGCGGTCCTTCGTGTCGAGACCTTCGGTGTAGAAAGCGCCGGCTGAGACTGACACGAGCTTTTCGTCCGTAGTGTCACCGTTCTGCAGGGTCGCGTATGCGTCCAGCAGATCGGCGATATTGGTCGTCGCCGCACGCAGGCGTACCGACACGAGCTTGCGCACGCGACGCACATCCGACTTCCTGATGGTCGCGCGGCTGACGGTCTCGACCGGCCACACGTCGTCCTCGCGACGAACGGTTTCGTTCCTGGCCATGGCCGTCAACAATGGAAAAGGCCCCGCCCGCAGCGCCGAGGCCATTGCTTCCTCTGACGCCTGCTTGTCCGGGTTCTCGGGTAACAACCTGAATCGACCACCCTCACACTCGGCTGCGCCGATGCGCTTCAGTTCGGTTTTCATCGCGCCCTCCGGAATATCGCCGGCGTACTGCTTGACGAGAGACCGGAACGAGCCTTTGTCACCTTCAATCGGCAGTACAGCGGGCTCCCCCGCAGAGTCCAGGAATTCGTCTGACGAACGCCACGCTTCTATGACTTCCCGGACCGGCGCCTGGCGTCCAATGACAACGCTTTCGCCACGATCGAGACGGCCGCGAATACGGCTGATCTCCTTGCGCGTCAAACCGGTCATCGCGGCAATGCGCGACACGTTGGTCGGCCGTCCATGCACACCGTAGTCCTCCGAGGCCACCGAGATGAAGGCAGTCTTGGACAGCTCCGAGTACTCGCGGTAACCACGACCGAAGCGCAGGAAGATTCGCGCCAGGGGCCGCAGGAGTTGGAAGAATATGGAGTTAAGTTTGTTGTTGTTATTGTCTTGCATCGAGGCAGAAATATATTTTGTCCCAGGGGTTTACGCCACGAAAAACTGCCAAATGGGAAAAATCGACCGTTTCACAGGAAACGGTTTTGTTGAAGCGATATTTTTGTCGCGCAGAAAAACGCTTTTTCTCAGCGCGGCCGCTGCAGCTTGCCGCGGACGTAGGTCGCCGCGATATTTCGGTCATCGCCCAGTGTGACCAGCGCAAACAGCTTCTCATCCACTGTCTGGGCGGCGGCAACGCGACGCGCCGTCAGGCTCGAGCCCGAGGAGTCCAGCACGATGAAATCCGCTTCCTTGCCTGGCAGGAAATTTCCAATGCAATCGTCCAGGTACAGCGCTTCGGCAGCACCCAGCGTCGCGAGGTACAGGGCACGCGTAGCGGGTAACGCATGCTCCTGCAGATGCAGGACCTTGTAGGCCTCACTCGCCGTCTTCAATAGTGACATGCTGGTGCCGCCTCCAACGTCGGTGCCAAGGCCACAGCGCACGCCGGCATCTCGCATGGCGGCCAAATCGAAGAGTCCGCTGCCCAGGAACAGGTTTGAGGTCGGGCAGAACGCGGCAGCTCCACCTTTCCTGGCCATCGAGGAGCGATCCCCGTCGTTCATGTGCAGGCAGTGCGCGAACACGGCACGTTCGCGCACCAGACCGAAATGATCATAGACATCCAGGTAACTCGATCGCTCGGGATACTGTCGCGCGATCTCGTCGACTTCATCCCGATTTTCGGCAAGGTGTGTGTGTATCCACACATCGGGATACTCCGCCGCCAGTCTGCCCGCCGCCTCGAGCTGGTCGGACGTTGAGGTGAGTGCAAATCGCGGCGTAATCGCGTAACCAAGCCGGCCTTTGCCATGCCACTTTTCGATCAGTGCCCTGCTGTCTGCAATACTCCCGGCGGCATCGTCGCGCAATTCCGCCGGGCAGTTGCAGTCCATGAGCACCTTGCCAGCGATCAGGCGCATGTCCCGCGCGGCCGCCGCTTCGAAAATCGCGTCGGCCGAGTGCGGGTGCACAGTGCCGAATACGAGCGCCGTTGTCGTTCCATTGGCGAGCATCTGATCCACGAACACACTTGCAACCTCGCGCGCATAGTCGGAATCCGCGAAACGCGCTTCGGCCGGGTACGCATAACGATTCAGCCAGTCGAGCAGCTGCTCGCCGTAAGAAGCAATGATGTCGAGCTGTGGAAAATGCACATGACAATCGATGAACCCGGGAACGATTAGCCCGTCACGGTACTCAGTGACCGGTGTGTCCCTGGAGACCTCCGGCAGCAGTGAATCTGCGTGCCCCACGATTAACACGTTGCCGTCTTCGACGACCAGGAGGCCATCCTCAAAGTACTCGATCGCCGACGCGCTCGCGGCTTCTCCCGGGTCGGTCAGGCAATGCAGTATCGACGAACGAAATGCCTGGCGCATGGCAATCAGAACGCCTCCAGTATGACGACGTCGTCAAGGACGACTTCTTCGCAGTTGGCTTCCGGGCCGCCGCGATCGACGACGAGGAACTCGTGGCCGACAGAGAGCGCAATCAGCGGCATGTGCCAGGTGCCGAGGTGGTAGTTGAACCCCTGGCGGGGCTGCGTGACGAATGCGCGCAAGTCGGACACATCCACGGATTCCCCGGGGGGGGCGACGACGATAACGGTTTCGCAGGCTTGCAAGGGCACAAAAGCCTGGCTGCCAAGCGGGTGCCGCTCGAGCTTGTCGATGCGCAGCGGCAGGGCCGTCGCCGCGCGGCAGCGCGCGACGCTGACCGAGACTCGGCCATCGCTGCCGACATCGACGCTGCAGAGGTCGTCGAAGCGGTCGAAACGCGCCTCGTTCATAGCGGCAGCCTGGCTGCGCGACGCCTCGATAACGTCGCCGAAAGGCGCGAACCGCTCGCAGGTCAGCGGCAACGGCTTCAGTGAGATTACGGGCTCAGCCATGCACCTGGCCGAAGAGGCGCACGCGACTGATGCCGCCGTCCGGGTAGATGGAAACTCGCACGTGACTGACCTCACCGGCTTCCTGCAACGCCTCATCAAAGTAGTGCTGCTGGTCCATCTTCAGTTTTGCATCCGGCATAAGAATCTGCCACTGAGCATCATCGGCGACGGCCGCTTCGTCACCTGCGAACATTGCGGCCTCAAGCGACACGCGATCCGGGTAGTTGCCCTTGAAATGCGCCGTATCGATTTCGGCACGCTCGATAACGGCGGGCCTGCCAAGCGCGATGATGACCCAGTCATTGCCGGGCCCGCGACGGCGCGCCGTCTCCCAGCCGTCGCCCATGTTGAATCCGCGCCCGGGCGCGGTCAGGTTGTGAATGCTGCCGTAGTGCTCGTCACTGGCTGCGATCGCCCGACCGCCATGCTCGACTGCCGCCAGGTCGACGTAACCGTCGATATCAGTGAAGTCGGCACGAATCTCGCCAAAGATCCTGAGCCGCGCCACGCCGCCGTCCGGGTAGATGTTCAAGCGCACATGGGTCCAGACCCTGTCATCGCGCGCGTCGAGAAAATGATGCGAATCGCCACCGAGTTCGGTCTCGGGAATGATCTCTACCCAGCCTTCCTCGGGTGCTTCGTCCTTGGAGTTCGCGCAGACCTCGATGGTCGCTCGCGGCGGAAAATTTCCCGTGAAGTGGCTCGTATCGATGTCGAAGCCGTGGATGACGCCCGGCACCCCGAGGCGAATGACGCAGTAGTCGTGCCCGGGACTACGACGGCGGCGGCTTTCCCAGCCATCCATCCACTTGCCGTGTTCATCGTACTTGTCCGGGACGAACACCGGCTCGGCCGCTTCGATCAGCCGCTCCTTGGCGCCGAAAAACTCGTCGCTGGCGCAGGTTACGCGCGTGCCGAGGCGCGGCTGCTCGAGTTGCACCCACTTACTGATCGGACGATTCATGCTTCACGCTCCATGGCCTCGAGACGCAAGCGCGCAATCTTGTGAATCTCGACCAGTGCCGTTTCGAATTCGAGTTCATAGTCATTTTCGAGCCGTGCGGCGAAAGCCTCGAGTATCTCGCCGCGGCTGCTGTTGCGCACGGCCATGACAAACGGAAAACCGAACTTCTCATAATAGGCCGTATTGAGTGCCTGGAAGCGCTCGAACTCCTCTTGCGAACAATGGTCGAGGCCCGCACTGGCCTGCTCTTCCGTCGACTCCGCGGTCAGTTCGCCAGCGACCTGCGCCTTTCCAGCGAGGTCCGGGTGTGCGCGAATCAGCGCCAGTTGCTGCTCGCCTGCAGCATTGTCCACGCAGTCCGCCATGAGCGCCGCGAGACGCTCCACGTCCGTGGCATCGACACCCAGCGCGGCGACGCGTTCGGCCACCCAGGGCGAGTGTTCGTAAATACCGCCGTAACGGGCAATGAAATCGTGAGTATCCACTAGAGGTCCTTCGCCGGGTGGCGGTCACGCCAGTGCCTTGCAATCGCCACGCGCGTCGCTATCCAGGCGTCACCTTGCGCCGCCACATAATCGAGAAAGCGCGCCAGCGCCGCGGCCCTGCCCGGGCGGCCGGCCAGGCGGCAGTGCAGGCCGACCGACATCATACGGCCACCCTCGTCATGCAGCGTATCAAAGCTGTCCATGAGGTAGTCGAAAAACTGCTGCCCCGAGTTAAAGCCCTGCGGAGTCGCAAAGCGCATATCGTTAGCATCGAGCGTGTAGGGCACCATGAGTTGCGGAGTGTCGAACGAGTAGTCCCAGTAAGGCAGGTCATCGGCGTAACTGTCGGCGTTGTACTCGAAATCACCTTCTTCCGCCGCAATACGATGACTGTTCGGGCTGCAGCGGCCAAGGTACCAGCCCACCGGCCGGGATCCTGTGACCTTTTCGTGTATTTCCAGCGCCTGCCGGAAGTGCTTGCGTTCGGTGACCTCGTCGATACGTTGGTAGTCGACCCACCGATAGCCGTGGCTCGCGATCTCCCAGTCCGCATCCTGCATCGCCTGCACGGCGTCGGGATTGCGCTCGAGCGCCATGGCGACTGCAAACACGGTAACCGGTAGTTCGCGCTCCGTAAACAAACGATGCAGGCGCCAGAAGCCCGCTCGCGACCCGTACTCGTACAGGGACTCCATGTTCATGTGGCGCTGACCCTCGACGGGCTCCGCATTCACGATCTCCGACAGGAAAGCCTCGGAGGCGGCGTCGCCATGGAGCACACAGCTTTCGCCACCTTCTTCGTAATTGATGACGAACTGCACGGCCGTACGCGCGCCCTCAGGCCAAGCCGCATCGGGCGGCTTCTGCCCGTAGCCACCCATGTCCCGCGGATAACTCATGGCACCTCCTGCAGGGACAGGTACCACTGCCCGACGACGTCCCGTTCCGCATCGGTCATCGCCGTCAGGTTGCCGATCGGCATCACCCGCGTCACGACGGTCTGCTGATAGATGCGCTCGGCCTCGCCCAGGATCTGTTCATCGCTGTCGAACATCACGCCGAGTGGCGCGGCCGGAAACGCCGGATGTTGGGGCGCCGCAGAGTGACAGTTCGCGCAACGCGCGTCGATGACGTTCCTGACCTGCTCGAACGAGACTGCAGCCGTATCGCCCGGCTGAGCCCGCGGCGCAATCGCGGCCGCGATGCCGGCCAGTAGCAACAGCGCGAGTACGGCCGGCAGCAGCGATGCCTTGCTGCTGTGCCGCGCAACGAAATAGATGCGAATCAGCGCGCCGGCAAGCGCAATCCCCACGAGGATCGCCCAGTTGTACTCATGGCTGTAGGTCATCGCGTAATGATTGCTCGTCATGACGAACAGCACGGGCAATGTGAAGTACGTGTTGTGCACCGAACGCTGCTTGGCGTTGATGCCCGGCGCCGGGTCGGGCGCCTCGCCGCGCGCGGCAGATTCCACCATCTTGCGCTGGCCCGGGATGATGACCATTGCCACGTTGGCTACCATGATCGTGCCGAGGACGGCGCCGAAGTGTATGTACGCACCACGACCGCTAAACAGCTGACACAAACCCCAGGCCAGCAATGCGACCAGCAGCAACAGCACGACGCCGAAAACCCGATCGTCGCGCGCGAGCGGCGACTTGCACAACAGGTCGTATACCACCCAGCCACCGACGATAAACGCGACTGAGATGCCGACGGCAGATGCGGCCGACAGCTCGGCGACCGAGCGATCAATCAGGTAGACCTCAGCGCCGTACCAGTAAACGAGACCGAGCAGAAACATGCCGGACATCCAGGTCCAGTAGGCCTCCCACTTGAACCAGTGCAGGCGGTCGGGCAGCTGGCCCGGCGCCACGCGGTACTTCTGCGCATGATAGAAGCCGCCGCCGTGCACGGACCAGACCTCTCCGCCGACGCCTTTCGCATCGTCCCCGGGGTCAGCCGGCGGCCGCAGGTGATTATCGAGCCAGATGAAATACAGCGAAGAGCCGATCCATGCGATGCCCACAATAAAATGCAGCCAGCGTACAAGCAGGTTCAGCCAGTCGACGAGATACGCGTCCATATCAGCGCCGCCTCGCGTCCAGCGGGTGAACATTGTCAGGATACGCCGCCATCGATGGCCGCTCGTAAAGCCTGAGCACCTCGGCGGCCGCTGCCACAGCGATTTCGGCCGGCTTCTTGCCACTGATGCCATCGACGCCGATCGGGCACGTCAGGGCGTCAAGCAGTTCCTCGGGCATGCCCTGCTGCCGGTATCGCTTCTCGAAGCGCCGGCGTTTGGAGAGCGAGCCGATCAAGCCGCAGTAGCGCACATCGCGCCGCCGCAGGATACGATCGCAAATCTCGAAGTCGAGTGCATGACTGTGTGTCATGACAAGGTAGAAAGCACCCTCGGGCATGGCGGCCACCTCGAGTGCCGGGTCCGCCGTCTCGATAGCCCTGACATTGGACGGCACGCCGCGAAAAATATTGCGCCGGCTGTCAACCCAACGGATGTTGCAGTCCAGGCTCGACAGGGCCGCAACGACAGCCGTACCGACGTGCCCGGCACCGAATACGGCAATGTTGAGATCGGGGGCAACAACGGGCTCGAAAAACAGCTGGACATTTCTCGACGCTTTGCGATCACCGGCAAGAATCGCCCTGGCCTCGCCCACCGTACTTTCGTCGGCCTCGTCGTGCCCGGTACCAAACACCTGCTCCGCCGTGACGATGAACTTCTCCGGCACCGAGCGCGAAATGCGGGTCGCGACGACGGCCGGCTCACGCTGTCCGAACAGCGCACTCAAGTCACGAAGCCACGCCGGAATTCCGCCGCTGAGCGGCTCAAACAGTATTTCCACGACGCCGCCGCAGCACTGCCCCATTGACGATCCCAGGGGGAAGCTGCGCAGCGACATCTGCTCGTCCTCGAAGAGACCAACTGCGACGCGGGTGCATTGGTACTCAAGCTGGCCGCCGCCAATTGTGCCAATCGTCGCCGCTTCGGTGACGATCATCTTGGCCCCGATCTCGCGCGGCGCCGAACCGCGAATTCCGGCAACCGTGACGAGTACCGCGGGCTCGTCTGCCGCGCAGATATCGCTGAGCTCGTCAATCCACTCATTCATCGGGCCTGTCCCCAACGACACGAAGGATGGCCTCAGGCGTCGCCGGCGCATGCAGCGCGGGCATAACGCCGGCGTCGTCAGCGAGCGCATCGCGTATGGCATGGAATGCCGAGATTGCGAGCATGAGCGGCGGCTCACCCACAGCTTTGGAACGATAAATGGTGTCTTCTCGGTTGGCCGAGCTCCGCATCAGCTCGACACGAAAGTCGGGCGCGAGATCCGAGCAGGTCGGTATCTTGTAAGTCGATGGCGCATGCGTGCCAAGCTCTCCGGCGTCGTTCCACCACAGTTCTTCAGTGGTGAGCCAGCCAACCCCCTGCACATAGCCGCCCTCTACCTGGCCGAGGTCGATCGCCGGGTTCAGAGAATCACCGCAGTCGTGCAGGATGTCGGTGCGCAGCAACCGCGATTCGCCAGTCAGCGTGTCCACGACAACCTCGGTGACGGCGGCACCGTAAGCGTAATAGAAGAACGGCCTGCCCGAAAACGTGTCGCGGTCATAGTTGATCTTCGGAGTCCTGTAATAGCCCGTCGACGACAACGACACGCGGCTCGCCCACGCGAGCTGCACGAGTTCGGCAAATTCGAGCTGCTGGTCACGCGCATAAACGTGGTTGTCACGAAACTCGATGTCGGCCTCGGTGACCGAGAAGTGTCGCGCCGCGACTTCGAGCATCCTGCCCTTGATCCTGGCGGCCGCCTTCTGCGCGGCCTTGCCGTTCATGTCAGAGCCGCTCGACGCGGCGGTCGCCGATGCGTTGGGCACCTTGCTCGTGTCCGCCGCCGTTATGCCAATGCGATCGACGTCGATTCCGAACTCGTCGGCAACGACCTGTGCCACCTTGATATAGAGCCCCTGCCCCATCTCTGTGCCGCCGTGATTGAGGTGCACGGTACCGTCCTTGTAAACGTGCACGAGTGCACCGGCCTGGTTCAGCAATGTTGATGTGAATGAAATTCCGAACTTGACCGGAGTAATAGCAATACCCCGCCGCAGGATGAGGCTGGCACGATTGGACTCGCGAATTTCTTCGCGGCGTTTCTCGTACTCGCTGGTTGCCACGAGCCTGTCGAAGATCTCATCGAGAATATTGTCTTCAATAGTCTGCTGGTAATGGGTGACATTGCGCTCGTCGAGACCGTAAAAATTGCGGCGACGTACCTCGAGCGGGTCCTTGCCGAGTTTTCGCGCAATGTCATCGATGACGTACTCGATCGCAAACATGCCCTGCGGTCCCCCGAACCCGCGAAACGCCGTGTTTGATACCGTGTTGGTCTTGCAGCGATGCGAGACGATACGTACGTTCTCGAGAAAATAGGCGTTGTCACAATGGAACATCGCACGGTCGTTGACGGGGCCCGACAGGTCGGCTGACATGCCACAGCGTGCAGCAAACTCGAAATCGACACCGAGAATGCGACCCGAGTCATCGAAACCGACGTCATAGTCGATGACGAAGTCGTGGCGTTTGCCCGTCATGATCATGTCGTCATCCCGATCGAGCCTGAACTTGCATGGCCGCCCGGTCTTGTCGGACGCGATAGCGGCAATGCACGCGATCAGGGCCGCCTGGCTTTCCTTGCCACCGAACGCGCCGCCCATGCGCCGGCAAATCACGACGATGTCCTTGGCAGGGCGTAGCGTCGTTGCCGCCACAAGCATCTGTACCTCGTCAGGGTGCTGCGTCGAACTGTAAATCAGCAGCTTGCCGTCTTCCCCGGGAATGGCCATCGCGATGTGACCCTCGAGGTAAAACTGGTCCTGGCCACCGAGCGATACGCGCCGCTGCAACCGATGCGGTGCCGCCTCGAGTGCTTTGTCGGGATTACCGCGGATCAGTGTTTCGCTTGGCAGGACGAACGACTGTTTTTCGACAGCCTCGAGCGGGTCGAGAATAGCGTCGAGCTCGTCACAGTGAATGTGTCCCTTGCGCGCCGCCCTGCGCGCCTCGTCAACGGTCTCGGCAACGACGGCAAAAACAGGCTGGCCTACGAACTGCACAAGGCCATCGGCCAGGATCGGATCGTCATGCACCATCGGGCCGAAATTGTTTTCGCCCGCGATATCGGCGGCAACACAGACATCGACAACGCCCGGTGACGCCAGTACGGAATCGAGCTCAACGCCGGAAACCTCGCCGTGTGGCACCGGGCTCATACCAACGGCGATGTGCAGGAGGTCGCGAGGTTCGGGCAGATCATCGGTGTAGGCGGCCGTTCCCGTAACGTGCAGTTGCGCGCTGTCATGCGGCAATGGCTTGCCGACAGCGGAAGTCCGATGCGTGCCCGACTTAGCGCTGGCGTCCATAGGTATACACCGTTTCTTCGAGCTGGCCTCGCGTCTCGTAGTAGAAGCGAAGCAACAGGTTGCGAGTTACGTGCATTCGGATATCGGCCGACGCGCGCATATCGCCGATGGGTGTGAAGTCCTGCGCCAGTGCCGCGGCAGCGCGCTGCACGGTTTCGAGACTCCAGGGCTGGCCGTTGATTGCCTGCTCGCAGTTTGTGGCCCGTTTCACGACGGGTGCCAGCCCGCCGCAGGCCATCCGGAATTCGCTGACCTGCTCGCCGTCGAGCTGCAGGCGGTAGGCTGTGCAAACAGCCGAAATATCCTGGTCGAAGCGTTTCGACCATTTCTGGCTGCCCACGATAGCGCCGGAATCCGGCAGCGGTATGCGAATGCGTTCGAGAAATTCGCCGGGCGCCATGTCGTTGACCTGGTAGTCGTGATAGAACGCATCGAGTGGCAGTTCGCGTTGCTGGCTGCCGCGCCGCAGCACGAGCGACGCGCCGACGACCATCAATACGGCCATCGAGTCACCAATCGGTGAACCATTGGCGATATTGCCACCCAGCGTTCCGGCATTGCGAATCGGCGGAGACGCGAAACGACGGAACAACTCCTCGAGCCCCGGATACTGACCGACGATCACGGGCATCACATCGGTCAGCGTGACGGCGCTGCCGACCTCGATGTGCGTCGAGGTGCGTTCGATCTCGCCCAGTTCGCGCACACGCCCCGTGTAGATCAGCGTTTCTATCTCGCGGTGCTGCTTGGTCACCCACAGGCCGATATCGGTACCGCCGGCCAGTATCGTCGCATCGGGATTCTGCTTGTACAGGTCGGCGAATGTTGCGATGTCGAGCGGTGCAAAAAAACGATGCCCGCCATGCTCGAGATCCAGTCCGTCCCCTCTTGCCAGACTCTCGAGCCGCTCAATACGGTCCACCGGGTCTTGTGCCCGGCCAAAAGGCTGCCGCAACCAGTCCGACTGCTGGCTCGCCTCTCCATACATCGATCGCGCAGCAGAAATGATCGGTCGATAGCCCGTGCAGCGGCACAGGTTGCCGGCCAGCGCATCGTCGATTTCCTGCCGCGACGGGTTGGCATTGGTCTTGTAGAGCGCGAACAGCGACATCACGAAACCGGGCGTGCAGAAACCGCATTGCGAGCCATGATGTTCGACGAGTGCGCGTTGCACCGGGTGCAGGTCGTCGCTGTCGGGCGCCAGGCTCTCGACCGTGATCAGTTCCTTGCCATCAATGGTCGGTAGAAACTGGATGCAGGAATTTATCGCCCGTAGCGTGAGATTCTCACCATCGGCTGCGGCGACAACGACCGTGCACGCGCCGCAATCACCTTCGGCGCAGCCTTCTTTCGTTCCCTTGCGACCGAGGTCTTCGCGCAGAAATTGCAGAACCGTTCGGGTCGGATTGACGTCGTCAATCTCTATAATCTCGCCGTCGAGCACGAACCTGATGGTCGAATCGGACATCGTCCCTAGCTGCCCCTGTAGGTCGAATACGACCAGGGCGATACGAGCAGCGGCACGTGGTAATTCTCATCGGCCCTGACCGAAAACCGAATGACAACCGTATCGAGAAACGCCGGCTCGTGAACGCTGACGTCGAGGCGCGAGAAATAGTCGCCTATGTCGAATTCGAGCTCGTAGATGCCGGTGCGCATGGCTTCGTCGGCCATTAGCGGCTCCGCCGAGCGGCCATCGGCATTGGACGTCGCGCTGCCGATGAGTTCCCGGCTCTCGCCGATTCGGAACAGGCGTATCGCCACGCCGGCCGCGGGCCCGCCATGGGCCGTATCGAGGATATGCGTGGTCAGTCGTCCCATCTCGTCACCTGTCAGCTGCGGCCCGGCAATTATACGCCGCCCGGCGACTAAGGCGCGCCGGCGTCCGCCAGCAATTGGTCGCGCCGCGCCGCAAGCGCCTTGATTCGACGTTTGTCGAGCACGTCGTCCAGCGATTCTGCGAGCACTTCGTCAGTCAGCCCTGAAAGCGCCGCGGTCCACCCCTGAGAGACTTCGACTGGCGCCGACTTGAGGTGCCTGGGCCGTCCCTTCTTCGTGGAGAAGGCTCGATCATGCTCGCTTAGCATGAGCCCCCAGTTGGAAAGGTCGTAGAGCATGCGCTGAGGGCTGCGTCCTTCGTTGTATATCAGCACATCGAAGACGTACATGGCGCCCCACTGGTCCGGCAACGCACAGGACGCACTGCCGCCGCGTCCCGAGGCGCTGCGCCTGGCCTCGTCCGAAAACCTGTCGGTCAGGAATTGCAGGGACCCTTCCGTATTGCCGACCTTGCGGATCGCCGTCACGGGCACCATGTCGAGCGCCAGCAACCGGTCAAGCCGGTACGCTGCAACGCCAGGGTAGAAGCTGCGTCCCTGGCGCTTCATGAAGATCGCGCTGACGGTCCTGCTACCGTCACCAACCTTGACGATGGTCCGGCCCGTCGCATCCTCTTCGCGCGACAGGATCTCGCCGTTCTCCAGCAAGTCCCGGAGGTCTTCCGCCGACAACAGGCCGGGCCGGATGCCAACCATGCGCGGGTGCTCGAGCGGCGGCACCTCCGTGTCGCTGTTCTGGTTCTGGACCGTGATCGAGTCGCCCTCGATTACCAGCGCATTGCCGCTGCCCTTGTAATAGAAATTCAGCATGCCGGTATCGATTTCGACCAGCTTCCCATCGAATCTCTGCAACACCGTGCGACTCGGCGTCGGCGTATGCCCGACAACGACGCGCGTCGCGCCGATCGCCTCCAGAGCCATATCGAGCTTGTATTCCTCGAGCAGTCCTCCACAACCGACATTGCCCCGGTACCAGAGCGGCCCATCGGCGTGAAATAGATCGGAGTCCGCCAGGCGCTTGGCCGTGTCGATCGCCTCGAGCACTTCGTTCGATGTGTTGAGTGTCGGCAGATAATCATTCAGCAACGGCAGCGTGTCATAGTGACTGTCGGTCGGTAGCAGGATCTGCTCTTCCATCAGGACGGAGATCGCGTTGACGTACTCGACCAGCTCCGACTTGAGACCCCTGTTGACGCCATCGAGGCCCAGGTCGGCCACCAGCGGCGACAATCCACCATGCACGAACGCAGTGCCGTTTATGACTCCGATTACCGGCTTTTCGAGCAGCCACCTGCCGTACTTGCCCTCAGGGCTGAAAGCCCTGCGCAATGCGAAAAAACCGGCCGGAAACTGCCGTTTGAATGTCTCCCGTAACGCCTGCGACGTTAGCTCGCCGTGGTTGCGGGCCGCGAACGCAGCGAACCAGCGATCACGTTCTTCCTTTGTCTCTTCTTCGGCAAAGGCCGCGTATTCTGACTTCGACACGTACCGCAGGTCGCCGATCAGGTTCATAGACTCATGATTACCGATGAGCACCAGGACCTTGCCGCCTGCCTGGGGCGCCTCGGACTCGATCCGCATAAGCAGGTCCATCGCGTCGCGGGATCGCGGGCCGCGATCGAGCAGGTCGCCGACGATGACGAGGTGTGTGGCGCCGCCGGACCAGGCGAGCTCATCATCGATGACGTTGGCCTTTTTGAGCGTCTCGACCATCGCCTCGTAGGCCCCATGCACATCGGCAATTGCGACAACGCGACCTGCATCCTCGACAAGCCACTCACTGGCGTCGGCTGTCGGGAGGCCGAGAAAAAGAACAGAAAACAGTATGGTCAGGTCGCGTATCAAGTCCCGGGGCTCCGTGATTGGCTGGGATGTTTCAGTGTAGTTAACCTGCCGCCGAGCGGCAATTGGCAGTCTGCCTGTATGCTAGACTTTGACCGTATTCGAAGACGACTTATCCATCCAATGCATATACTTCGTATTGTCTGCTTATGTCTGATTGCGTTGCTCGGCGCCCCGTCGATCGCCGACGACGACAAATCGCGCAAGCCAAATCCGCTTTATGCAGACCCGGAAATTCTCGAAGTCACGATCTCGGCGCCTTTTACGACGATTATGCGCGAACGCCCGGTTGACGAGGAAATGCCGGGGCAACTGTCGTACCAGGACGCCGAGCTGGGCAAGGTCATCCTCGATGTCGCCATTCGGACCCGTGGACGGTATCGACAGCAGAAGGAAATCTGCCCGTTCGCTCCGCTGCGTCTCAATTTCAAGAAGGACCAGACAAAAAAAACGCTCTTCACTCGCACCGACAAGGTCAAACTCGTAACGCATTGTCGCGACAGGTCGGAGCAATACTCGCAGGGGGTACTGCGCGAGTTCCTTGTGTATCGCATCCTCAACACGTTGACGCGAAAGAGTTTCCAGGTGCGTCTGCTGCGCGTGACTTACGTCGATACGACAGGCAAGAGCGACGACAGGGTCAGTTTCGCCTTCATGATCGAGCATGACGACCGCCTCGCCAAGCGCCTCGGCATGGAGGTCTCCGCTGCACCCCGGACATCGATCACGGCGCTCGACCGTGCTCACACGAACCTGGGTTCCGTTTTTCAGTACTTTGTCGGCAATACGGATTTCTCGCCGATCATGGCGGCACCCGGAGAGGCTTGCTGTCACAACTACGTGCTCCTCGAGCCCGGCGACAATGACGGGCGACCCGAACTGGCCGTACCCTATGATTTCGACATGTCGGGAATCGTCGACGCAAGACATGCCGAACCCAATCCGCGCTTCAAACTGCGCAACGTGCGCGTACGACTTTACCGGGGGCGTTGCGACAACAATGAATATCTCGAAGGTTCCTTGCAGGCGTTTCGCGACCGACGACAGGCCATCAACCAGCTTGTTGCCGGGTCGCCGCATATGTCGGATCGTACGAAAGAGCGCGTCCGCAATTACATCGACGACTTTTACAAGACGATCAACAACCCCAAGACCGTCAATTCCCGCCTGATCAAGAAGTGTATCTAGGCCAGCCAGTCCGCAATGATCTTCGACACACGTGGGTGAACGTAGTAGCCGACCGAGCTGTGGGGATTTGACTTGCCGTACCGCACTGCCAGGTTGAAGATGCGGTAGTCGTGCACGGCACTAACCTGCCGCTGCTGCAACATCTTCTTGAAGTCATCGGCAAGCGTGTTGTCGTGGCATATGTAATCGTCCTCGGCCGCCACGTTGTGCCACGAGATCACGTTGGCCGGGAACTTGCTGGCGGAGTGTTCCCTGGCGCCCGCCAGGCGCTTCTGGATATTGCGATCACCGAGAGGCGAACCGAGCGTCAGCCACATTTCCACCTTGCAATTGCCAAACTGCTCCTTGAGCGTTTCGTCGTGCGACATCTCCCAGAGCACGTCGTAAGCAACTACACTGCCCGTACCGTGCGTGATCAGCAGAATGCGATCGCCGCGATCCATAAGCTCGCCGAGTACCTTGCGTAGCCGTGCCCGCGCCTCCGGGCCATAGTTTTGCTTTTTGTCGAAGTACGCCGCAAAGTCGGCCGAAATCGCTCGCAATACGGGCATCGCCAGTCCGACGCGGCCGAGTACCGGAGCCGTCAAATCGGCGATGAATTCGGGGATGGCCGACTTGCCGGGCAGCCTGTCGTATTGGCGAATGCCGAAACGCTTGCGTGCCGGAACGTCACGCAATGCTGTCAGCGCATTGCGCCGGTCGCCAATATCGAGATCGCGGTCATAGGAATTGCCGCACTGCCCGAGAACCTCGGCACTGAGATCGCCGTACCACGCAAAGTGTTTCTGCAGTACGTCGAATCCATCGACTTTGTCGGGATAGTCACGTTCGATGCCGGCACGCAGCGCCGCCATCGAGATGTCCAGGTACGCATCGTACCCCGGCTTGAAGTCCCTGCCATGAACCAGCAGCAGGCTGCGGTTCGACGGTCCGGCAAGCTCGTCCAAAGTCATCTTCTCACTCATCGATTCTCGTACTCGTCTTCGCCCGCATCCCGACGCGTCAGCATCGTGAGGAAAGGCCCCGCCAGCGTCTTGCCATATTCGAGCTTCCAGATCACCAGCGTCACGAGTACGAACATCATTGAAATCACGCCTGAAATACCGAGCGCCCCGATACCCGACCCGAGGCCAATGCCGATGGCAACGAAGATGTACATCGCGTCGGAAGGCTGATCCAGCGAGAATCGGAAGCGAACCGCCGCGACGACACCCGCAAGACTGAACGCCAGCGCGAGGCTGTTAACCACGATCATGGCGATGCCGGTCACGACGACAGGCAGGATGATGATGGTCTGCAGGAATGACTGGTCGATGCGCCGTGCCCGGCTCGTAATGAAATACACCCAGGACACGGGCACCGTCAGAATCAGGCTGCCGATGCTGGCCATTGCCAGTCGCAAGGGACCTGTAGGCGACAGAATGGTCCGCTCCGCCATCGTGTAAACCGGTTCGAACGGTTCCACATTGGAGGCCGCGAGTTCGCCAACGCCACCCAGCGGCAGGTACTGGGCCAGGGCCGGGTAGTTCGCGACGAGAAAGAAGATGGAACCGAACCAGAAACCATAGTAGGCCAGGATTACCGTCAGCGGAATCAGCAGGCTCGCGGATCGTCTCATCGCATTACTCCGTACCGGGTGCCCGCCGACACCGCGACTTCGCGAGCGTCATCAGGGATAGAATTTCGAACAGCATCTGCGCCCCCACGTGCACGGTGTTGCTGGTCGCATCGTATTGTGGCGCGATTTCGACGACGTCGCCAGCCACAACATTGAGACCTGCCAGGCCCCGCAGTAGCTGCGCCGCCTCGCGCGGCGTCAGCCCGCCTGTCTCGGGCGTGCCGGTTCCTGGGGCAAATGCCGGGTCGAGCCCGTCGACATCGAACGTCACATAGACAGGACCGTCGCCGACGACATCCCTGGCTTTCCTGATGACGGCCTCGACACCCATTTCTTCGAAATCCTCGATATGAATGACGGTCATGCCGGACTCGTAGGAGAACTCCCAAAGAAATTCGGAGCTGCCGCGAATACCAATCTGAATAGTACGATCCGGATCCAGCACACCGTCGAGCACGGCGGTGCGAAACGGGCCGCCATGGTGGAACTTTGAGTGATCGTACTCGCCACCCGTATCGCAATGCGCGTCGATATGAACGCAAGCCAGCGGCTCCTCCGCGCCGAGCGCCTTGAGGATCGGGTAGGTGATCGAATGATCGCCGCCGACCGACAGCGGTCTCACCCCGGCGTCGCGCAATTTCGTGTAGTGCGTCTCGATGTCTGCGACGCACATTTCGAGATCGAAGCGGCTGCGAAACGGCACGTCCCCAATATCGGCGATGCGGCATTCGGCGCGCGGCACGATCTTGTGCACGTGGTGATAGGGCCCAATTCGTTCCATCGTGCGCACAGCGCGCGGTCCGAATCTCGCGCCATTGCGATTAGTGACCCCCAGGTCCATGGGAACGCCTACGAGGCCAATGTCGACATCGTCGAACTGCTCGGCCTGAGGGGCGTCGAGCAGTGTCGGGATGCCACTGAAAGGCAGCGACCGATTACCCGAGTCGTCGAATAGGAGGTCCGCGACCTTGCGGAACTCCGGGTCGAATACGTCGTCCCCCTTCGCGTCCTGGTACTTGTCCCGCAGCCTTTGTAATTTTTCCAGGTCCATGACCCGCGTCCGTTGTCGGCCAGCCTTGCAAGATACCGGCATGGCAGGAGATTCGCCAACCCGGCAGGCGCGCAAGCGTCGCCGTGTGGTGGTAGGCTATGCGCCGTTTTGGGCACTTGGACAGGCGAATGACGGTTCAGTTACTCGGTATCAGCAATGCGATAGTCGACGTTCTCGCGCATGTGGATGAGGATTTCCTCCGGACTATCGGCGCGGTACCAGGCTCGATGACATTGATCGAAAAGGACCGGGCCAGGGAGATCTACAACCAGATGGGGCCCGCGACGGAAATGTCGGGCGGCTCGGTGGCCAATACCGTGGCCGGCTTCGCCAACCTGGGCGGATCAGCCGCTTACATTGGCAAGGTAAAGGCGGACCAGCTGGGCACGATATTCAACCATGACATGCGTTCTCTCGGCGTCGACATCCGCCTCAAGGCGGCGCCCGGTGGCGCACCGACCGCGCGAAGTCATGTGCTGATAACCGAGGACGGCCAGCGCACGATGCAGACCTACCTCGGTGCCTGCCTCGAACTCGGGCTGGCCGACATCACGCACGACACGGTCGGCGCACCGAAAGCCATTCTCATCGAAGGTTACGTTTTCGACATCGCTGAAGGCCCGCAACTCGCCAGGAAAGCGGCAGAAATCGCCCGCGGTAACGGCACCGCGGTCGCCCTGTCGCTGTCAGACTCGTTCTGCGTCGAGCGTCACCGCGATGCCTTCCTGGAGTTCGTGCGCAACGACGCCAACATCGTCGTGGCCGATGAAGACGAGATCAACTCACTGGTTGCCACAACGGACTTCGACTCGACGCTTACAGCCTTGCGGGACTTCGACCAGCTGTTCGCGATGACGCGCTCGGAGCGTGGCTCGGTGATCGTGCACGGCAATGAGAAAGTCGAGCAGGCGGCAACGCCCGTCGAGACCGTCGTGGACACAACGGGCGCCGGCGACGCGTACTGTGCAGGATTCCTGTTCGGCTGGGTCAACGAGCAGCCACTCAGCAAATGCGCCCAGTACGGCACGCACTGCGCGACGAAGGTCATTCAGCAGCTGGGCGCCCGTATCGAGCCTGGCTTGCTCGACGACTTTGAATCTCGTTG
>Ga0265303_10000259_pt1 | contig 28527 bp, 20 predicted proteins | sample Helome_2_FD_192494 | JGI IMG/M metagenome (GOLD analysis project Ga0265303, IMG submission 192494) | Marine sediment microbial communities from subtidal zone of North Sea - Hel_20160317 (Illumina Assembly) | ecosystem: Environmental > Aquatic > Marine > Subtidal zone > Sediment ... | reverse complement strand
CTGGCCCTCCAGCATGCTTTTCCATGGCTGGTCGAACGCTTCCATCAGGTAATAGACCAACCCCTCGCGTTCGGCGGCGGCGAGAAAGCGGCGCAGAAACCGGGCCTGGTTGGCCGGGGTCGCGACGGCGTCGTGCAACGTCCGCCCATTGCTTGGCCAGCCGACCTCGGTAATGACGATCGGCTTGTCCGGATAGGCCGCCCGCAGCTGTTCGTAACGCTGGAACACATAATCGACCGCGCGGTTTACCGCGACGCCCTCCCAGTAGGGCAACAGGTGCACGGCGATGAAATCGACCGCGTCGACCAGTTCCGGGTGATCCAACCAGAGATGCCAAGGCTCTGCGGTACTGACCGGCGCCGAAACGGAATGCTTGACTGTCCGGATGTGGCCAATCACCTGGTCTACCGTCTGATCCTCGCGGTGCACTGACTCGTTGCCGACGATCACCCGCACGACCTGGCGGTGATTCTCACTGTAGGCGCGCACCAGCCGATCCAACTCGGCTGCATTGAAGTCCGCTTGATCGTTGATCCAGGCGCCCAGAGTAACACTCAGGCCGTGCGCCGTGGCCAGGCGCGGCACTTCGGCCATCGTCGATTGCACGGTATAGGTCCGAACCCCATGGGCGTCGCCAGCGAACAATGCCAGGTCTGCGTCGATCTCGGCGATCGACGGAAACTGCCCTTTGGTCGGGTCTTGATCACCGCGAATCGGTGAGAAAGAAAACCCGGCAATCTGTGCCGGCCACGGCGGCTCGATGCCAGGCCGGTTAACCAACCACCACAACAGCAGCGTCAGCACGCCCATCGACAGGACAATCGCCAAGCCTGCGCGATTCATCAGGTGCGGTCTCTTTCCCAGAATCCGCTGATCGAAGAGCGCATTGCGCGCGGTCGTAAAGCAGGATACACGGGAGTCGAAAATCTGTTCACAGAATGACCCTCCACATTGTTTGCGCGATCGCCGCAGGCTTGCCGAAAATCCGTGCCACCCGATGGGCGACCAACTCGCCGCCCCGTCAGGTCGTACAGGCCCATTCAACCGATCATCGCGACTCAAACCGCTAACCAGCCCTAAATTGACGATGTTGCGCATACCCCGGCGATGCGCAGAATCTGGCGGTCGAGGCCGATTTTCCACCTTAACCGTCTTTGGCTGTTGATGCGATGTCAGCCAATAATGCGCCGCGACGCCGCTCGACAACACCCTGGCTCAACGCGGGAAATCCGCCGGCGACCGGTCCCATGTCGGAGAAACGGAGAATGACAAAATTAACCTTCAAATCGCACGTTGCGCTATCGTGGGCACTGATTTTCAGTGCCTTCGCGCTGATTCAAGCAGGAGGCCTGCGATGGAGAGCCGGTAGTGTTTGGCGTTCCCCGTGGTGGGGCCGGCCGAGTAGGGTGCAGCGATGTTTCGGATAAATGAGCAGTTGGCCAAAGAGCGCTACCGGCGGCTATCGGCGCGGTATGACTATGCGACTCGGCGCATCGAGCCGGTTCGCAAGCTGACTATCGACGCACTTCGCCTCGAACGTGGACATCGTGTGCTCGACGTTGCGTGCGGCACTGGGAAAAGTTTCGAGATGCTGCGCGAAGCGGTGGGACCGGAGGGCGCTGTGGTGGGCGTGGAGCAATCGCACGAGATGCTGCAGCAAGCGAGCGAGCGGGTTCGTGAGGGTGACTGGGACAATGTGCAGCTCATCGAGTCGCCCATCGAGTCGGCCGATTTGAAGGGACCTTTCGATGCGGTGCTCTTCGTGTACACGCAGGACGTGTTGCAATCGGATGCTGCGCTGGCGCGCATTTTTGAGGCGACGCATACCGGTACACGGGTGGCGTCCACCGGACTCAAGCTCTTTCCCTGGTACATCGGCATCGCCAATGTGTGGCTACTCGCGGTTTCCTATCCGTACTTCACCACTTTCGAGGGGCTCGCCAAACCGTGGGCGCCGCTAGAACGCTACGTAGATTTGCGCGGTGTGCGCTCGACATTCTTTGGCAGCGGCTACATCGCAGAAGGGGTGCGGCGCTGACATGCCCCCGGAGCGCCCGATCGCGCGCTACTGCGGATATGCGACTGGCTGCGGGTATACAAAAATTTAACCGGACGCATTTTCGGTCCCCATAGCGGCTGGCCACGCATCGCCGTTATGGGTGAATCCCGGCAAGTCGGTGGCATATTCGACGTAGGGTGCAGTCCAGCCGAGCACCGAGCTGGCGTGTTTGCAGCGCCGCGCGAGGTCTGCGGGACTGTCTCCGCCCAGATGAACGATGCCGAATCGATAGCTCCCTAACCACTTGAAATCCCTTCGTATCTGACTGGCTGACTTAGGAAACTGCAACAGCAATCCATCTGGGAAGGCGACACTGAAGGCGCGTTGTTCGGATACCGTTGGCATCGGAACCGGGGCGCTCGGATCGAAACTGCGATACACGAAACTGGACGCGCAGGCCGCGGTCGGCTCTTTCGCGGGCAGTGTTGCCGGGTCAATGCCCTGGCTGAGGGCCATTGCCATTTCGTGCAGCGTCAGTCCGTCGACCCGGGCGTACAGGTCGGAAAACTGGGCGGCCATCCTTGGGTTGAACTCTATGACCTTGAGCTGGCCACTCTGTTCGTCAAGCACGAATTCCATGTTGAAGAACCCGTGGTTGAATCCGACCTCCCGCAAGAATCGAGCGGCGATCGCCTCGGCTTTTCTCTGCAGTTTCTCGGGGAGAAGACTCGGATAGTCCCACCGCATGAACGCATCGGTGCCGGGGTACATGACGGCGTCCACAATACCCAGGCGGCGGACACTGCCATCGAAGCAATAGCCGTCCAGACAGTACTGATGTCCTCGCAGGCTCTCCTCGAGCATCAGGTTGTGAGCCGTACCTGCGCCCGGCAGTCGTCTGCGCACGATCTTTTCGAAGGGCTCCACAAGATGACGGATAATCCACAGTTCCCGCCTGCTGAATCGTGTATGGTCAAAAAGAGCTTGGTGACTGTGGACGGTCCTGGCCAAAACGGAGAACGCCGCCTTGACGGGTTTGACGAAGGTTGGATAGTCGAGCCCTTCGGGAATGTCGGCGTCGTACGCTGCCTCCAGTCTGTGAAACGGGATGTTGGCTTCCGGCGCGACGCGTTCCAGGACCTCTCGCGCATACAGCTTGTGCTGGCAAGCGAGTACGGCATCCACGGAAGTGCCTGGCCATCCCATCTTTTCTGCCACCAGGGCGGCACAGAGTGCGCCGAACTGCTCATGGTTGCTGACCACGGCGCTTGCACCCTGCACCCTGGCTCGCAGTGCTGCAAGGCTGCTGAAGCGATCCATATCGAACCAGGTCAGTCGTGCATTGCTCGGGAAGCTGAACAGATCGAAGCCGGTATGCAGCTGCGCCCACTCCCGCGACAGCTTTCGAAATTCGATGCCATCCCAATCGTAAGCAAAAAGCACCAAGGTCTTGTTGCACTTCACGGCGTGTCCATTACATAGGTCTCCGGGTAATGTCCGTCGCGTTGCGGCGGGCTTGGTATGGCCGGCTGCCATCGGGAAAGACGTCCTGCGCTCATCACGGTGCGTTTTGACCTCTTTTCTCTGCTTCTTCCGATTAGGGTTCAGCGGTCTCAAACGCGACCTGCAAAGTCTGTAAAGAATATCAGATCATCCACACGGTACCCGCACACCACCTCATCGATCAACCGGGTCCAGGCGGTGGTTTCAGCGGCCGGCAAGAAGCCCGATTGGTGCGTCGGACGATGCCGGCCAAGGCTATCCGGCCTCCGATATGACGTTGGCGATGGCGCCTCGTACCCCTGCACCGCCAGCAAGCCGGTCAAGCCGCCATTGTGCACCCGGGGCCTGTCCGGACACGGTGGGCGGGCCAAACTCCGCGTTGAAGCTGAGAACTTAGACCATTAGAAGCATGACCGGTAATCCGCGGATTTTATTCCGATTCTTGTTAACGGTAACCTTTTCACGCAAACTCGGCGATGATTCATGCAACGGCGAATCGGGCTCGCCAGTATGTACCTTCCCGACTCGCCTCAGACAGTTCAGGTCAATCTTTGAACCAGCGTTCCGATGCGCCCGATACGGCGAAAGCCGTTCTCCTTTATCGTGATCATGCAAGCGGCTACGATGCCTCGGCGCGGCGCACGATGTGGATACGCGCGAGCGCAATCGAGAAACTTGACTTGCGTCCCGGAGACCGTGTCTTGGACGTGGCCTGCGGCACGGGCCTGAGCTTTCCACTCCTGCGCGACGCGGTCGGTGCCGAAGGTGAGATTGTCGGCGTCGAAGTCAGCCCCGAAATGATCAGCCTGGCCCGGCAGCGGGTCACTGAGGCCAGCTGGCAAAATGTCACGCTGTTGGAGTCGTCGATCGAGTCGGCCGATATCCCCGAGCCCCTCGACGCTGTCCTTTTTCACTTTACCCACGATGTTATGCGCTCCCCTGCAGCGCTCAAGCGGATATTTTCCGCTGCAGGCCCAAACGCCCGAATCGCTTTTGCCGGCATGAAATACGCGCCTTGGTGGATGGCGCCTGTCAACGCCATTGTGCGTGCCCAGGCGCGCCCCTATATGACCACCTTCGAAGGTCTGGACAAGCCTTGGGACCTGGCATTGCCCTACCTCCGGGGGTTCGAACGGCGCTCGGTACTGTTCGGCACCGGCTACATCGGCTGGGGCCAGGTTTACAAAACGTAAAGGGCCGCATTCGCCCCCAAAAATGGTCGCCGGCAGGTTATTTGGTCGATAACAGCCGGCTTGCCATGAACCGCATGACGCCGCGCAAGTGTATTCGGACAAGCCCCAAATTCACGAGGGTTGGTGGCCAACAGTCGTCTGATAGCCTGTAGCAAGGAATATCTTTTTTCTTTATTTGGCCGCATCAGTTGGCAACCAGCCATGAGGGAACCGTTGGAAGGTCAGAGACCACAGGGCGCCCGATGGCTGGTGATGGCCAAGGTTGCGCTGGCACTGCTGGTGCTCAATTTCCTGACCAGCTTCAACAATGTCTGGCCAACCCCCTGGGTCCAGCCGGATTCCCGCATCGGTCCCGAGTTCGTCGGGCTATGGCTGATTCTTCTGTTGCTGGTCGCCCTGTTCGGACGCGTCGGACGCGGCGCGATCGTGGTGCTCACTGGCGTGTTCCTACTGGTGGCAATTGGCCGCTATGCAGATGTGACGGTGCCGGCATGGCTTGGGCGCAAGATGAACTTGTATTGGGACGCCTACCATTTACCGAAGTTTCTTGAAGTTGCCAGCCAAGAATATGCCTGGTGGGAGATTTTGGGGATCGTCGCCGCGTTCATCGCCGGCTTCTGGTTTTTGACACGCTTGATCCGGGTGTGCATCGAGGCGCTTGCCGAGCATGCGGCCCCCTATGCGCTGCGCTCGCCGACTGCGCTGATCGTGACGATCTCTTGTCTTGGCCTGGTGGCGGCCAACCTCACGAAGGTCGCGGCCTCACCGTATGTATCCGGCCCGGTCTTTCCGGTCTACAAGCGCCAGGCGCACCTGTTGGCGGCGGCATTTTTTCCGAGCCATTTCCAAACGGAGCTGCCCGAATCACCGCCGCTGCACTCCGATTTGCAGGCGCTTGGCGGGGCCGAGGTTAAAGTTGTGTTCCTCGAATCGTATGGTGCGACTACGTACGAGCGGGACGACCTTGCCAAGATGATCGACCCGGCGCGTCAACGTCTCGAGCAGGCGGCCAACGCCCAAGGCCGTCAGGTGCTGTCGGCTTTTGTTCGGGCGGCCGCTTTCGGCGGTGCGTCGGATCTTTCACATTTGAGCTTTCTGTCGGGTATCGACCTGACCGATCCCATTCGTCACGATCTGCTGATCACAACCGATCGCCCGACCATACTCGATACCTTCGAGCAGGCCGGCTATCGAACCATCGGCCTGTACCCGGCGATGAGCTGGGATTGGCCTGAGGTATCGTTCTACGATTTCGATCATTACTACGACGGACCGAGCCTGGACTACCGCGGCCCGAAGTTCGGTTTGTGGTGGCTGCCAGATCAGTTTTCGATGGCACGCATCGACGAGATGCATCCGCCGGATCCTGACGGCAAACCGCGCTTCTTGTTCTATCCGACGATCACGACACACATTCCGTTTCGGCCGACCCCTCCCTATCAGCCCGACTGGTCGCGTGTCACATCCGAGAAACCTTTTTCGGACGAGGCTACCGCCAAAGCGATGGCTGACAAAATCGATTGGAACGATCTGTTCCCGGCCTACATCAACACGATCGAGTACACATTCAACTGGCTGGCCGGTTATCAGGCACAGCCACAGCCCCGCGAGTCGGTCCTGATCCTGCTGGGCGACCATCAACCGGCCGGCGGCATAACCGGTCCTGATGCGACTTGGAACGTGCCGGTTCACATTATCACCAGCAACGAAACGATCGCAGAGCGGCTGCGTCTTCACGGCTTCAATGATGGTGTAAATCCGCGGCGAGAGTCGCTCGGTCATATCAGCGAACTGAACCAGATTCTGCTGTCGGTTTTCGACAGCGGCGGCGCAGAAGTCGCCGGCGCTGCATCGATTGTCGACAGCTCACAACGCCAAGCTGTCAAGCCAGCCTCGCTCTGATGCGGCCCGCCCCAGACGCACAGCTCACATAAACAAGCATAGCGCCAAGGTGGCTCAGAGAAGTATCACAGGCACCCATGATGCCTATTAACCTGCAAATCGCATGACGGGACGCGGTGCCTGGGTCTCAATGCTCGACGATCCCATCGTGATCCGCACCGTTCGCGCAGCTGCAGAGCTGATCAGCCAGAATGCGGGCATTCGCCGGTCTCAGATAGAGCGTCACCACCCGATAGACACCCATCGCCAGATCCCATTCGTTTGCCTCGAGCACAACCGTTTCACCATGAACCCCAATCACTGCGAAATCGCCGGTTGGCGTGTCTTTTTTCTGCCCAAAGTCATTTTTGCTCATGCCTACCAGTCTGTCGGGTAACGGCACTTGGTACTTGGCACAGCTGGCCATTCATTTGCCGGAATCGGCCAGATTGTGCGGGCAAGGCTAGAATAGCGCCATGGATACCGGACTCCCCACCATGGGCCACGTCATCTGGCGCTGGCTTGGGCTCAATGGTCTTGACGCAGAGCGACTGTTTACGGTCCAGGGGCTGTCGAAACAAGACCTTCAGTCACATAGCGAACGCGTCCCCAGCGACAAATGGGAAGCGATTGTGTCGAGCGCACTGGACCAGATTGAAGACAGCTGTGTCGGTTTGAGTGCGGCGCGCTGCTGGCACCCCTCGGATCTGGGTGCACTCGGATACGCCTGGCTGGCAAGCTCTACCCTGCGCACGGCCTTTCAGCGGATGGCGCGCTATATGAAGGTCGTCGGCGAACGCGCAAGTCTGGTGACCCACGATTCTGCGAAGGGATTCAAGGCAACACTGCTGCAGTATCGCTCAGACCGCGTTCTGTGCGAGATCATTGCTGATTTTGCCATGTCGCTGATGCTCGATATGGCACGCATGAACTTTGGAAAATCATTGAAGGCTGTCGAGATCACGCTTCAGCGCCAGAGGCCGGACTGCGCCGACGCCTATGTCGAGTTCTTTGGCTGCGAGGTGCAGTTCGCCGCAACGGAAGACAGTTTCACCCTGGCATTCGCCGACATCGACAGTCCGTTGCCTTCCGCCAACCGGCAGCTTGCAGGCGTGCATGATCAGATTTTGATGCAACAGCTCGCCGCACTGGACAAGGATGACATCATTGCCCGCTGCCAGGCGATCATCCTGGAAAACCTGACCACGGGTACCGTCTCGACCGCAGGGATCGCAAAGGAACTCCATATGAGTCCCAGGACGCTGACACGACGACTCGAGCAAAAAGGTGCCCAGCTCCAGAAACTGATCGACGAGACACGCCGCGCCCTGGCCGAACGCTATTTTGCTGATCCGGAAAACTCACTTTCAGAGGTTGCCTTTCTGCTCGGCTTTGCCCAACAAAGCTCACTGACAAGGGCATCGAACCGTTGGTTCGGCATGCCGCCAAGAAAATATCGCTCCGGTCGGCTCGAGCAACAGACGTCGGCCACCTGAGATCCTGCCAAGCCCCCAGGACACTCGTCCCATTTCTGCCAATCCGCGGTTATGTCATGGCGCCCCTCCTCCGGGCAACCCGCCGCCACGCCCCTGGATAGACAATCATGCCCATTAGGCTTTCTGATGTATTCATAAATTCAATTCTGTGATGTCGGCCCGGGTAGCTATAGTTTGGCGGGAAATCACCCAGAGTCGGCACGCTGATGCCGGTCGACGTTGCATGGGTGGCAGGACAGACATTGCGGTGGCGGAAACCTCGGACGGGCCTTTCGCGGGGGTCCGCGGATCTTGCGAACACCGTTTTTTCTTTTTCCGAAACATTTTTGGCCGAATCCAGAACGACGATTCTTCGTAGCGAATTCGGCTGTTTTCAATTTTGGCTGACGAGCACTCATGAACGAAGAGAAACCGACGATCATCTACACACTGACGGATGAATCTCCTTTGTTGGCGGCCTGTTCACTGCTTCCGATAATCAGGACCTTCACTGCCCCGGCCGGGGTCCGCATCAAGAAGAGCGACATCTCGGTATCCGCGCGGATTCTTTCCGAGTTCTCCGACCATCTCGCGCCAGAGCAAGGTGTGGAAGACTGCCTCGCCTCTCTGGAGCACCTGACCCAGGAGCCCGACACCAACATCATCAAGCTGCCGAATATCAGTGCCTCCGTTCCGCAGCTGAAAGCGGCGATCGCGGAGCTCCAGGAAAATGGTTATGCAGTGCCCGACTATCCGGAAGAGGCGCACAGCGCCGAGGAAGTCAGTATCCGTGAACGTTACTCGAAGATTCTGGGAAGCGCGGTCAATCCCGTGCTGCGTGAGGGCAACTCGGATCGTCGCGCGCCTGCAGCGGTCAAACGCTATGCGCGCAAGCACCCGCATGCCATGGGTGAGTGGAGCCCCGCATCGCGTACCCATGTGTCGCACATGCGCAGCGGCGATTTCTACCACAGCGAAAAATGCATGACCATGGACAAGGCCTGTGACGTGAAGATGGACCTGCTGACACGTTACGGCGAGGTCATCGTACTGAAGGAGAAAACCTCCCTGCTGCAGGGCGAGATCATCGACAGCATGTTCATGAGCAAGAAGGCCCTGTGTCAATTCATCGAGGATCAGTTGCAGGATGCGCACAATACGGGCGTGATGTTCTCGCTGCACGTAAAGGCGACGATGATGAAGGTCTCACACCCGATCGTGTTTGGCCACGCGGTGAAGGTTTTCTACAAGGACCTGTTCGCAGAACACGGCGATCTTTTTGAACGGTTGGGCGTAAATGCGAACAACGGTATCAGTAGCGTTTACGAAAAGATCCAGACCCTGCCGCGTTCCGTGCGCGAGGAGATTGAGGCAGATATCCACGCCTGTTATCAGACCCGCCCCGTACTGGCGATGGTCGATCCGCGCAAAGGTATTTCCAACCTGCACGCACCCAACGATGTGATCGTGGATGCCTCCATGCCCGCGATGATTCGGGAAGGCGGCAAGATGTGGGGGCCCGACGGTAAGCTGCAAGATACCAAGGCCGTCATGCCCGAGAGCACCTATGCGCGCATCTACCAGGAGATGATCAATTTCTGCAAGACCAACGGTGCCTTCGACCCAACCACCATGGGCACCGTGCCGAACGTCGGGCTGATGGCGCAGAAGGCCGAAGAGTATGGTTCACACGACAAGACGTTCGAGATACCTGCCGACGGTGTCGCGCGCATCGTCGATGACGAAGGCAATGTCCTGATCGAACAAAACGTTGAGAAAGGCGATATCTGGCGCATGTGTCAGACCAAGGATGAACCCGTTCGCGACTGGGTCAGGCTGGCGGTCTCCCGGGCCCGCCGATCCGGCACACCTGCCGTGTTCTGGCTGGATGAGTACCGTGGCCACGATGCCGAACTGATCAACAAGGTCCACCGCTACCTTTCCGAGTACGACCTTGGCGACGTCGATGTGCAGATCATGTCGCCCCTGCGCTCGATGCGTTACACCCTTGAACGCGTGATCCGCGGCAAGGATACGATTTCGGTCACCGGCAACATTCTGCGGGACTACCTGACCGACCTGTTTCCCATCATGGAACTGGGCACCAGCGCCAAGATGCTCTCTATCGTGCCCCTGATGAAGGGTGGCAGCCTGTTCGAAACCGGGGCCGGCGGAACGGCCCCCAAACTGGTGCAGCAGCTGTTGGAGGAAAACCACCTGAGCTGGGACTCGCTCGGCGAGTTCCTCGCACTGACCGTGTCGTTGCAGGACCTCGGAGAGAAGACGGGCAATCAAAAGGCCAAGATCCTCGCCGAAACTCTGGACGAAGCCACCGGAAGACTGCTCGACAACGACAAATCGCCTTCACCGAAGACCGGTCAGATGGACAACCGCGGCAGTCATTTCTACCTCGCCATGTACTGGGCACAGGCATTGGCGGAACAGTCCGAAGACGCCGAATTGCAGGCATACTTCGCGCCCCTGGCAAAGACCCTGACTGACATGGAGGAGCAGATCATCGACGAGCTCGGCTCGGTACAGGGTGAACCGGTGGATATCGGTGGATATTTCTTCGCAGATCCGGAGAAGACCAAGGCGATTATGCGACCTAGCGCGACCTTCAATGAGGCCTTGCGGGCCGCACGAATACAGTAGAGCGTCAACTCCCGCACTGGTTTTCCGTTCAAAAATCGGGTGGGCCCCGGTCCCTCGACAGATTCAGTTGCTGCGTATACCGGGTCAACTCGGGGAAGAACTCAACAAAATCCTCTTCCAGATCACGGTAGTTGGCTTCAAGTTCAGCGATTGCCCCGCTCAAGCGGCTCGGCCTTTTGAGTCGCCCTTCGATGCCGCTGAGTGCGCGTTCGATACCCGCTATCTCCTGGTAAGACTGCAACAGCTCATTCGACACCATGTAGTTCATGCTGCGTTGCATGGGCGCCATAACATCGCGCTGATTGGTCTGCAGAATCCAGTATACCCGTCTCGCAAAATCCTCCAGCGGCAAGTGGGAGTAGCGCGACCATTTCACTGCCAGAAAATGATCGTAGAAGAGATCGAGCAGTATGCCGGCATAGCGCCGATACTCTGGCCGCATCCGACACTTGCCTCGCCTCACCACGGGATGTGCATCAGTAAATGAATCAACCCTGCGATGGACCAGAACAGCCCAACGAACGGCTGGCGCAAGCTCAACGCCAATGCGACCCTTCAGAAAGTCCCCCATCAGGCTGCCGATCACTGACTCAGGATCATCGTCAGCAAGATAGAGATGTGCCAGATAGTTCAATGCCGGCTAGCGCCCTGAACCCTTCTCAGCTGTAGATCAGCTCTGACCAGCGCCCCTGCGTGCGCAGGTCTTCCTTGAACTCGGCCCAGGACCCTGCACCCCCGGCCTCTTTTTCCATGATTAGGTCAAAAGTCTTTGACACCTTTCCAAGGCCCGCCAGATAGACATAGGTGGTCGGGTCCCGCATCAGCCCCAAGACTTCATCGGCATGGTCTTTCATGGCCGCCTTCAGGGTGTCCGACTCGGAGGCCATCGGTCGGCTGATAATGGCACCGAAGGCCTTGAACGAGGTCTCATCGTAGTAGTTGGTGAGATCTCCGTCTGCATCGTTTCCGTACAACAGGTCCATGCCACTGCGGGCACCGTAGTACAACCTTACCTGTCCCCTCCACGAACCCTTCTCGCGGTAGATTTCCTGGACAAAGCTGCGGAACGGCGCCACCCCGGTGCCGGTGCCGATCATCAACAGGTTCGCACGATCGTCTGAGGGAATTTTGAACGGGCTGCGATATGGGCCGGTGATCGTGATGCGCTTCCCGGGCTCGGCATCACACAGGTAGTGCGAAGCGATACCTGGATAGCGCTCTCCACTGATCTCGTCGATATAGAAACAGCGCCGCACCAGCAGCTCCAGTTCGACCCCGTCGTTCGACCGATCAATCTGGCCACCTGCGATGGAGTAACGCCGCATATGGAACCGGTTGCCCATGGGATGAGGACCCGGAACCACGACACCGATGCTCTGCCCCACCGAGTAACGGAATGCAGGGTCATCGATGCGGAGCTTGATCCGACGGACCTCGTCACGTTCCGGTGGCGTGATACGCACGCTCTCAGTGATCACAGCCTCACTGACGGGGCCGAGTTCCTGGGCCGATTCGTTCATTGTCTATCTCTCCTGAGACTGATTTGATCGCCCGCGGGCGTCATCAGGTCAACCGAAATCACGGGGCCTGGCTGATTGGGTGGCGGTGTCGAACAGCTACCCTGCTGGCAGGAACAGGAGCCACCACAGCCGCCCTCCGCACGGAAGGGGCCAAGTTCCGGGTGGCGCTGCGCAAAGCGGCGATAGAGATCCTGCACGTACAGCCAGGCGACCATGACGGCAAAGATCACGACGCTGGTCAGAACAAACTCAACCATGCGAACCTCCAAGGCCGGCGAACCCCATGAACGCCAGAGACAGCAGGCCGGCCAGCATCAGGCTCATGGCAGCACCCTGACTGACGCTCGGCACCTCGGCGAGTTCCAGTTTCTCTCGCAGGCCGGCCATCAGCATCAGGGCCAGGGTGAAGCCGGCACCGGCGCCCAAGGCATACACCACACTCTGTATGAAGTCGTATTCCTTGGCGGTCTGGAAAAGCGCCAGGCCCAGAATCGCGCAATTGGTGGTGATCAGCGGCAGGAAGATACCGAGGCTGCGAAACAGGGATGGGCTGAACTTCTTGACGAACATCTCCACCAGCTGCACCGCCGATGCGATCACCGCGATGTAACAGATCAGGCGAAGAAACATCAGATCGAGTTCGCCCAACAACCAGTTGATGCCATAGGCCGACATGGAACTCACCAGCATCACGAACAGGGTGGCCAGGCCCATATTCCAGGCGGTCTCTTTCTTGGCGGATACGCCAAGGAAGGGACAGATGCCCAGGAACAGCGCCAGCACAAAATTGTTGACCACCGCGGCATTGAGAAAAATGAAACCCAGTGACTCACCCTGCATTGGAGGCCCCCTCCTGCTCGAGCAGGCGTCGCTCCCGGCGTTGTTTCAGCCAGGCAAACAGCAGCAACCAGGCACCCAGGACAAAGAAGCCCCCCGGTGGAAGTATCATCACGACCCAAGGCTCGAAGTTCTCCGGCATGACCTGAATTCCGAGCAGGGTTCCGCTGCCCAGGACCTCACGCACAGTACCCAGCGACAGCAGCGCCAGGGTAAAGCCGGCGCCCATACCAAGGCTGTTGATCAGGGTGGTATGCAGCCGCTGCTTTGAGGCGTAGGCCTCTGCACGACCGAGAATGACGCAGTTGGCCACGATCAGCTGGATGAAGGCACCGAGTGCATTGTAGAGGTCCAGGCTGATCGCCTGGATCGCATAGTCGACCACGGTAACGAAGGTTGCGATGATCACGATATAACTTGCGATACGCACCTGCCTGGGTATCCAGCTGCGCAAAATCGAGATCAATGTGCTGGACGCGACCAGAACGAACGTGGTTGCCAGCCCCATCGCAATGGCGTTCATGGTGGAATTGGTCACGGCCAGGACCGGACACATGCCCAGCAGCATCACGAACACCGGGTTCTCTTCCCACAGCCCCCGGACAAAGGTATCGAGGCTGAGTTTCTCTTCTCGATTGGGGAGCGTGGCCATCAGCTGTCACCCCCGACGGCGATGAATCTCTTGTTCCGCATGCGACAGACGGCTGACGGTTCATGCCCCATCATTGCCCTACCCTCGACAGCTCTTGTTTGTAACGCTGGATCAGTGGCGCCATGCGCTGCATGCTGCGTTCCAGGGCCTTGGCGACTGCGACCGAGGAGATGGTCGCACCGGAGATTGCATCGACCTCCCAGGCGTTCTGCTTCTTGCCCGCTTTCACAGCCACGATGGGATGGGCCAGCGCGTCACCGGCCCCGTTCAGCCCGGCATCCAGTGCCTCGAAGTTCTTGAGAAACGCAGGGTCAAAGGCGATCTTGTCACCGAGGCCGGGGGTCTCCGTCATCTTCAGTATCTTGATACCGCGAATGCAGGCGCATTCGGGATCGTAGCCGTACAGCAGCTTGACGATATCCTGGTAACCCTGCGCACCCGACGCCAGTGCGACCCCTTTCAGATTGCCTTGATCATCAAAGGCGGCATACACCTTTTCGCCTGCGTCCTCGTCCTCGTCCTCGCCGGATACCGTCACGCCGTTCTCGCCAAGCATGATATCGATACGCTGCGACGCCCCGGGCACAACCGTGAACACGGCTTTTTCGATCGCCACGCGCTGATTCTCGGCAATGATCGGTTTGGTGTACTGAAACACCAGCACCACCAGGAGGCCGGAAAGCATCGCGATCGCACCGAGGCTGCGGATCATCCGGAACCCCGGTGTCTGCGGCGCGGCCGGCGCTACCTGCGGCTCGCTCATGCCCCCCCCTCCTGGCGCTTGGTCTCGCCATAGACGCGCGGCTGGGTCCAGGAGGCGATCAGCGGTGACGCGGCATTGGCCAACAGGATCGCGTACATGACACCTTCGGGCAGACCGCCGAACAGACGGATCACCAGCGTCAAAACACCAATCAGTGCACCGTACAGAAAGGCACCCCATGGAGTGACCGGCGAGGCGATCATATCGCTGGCCATGAACCAGGCCCCGAGCATCAGTCCACCGGACAAGGCGACGAAAAGCGGCGAGGGATACAGCTCACCGTTCATCAGCCACAAAGGCGTGGCGACCAGCGCAGCGCCCGCGAATACGCCAACGGGGATACGCCAGTCGAGCATCCTGCGAAACGCCAAATAGAGGCCGCCCAGCAGGATCAGGATCGCCGACGTCTCGCCAGTTGACCCGATCACATTGCCGAACAACAGATCGTTGGTACTGGCGGTGATATGTTGAAACTTCTGCATCGCCAACGGTGTAGCGCCCGTGAACCCGTCGATATTCAGGCCATTGATCCAGGACGTGACCGCTTCCGGCTTCATGAACGGCACGGCCAGGGTCGAGGGGATGAACTCGATGAACCGTCCCGGTGCGAAAGCCGGCGTCCAGGTGGTTATCGCCACCGGGAAGGCCGCCTGCACGAAGGCCCGGCCGACCAGTGCCGGGTTCATCACATTGAATCCGAGACCACCAAACAGGGCCTTGCCGAGTGCCACGGCGACAAACGCGGCCACGGCCGCCATCCACAGAGGAAACCCGGGCGGAAGTGTCAGGGCCAGCAGCATGCCTGTGATCACCACGCTCCAGTCGCCGAGCGTATTGCCCCGCCCGGCAAGCTGCGAGAACAGCCGCTCGGTGAGCATGGCAACAATCATGGTGGTCACGATCAGGGCAAGCGCACTTATGCCGAACTGCCAGACCGAAAACGCGGCAACCGGAATCAGGGCAAAGACCACGTTTCGCATGATCTGCTCCACACCCTGTGGACGCTTCAGGTGCGGTGCAGTACGGATCTCGATCGGTCTGGCCACGGGGGAACCTCAGCTGGCCAGCGAAGGACGTTCGCGATTGATCGCCTTGGCGATCCGGAAGTACTGCGTCAGGGGGATGTTGGAGGGACAGACATAGGCACAGCAGCCGCACTCGAAACACTGGTTGAGATGAAATTCCGATTCCATGCGCTCGTATTCACGCTTCTTCGCCAGCTGTGCCATCATTGAGGGGTTGAGACACATTGGACAGGCCTCGACACAGTGTGAACACTTGATGCATGGATACACCGTGCGCTCGCTCTGGTCGGGGTCTCCGGCCGCATACACCACCACACCGGATACGCCCTTGGTAACTGGGACATCCAAGGAGGCCATGGTCATACCCATCATCGGGCCACCCAGGATAACTTTGTTGGCCTCGGTATCCACACCCGCCCGTTGCAGCAAAAAGCTCACGGGCGTACCGATGGGTACCAGATAGTTGCCGGGCCTTTCGACACCGGCACCAGATACCGTCACCACGCGTTCAATCAGCCCCCGCCCTCTGGGCAACAACTCACCCATCTGTGCCAGGGTGCCGACGTTATACACAGCCAATCCGAGATCGACCGGCAATCCACCTTCCGGTATCTGCTCGTCGAGCAGGCTCTCGATCAGCATCTTCTCGGCACCCTGCGGATACTTGGCCTCAACGGCCCTGACCTCGATCGCATCGTTTTTCGACAACTTTTGCCTGATGGTCCGGACCGCATCCATCTTGTTGTCTTCGACCCCGATCAGCGCACGCCCGGCACCGGTCGCACGCATGGCAATACGGATACCACGCAACAGGGCATCGGTGTGCTCAAGCATCACGCGGTGGTCACAGGTCAGGTACGGCTCACATTCGCAACCGTTGACGATCACAGTGTGAATCTTTTCGTCCGCGGGGGGCAACATCTTGACGTGACTCGGGAAGGCGGCACCCCCGAGGCCGACCAACCCGGCCTCTTTCACGCATTGAACGATCGCGCTCGGCGCCAGATTCAGTATGTCGACCTCCTCTTCGTAGAGTATCTGCTGGCTGGCCGCATCGTACACATCAATGACAATTGCCGGCGCCTTTGGACCCTCGGCGGTTGGCCACAGGTCGACCGCCGCGACCCGTCCGGTCGCAGGCGCATGCATGGGTACCGATACGTGCCCGTCGGCTTCTGCGATGGGCTCACCCCGTACAACTTCCTCGCCAACCTTCACGATCGGCTTTGCCGGGGCGCCCTTGTGCTGCGACAGAAGCACTACCAGTTTCGATGCGAACGGCAGTCGACGGATCGGCAGACCGGCGGTCTCCTGCTTGTGCTCCAGGGGGTGGACACCACCATGTGCAAAGGTCGCATGGCCTCTGAACAAACTGAGAAGTTTCATCCGAGTACCCTCTCGAGGACCGAGGTTCGAGGTTCGGGGATCGAGGATCGCTCGATCTCGGCTCGATGCTTAGCGCTCCACCTCGGACCTCGCACCCCGCACCTCGGACCTGGTGAGCTCGCCATCGGCCAGATCACTGGTATTTCTCCGCGCGCTTCATCAGCTTTTCCACATCCTTTTCCGCCGCGTTCCAGGGCGTACCGGGATGCAGGCAGACGGCGGTACATTTTTCCGCCGCCTTGACGATGTCTTTAAACGGCGCACCCTTGGGGTCGATCACCACCACCTGCTTCTGGTCGTTGTACTTGAACACCCTGGGTGCCAGATCGGTACATTCGTCACAGGCGGTGCACTCCGGTGTTTCGACCCACACCGCCTCATATTCCCATGGCAGATCCTTGGCCGCAGATGCACCAGCTGCAACCGCAGGTGCAGCGCCGGCCTCACCTCCCAGTGAAGCCAGAGCCGATACGTCACCGCCGTTGGCGAGCGCCAGCAGCCCCGCAGTCAGAGACTGTGCCATCTCGGCCTTGGCCTCTGCGCGCACCTGGTCGAGGTCGACCAGTGACTCCACACCGACCAGCGACTTGAGCTGGTGCCAGAAATCACGACGCTCTTCGGTCGAGTTCACCAACTCCTGGGACACCAGCACACGCAACAGCCGGTTCTTGGCATCCGTTGCCCAGATGTAGGGGAACTTGCCTTCGCGATCGTCCTCCTCCAGCCCGATGAACTCGTCCAGGGGCAGCATGTCGTCATGCCAGGTCTCGGGTGGCGCCTTGCGGAAGTGTTTGCGGAAACGCCCCTCGGTGAGCGCGAAATCGGCGAAGGTCAACGGCACTGTCAGCTCGCCTTCACTGCCGTCTTCATTTTGATAGTTCAGGGTATATTCGGGCCAGTCGTCTTCCACTGCCGGGTTGCCTTCGACCGAGCAGCATTCCTCAAAGGTCACGCCGGCGTCCGGGTCATAGCGGAACAGGGGATAACCGCGCGATTCCACGACCAGCTTGGACTGGTGGTCAGACATGTCGTCGCCCACCCCGTGCTCGGGCTGACAGACGGCATAGATGTTGAACAGCGCCGGGCGGCGGCTGTTGAGGCCGTCGATATAACCCTCGAGGAGATGGGTTACATGGGCCATCGAACTCTGCAGCACGAAGGAGGTGCGGTGTGCCATGCCGATCAGGCCCAACTCCTTGCGGATCTCGGTCTTACCCTTCCAGGCCTTGCCGTAAGGCGACATGTCGGCGACCTGGCCAACGAACCCAGAGGTACAGGCCTGGCCGCCCGTGTTGGAATACACCTGCGTATCCAGCACCAACACCTTGATCGGCACGCCGGACGCCATCAGTCGCGACAGGTTCTGGAAACCGATGTCATACATCGCTCCATCGCCGCCCACACTGACCACCGGCGGACACAGAAGCCATTCCTCGTCGCTGAACTGCTTCCAGTCGAAATAGGTAAAGAAAGCGTCATGCTCGGCGCCGCTATACTTGCCGTCGAGCTCGAGTTTGGCCTGGCGCACCGCCTTGAAGCCTTCGGCCATCTTGCGCATATGGCCTTCGAAGATGCCCATCGCCACCGACGGTGAGTCCTGGAACAGATGACTGGTCCAGGGGAAGGGGTACGGGTTGTAAGGGAAGGTTGAACCCCAGACCGAGGTACAACCGGTGGCATTGATTATCCCCATCTCGGCCCGACCCCGGCCGGTCTTGCCCTCGGTGTACTGCCACTTCAGGTAGCGCAGTTTCTCCAGCAGCTGACTCACCCAACGCAGCCACTTCTGGTCAACCGGCTCTGCGCCACCGGCAAGCTTGCCGGACAGGTCGGAAAGGGTGAGATCGGACTCATGGGTTGCATCAACGGCCGAATCGATCTTGTCGAGATTGGAAAGATCCATACCCTTGGCCAGTGTCAGCCGGACATGGGTCTCGAGTTGGCTGATCAACTCATCGATTTCGGTTAGGAGTTTCTTTACCCGCGGCTGCATCAGCGCGGTAACCGTGCCGCTGAACAGATGGATGACCGACTTCTCCCCACAGCCCATACAGGCACCGTCACCCGAAAGCAGCGACTGATAATTTTTCTTGTCCAGAAGCAGTGTTTCGAGAGCACCAACCTTTTCGTTGAGGTCATCGATACGTATGTATTCAGGATCGGTGGTCGGCAGATCAAGCCAGAAATCCCAGTCACGCCGCATCTGTTCGATTGCGGCCGGCGTTTGCGGCTCGGCCAGAAGAGCATCGTCGTCACAAACCTCGATGCACTCCATGCAGCCCTTGCAGGTGTAGGGGTTGACGGTGATGGCAAACAGTCCACCGCTGCCCTTCTGCTTCTTCTCGCGGCTGCTCCAGTAGGGCTTGGTGATGCTGAACTGAAAATCTCCCAGCTGCGCACTGAACAGCGAGAACTCATCTTCCAGCAGATCTCTGGCATCACCCTCCAGGTCAGATGCAGCAAGATGTTCGAGCACGGCCTGGTCGACGAGCATCTCGACATTCGCCGCCTCACCCAGGGGCTCGATCATTGCGCGCAGCCGCTTCTCTACGGCACGCACCTCACGACGGAGATGCTGGGTCGGCCTGCCGTTGGTCTCGATGCCAAGGATCGCGGCTGTGAATACATCGCTGATGGAATTCACCAGGCCGGGAATGGCGCTGTCCGGACAGACCGAGTAACAATTGCCGCAGGCGGTACAGTTCTCGGCGACGAATTTCGGGTATTCGAACCGGATCTGGGTCATGTCACGGAACACACCGGTGGCGGCGGGTATCAGCGAAAGCGCCTGATAGGGGTCGGCCAGATTGCTGTTGCCGCGGCCGGTGTTGTAGAAGGCCCCGGTCTGCTCCCAGAAACGGTGGACATCGGAAACGCCCCCATCAGCAGCCGGCAGCTGCTTCAACATCACCGGCAGGCCCGATGACCGGCGCTTGACCACTTCACGCTTACGCACCGCCTTTTCGGTGATCTCGACCAACTCGTCGAAGCCGCGCCGAACCACGCGCAGATTATCCTGCACCACCCGCTCACCCTTGACTCCGAACTTCTCACGTAACTGGTTTTCGATCGCCTCGAACAATCCCTCTTCATCCAGGCCCGCGCGTTCCATCAATGGCGAGGCAGCGAAGAAGGCGCCCTGGAAGGCATTACCCTGCATGCGGAACTGAAGCTCGGCACTGGATGCCTCTTCGCGTGCAATTCGGAAACCGTCGACAAAATACACATGGATTTTGTGCTCGACGATGAAGCGCTGCGCATTGACGGGAATGCGCTTCCAGACTTCATTCGGATCATCCAGCTCGGACTGGATGATGAACACACCACCCTCTTTGAGACCAAACAGTGGATTAGAATGCGTGAATACGTTCGGGTCGGGCGACATCACGACGTCGACATAGGTGTACTCGCAGTTGAGCCGGATCGGCTCAGGCGCCGCTGAAAGAAAATAGGTCGTCGGCTGCCCCTTCTTCTCCGAACCATATTTCGGATTGGCCCGGATATCGAAGCCCAGCAGTTCGTACAGGGTCATTGCCAGGTTCTTACCAGTGGTCACCGCACCCCAGCCGCCGACCGAATGCATACGCACCGTGATCGCGCCCTTGGGCAAGAGGTCAGGATTTTCGCTGCCCTTGATGGCCAGATCCTTGACCTGAGGATAGGCATCGATAGTCTGCTGCACGCGGATCTCGTCTTTCGGGTCAGTCGGCTCGCGTACGAAATCGATACCGAGATAGAAGAACTTGCGCTGACCCCCTTCGGGCAACATGTTCTCGATGGCGCCAATCAGGGCCTCGGGCTGCAGATCGCGCGAGCCCAGGCCGTAGGCCGCTGAATAGAGTCGCGGCATGTTGTCGATACCGTAGCTGGCGTAATCTGCGTAAGGCTTTTGCTCCTTCTTCTTTACCGAACCGTTTTCCAGACACTTGTTGAGTGCGGCGCGCAGCTCGCGCATGATTGGCAGGTCCTCAGCCAGCGGCTGATCAGTTCGTTCCAGTACCGCGACACCTTTGCGGCCCTTGAGTACCTCACCGATGAGATCACCCGGGAAGGGACGGAACATGGTGACATCCACCACGCCCACCTTGAGCTTGCGCGTTTCACGCAGATAATCGACCACTGCCTGCGCCTGCACGACCATGCTGCCCTGGCCGACAATCAAGTAGTCCGCATCGTCCACCTCGTAGGCGCCGATACGCGCATACTGGCGACCCGTCAGCTCGGCGTATTCGTCCATCACCTGGTCAGTAATGCTCGAGATATGCTCGAAAAAGTACGGACGCTGCGCGGCGACGGCCTGCATGTACGCATCCTGATTCTGCACCGAACCCGAGAGCATGGGATTGTCGACATCCCAGATCTCCGGCACGCGACGCCGCTTCGCGCCATACACGATCTTCTGCGCCGGCGTCGGGCTGTCAATGACGTCGTCGGGGCGGCCGAGGAACTCCTCGATCAGATCGCGCTCAGGGACCTGCAGGGGTTCGATCACGTGGGTGGTAAGAAAACCATCCTGTCCCACAGCTGCAGGGGTCAGGCTCAACTCGGCGATCTTGCGCCCAATCAGGTTGAGATCCGCCGCACCCTGGGCATCGTTGGCAAACACCTGGAAGAAACCGGTGTCGTCTATGCAATGGTAATCATCGTGCCCACAGTGCACGTTGAGCGAGGCCTTGGTGATGGCGCGGCTGCCGATATTGAGCACATAGGGCAGACGCTTGCCGACCGCCGCATACAGCGATTCATGCATGAAGGCCACACCCTGGGCCGATGAGAAATTGGTTGCACGCAGGCCAGACATCGACATCCCCGCGGTCACCGCCGCGGCCGCGTGTTCCGACTCGGGCTCGACGAACAGCAGCGGCTTGCCGGAGATGTTGATATGTCCTCTCGCCGTCTCCTCGGCCCAATATTCCCCCATCTGCGTCGACGGTGTGATCGGATACGCACCGGCGGCATCGGACGCCTCCCGCTCGCACATGATGACGGCCGTATTGCCGTCCATGGCCATCCGGAAGCCTGGATACTTGACCTGCTTGCCTGCTTTCTTTTTTCCGAACATCTTGTCAATCCTCAGCTTTGCCTTGATGCGCTCACCCGACGGGCAGCGCGGCTTTTCTAATCACTTTTTTGGCGTCGCGACCTTTCACCGCATTTCCAACCCGGTCACGCCAGACGATGGCGCCCGTCGGACAACGCTCGATCGCCACCCTGGATGCGAGTTTGTTTTTGCTGTAATCGATTACCGCCAGATTATCCTGGATGGTAATCAGGCCCTCGGGGGAATCCACCGCGCAGCGTTCACACGCGGTACAGATCACTTCGCATTCCGCCTCGGCTTCATCGCCGGATTCACGGTTCCTGCACGCCACCCAGAGTCGATGACTGACCGCGTGAAGCTCCAACAGATCTTTGGGACATACCTCGACACAGTCTCCGCAAGCAGTGCATTTGTCCGCGTCGACCACCGGCAGCCCGTACTGATCCATCCGGATCGCATTGAATTCACAGACTTCGGCGCAGTCACCAAAGGCAAGACAGCCCCAGGCGCATCCCTTGCCACCACCTGAGACCAGATTTGCGGCCCGGCAGCTGTTCAAACCGGTGTACGAGGCACGGATATAGGCAACGTGCGCACCACCGGCACAGGCAAGCCGTGCAACGCGTTTTTCGTGCGTACCCATCTCTACGCCGAGGAAATCCGCGATGGACTGATTGGTGTCTTTGGAGTTGACCGTACACAGGCCCGGGTCGACCTCCCCCTTCACCAGTTTCTCGGCGAAAGGACGACAGCCCGGCGTACCGCAGGCGCCGCAGTTCGCCTTCGGTAACAGGTCCTCGACATCATCGATGCGCGGATCCTCGAACACGAAGAGCCAGCGGTTGGCGACAACGAGGACAGAGGCCAGGAAGATTCCCAGCACGGACATAAACGCCACCGCAACGCCGACAAACTGTAACGAACTCACAATCAAGTCCTCGCGCAAGACACGGCCAGGGCCGGTCCGGTTTACAGTCGTACGGCTTGTGGCCGTTTTCGATGCCCATCGGGAAAGGGTGTGCCCGACGGCATCATGGTCAGAACCCGGGGGTTCGAACCGCTACCTGCAGTCGCTTCTGATTTAGAGCAACTGCGTCAGCCCGGTATGAATTTCAGTCTATTATTATTTCTTAAACTGAAAATAGGCTTATATTTATAGTGGATATCGATTTTTGCACTGCACAATGAAATTGTCAATCGAATCCAGTTTTTCGGCCAATTCATAAAAGCCATTTTTATGTTTTATATACAGTTAGTTAATGAAGTTACTTTAACTTATTTATAAGGTCAAAGGGTGTCTCGACCGAGCCCTCCAAGCAGGCAATTACGTCGATTGTTTGACACTGTCGGGTTCGGAACGTGGCTAATGAGCGGGGCCCTGGCGACCAGATGGCGATAGAAATTCCGTCTGCACGACAATGCCCGGCACATCGGTTAGAGTCCGCGTTGCTGCAGCGCACCAACCGGCTTATTGATGACTGAACTGGCTGACCTGATCCTTGTCTCGGGCCGCGCTGCGGTGGAACTCGCCCTGTTCATCCTGCTGCCGATCATGATCGTGATGCTGACCCTGATGCGCCTGCTGGAGGCCAGGGGCGTACTCGACCGCATCGTCGATCGCATCTCGCCCTGGCTTCATCCCCTCGGCATTCCGGGCCTGGGGGTCTTTGCCCTGCTTCAGGTCCTGTTCGTCAGCTTTGCAGCCCCCCTGGCCACATTGACCATGATGGACAAAGGTGGGCTTTCGCGACGCCACATCGCCGCCACCCTCGCACTGGTGTTTGGTGCCGCCCAGGCGAACGTGGTTTTCCCGATGAGTGCGATGGGGCTGAATGGACCACTGACACTGCTGATCTCGGCCCTCGCCGCACTTGCCGGCGCCGCTTGCACCTATCACTGGTTTACCCGCGATCTGCCCGAGGAAACCGAACCGCCGGAACCAAAACCAAAGCATCGCGAGGCCTCGGACACCAAGGGGGTGCTCGATGTCATCAACCACGCCGGCGGCGAGGCCTTCGGTATCACCCTAAGCGCACTGCCGATGCTGGTCCTGTCACTGCTTCTGGTGAACATCCTGCGCGAGACGGGTGTCGTCGGGGGATTGGAATCGCTGAGTGCGCCTTTGTTCGGCTGGCTCGACCTGCCCTCCAGCGTTGCTCTGCCGATCATTACCAAGGCGATTGCCGGCGGTACCGCCATGATGGGCGTATCAGCCGACCTGTTGCAGCAGGGCCTGCTGAGCAGCACTGATTTGAATCGGATTGCGGGGATGCTGGTGCATCCTTTCGACGTCGCCGGTATCGCTATCCTGATATCGGCCGGGCCGAGGGTTGCAGCGGTCTTGCGTCCGGCCATCTACGGCGCCCTGATTGCCATCGGCATCCGCACACTGATACATCTGATTGTCTGGTAGGGCTTATTCCGACTTGGAACACTAGTGTTCCGAGCCAGAAGCCACGGGCAAGGAGATCCTGTTCTCGGCAAGGATCTCGTCGATCGGCATCGGCCTGCCGACGCCGTAACCCTGCACGTAGTCCACCTGCATCTCCGCCAGGGCCCGCAGGATGTCATCGTTCTCGACGAATTCCGCGATGGTCGCCATGCCCATCACGTGCCCGATGTCGTTGATCGACTTCACCATCGCGGAATCGATCGGATCGACCAGCATATCTTTAACGAACATGCCATCGATCTTCAGATAATCGACCTGGAGATTCTTGAGGTAACCAAACGACGAAAGACCGCTGCCGAAATCATCCAGGGCGAACTCGACGCCAAACTCCTTCAGTGAGGCGATAAAGCTGTTCGCGTTGCTCAGATTGGCAATCGCGGCCGTCTCAGTGATCTCGAATTTTATTTTTTCCGCCGGCAACCGATCTGTTTTCAGATGCCGGATAATATTGCCCAGCAGGCTGTCATCTCCCAGCGATTGTCCCGACAGGTTGATCGAAAAACCGGCAATCGTCTCCATTTCATTTGGGTGCCGGTATATCCACGCGAACAGCTGATCGACGACCCAATGGTCAATCTGGCTGATAAGGCTGTAGCGCTCCGCTGCTGGAAGAAATGCCCCGGGCGGCAACAGCTCACCCTTATCGTCCAACATTCTCAAAAGGATCTCGTAGCTTGCGGCCCGCTGGCAGTCGCCCACCGGTCGAATCGGTTGGGCATAGAGCACGAAGCGATCTTCTTCCAGGGCCCGTTTGATGCGGTTGACGTTGTGCATCTCGCCGGAGCGTTCCATCAACAGCTTGTCATCATCCTTGTAGATGTGGACACGATTGCGACCCGCGTCCTTGGCCGCGTAGCAGGCCATATCCGCCTGTTTCAGGGCATCCAGCGAACTGATGGTCTGCCTGTTGACTTCGGTAATACCGATACTGACCCCGACCGCAAAGATGTTCTCCTCCCAGGCGAAGCGGAATTCTTCCACCATGCGGCGTATTTCGTCGGCCTTGTGCAATGACTGTTCGGCAGTGCAATGTTCCATAAGGATCGCGAATTCATCACCACCCAGGCGACCCAGAATGTCACCCTGCCGCAAATGCTTCTTTAGCATTCGACCCAGCTGCCGCAGGAGTTCGTCACCTGCCACATGCCCGGCTGTGTCATTGACCACCTTGAACTGATCGAGGTCGAGAAAACACAGCGCGTTGTGTGAAGCATGGACAGCCTGGTTTTCGACGAGATTGCCGAGAATACGTTCGAACTCGCGCCGATTTATCAGGTCGGTCAGCGCATCATGCGTGGCCTGGTAAGAGACCTTCTCGTTGATCAGGCGTGCTTCGGTGACGTCCTCGATGATCGCGACGAAGTGTGAAACCTTTCCATGGCTGTCCTTGATCGGCGAAATGTGCTCCTTCGACCAGTAGGCCTCGCCATCTTTTCGCAAGTTACGCAGCTCACCCCACCACTCTTCGCCCGACTGAATCGTGCGCCAGAGTTCCCGGTGCACCTTTCCATCCGTTTCCTGTGACTTGAGGATCTTCGGCGTTTGACCTTCGACCTCGCTGGGCTGATAGCCGGTAATCTCGCTGAACTTCGGATTCACGTACTCGATGATGCCTTGCGCATCGGTCATCATCACCGCGTTTGGGCTGTATTCGACCGCCAGCGAAAGCTTGTGCAGATTCTGAACATTGCGATGGTGCTTGATCGCGAGCGTCGACAACAGCGCCATCTCGCGCAACAGGTCAGATGCAGGGCTGTCCGGGACGCCAGCTTCCTGACGGAAGAGGACAAAAATGCCGAGCATCCTGCCCTCGGATGAGCATATTGGCTCAAGCCAGCACGCCTCGACCCTGAGGGATTTCAACTCACGCTCATGCTGCGGCCAGTTTGGGTCGCGGGATAAATAGGGCACGACCACCCTGCCTTTGTGCCGGATGACCTCCCCAAAACAGCTCAGACAATCGGTAACGGCCATACCTTCAACTTTGCGTTTATAGTCGACCGGCAGATTGGGCGCGACGATACGATCCACATGCGAACAGCGGGGATCAAACATAACAACTGCGCACAAGGTATCCGGGCGTTCGGATTCGACACTGGTCACCAGGGTACTCAAGACCTGATCCAGGTCTGCACCCGCGGCAATGCTCTCGTGTATCCGGTTACGGTGCGCGAGGATATCCTCGACGTGCTTTCTCTGCTCCACCTCGGCCAGCAGGCGGCGGTTCCAGTAAAAAATAATCCCGAAGACCACGATCGCCACTGCACTGACAAACAATGCGATTCTGATCAGGTAGGCAATATCGATGCCGTACTCGAACTTGATGGAAATCCAGTTCTTGCGGATCTGATCGGCGCGTTGCGGGGGTATCGCGGACAATGCCTTGTTGAGGATACCGACCAGTTCCGGCCAGTCTTTCCTCACCCCGAGCGCGAGTTCGAACGAGAAAGGCGTCTGCGCCGATACCTTGATGTTGGTCAAGCCATGTTTGTTGATCACATCGGCTATGGACGCAAGATTGTCCACGAATGCCGGGACCTGCCCCAGAGAAAGGGCTTCAAGCCCCTCCTGCAGATTGTCGAATTCGACACGCTGCATGTGCGGGAAGTGGGTCTGTAACAGATCGACCGTCGCATACCCCTTGACCACCCCGATCTTCTGCCCCTTCAGATCGTCAAGTCCACCGACGACGGCCGCATCATCCCGGGTCGCGACGACCATCGGGAAATTCAGATAACTGTCGGTAAAGCCCAGATACTCTTCGCGCTGCAGGGTCTTCACCACACAGGGAAGCACATCGATCTCGGCCCTTTGAGCGCGCTCGATCACCTCCGACCAACTCAATCCACGGGCTGGCGCCATGCGAACATCGAGCATCGCGTTGAGCAGTTCGATGTAATCCGCCGCCATCCCGCGATAACGGCCTGCCTCGTCAAGGAACTCGAAGGGTTCCCAGGCAGGATCGATGCCCAGGCGGATGTCCCTGTGCGAACGCAGCCAGCTACGTTCGCTTTGGCTCAGACTGGCAAGAAAGGATTGCCGATTCGCCTCCCACGAGGCGGGCTCACTCCCGGCATTGCCGATCGGGCACAGCGCACCCAAGACGACGAGCAGCACAGCGCGTCGCACCCAGGTGCATCCGAACGATATCTTGCAGTTCATGTGCATCTTTTCTCACCGGCACCTTGCATAATCGGCGCCGGCGTCAGGCGTTCCTCTAGGGGGATATCGGCCGCCCGGCTCCGGGGTTAAGACGGATACCGGAAATCGTTTGACTAACAAGACCTTGCTGAAAAAGGGGAAAACAATCGCATCGACTCGTTTGGCCCCGAAGTTTCAAAACGCGGCCGGGTATCCGGCCCAACCGGTTCCAGGGCAGCCGTTGTGCGGCCAACGCCAGACCGCAGGAAGTCGCGCGTTGGGCCGACTGCAGCCTCGCGGGCAAACCGGTTATGCTTCGGCACCCCATGATCGCTCAGGATGTCTCGGCATGAACACGCCAGCACGAATCGGTGTCGTTACGGTTTCAGACCGCGCCAGCCGCGGTGAATACGATGATCTTGGTGGGCCTGCGATCAGGGAATGGTTGAACAGTGCCCTGGCCAGCGATTGGGAACCGGTCAACCGGATAGTCCCCGACGAGCAGGATCGGGTCGAGATGATCCTGCGCGAGCTGACCGACCATATCGGTTGCTGCCTGGTGGTAACCACCGGAGGAACCGGTCCGGCGAAGCGCGACATCACACCGGAGGCGACCGCCGCAGTCTGCGACAAGGTCCTGGATGGCTTTGGCGAGTTGATGCGCACGGTCTCGCTCAAGTACGTGCCTACCGCGATCCTGTCGCGGCAGATGGCCGGCATTCGCAATCGATCTTTGATCGTCAACCTGCCCGGCAAACCCAGCGCGATCGCAGACTGCCTGGACGCGGTTTTCCCAGCCATCCCCTATTGCATCGACCTGATCGATGGCCCCTATCTCGAAACCAGGGAGTCGGTGGTAAAGGCGTTCAGGCCGAAACAAAAACCCGTGCACAGCGGCTGAGCCACGACCGGGCTGCGACCTGGGAGCCTGCGCGGTAGAAATGGCGGATGCCGAGGGTTGTCCAGTTCGAGTGCGATCTGGTGGTCGTTTGAGGAGCATAGTG
>Ga0265303_10000258_pt1 | contig 28538 bp, 20 predicted proteins | sample Helome_2_FD_192494 | JGI IMG/M metagenome (GOLD analysis project Ga0265303, IMG submission 192494) | Marine sediment microbial communities from subtidal zone of North Sea - Hel_20160317 (Illumina Assembly) | ecosystem: Environmental > Aquatic > Marine > Subtidal zone > Sediment ... | reverse complement strand
CGAATCCGAGCGTTTCCATTCTGCCCCGCAAACGGCCTTGTTCGTGCGAGACATCCGCGAGTAGCCTGGATAACCTCCCTTCGTCCCAGGTTAGTTCTGGCCAATCAGTCTGCTCCCACAGGTAGGGCATTTCTAATCTCCGCACCGATTGCGGATATTATCACCTCTAATCTCCGCACGGGCAAGAAAAATCCGCATAAATTACGGAGATTAGGGTCTCTATTCTTCGCAAATCTGGGTTCGAAAATCCGACCCCAAGTCTCCGAAGGCAGGGGTCACAGGTTCGCACCGACGAGCGTAGCGAGGACAGGCCGAAGGCCCATCCTGTCGGGCGCGCCATTTTCCAAGGGTCCATACCCGAAACATGGGTAGCAGATCATCTGGTGTTCTATGCATAAATCTCCCGGTACGGGAGAAATATGCTTGCTCCCATGGCGGGAGAATGTTATCGTGTGTCGATGAGGGTTATCGCGAAATCCAGACTGCGTAGATTCTGGGAAAGCAGCTCGAAGTATAGGGACGCAAAGAAGCAGATGACGGAGTGGTACAACTTTTGTGCATCGGCCAAATGGAATACACCGCACAAGCTGAAAGCCGATCTCGGCAACGCGAGCATTCTGAAGAACAATCGTGTTGTTTTTAATGTTTGCGGTAACAAGTACAGAATCGTAGTTCTAATGGACTATAGCCGCCATGGCATGCTGATTCGGTTTGTGGGAACGCATGAGGAATACGATCAGATTGACGACATTGAGAATATTTAGTGATGAAATTGAAACCTATCAAAAATGACCGTGAGTTGAATCGCGCTTTGAAACGCATCGATGAGCTGTGGGGTGCAAAATCGGGTACGCCGAAAGGCGACGAATTGGATGTCCTGATGCTTCTCGTTGAGAAGTATGAAGATGAGCAATATGCAATTCCTGCATCGGATCCAATTGAGGCGATAAAGTTTCTGATGGACCAGAACAGTCTATCGCGAAAAGACCTGGAGCCTTACATTGGCGCTAGTGGGCGCGTGTCTGAGGTGTTAAACAGGAAGCGAGACTTGACGCTTGCGATGATCAAAAAGCTGCACAAAGGCCTGAAGATTCCTTACGAGTGCCTGATTCACTAGCGTTTCGTTCAATGGCACCCCTCTCGGGAGCAGTGCGAATGACTGTGTGAGAATCGTGTGACTGAGTGATGCACGGTTGTGATGAGTAGTGCATTTGCAATGGACGTACCGCCAGTTAGTATCAATAATTTCAGTTGCTTATAGTCGAAATGGCGTCCTCCGAAGGCAGGGGTCACAGGTTCGCACCGACGAGCGTAGCGAGGACAGGCCGAAGGCCCATCCTGTCGGGCGCGCCAATCTTTTCAGGGTCCGTTCCGGTCACATGGTTTACACTTTGTTCCGGACACATAGTTAACACTTTGTGCGGGATTAACGGCAGAATCAACTGCATCGCAGCTGCGATATCACCCGCTGACATGTTTGATCATTGCGGTTACGGCACCGCTAGCATTGACGAAACGAATGACGATGTCCGGGTGCGCTGTTGCAAAGACTCGAAATACCTCGTCTGCAAATCCTTGCCCGAGGTTTTGAACGTCACGCATGTCCAGCTCGATTTCGGAGAACTTGTCGAGGTTGTGTAGGAGCCGCTTGGCTTCTGATCGGGATACGTAATCCTGTCTCAACAGCTTGACGAGCACGCGCGTTTTCCGGAACTGAAAATCGTACGCTTCGGGTGCAAACTCCGCAAACACGTTCTCGAGGCGCGTTCGAGAGTTTCTGTTAATCTCAAATGAAGCCAGCGTGCCCTTCAGAAATCTCGGCTCGGATACAAAAACGTCGGCGCGTTTGTTGTCCCATTCGATTTGCAAACGGTGAGATCGCAGCAAAAAACGGTCGGCTGCCCTGGATACAAAAAATATTCCCTCGCCCGAATGCGCATGAGGTTGAGTTGTTGTCTTGCCCTTAATCAGCTCGATCATAGCGTCGTGTTCATTCTGCAGACCGAATTTCTCAGCGATCGAATAAAACACGCCGATACCGGTATCCCTGACCGTAAACGTAATCTTCGTGGCGTCCAGCCGGACCTCGACCGTACATCGCTCGGACATTGAATGGTCGATCGCGTTGTTCAACACTTCAGTGAAAGCGTAGTGCACGATTGACTCAACAGAGTCGGGTAGATGAGAAAGCGTCAGACCGACCGCGATGTGCTCGTACACAGCGGATTCGTCGAGCCCGCGGACAGCCAGATTGCGTTTCAGGGTCCGAGCGGGGGCCGCTGATTCGAAGGGGAAATATCTGGCGGCCCGTGTTGACCCAGTTTTGGCGATTTTCGAGTCAGCGAGAAGGCGGCGCAAATGCGGACTGACAGCCTGACGTGTGACACCCAGGAACTCGGCCAGCTCCGGTCCTGTTGCGGAACCGTTGTTTTCTATGTAGTCGAGAATCGCCTGTTGTGTCGTCTTGGACATGCATGCAATTGTAAACTAATTAGCAAGCTATAAAAAAGCTAATTGTAAAGCCGGAATCCTGTTTTCAGGCGCGATTGTCAAAAAATAAACAAGATATGAAAATGTTAGTTGTCAAAGAACCGATTCAAGATTGCTGGTGAATAACCCTGGGTACACTGGAGACTCGACTGTGTGAGAATTGTGTGACTGAGTCCTGCACGGTTGTGATGAGTGCTGCAATTGCAATGGACGTACCGCCAGTTAGTATCAATAATCTCAGTTACTTACAGTCGGAATAGCGTACTCCGAAGGCAGGGGTCACAGGTTCGCACCGACGAGCGTAGCGAGGACAGGCCGAAGGCCCATCCTGTCGGGCGCGCCAATCTTTTCAGGGTGTATTCCGGTCACATGGTTTACACCTTATTCCGGACACATAGGTAACACTCTGTTCGGTTTTTCGGGTCGTTCGAGGTTGGTATGGCCAAATACCTCACTCGGCCTCTATTTCTTCTCTTAGTTCGGCAATGACCGGGGCACCGACCCCTTCGTTGCGTGCCCAGGTATGGACATCGTCCCAATCAATTTTCTGCCGTCGCGCGACCATGATTGCTTGGTCTCTAGCTTGTCTGTCTCTTCCGTGTATGAACCAGGCGAGCCTGTCCAGGACGCACTGGGTCGGTGTGATAATTCGAAGCTTGCCGAATGCCGTTTCTATAGATGTGGTTTCCGATGAATCGATGTATCGATCGCCGAATGAAATCGGGCCAGGCGGGAACTCCAGGAAATACCGGGATTTCGGGTGTTGGAAGTCTTTTCCTTCGAGTGTGAAACCAAGCTGAGCAACAATGGGTGCAATGACCCTGTTTCGTTCGACCGTTATGAAGTCCAGGTCCGTAGTCATGTACTCGTTGTCCGAGTATTGTGAAACTGCGCCGCCACCCCCAAGCACGGCAGAGACGCCGGCTGCTTCAAGTGCTTCGGAAACCAATGTTGCTATCTCGAGCATGGATGTGTCATGCGCGATGTCGCTCATGTTGAAGCACGCTCAATTCGCTTGCCGGTGCGGCGGGGGCGCGTGCGGTCCCGAAAATACTTTCCTGAAATTTCATTCGGCATCGCTTTGAGTTCCGCGGCAAGAAAGTCGCCAAGCCGCTTGGCCGTCGGATTGCGTGGATTGAACTCAAATACACGAGTACGTCCAACTTTTTCGCTGATCAATACGCCGGCCAGTTCGAGTTTGATCAGTTGGTCTTGCACGATGCTAACGGGCATGTCGTAGGTTTTGGCTATTTTGCTTGCGTATCCTGAGCCATAGTTCTGCAGGTAAAGGAGCACACTTGCAGCTGTGGGATTTCCGAAGATTGCATTGAGGGCAGGTATCATTGCGCTTGTCTAATTTACCGAATTTATCGGTAATGATACCGGATAAACCGGTAAAAACAAGAATCTAAGATCCAGCGGCTACTGTGTGAAATCTGTGTGACTGAGTGCTGCACGGTTGTGATGAGTACTGCATTTGCAATGGGCGCCCCACCAGTTAGCTTCAATAATTTCAGTTAGTTACGAACTAAATAGCGTCCTCCGAAGGCAGGGGTCACAGGTTCGCACCGACGAGCGTAGCGAGGACAGGCCGAAGGCCCATAATCTCATCATCGCTCACTTCTTCTTGACGCTGTACAAGACATCGAAGTTACTGATGGTACCGGTTCGCGATTCGAGAATGATCCGGTCGCTTAGCTGGTAACGAAGCAGCAACGTGCCGAGCTTGTCGATCAGGCCGTAGCCGTACTCAACGAGCAAACGGTTTCCGAAGCGCTTGCCCGCAATCAGCCGACCGTCATCGGCGCCACCCTCGACGGCCAGGGTATCGAGGCCCAGGCCGGACCGGACCTGGGTCACGATGTTGCCGGCGCCCGAAACACCGAGCGCAAACGCCGCCGCATTCAGCATATCGCCGTCCCCCTGGCTGGTCGCGCCGGAAAGCGGTCGTCCGGTCAGCAAATACGACAGGGTCTCGGCGTCGCCCAGCGGCGGTTCACTGAACAAGCTCGATCGCAGTTGCGATGGCGTGCCCGAGAGAGCAATTCCGGCAGTTACGTCGGTCATGCGGCGAACCGCACGAATATCGAGTTGCGGATTATCCAGCGGTCCGTTGAAGATCAGCTGCCCGCGCTCGATATCGAGTTCCTGGCCGTAGGCCTTGTATCGCCCGTCACGAAGCGAAAGGCGCCCCGAGCCGGTGTATGGCACGTGAGTGCCGCCGCGGACCCGCACCGCGCCCTCGATACCCGTTGACAAACCGAAGCCCGCGAAACGCACGTCTTCGCCAAGCCCGACAGCGATATCGACGTCGATCCGCCGGCGGGCGACCGGCGTAACTCCCTCTCCACGATGCACGACGGTGTCCGGCGACGCCGCCGCCGCGGAATCGGGGATGTCCTTGACACGTACGTTGGTTATCGGGATGTAAAGGTTTCCCGTCACTGTCGTGATGTGGTCGTCGAACACCACGGCTATCGACGGCGATGCTGCAACTTGCCAGTCGGGCAAGCGCGAGAGCTCGAAGTCCTCTCCCGTAATCAGGAACTCGGAGCGAATTCCAGCGTCGGCGCTTGCCCAGGTATCTCCACGGATCGTGATCTCACCGTCACCGGAACGCGCTTGGCCTTCGAGCTGCAATCGGCCTGAGGAAAGTTGGGCGACGCGCGCGTTTATATCCGAGATCTCGATGCCCGTTCTGCGAAGGCCGAATCCACCGTCGGACAACGCAAGCTCACCGAGGAACTCGGGCTCGCCGAGACTGCCGGAGATATCCAGGTTGCCGCTGATGGCACCGTGCGGACGCGCGACGTCAGGGAGCAGCACGGCGAAAAGCGACAGGTCATTGATTTCGACCTTGCCGCGCCCGGCAACAGCGGACCCGGTGTCGACGATATCGTCAATCGTGAGATCGAACGTCGTACTGCCGACGTCATCGGCCAGCTCGAGTTGTATCGTCGTCACGGCCCGATTGTCGACGACCGAGATATCTGCATTTGCCCGGGCAAATGCAACGGAAATCGTCTCGTCGTCGACGACGGCATCGATTCTCGCATCCCGAAGTGATAGCGAGCCTTCTCCCGTCAGGCGATTCCCGGTCACGGCGCCTCCAGCTCGTACGTCGACAAAGCCGCTCGTCGTCACTTCCGCTGGAAGTGGGGCCGGTAATGCAGACAGAGGCAGGTCGTTGATCGCCACATCGAAGGTCGTCGGCCGATCCGGAGCAACAGCAGCCTCGATGCAGGCCCGACCGGTCCCGGTGGCTCTCTCGAGACAGGCGCGCGAGATTAATACGATGTCGCGAGAGACCGTGAACTCGGTGGGTTCACTCAACGACCACGTGCCGGCCTTGGGATCGTCGATCACCAGGGAATTCGTCACGCCAGTCCACCGACCATCTACGTAGGCTCCCGCGCTCTCTGCGACGATGCTACTGCCGTTGCGTCGTACCTCGGTCTGAAGCGTATGCTGGTCGAGTTTCCCCGAGGCCGCGAGACTGGCAGAGTCGATTTCACTGTCGCCGACCAGCACTTTCTCGAGGTTTACGGTCATGGCGACGTCCTTGGAGGGAGACACCGCAGCATCGACGGCAAAATTCCCGATACCGTAGTCAGACCAGGACAGATCGATGCCGCTGGCTTCAATGCGACCTTCGGGTCGTTCCCGCGAGCCGCGTAATTCGAGAGTGGCCGAGAGATTTCCGGAAGCATCCGGCAGCAACTCGTGTATCGATGGGAACTCGGCCCGCGCGTCTAGCGAAAATCGGCCGCCGACGGCGCCGCTGAAACCAAGCCGATTACTGCCGAGCTGTACTTGGCCGTTCGAGACCGTGAATTGCTCTTTCGAGTAACTGAAAGTACCGCCTCCGCGGAGCGGCTGATTGTTGACGTGACCTGAAAGCGCGCTGACCACGACACTCACCGCGGGATCACTATTGGCCCATTCGCCGGCCGCCGTGCCGCTGGCGTTGACCTGACCCGTCAGCAGCCCGGACGCAAGAGAAGGATCGAGTTCTTCCAGGGAATAGGCTACATCAAACATCAGTGCCGGCTGCCAGCCGATATCACCCGACGCCACGAGTCGACCGAGGTCGGATTCTGCGTGAAGTCGGGTCATTCGGATCTTGTTCGGGTCCAGCATGCCCTGGAGATCGATCTGCGCAGGAGGGATATCGGCAAAGCTCGCGTTGGCCTCCAGCGATACGTCGACGTTGCTCGGGTTACCCGCCAGCCTCAGCGTGCCTCCGGTCGAAGTCAGCACGGAACCGTCGACCGGCCACTCGAGCGCTGCCCAGGTATTTGTCAGGTCGAATACGAGCATGCTTTCGACGAATGAAAAGTGGCCTTTCGTCGACAACCCCTGAGGTAATTGCAGCGTATGTTCGACATCGTAGCGGCGCAGATCACCGCGTGCCCGCAGTTGTCCCGCGAACGTCTGCGACGGCGATGCGATCCATCTCCAGTCCAGCCGGATCCGCCCGGGGTAGTCGCCCCTGACTGTGATTCGGCCGTCGAGGCTCGCATTCAGCCAGCTGCTGCGGACAATGAACTCGGTGACATCGAGCCGCGATCCCTGTATCGAGCCGTTCAGGCGGACCTCGTCGATCTCGTGCGACACGCCGTCCTGTGTCAACGAAAGCTTCCTCAGTGACGATGAATCGACGGAAATATCGAGAGGAAGATCGACGGATGGCAGACCCCCGGCGCTGTCAGTATCTGAGGCCGGACGGGTGGCGATATCGATCTCTGCCACATCCAGTGATCGCACAGCAAGATGCCGGGACAGGAGTCGTGCCCACTCGACCTCGACAGACAAATCGCGGATCGCGACATCGAGCGTCTCGCTGTTCCAGTTCACCGATACGAAGCCTAAACCGCCTATGAACGATCCGTGGAGCTCGCCCAGCTCAAGTTCTGCAGGGAGATAGGGTTGTGCTCGCGCGAGCAGGAACCGGGCGCCGCTCTCCGTCGCGAGAACCCACGACAGGCATGCCATCAGCACGACCAGGATGATGAGCGCGCCAAGGCTGAGTTTCTTTCCGAGCGTCACAGGTCCGCACCCAGGCGCAGATGAACCCGCAGGCTCTCCTCGTCATCCGACACGGGGTAGCCGAGATAGAGGCGCAGGGGCCCGAGCGGCGACCGCCACTTGATACCAATGCCGGCACCGACCTCGGCCGTGAAGTCGGTGTCGTCGAAGGCATTGCCGGCGTCGACGAACAGGGCGCCGTAGAAATTGCCTTTGAGGTGTCGCTCGTACTCGAGGCTCGCAACCAGCAGATTGTTGCCACCGATCACGTTACCTTCCGCATCGGTGGGTCCGAGAGTGTCGTAGTCAAAGCCGCGAACCGATTCGTCGCCACCGGCAAAGAACCGTACCGAGGGCGGCAGCTTCGAGAAGTCGCTGGACCCCGTTACGCCGGCGTTCAACCGGGCCAGCAGGCGATTGTGTTGGCCGAACGAGCGTATCCAGCGCATCCAGGCCGTCGCCTGAACATACGACATCGATGATCCGATTGCCTCGTCGGTACCGCGAACTTCGAAACCAAGCCGGCGCCCTTGGCGGGGAAAAATATCGCGGTCCGATCGTTTGTGGTCGAAGTTGATCGCCGGGACAATGGAGCGCGTAGTGTCGATGTCTTCGCCGATCTCGAATGACTCGCGGCTGGCATCAACCGACAATGTCCGAAGCCAGGTGTCGCTCATCGCCTTGCTCCAGCGGATGCCGACGCGCTCGGTTTCGTTTTCGAACGTGTCGATCTCTTCGTTCAGGTAACCCCCGGTCACACTGAACCACTCGCGGCGCGGGTCACGGAGCGGAATGCGATACTCGATGGCCAGGCCTTGAATTTCCTCCGCTATGCCCAGGTCGGATATCAGGCGATGGCCTTTGCGGTTGATACGGTTGTTGCGGAAGCCGGAGCGGAATCGAGGTCCAAAGTCTGTAGAAGCGCCGACCCCAATGGTGTACTCGATCCGCGTGCCGGGCTGTAGGATGACGCGCACGGGAACCTGCCCTTCCGCGGCTCCAGCGAGATCGGGCGAGACCTCGATCTGTCCGAAGTATGCGCTATCCGACAGGTCGCGATAGGCTCGGGCCAGGTCTTCGCTGTTGTAGTACGCACCAACCGCGAGTTCGAGGTAGGCCGTGACAATCGCCGGGTCGATGAAACCCTGTTCCTGGCGTATCTCGCCGATGCGGTAGCGCGGGCCGCTCGTGAAGTGCAGAGTGATATCCGCGACCCCGTCTTCCGGCCAGACGTCAAGCTGGCTCTGAGTATACGCCGCCTCGAAATAACCCCGGGCCGCGGCACGGATCTGCAGGCTCTTCTTGAGATTTTCATAGTCGGCATGCCGCAGGGCCTTACCCTGCGTAAGCGGGGATGAATCGACTAGCGCCTGGAACGAGGGATCCGATGCCGCAGCGCCATCAACACGGATATCCACGCGTCTCAGGAGCACGGGCGCGCCCGGATCGATTGCGACCGTCGCGGACCAGCAATCTTCGTCGCGACTCAGCGACGTCGTAATCGTGGGTTCGTAATAGCCGAAAGGTTCGAGGGCTTTTCTTGCCTCCGATTCGAGTGCACGAAAGCGCCGCCTTACGAGCCATGCTTCGGCGTCACACGACTCCGAGGCGATCGTTGCGAATGTCCGAACATTGCGTTCGAGTTCGCCGTCGACGCCCGTAATGGCGAGTTCCGCCGCCAGCACTGAAGGCAGCAGCAGAACGACAAGGAACAGGCAGGTGAGCGACTTGTCTGGCACGACGACAAGCTACAGCCACTTCTTAAATCGGAAGAAAGCCACGAGACCTGCGGCCGCTAAAACCATGATAACGATAGAACCGAGGAAGCCCCTCGGGCTCTCAAGTCCGGGCAATCCACCCACATTCATCCCCAGTAATCCGGTAACGAACGTCAGCGGCAGAAAAATCGCCGCAACAACAGATAGGACATACATTCGCGAGTTCTGTTCCTGGGCGAGTTGTCCGAGAAATTCTTCACGGAGCACCATCGTTCTCTCGCGAGCGAGTTCCAGATCCTCGAGATAGCGGGTAATTCGATCAGCCTCTTCGCGGAGTTCCTGAGTCTCTGTATCTGAAAACCAAGCGCCCGGATGACGATATAGACGATCCAGCGCGTCGCGCTGAGGCGCAAGAAATCGCCTGACGGACGCCATTTGCTGGCGCAAGGCGGTAATGGTTCGTCTGAATTCAGTTTGATCTTGCGTTGCCATCTTGTCTTCGGCGTCGCCGAGTCGGTCCTCGATGCCGTCGACGAAGTCGCCTATTCGGTCTGCCAATTTACCAGTCAACATGGCAAGGAACCCACCGGATGTCCTCGGCCCGTTCCCGCGCGCCAGGGAATCGCGGATGTCGACGACCGACAGAAGACGCCGCCGCCGCGTGCTAATGATCCTGTCGTGCTCAATCCACAGTCGAATCGAGACCATATCCTCAGGGTCGTCACCGGGATTCGTGTTGACACCGCGAAGTACGATCAGTAGTCCTTCCTCCGTCGCATACGATCGAGGCCGCGTCTCGTCGGCTAGCAGCGCGTCAACAATCGACGGCTCAAGCCCACTTTCCTCCGTCAACCAGAGGCGAGATGCATCGTCGTTGACATCGATATGAACCCAAAGAACGCCTTGTTCCTTGGTCCATTGCATCATCGATGCGAGGTCAAGTTCCTCCGAACCACCACGCTTATTCAGAATGCAGCTATGTAGAAATTCAGGGTGATTTTCAGTCATGGCCGTTGTCCGGATGCGGTTTCGTGATTTGTTGTTGCTGGATTGATCAATCCGCTCGGTCCCCGCAGGGTCCGTTCCAGGCACATGGGTTACAGGTGATTCCGATGACATAGGTAACACATTTGAACAGAACGGGTCGTGAATTGACTCCAGCCTGCAGGGCTCCGTTCGTATCGAGGCGAGCGCAGCGAGCCGACAAGCGGAGCGGCGCAGCCGCTCGCAAACTGAACGGGCGAAACATGTATGACCGCTACTGTGGACCTGGCTTGGCGAATTTTGCGATCCAGTCGCGCACATTGTCGTACCAGTGCAGCGAGTTATCGCGTGTCAGGATCCAGTGGTTTTCGTCCGGGTAGTAGACGAGCCGGGATTCGACGCCCTGCAGCTGCAACGCGCGAAACAGCTCGAAAGCCTGGCCGACCGGAACGCGCAGATCATTCTGGCCATGCAGGATGAGGCTCGGCGTGCGGAAGTTCCCAGCCGCGAAATGTGGCGAGATCGCGCGCACTGTTTCCTCGTTTTCCCAGTAAGGCCTGAAGCGCTGTTCGTGAACGGCGAAATCGGCTGAATTCTGCGAGAAAAAGTCATAGACCGCGGCATGGATCACGAGAGTATTAAAGGGATGCTCGCGCCCGAGCAGGATTGACGACAGGTAGCCGCCGTAGCTGCCGCCACCGGCAACTGTGCGTTCGGGGTCGATCCAGGGCTTCTCGTTCAACCATTCGGCAGCAGCGATTACGTCGGCATAGGGTTTTGTCGCCCAGTCCGGATTTATCGAATCGGTGAACGCCTGGCCGAAACCCGACGAGCCATGAAAGTTGGGCCAGGCCGTGACATAGCCCCACGATGAGAACGCTTGTGCGTTCCAGCGGAAATGGAACGAGTCAGTTATCGCACCGTGCGGGCCGCCGTGGATCAGCAGAAACAGAGGATACTCTTTGCGCGAATCGAAACCCGGCGGATAGTTGACCCACATCTGGATGTCGGCACCGTCTGCGCCCCGGTAGGTGACCGATTCATAGGTCCCCATATCCACATCTTCCAGTACGGCGTCGTTGAAGTCCTCGAGCCGCCGGACAGCGCGGTTATCGGTCTCTATCGCGACGACGCGCGGCGGGTAGACGAAGCTCTGGTTACGCGCTACGAGCTTGCCGTTGGCAGAGATGCTTAAGCCATCGAAGTTTGTTTCGGCGGTGATTGGCTCCCGTGCCTCGTCGCTCAGCGGAATGGAATAGACCCGTTGTGTACCGGCGTCGTCAATCGCTGCGAAGAAGCCGTCGCTCTTCGGCGTCCATACGAGCCCCGACATTGATCGGTCCCAGTCAGCGTGCAGCGGTCGCGTCTTGCCGGAATCAAGATTGCGCACCTGCAGCCGTGCCGTATCGCCATAGAACCCTTCGATGCTTTGCGACAGGAACGCGAGCGATTCGCCATCGGGCGAAAAAATCGGCGCACTGTCGCTGGCCGTGTTGTCCGGAGTGATGTTCACGGCGTCATCGCTGCCGGTGTCGAGCAGAAAAATATCGTTGTCGGGATAGACGCCCTCGGTCCGGCTGTTCGCTGTGAAAGCGATCATTCCACCGTCCGGCGTGATGTCGTATTCGCCATTGCCACCCCACGATCCGCGGGGCAACTGGAGCTCTGTGCCAAGCGTCAGCGCATCAACCTCGCGAGTGCCGACATGGATTCGATAGACATGGCGCTCGCGTTCCTCGTCGAGCCAGTGATCCCAAAACGAGTACGGCATTCGATTCCAGACATGTGCTGAAACCCTGTCCTCCGCCTGCTCTTCGATTGTTGTCGCCATTTCCTCGAAAGTCTTGTCAGGCCAGACGTTGGAAATGAAATACACGTGATCTCCTGCCCAGCGCAGCCCTCCAGCACCGGTTGGGATGTCGGTGAGTTGCTGTGCCTCGCCGGGTCCACTCATTGGCAGCAAATAGACCTGACCCGCCTCGTCTTCGCCACGCGTGCTCACGAAAGCGAGCTTCAACCCATCCGGCGAGAAAACGGGTGATGAAGCGGACGCCCCGGCCATCGTCAACGGGCGCGCCGGCTTTCCATCGCTACCGAGTAACCACAAGCGGGTCTCGGCCTCACCCGTGTCTTCGGAGTAACTGGTTACCGCGACGACGACCTGTTCGCCATCCGGCGAAATGACCGGCGCGCTGAGGCGGTCGAGCTTCCATAGGACCTCTGCCGAAAGGGGTTCAGCAACAGCCGGAACTAACCAGCCCGCAACGAGCAGAAGAAGCAGCGTTCTATACATTATTTGTCTCCGAGAAACAGATCATGAAACAGATGACCCGATTCTGCTCCATTGCCAGTCAACACGGCAACAATTGTCGTGTGTAGGTGCGTTGACTAGCGTCCGGATCGCTGCGGCGGCCGACAATCGTTACGGTTTGTTACAGCAAGACGTGTAAGTCCGCGAATTACCGTGCCAGACTAATTGCCGTCGAGATTATGAGATCGGCGCGCTGCGCAGAGCCCGCCGATCATCGGAAGGCAGGCCTGTGCCCTCGTGCCCAAAACTTGCCGGAGTCAATCAATGCACCGTCGAAACCGTACAGCCGCAATCACTTTGGGCCTGTTGCTGCTCCAATCGGCCTGCAGCGCATCAGAGCCAGGAGCCATGGCGATCGATACCGCTGATGCATTCTATCGGAGCGGGCTGGCGAGCCGGGACGGCATCGGCAAGTTCTACATGGGCCGCGAGATCTCGCATGTCATGGGACATCGTGGTGCCATGTGGCTTGAGAGACCGGAGCGCGAGCGAGAGGAAAGAACCGATCTGCTGATCCAGTCATTGCCGCTGAGTGACAACAGTATCGTCGCTGACATCGGCGCTGGGACTGGCTATTTCAGTTTTCGGATAGCCAAGCGAGATCCTGCCGGCAAGATACTGGCTGTCGACATCCAGCAGGAGATGCTCGACATCATCGAGGCACGAAAGGCGGATGGCTGGCCGGCAAACGTCGAGACTGTGCTCGGCGATGAGAAGAATCCCAACCTGGCAGACTCGAGTGTCGACCTGATCCTGATCGTCGATGCCTACCACGAATTCTCGTATCCGTACGAGATGAGCACCGCAGTGAAGCGGGCGTTGAAGCCGGGCGGCCTGCTCGTGCTAATAGAGTACCGGGGCGAGGATCGATCCGTGCCGATAAAGAGACTGCACAAGATGACCGAGGAACAGGCAAAACAGGAAATGGCTGCCGTCGGTCTCGAGTGGGTTCGCACCGGAGACTTTCTGCCGCAGCAGCACTTTCTTGTGTTCAAGCGTCCCTGAGAAACGCGGGCCCGGCCGTTTCGGCATATCGTTAACCCGCTCTCATCAGGCATTGCTCGGGGTCTGTTGGTTTCTCAATCCTGAGAATGGCCGTAGAATAGCGCTCCCTCGTTGCGCCCGTAGCTCAGCTGGATAGAGTACTGCCCTCCGAAGGCAGGGCGTCACGGGTTCGCATTCTGTGGGCGCGCCATATAACAAAAAGGGGACAGTTCACTTAATTCTGAGAATTAAGTGAACTGTCCCCATATTTCGGTCACCGTCCCCTTCTTTCAATCTACAATGGCAGGCAAGTGAGAGGCGGCTTGGCCGCAGACACCGAGAACAAGAATGCCCGTTAGTCGTCCTGCAATTTACAGCATCTTCCTCCTTGTCCTGGCTGCAGACGTTTTTGCCGAGGCGCCGGTGCGGGTGGAGTCCGTCTCGAGTCGCACCATCGTCCAGCAGATCAATGTATCCGGCAGCGTGACGTCGCCGAGGAGTGCCGTGCTGTCAACGGCGGTTGCGGGCCTTGTTGCTGAAATCGTCGTTGACGAAGGGCACCGCGTCGAAGCCGGCGAAGTCTTGCTGTCCCTCGACGCCGAGCTGGCCGAGCTCGCACTGGATCGGTCCAGAGCCGAAATTCGCCAGAGCGAAACGGCACTTGCCGACGCAAGGCGCCGCTTCGCCGATGCCGAGACGATTGGAGCCCAGCGGGCAATAGCCCGAACCGACATCGAATCCCTGAGAGCCGAAGTAATCAGTGACGAAGCTGCATTGGCTGCGTCCAGCGCCGCGCTGCGCGAGCAGGAGGCCATCGTCGCCCGGCATACCGTCAAGGCGCCGTTCGCGGGTGTGATCAGCGTGCGCCACACCGAAATGGGTGAGTGGGTAAATCCCGGTGACGGGCTGCTCGAACTCGTAGCGACCGACAACCTGCGTTTCGACTTCCGAGTTGCGCAGGAGTACTTCGGTGCGTTGACGCCGGACACGCCGGTCGAAATTGCCCTGGATGCCGTCCCCGGCCGTCCCCTCCGAGGTCGTATCGATGCGATCGTCCCGGTGAAGAACCCGGGTGCAAGGACATTCCTGGTCCGGGTGCTGGCGGACGACGTCGAAGTTGGCAATACACTGGCGATTACGCCGGGCATGTCGGTGCGCGGGCGGCTCAAGCTCGATACGGGCCGCCGTGGCGTCGTCGTATCCCGCGATGCGCTCCTGAGATTCCCCGATGGTCGGATCACGGTCTGGGTCGTCGATGACCGGGAGGAACTGCCCGTCGTTCGCGAGCGATCGGTGCAGACCGGCTTCGAGTTCGACGGTCAAGTGGAGATCATGACTGGCCTGGCGGACGGTGACCTGGTCGTGACGCGCGGTAACGAGACGCTGCAGGACGGGCAAGCGGTAACCATCCTGACCGGAGCACTCTAGTCATGTTCGACGCCATCGTACGCAACGGGGTCCTGATGACGGTGATCGCACTGATCATCTCTGTACTGGGCGTGCTGGCCGCACTGCGCGTGCCCGTGCAAATGATCCCGGACCTCGACGTCCGCACGGTGTCAATCGAGACATCCTGGCGGGGCGCCACCCCGCAAGACGTCGAGAAAGAAATCCTGATCGAGCAGGAGGAGTATTTGCGGAGTCTGCCCAACCTGCAGCGACTCGAGTCGTCGGCATCGAGCGGCAGGGCGGTCATCGAGCTCGACTTCCCGTTCGGCGTGGACATGACGCAGACCCTTATCCGGGTCAACAATGCGCTGAACCAGGTGCCGACGTACCCCGAGAACGTCGACGAGCCACGGGTATACGCGAGTTCCTTCTCCGCGAATTCCTTTATGTACTTCGCCATATCACCGCTCCCGGGTAACCCGCGGGGTCTCGACATGGATATGCTCAGAGACTTTGTCGAGGACAACGTCCGCACGCGGCTCTCGGGCGTGCCCGGGGTCTCGCAGGTCTCGGTTCGGGGCGGTGCTGAACGACAGGTGCGGATTCTCCTGGATCCGGCGCGACTCGCGGACCGGCAGCTCACGATTCTGAACGTCCGGGACGCTATCCGCGCGCGCAACCGGGACGTTTCGGGCGGCGAGATCGACAGCGGCAAGCGACGCTACCTGCTGCGCACCGTGGGTCGATTCGATTCCGTCGACGATCTCAGTGACCTGATCATCGACCGGCGCGGCGATGCGCTGATCCGGCTATCCGATGTTGCGGAGGTCGAGCTTGATCACTTCCAGGTACGGAGACTGTCGTACTTCAATGACAATCCCGGCATCTCGCTCGCGGTCAGCCGCGAGGCCGGCTCCAACGTGATCGACATCAAGTACGCGATGCTCGATGCGGTCGAGCGGGTGAAGCACGAGGTCCTGGAACCCGCCGGCATGACAATCAACCTCATGGCCGAGGACGCGGGCTACGTCGAAGCGTCGGTGCGCAACGTCTGGATCAACCTGACCCTCGGGGCGATATTCGCGACCGCCGTCATGTTCCTGTTCCTGCGTTCGGCCCGGGCGACCGCCGTGGGCGTCATCGGCATACCGATCTGCACGATTGCAGCCTTCATCGGCTTGCTGGCCGCCGGCCGCACGGTCAACGTCATTTCCCTGGCCGGCGTGGCGTTTGCCATCGGCATGACGCTCGACAACAGTATCGTGGTCATCGAGAGCATCGAGCTCAAGCGGCGGCAGGGCCTCGACCGGTTCCGCGCGGCTGTCGAGGGCGTGCGGAGTGTCTGGACGGCGGTATTGGCGTCGACGCTCACGACCATCCTGGTGTTTCTGCCGGTCCTGTTCATACAGGAGGAAGCGGGGCAGCTGTATTCGGACGTCGCGATCGCAATTTCGGCGTCGATCCTCGCGTCCATGCTGGTCGCAATCACGCTGATCCCGACCGCGAGTGCGCGGCTGTCGTTTGGCAGCGAACACCGTTCGCACACTGAGGGCGCGATGCGGGACCGGGTTCTTGCCTGGATCGACGGGCTGATCACGACGCCTAAACGGCGGACGACAACCATCGCCGTCACGTTGGCAGCCAGTATCGCGGTGATCGTTCTGCTAACGCCGCCAGCCGAGTACCTGCCGGAAGGAGAGGAGCCCAAGACCTTCGCAGCCATGAGCGCGCCGCCGGGCTATAACATGGAGACCATGGCCGAGATCGGCCTGGACGTGCGTGACTACTTCCTGGAGTTCGTCAACGACGAATCGGGGCGCTTCGCCAGGGGCGAGACGGATGTGCCGCCGATCAGGTACCTGAACACGAGCATCTCCGCGGACCGCGTTCGGATCATCGCAGAGCCCGTGCGTCGTGCCGACATTGACGCGCTCATGAACGCATTCACCGAGCGCTTTCGGCTGTATCCGGGTATGCGGGCGTTCGCGGCGCGTGGCTCGATCATCTCGAGTAATGACGGAGGCACTCGCAGCATCAATCTCGATGTCTCGGGCCCGTCCTTAAGCGTGGTTTATGATGCGGCGCTTGCCGCCTACCGCCGCGCCGAAGACGTGTTCCAGAATCCGCGAATTCAGTCGAGTCCCTCCTCCCTGGCGCTCTCACAGCCGCTCGTCGAGGTTCGGCCCGACTGGGCCAGGGCGGCAGAACTCGGTATGGCGGCCGGCGAGGTCGGCTATACGGTCGCAGCGTTGACAGACGGCGCATTTGTCGACGAGTTCTTCGACGCCGACGACAAGATCGACATGTATCTCTTCAGCACGACGGGCGGACATACGGATCTCGACAGCCTGGGCAGCCTGCCGGTTTACACGCCGCAAGGCAGTGTGTTGCCGCTCGACGCCATCGCCACCATCAGCGAGACGGTCGACACCAGCACTATTCGCCGCATTAACGGCCAGCGGACTGTCACGCTCAACATCATCCCGCCCAAGACCGTGCCGCTGGAGGAGGGTGTCGAGATCGTACGCCGGGATGTGGTCGCTTATCTGCGCGACTCGGGCGCACTGCCTGCGAGCGTAAGCATCGACATCTCCGGGGCGAGCGACCAGCTCGATGCGACCAAGGCGGCGCTTGCGGCCAACTACCCTGTGGCGCTGGTCATCATCTTCCTGCTGTTGGTCGCGATCTTCCGTCACTGGGGCTACCCACTGCTGATCATGACGACGATACCTTTGGGGATTGCCGGTGGAATAGTCGGACTCGCGCTCTTCAATGTCATTGGTTCATTGTTGGGCCTGGTAGGGCTGGGTGGCTTCCACCAGTCCTTCGACATGATCTCCATGCTCGGTTTCCTGATACTGATCGGTACGGTCGTCAACAATCCAATCCTGATTGTCGACCTCGCCATGCAACAGATGAAAACGGGTAAGGCCTCGGCACTCGAGGCAGTGCGCGAGGCCGTGTCCGCGCGGCTCCGGCCCATCGCGATGTCGACGCTCACCACGATCTGCGGTCTGTCGCCGCTGGTGTTTATCCCGGGTGCGGGTACGGAGCTCTACCGCGGCGTCGGCGCGATTGTGCTTTTCGGCATTCTCGGTGCAGCCGTCGTATCAGTCACAATGCTGCCGGCACTGACGATCGCAGCACTGGAGTGGCGAGCCGGCCGGAAACACGCCCTGGTCCAGCCTTCAGCGACCTGATGCGTAGCCGGCGACAGGCCGAGTAACTGCCTGTGTCGCGCTGTAACAAAGTGATGCAGGCGCGTTCAAGCTCCGATTTCGGCCCTATACTCCTGCTATCCAGCAAGAGGAGGCCGCGGTGGCCGAACGTACTGACAATCAAATCATAATTAGTATCGCCGTCGTGACGGTGATCGGCGCCTTGATTTCATGGGCCGGCAGCGACGGCGGCGACCGTTTCGGGGCGCTCCCGGTATTTGCAATGTGCGGCGCGCTCGCTTTCGCGGTCAACTGGGCGGCCTTCATCCCCGCGACGATAAAGCGGACCGAGCACTTCTACGACCTGACCGGCGGTATCACCTACATCACCGTTACCGCTGTGGCCGTGTTGCTGTCCGGGCCGCTCGACCTGCGTTCGGCGATCGTGGCCGGCATGGTGATGTTCTGGTCGATCCGGCTGGCCTCGTTCCTGTTCATGCGTATCTCGCGTGCCGGTAAAGACAGCCGCTTCGACAAGATCAAGAATCAGCCGTCGCGTTTCTTCCTGGCATGGACGCTGCAGGGCTTGTGGGTACTGCTAACGGCGGCTTGCGCACTCGTCGTAATCACGGGTGGCAACCGCGAGGCACTCGGCATTGTCGGTTATGTCGGCATCACGGTCTGGACCATCGGCATCGTGATCGAGATTGTCGCGGATCAGCAGAAATCCGCTTTCCGCGCCGATCCTGCCAACAAGGGCAAGTTTATCAACACGGGCCTGTGGGCCTGGTCGCGGCATCCGAATTACTTCGGCGAGATCGTGCTCTGGGCGGGCATGGCAATCATCGCCGTTCCCGTGCTCGAGGGCTGGCAGTGGGTGACGCTCATCTCGCCGGTGTTCGTATTCGTCCTGCTGACAAAAATCAGCGGTTTACCCATGCTCGAGGACGCCGCCGACGAGCGCTGGGGTGGCCAGGACGACTACGAGGCGTACAAGCAGAATACGCCGGTGCTCGTCATGAAGCCGCCGGGTCCTCGCAACTGAGGCACAAGGCAATCTGTCGGGCGCGAAAAATTAGAAAGAAAGGCGGAGCGCACCAGAAAAAAAGGCCCCTCAATGAGGGGCCTCTCTTGTCTTCCGTCCGTCGCCGGAAAAACGAACTGCTAGTCGTCGACGGAGACGAAGTACGTGGTCTGCGTGCCGCCTGGAGTCACGATATCGATCGTCATGATACCAGTGCTGGGCTCGTCGTCAGCTTCAACAAACACAGGATAGATCAGCGGACTGGCAGCACTCGTGATGGGAATATTGGTGCTGGGAACCGTCAGACTTGTGCTGGTGGATATGCTGCCGTTGTCAGTTGACAGGGAGATAGACGTTCCTTCCGGCATGGGTTGGTCGTTCAAGTCATAGACATAGAGATACACGGTGGTTCCGGCGGTTATCGCTGGCAACGAATTCGATGTTGCCGGAAACCGGCTATCTTTGATGTCGATGAAGGCGTTACTGCCGGACATCGTCAGAACCAGCGAGTCTTCGACAAAGATATTCTTACTCGTGCTGCAAATATTCGTCACGTTTGACGCGTTACAGAGCGCACCGTTGAACTCGTTGTCTGCCAGATCACGCATATTGTTGGAATTGAAGTCGCGAAACTCTTCCGTACCAACATCGTAAACAAGGTTCTCGTTATCGTCTCGAAACGCCTCGGGTCGATCTGAATAGTTGTCTGAATCGTCCAGGACGTTATTACCGTTGAGATCAACAAAGGTCTCCTCACCAATCGCGGTCGCCAGTATGGTGACTCGCCCGTCGGCTGGACGAGGATCGCTGCTTCGCCACGTAACGGTGCACTGGCCCGTTTCAGTCTGGCAGGACGAGTCGACCTGGCCGCCTTCAGAAGTGAAGAAGATGGCAGTTCCATCGGGTACAGGGTTATTAAAGTGGTCTGCGGCGAGGATCAGAAGCTCGACCTGGTTGTTGTCAATGCTCCATCCCTCTGGATTCGCAATGCTGGCACTCAGGGAGAAACTGTTCTGGTCTGCAATGCCGGTGGATATCACGAGGCTGTCCGACTGGGTATTTATTGCCGGGTTGGAAACAAGCGTTGCCGTCACGCGGACTGAAGTAGAGACAGTGCCCGAGGTAACAAATGTAGTGACGAAGCCGTTCGCATCGCTGGTAGCCGTGTCGGGGGCAATAGTGATGCCGCCGATCGTCGTATTCAGCGCGAAAGAGACATCCTGGCCTGCTGCCGGGTTGCCCTGTGTATCCAGTACCTTGAATTGGACCGCCGAAGACTCCGTCAGACCGAAGCCCTTGATGCCAATATCTGATGGCGTCGCGGATTCGAATTGCAGGCTGCCAACGACCGCTGCCTGTACGGTTACTGTTACTGATGCTGAAAGCACGGTCGAACCCGGTGCTGCCGTCGCTGTGATCGTGTCACCTCCGGCGCAGCCGGTGGCCGTGTATGTGGAAATCGCAGTGCCCGTTGCGGTAACTACAGGAGTAGTAAGGGTTGCAGTGCCTGCAGCTGCGCAGGAACTCGAGAATTCTACAGAAACGGAATCCTGATACGCGCTGCCATTACCATCAACGAGGTTGGCAGTAACTGATGTCGAACCACCCGCAGACAAGGCCGACACACCCACTGCGAGGGTACCTTCGGTAAAGACTCCCAGCGTAGTGCTTCCAAGTTGCACACTGTCCGCCGGATTATCTGGCGGAGGGGGTGTGCCACCGCCACCGCCACCAGTGCCACCGCCGCCGGTGCCGCCGCCCGTTTCGGTATCCCCAGTAAAGCCACTGTTGGATCCTCCGCACCCGGCGAGCAATAGCACAGCAAGGGATACAAAAAATGGTAGATATCCTGTCTTTCGTCCGACAGTGCTGGAAACCATAGCAGCCATCCTTCTCATTTGAGCTAATTGGGCCCCTACGGCCCGAAATACCGATTTCGGCAGAATAATACCTGATTTAACAGTATATTAAGAGCCATATCTGCACCAATTAATTAAATCAGTCAATACACCCTTCGCGTCGTCTCGCAAACCCGAGATGGCTCCATCTCTGCCTGGACTACGTCTGAAGGCTCGCCATGCTATTTCCGCAATATTGCCTTTCAGGACCACACATGGCGTAAGTTCTCGTCAAGAATTCTGACAGCTTCGGTTTCACTGCACCGTGACGGAGTTAACATATTGAATTGCCGGGTGTTAGGCGGCATGTTGGAGCTGAATCGCTATTCCCAATCTGATCCACAGTCAGCATCATCCGGATTAGGTGCAGGATATGAGGATGGCCGCCAGGTTCGAAATGACCGATTGTGGATGTGAAACACCGGAAGTAAAGACCGCCCGGGAGCGTCGAATCCTGCGCATCGCGCTTGCGCTTAACGCAGCTATGGCCGTCGTGGGTGGATTGGCGGGCTGGGTTGCCCAATCCACCGGGCTGCTGGCTGACGCGCTGGATATGCTCTCGGACGCTACGGCGTATGCGATCGCCCTGCTGGCCATCGGCCGCTCGGCGTTATTCAAGGTCAGAGCTGCGACACTCAGTGGGAGTATCTTGCTTCTTCTTGGTGTCGGTGTCCTCGTCGAGGTGGGCCGTCGGCTGATCTACGGCGCTGAACCGCTCAGCGAGTGGATGATTGGAATAGCGCTGTTGTCTCTCATCGTCAATCTGACTGTGCTGCGCTTGCTGGCGCCGATGAAGTCGGGCGAAGTACACCTGCGAGCCACGTGGCTCTTTACTCGCGCAGACGTCGTGGCGAACCTGGGCGTGATCCTCGCCGGTGTGTTGGTACTGTGGTTGCGCGTGCCGTATCCGGATTTCGTAATCGGCACATTGATCGGTCTCTACGTGATCAAAGAGGCGATCGGGATACTGCGGGATGCGAGGTCAGAAGCGTATGAGTGACAAAGATTACTGGGAGCGACACGCGCGCAATTATGATGCGTCACTGCGGTGGGTGCTGGGCCGTCCGCTGCCGCGGATGACGGAGTTAGCCAGCGAGGCTGTTTGCGGCAAGGGAAGGGTGCTCGAAGTTGCAGCGGGTACCGGCATTGTGACCGAGGCCATTGCGCAGACATGTGAGTCCGTTGTCGCCACGGATTACGCAGCGGCGATGGTCGAAGCGCTGAAGCGGCGGGTCCAGGACGCCGGGCTCAGGAATGTGACCTGTGAGCAGGCCGATATCTATTCGCTGCCCTATTCGTCCGGCGAATTTGACGCCGTCGTTGCGGCCAATGTTCTCCACCTGGTGCCCGATCTGCCTGCGGCGATCCGGGCGCTCCGGAAGGTGACAAAGCCTGGCGGCTTGCTTGTCGCTCCGACGTTCTGTCATGACGAGACAAAGGTCTCATGGCTGCTTTCCCGGCTCTTTGCCGTCACCGGCTTCCCTGGACATCGTCGTTTTACATTGCAGTCTCTTCGCAATGCCCTGGAGGAGAACGGCTTGCAGGTAAAGCAATTCGAATCGCTACCGGGACTCATTCCTATCGGTTTTGTCGCGGCGGTCTTCTAGAACTTCCGAAGTTGTGGAGTAGGTATTAACCCCAACTTGATTTTTCTGATGCAAGGGCGCAATCCATAGCCGTGGGATATCGACTTGCCAGCTGTGCGCGTCCGGGGCGCCGCTTCGGAAGGAACGGTTCCGATTATTCGAAATCCCGTCTACCTACTCCAAGATGGTTACGATAATGCAGACAATTTTCTGGATCGTATTTCTCGTCGGTGGCGCGTTCTTTCTCGCCTACCGTGGCACAAGTCTCATAACCTGGACAGCCGCAGCAGCGGGCGCACTGGCGCTGGCGCAGTGGTCCGGGGCCGGGTTCTCTCTCTTGCCGTGGATAGCCTTCGGCGTCGTCGCTGCAGTATTGAACCTGAAGCCGATACGCCGCCGGCTTGTCAGCAGTCACCTGTTCCGTTGGTTCCGGTCCGTATTGCCGCCGATGTCCGAGACCGAACGGGCGGCCATTGATGCCGGCACCGTCTGGTGGGATGGCGCGCTGTTCAGCGGCCGGCCCGATTGGAATGAATTGACGGACTTCCCGGCGCCGCAGCTCACGGACGAGGAGCAGGAGTTCCTGGACGGCCCGGTGGAGGACCTCTGCCGGATGCTCGACGACTGGCGCATTACCGAAGAACTCAACGATCTTCCGGAGGACGTGTGGCAGTTCCTCAGGGAAAAGCGCTTCTTCGGAATGATCATTCCAAGAAGTTACGGGGGGCGCGAGTTCTCACCGAGCGCGCAGTCGGAAGTCGTGATGAAGATCGCAACGCGCAGTGTCACGGCGGCGGTCACGGTCATGGTCCCCAACTCGCTCGGCCCGGGCGAATTACTCCTGCATTACGGCACCGACGACCAAAGAAAACACTACCTGCCGAGGCTCGCAGAGGGACAGGATATTCCCGCTTTCGCGCTGACGAATCCGCACGCGGGTTCTGACGCAGGTGGAATGCCGGACACGGGATTTGTCTGCAAAGGCCTGTACGAAGGCGAGGAAACCCTTGGTTTCCGTGTCAATTGGGAGAAGCGCTACATCACGCTGGGACCGGTCTGCACAGTGCTGGGACTGGCGTTCAAAGCCTTCGATCCGGATGGGCTGCTGGGTGACCGCGAAGACCTCGGGATCACTTGTGCGCTCGTGCCAACGGATACGAAGGGTGTAACTATCGGCGCACGGCACGCGCCTGGTGCTGCATTTCAGAATGGCCCGAACAGTGGCAAAGATGTCTTTGTCCCGATGGACTGGATCATCGGCGGGCAGTCTCAGGTCGGCAACGGCTGGACGATGTTAATGAATTGTCTGTCGGTCGGCCGCGCGATCTCGCTGCCGGCGCTGGGCACGGCAGCCGGCAAGCTGGCCAGTCTTACGACAGGGGCTTACGCGCGCGTCCGCGAGCAGTTCAACATCCCGATCGGAAAATTCGAGGGCGTCGAGGAGGCGCTGGCAAAAATCGGCGGGCTGGCGTATCGCATGGACGCTGCACGATTGCTGACGACGGTGGCGCTGCAAATGGGCGAGAAGCCATCCGTGCTGTCCGCGATCCTGAAATATCACAATACCGAAGGTATGCGCGAGGTCATCAACAGCGCGATGGACATTCACGGTGGACGAGGCGTCTGCCGTGGCCCCTGGAACTACCTGCAGAGCATGTACAGTGCCCTGCCTGTGGCCATAACCGTGGAAGGTGCGAATATCCTGACGCGCAGCATGATCATCTTTGGACAGGGTGCCATCCGGTGCCATCCGTATGTACTCGAGGAAATGCGCGCAACGGCGGATCCCGATGCAACGGCCGGGCTGAAGCGATTCGATCAGACGCTGTTCCGGCACATGGGCTTCACGATCAGCAACGCGGTCCGGGCCTTTGTGCTTGGCTTGACAGGGGCGCGTTTTGCGAGGGCGCCGGCCGATCCGGAACTGCGCGGCTATTACCGGCAACTCTCACGTATGAGCGCGGCATTCGCAGTGGTCGCGGACGTTGCAATGCTGACCCTGGGCGGAAAGTTGAAACGCAAGGAACGACTATCCGCAAGGCTCGGCGATATTCTCAGCCACCTGTACCTGGCTTCGGCCGCGTTGAAACACCACTATGACAACGGGTCACCGAGTGCCGATCTGCCACTCGTTAGATGGGCGGTTGAGGACTCACTAAGAACGATACAAGAGAGCCTGGTCGGAATCCTGGAGAATTTCCCGTCGCCAGTCGTCGGGCGTGCCCTGAAGTTCCTGGTCTTCCCGCTGGGGCGCGCTTACAGAACGGCCAGCGACAAACTCGACCACGAGGTCGCCAAGCTGTTGCTGGAACCCTCGGAAACGCGTGACAGACTCACGTTGGGTTGCTTCGTCAGCCAGGAAGAGGACGATCCGGTCGGTCTGCTCGAGGTCGCGTTGGCCAGTGCCGAGGACGTTGCGCCCATCAAGGCGGCGGCAGTCAAGTTGGCACGCCGGCCACTTGTCGGTGCTGGCGGAGACGCCGCAATTGCGGCGACTATCGAATCCGGTGCAATCAACGAATTTGACGGTGCGAAGCTGAAAGACTACTTGAGGGTCGTTGCGAACGTCATTCGTGTCGATGATTTTCCACCGGAGGCGCGCACAACGGTTGGAACACGCCCGGCGGCGCACGAGTAATACGGCCTTCGATTTGACGATTAGCAATGGGGTCAGGCCTGCGGGTCTGACCCCTTAGGCGCCAAAGGTAGCCGCCAATCGAGCTGCCGAGAATCGGCAAGACTACCGACACTCGTTGCGCTGGCGCGGATTAGCGATACTATGGCGACTCGAGGCAATCCCGGATGAGTACGATGATGACGAATGCCACGCGAGCAGGGAACCCGATACTGTTTGCAGCACTGCTGACGATGCTGGCGGGTCTCGCAGTGGCGGAGGTTATCCGCCTGTCGGACCCGGTCGAGCAGACGGACGAAACTGAGACATTCGGTTCGCCTTTTGACGATTCGGCACCGTTGGTGCCGCTCGAGGAGATCGCCAGCGATGGTGAGGCTTACCTCGGGCGTTCGGTTCGTATCGACGCGCGCGTCTCCGAGGTTTGCCAGAAAAAGGGTTGCTTCTTCATCGCGCAACAGGGGCAAAGCGCTCTGCGAATCTCGTTCAAGGACTACGCCTTCTTCGTGCCGACTGACATCGGCGGCAAACGTGTCGCCCTGATAGGTGAGGTGGTCGCGCGCGACCTGACACAGGATGAGGCAGACCACTTCGCCGAAGATCTCGGCAAGGCGGACGCCACTATGCAACCCGGCACGGTATATGAAATTGTTGCGGCCTCGGTGCGCGTGCCACGCTAAAACGCGAAATGTTCCTCGTCGATCTTCATTAACGGCTCGGGACCGGCCAGCATCGTCTGCAGCAGCGAAGTTGTTCGCGGCAGGATCTTGGCAAAGTAGAACTCTGCCGTCTGTATCTTCGAACGATAGAACGCCTCTTCCTTCGTTCCCTGTTCGAGTCGCTTGTACGCGGCGTGAGCACTGGCGGTCCACGCTACGCCCAGCAACAGGTAACCGGAAAACATGATGTAGTCGACCGAGGCCGCGCCCACGGCATCTCGATTTTTCATTGCCGCGAAGCCGATCTTGCGCGTCAGTGAGCGCCACTGGCGGGTGAGCCTGACCAGCGTCTTGACGAAAGGCCTGATCTCCTTGCGGCGGCGCGCATGCTTGCAGAAATCCAGGATGAAACTCGTTACGGGGTCCAGCGCCTTGCCGCGCGTACCGAGTACCTTCCTGCCGAGCAGGTCCAATGCCTGGATGCCGGTAGTGCCCTCGTAAAGCATGGCGATTCTTGCGTCGCGAACGTTTTGTTCAACGCCCCACTGACTGATGTAGCCGTGTCCGCCCAGGCACTGCATCCCTAAGTTGGCACTTTCGAAGCCGGTCTCAGTGAGAAAGGCCTTAATGATCGGCGTCAGCAGGCTAAGTACTTCGTTGGCAAGCTTGCGTGCCTCCGGGTCCTGTGATCGCGTCAGGATATCGCCCTGGGCGCTCGCATAGTAGATGAGTGCACGGCCGCCTTCAGCAAACGCTTTCTGCGTGAGCAGCATACGACGTACGTCCGGATGCACGACGATCGGGTCCGCAGGGCCGGCAGGGTTCTTCGGGCCCGACAGGGAGCGCATCTGCAATCGATCCCTGGCGTAGGCCAGCGAGTTCTGGAATGCCAGTTCGGAATGCGCGAGCCCTTGCACGCCGGTGCCAAGCCGGGCGAAGTTCATAAAAGTGAACATGTGGCTCAGGCCCTTGTTGATCTCACCGATCAGGTACCCGGTCGCGCCATCGAAATTCAACTCGCAGGTCGAATTACCGTGAATGCCCATCTTCTGTTCAAGGGCACCGCAGCGGACGTTGTTCCTGTCTCCAATGGAGCCGTCGTCGTTCGGAATGAACTTGGGAACGATGAACAGTGAGATTCCCTTGGTGCCCGGCGGTGAGTCGGGCAGGCGTGCCAGCACGATATGCACGATGTTTTCGGCCAGGTCGTGTTCGCCCGAGGAAATGAAGATCTTCGAGCCCGTAATTCGATAGGTGCCGTCGGCAGCCGGCTCGGCTTTGGACTTCAATAATCCCAGGTCGGTCCCGCAATGCGACTCTGTCAGGCACATCGTGCCCGTCCAGCGCCCGCTGACCAGCTGCTCCATGAAGATTGATTTCTGCTCCTCGGTGCCGTGTTCCGCGATAGTTTCCATCGCGCCATGCGACAGTCCCGAGTACATGCTCCAGGACCAGTTCGCGGTACCGTTCATTTCTCGAACAGACAGCCCGATGGACATGGGCAGATCCTGACCGCCGTATTGCCCGGGCTGGTCCAGCGCCGGCCAGCCGGCTTCGATGTATTGCTGGTAAGCCTCCTTGAAGCCGGAAGGGGTCTGCACTTCGCCGTCTTCGCTCATCCGGCAACCTTCCTGATCGCCCACGGCATTCAGTGGCGCCACGATCTCCTCGGAGAACTTGCCGGCTTCCTCGAGAATTGCGTTGACGAGGTCCAGGTTGACTTCCTCGCAACCCGGCAAGGAGGCGTAGTGCCGCTCGTAGTCCAGCACGTCTTCCATTACAAACCGCATATCCCGCAGGGGAGCTCTGTAGGTCGTCATAACGGGCCCTTTTCAGCGTACAAGTGTACGCACGACCGTACCATGCGTCTGCTAGAATGCAACACCCTCGCGAAAGAACGGACAGAAATTGGCTACGGATAGAGCGCTCCTGAAGGTCTCAAGACAGCAGCAGAAGGCGGAAACGCGCCATAAATTGCTGGATGCAGCGGCCGCCGAGCTGGCCTCGGGGAGGAGTTTCGATACGCTCAGCCTGCGGGAGGTCGCCAAGCTGGCCGGCATCGCGCCGACGTCTTTCTACCGGCACTTCCACGACATGGAAGGGCTCGGCCTGACGCTCATCGAGCAGTGCGGCGAGTCAATGCGCAAGCTGATCCATGACGTGTTGCATCAGGCGTCGGAAGGCCGGTCGCTGATCAGGGCCTCGGTGGAGACGCTTTTCGAGTATTTCTACAGCAACCAGGGGATGTCGCGGATGATCCTGCAGGAGAGCATGTCGAGGCAGCCCGAGTTTCGACGAGCCGCCGAGCGGCTGATGCAGACTATGTCCAGTGACCTTGCGGACTACCTGGAAGAGGAAGCGCGCGAACGCGGCGTACCTCTCGGGCACGCGCGCATTGCTGCAGATTCGATGGTCGCCATCTTGTTCACGGCCGGAATAGCGCTCCTCGACACGCCGGCCGATGAGCACGACCGGCATGTCGAGACCGCCATCATCCAGTTACGCATGATCATGCGCGGTGCCGAGGCCATGGGCCAAAGACAATGAATACGGTCAGGATCACCGGGTTCCTCGTTTCGATGATGCTGGTCGGCTGCGCAATGAATGTCGATGATCGGGTAACGCCGGGCGACGATCGTGTCGCGCCGGAGCGAAACAAACTCGTTATCGCGCATCG
>Ga0265303_10000257_pt1 | contig 28604 bp, 30 predicted proteins | sample Helome_2_FD_192494 | JGI IMG/M metagenome (GOLD analysis project Ga0265303, IMG submission 192494) | Marine sediment microbial communities from subtidal zone of North Sea - Hel_20160317 (Illumina Assembly) | ecosystem: Environmental > Aquatic > Marine > Subtidal zone > Sediment ... | reverse complement strand
CCTCCAAATATCAGGTAAGGGGTGTTCCCACAATGCTTTTATTTAAGGATAATAAGCAACTATGGCGGCAATCGGGCGTTTTGCCAAAAAATGAAATAATTAAAATCGTTGAATCCTATAGATAATTATTCTACGACTGTAACGTTACCCTCCATTATGGTTTTTTCGTAAATTAATCCTAGGACTTGAAGATATGGCAATTTCTGCCTTCTATTATTCATGCAATACTAAAAAAGGGATATCTGTATGGTAACTAATTTCCTCTACGGTTGGCGTAAAGAGAATTCGTTGAAAAAAGTTAAGATTTTTAGCCACCATGGCCACCAAATCTATATCTCTGCTTTCGACAAAACACTGAACAGAAGTTTCCAACTTGGAGCCCGTTAAAGTGTGGAAGCTATGATCAATACCCCGCAGATAATCATGTAAAAAATCCTTGTTACTCAATTGCTCTTCAGTCAAAATTTCACCTTTTTTAGAAATATGAACTACTCTTAATACAGAATCATTCATTGCAGCCATTTCAGTTAAAGTGTCCAGAACTCTGACATCATATGGAATATGAAAATCAGTTGGGAAGGCTATTTCTTTAGGTGTTCTGTATTTAGAATTCTCAGGTACTGCAAGTAAGGGGCATTTTACCTTAGTTATCACATCACCAGTATTACTGCCCATCGCTACTTTTTTTAGTCCGGATGCCCCTTTGGTACCCATTATAATAAGATCAATCTTTTTGTCTTCTATTTCTCTTTTGATACCGTCTGTGAAAAAGTCATACTTTGTAATTGGAACAAATGAATGTAATTCATTTTTGTGATGCTCTTCAATATGGTTTAAAAGCTTTTTTACGTCCTTTTTGCTCTGAGTTAAAACCGATTCCTTTAACATTACAGAGCTGCCCTTAACTGATGTTCCGGCGCCTGAATAGGGTGGGATTGGGTTAATGTGAATTATGTGAAAAATACATTTGGTTTTTTTAAATAATTCAAGCCCGTAATTTAGCGCATTACGTGAATTTTTTGAAAAATCTGTCGGGATTAAAATACGTTTCATATTAGTCTGATTTGATAAAAACCAAAATTACAATCACAAAACGAACCGTAAAATGATTACCATCATGTACCCCAAATTATCATTGTCAAAAATTAATAAGGAATCCTTTGTAACCGATCCATATCTAAAATTTTAATATCCCGATCCTTAATCTCAATAATACCTTCTTTCTTAAAGTTAGATAAGGTTCTTATCAGGGTTTCCGTAGCCATTCCGGCAACACTTGCAAGATCGCTCCTTAAAACGTGAATATTGCCAGCTTCATCTTCCTGCAACTTCTCTGCAAATTTTAGTAAGGTAGACGCCGTTTTTTTGCGCACAGAACCGTAGGCCATCTGTAGCAACTGATCTTTTATCTGTGTAAGGTCCTCAGATAAAAGCTGTAATAATTCTAGTACCAATTCGCTATTTTGCTCTAAAACCATTTTTAACTGATCCTTGTGAAGGCCAATAAGGACAGAATCCTCCATAGCAGTAGCATATTCCTGGTAGGGTATATTCTTTGTAAAACTTGTAAAACCAAAAAAATCATCAGCTCTGTAAATTCCGGTGATTAACTCCTTCCCCTGTTCATCCAACTTATGGGTTTTTGCGTTCCCTTTTATCACCAAATAAACCAAATTTGAGTTGTCGCCTTCCCGGTAAATTGTATCCCCCAATTGAAACCTGAATTCCTCCCCAGTATCATCAATAAAATTCTTCAGCTGATGAATACTCCGAACCCGTGGTTCATTTTCTGAATCATCCCTTAAATCATTTTGTAGGGTTTCTTTAAGTATGTTGGCCTTGGCAATCCTGCTTTCAATTGCGCCAATAAGTTCTGATTCTTCAAATGGTTTAGTGAGGTAGTCATCTGCACCCATATCCATTCCCAGTCTAACATCTCTATGCTCAGTTTTTGCGGAGAGAAATATGAAAGGGATTGTCTTGGTCTTATTGTCACCGGACAAAGCCTTTAAAACACCGTAGCCATCTAACTTTGGCATCATAATATCGCATATGACAACGTCCGGGTGGTTGGCTTTGGCAACCAAAACTCCCTTTTCTCCGTCTGGAGCGGTAAGCACTTTGTAATTTGCTAAATCCAATAATTCAGCTGTACTTTCCCTTAAAGCAGTGTCATCTTCAATTAATAATATCTTTTTGATCATAATAACAGCTATTAAGGTTTATAAAGAACCCCTTGGTATTAAACCAATTGTCTAGTATTCTTCAGCATTACTATTTATAGGGAGTGTTACCGTAAATATACTCCCTTTGTTTTCCTCACTTTTAAAGCAAATATTCCCTCCCAGGTTCTCAACATGAGATTTGACAATATTAAGGCCTATTCCGGTACCCTGAGTCAGAAGTACATTATCCGCCCTGAAATATCGCTTAAATATGTGTTTTTGATCATTCTTTGGAATACCAATTCCCCTGTCTGAAACGCTGAGACGAATAGCATCTTCATCAATATCAATTTGTATATCTATTTCAGTTTTTTCCGGAGAGTACTTAATGGCGTTGTGCAATAAATTTGTTAGTACCAATGAAATTATCTTCTCGTCCTGATGTATTGTCACATCCTCTATATTCATTGGATAATTAATTTTTTGGCCGGTCTTTAGTAACATATTTGCATTATAAATCACTTGATTAACAACTTTGCTAAGCGAAAAATCAGTGAGTCTATAAATCTCTTTTCCTTTTTCTAATCGTTCAATAGATAAAAAATCATTCAATATGCCCGTAAGATAATGCACCCCGCTGGCTATGGACTTCAAGTGTTTCTTTCTTATTCCTTGTTGATAAGAATTACCATATTTTCCTACCAACGTAGCCGAGGTAAGAATAGTACTTAAAGGAGTTTTAAACTCATGAGAAACCATCGAAAGGAATTTAGTTTTGAGCTCATTCAGTTCCTTTTCTTTTAGTAAAGCCTCATTGAGCTCCTGGGTTCTCCGTGCAACGGTTTTCTCGAGTTTATGAGTGTAATTTTTTCTTTCGGAGATATCAAGAGCAATAACTACTATTAATACACTATCGCCAAGGCTGGAAGATTGTAAGTGAACTTCAACGGGGTATGTGGTTCCATCCTTACGCTTAAAAAGGGTTTCGAAAGTAACTTTCTTATGGTTATTTAGATTCAAAGGATCCAGAATTTCCCTTAGCCGTTCTTCCGTAATACCGGTAATTAAGTCCTTAATAGTTATTTTTTTTAATTCTCTTAAGCTATATCCCGTATTTTTCTGAGCCCCATAATTCACATGAGAAAATCTCAGTGTTTCTGAATCAAAAACATAAATTTCATTTAGTGAATCATCAAAAATCTTTAAAAAATGTCTTATTTCGTCCTCTGCTTTTACTCGTTTGGTAATATCATTCTGTATTCCCACAAAATGAGTGACTTTCCCCTCATGATTCCGGATTGGGTTAATGGATATCTCGTTCCAGAACAAGGTGCCGTCCTTTTTATAATTCCGCACCCGTACCTGGCATTTTTTACCTGCTTTTATTGCATTGTGCATTATTTTAACACCTCTCTGGTCGTTATCATCTTTCTGAAGGAACCGGCAATTTCTATTAAGCACTTCAGATTCTGAATACCCGGTAAGCTTCCTAAATGCCCTGTTCACATATATAATAGGACGATCCTCTTTTAATGCATCTGAAATGACAATACCATTCTGTGTTGATTCCAGCGCTTCACTTTTTATATCCAGGTTTTTTTCAATTTGCACCCTTTCAGATAAATCATTAACTAATACCAGGATATAAGTGTTCTGGTATATAGAAAAAGGATTAAACCTGACATTCACAGGAAATTCCTCGCCGGATTTTCGCTGCCCATGTACGCATCGGCCGCCGGCCATTTTTGCCTTCTTAACATCCTTGTAATATTTAGCAACATGTTCTTTATGGGCATTTTTATACTTATCAGGGATTAATTCAGAAAGTGGTTTTCCTAGAAGTTCGTAGTGCGTAAATTCAAATAAACGAGCAGCTTTTTTGTTAATAGAGACAATTAACTGATCCTTATTTATAACGATTATCCCCTCCGATACGGCTTCGGAAAGTAAATGGCATATATCAATATTTTTATCAAAAACATACATCCTTTTAAATAAGGAATTAATACACCGAAAGCAAAATGCAAGCTTAACTAAACCCTAAAAGTAATTACAGGTAAATTGGCATGATTAACTACATCTTCTCCAATGCTTCCCTTGAAAAAATGTGCTATTCCGCTTCTTCCATGTGTAGGAATAGCTATCAAATCGGCATTTACTTCATTTGCATGATTAAAAATACCTCCTTCTATTGAGTAGTCCGAGACAAATATGATTTCAGTATTTGAAGGTACCTCTCCATTATGAGCTACTTTAAGGAAAAATTCTGCTTTCTTTTTCATCTCCCCGGTACTCATGAATTCTTCATTAGGTAAATTTACATATACCAGATGAAGCTTAAGGTCCCATTTCGCAAAAAGAGCCCTTGCATTTTGATAGGCTTTAATGCTCTCCACGTGCAGATCACACGCAAAAACAACCAATTTAGGATTGAATAAAGGAGTAGGTTCTTTAATTACTAAAACCGGAATATCTGAAGAACGCACCACTTTTTCCGTATTGGAACCCACAAATATCTCACTAACACCACTTGCACCATGTGATCCCATAATTATTAAGTCAATATTTTGTTCTTTGGCCAACTGATTAATCTCACTGAATATCTTGTAGTTTTGAACCATTTCGGTAACCTTTACTCCTTTTAAAAATGGCTTATTTAAAAAAGTTTCGTAACGTTTTTTGGCTAATTTCATATAAAAGTGAGCTTCTGCGGCTTCTTCAGATTCACTTTTGGTTAAGTAAGCTTCAGACAGACCCATCATATGAAGTACAAGAATTTCTGAACTAAATTCTTTTGCCAGTTTAGCTGCTACTTCTAGTGCATATGCCGCATGTTCCGAAAAATCTACAGGGACTAATATTTTTTTCATGGTGATTTATTTAAACGCTCTAACTCAATACTTCTTAAAGATTTCCTTTCTCCTTCTTAACTGGTTTTCCAATTCCTTTATTGTCGCAGCCGCAGCCTTTTCAAAATTATCCTGATTAGATTTCGCAAATAATCTTGGGCCTGGTGCACTCAATTGTATTTCACATATTTTACCTAAACCAGATGGGTCATTTTCTAATTTAAAAAAGACATCTGCCTTAATGATCCAATCATATTTATTTGCCAGTTTTTCTAGTTTAGAAGTTACAATTGTACTCATGGATTCACTGGTTGGCATTTGAACATATTGAATATTTATTGTCATAATTGAATATTTAGAGTTTAGAATAAAGGTCGTACGGAGTATAATGTTAAACTATGACATTTGTCATTGTTGATTGGTGTCTTGTCATAATTATGCCAACGCACTTTCCTCTAATTTAGAGATACTAATTGACCTGACCAAAAACAAAAAGGTACCAGATTAAGACCTAAGTTGATTGCTTTCTTTTAGTAAGACAATTAGGACACCGAGTATAACTACATTTTTAATGATATACTGACCCAAAAGAGTAAGACTGAATGGTGCTTGTGTGAATACAAGATCTGGAAAAAAAAGAAATGGCAAGAAAGTTAGAATAATATGGATCAAAGCCAGCTTTAAGGCAAATTTTACAAAAAGGTGGCCTATTAATAACAATCCTATCAAGGTTTCCCATATTGCAAGTAAGATAATTGATATTTCCGGGGTAAGAATTCCAAAAGTCAATTGCTCAATGGTTGCCTTGGCAAGATCTTCAGCAGGACTTACCCCTACAAAGAATTTGAGCATCCCAAACCAGAGATATACAATGCCAATACTCACCGAAATTAAGTTGATTTTTGTTTTCCTATGTATTATACGTGCTACTAATTCCTTCATCTTTTTTCAAAAAAGGCTAAACTAAGGTTCCTAAATGAACTAAAATGTGACAAATGTCATCTTTTTGCCCATTTAACCAGAAAATATGCTGATTTAATTGGATAAAGACAGAAAGTTTCTGAAAATGTAAATTAGTGGCAGCAAAGCTTAATCGGCTACAATTAATTCTCCAACGGTAAAATTCGCTATTAGTGCCAGATGACCAAAATGGCAATGATCAAAGTCATTTCTTTATTTACTTAATGCGCCTAGTTTTGTTTTTGTATGAAAAATAAATGCCTAAATACATTGGTTGTAGAAAATTCAAAGGTTCAACAGACTATTATATGTCAGCTTGTACAGAATCATGATGACCTGCATTTGACGGCCATATGCAACAACGCCATAGATGCAAATAGAATTATTAAAAATCACAAAATTGATTTAATTCTACTCGACATTGAAATGCCCCATATAAATGGTTTTGATCTTCTTGAGTCTTTAGATCAAAAAATTCCGGTCATAGTTATAACAGCTAGTGCAAATCATGCCTTAAAAGCATTTGATTATGGAGTAACCGATTATTTATTAAAACCTGTAAAAATTGATCGATTTTACAAGGCCGTGAAGAAAGTGCATAATAATTACTACAATGTCAAGGAATCAATAGAAGAAGGGGAATTTTTGATGGTGAGGAGCAACATGAAAAATAGGAAGATCAATATAAAAGAAATTAAATGGGTGGAAGCACTTGGCGATTATATAAAAATTATTACCGATAATGAAAACCTGATAGTATTAAGTTCAATGAAATCAATTTCCGTTAAACTACCCAATGATAGATTTCTTAGGATTCATAGATCATATATTGTAAATTTAAACAAGGTAGAAAAATTCAGTTGTACAAGTGTGGAAGTAGATCAGCATCAACTGCCTATGAGCAGAAAGCAAAAACCAAAACTTGAATTGCTTTTGGAAAAGGTGGATGGTTAGTAAGTTAAATTATACCGGATAACTCAAAATAAACTTGATGAGATGCATTCCTTTTTCGTATAGATTACTTTTTAGCTTACTATTAATTACTGTATTTTTAGGTTGTAATGAAAGTCAGGAAAAGATATTACCTTCAAAAGTGACCATTACAGAATCTGTATATTCATCAGTAACCATTCAACCAGATAGCCTTTACCAGGTATACGCCGCTGTTGGAGGTATTCTGGACAAAAATTTTGTTGATGAAGGTGATACTTTAGCCAAAGGCACTCCAATAGCTCAAATAATTAACAACACCCCAAAGCTTAACACTGAAAATGCGAAACTGAACCTGGAATTGGCAAGAGAGAATTACAGTGGTAGCAATGCCATAATTAGGGCGTTAATTGATGAAATAAAAGCAGCCGAACTGAGATTCAAAAATGATTCTGTAAATTTTTCAAGACAAAAAAATCTCTGGGAACAAAATATAGGATCAGAAATAGAATATGAAAATCGAAAATTGGCTTATGAATTATCAAGAAATAATCTGGCTTTACTGAAAGGTAATTTCGAACGAACAAAGTCAGAATTAAAAACAAAATTAAAGCAGGCAGAAAACAATTATCAAACCTCCTTAATTGCAACCAAAGATTTTACAGTAAAAAGTAAAATTAATGGTAAACTATACGCGCTTTACAAAAACCAGGGCGAAATAATAAATACGATAGAGCCAATAGCTGCTATTGGGAGTGCAAATGATTTTGTAATTGAAATGTTAGTCGACGAGGTTGATATTGTTAAGTTGAAAATTGGTCAAACAGCACTTATTACTCTTGATGCTTATGGGACAAAAGTATACACTGCAGTTGTTAGCAAAATTTATCCAAGAAAAGATGAGCGGTCCCAGACTTTCAAAATCGAAGCAATATTTAAAAATCCACCTGAAATACTCTATCCCGGATTGGCAGGAGAAGGCAATATTATTGTTTCTCAAAAAGAAAATGCCCTGACCATTCCCAAGGAATACCTTATTGGTGAAAACAAAGTGAAAACGGAAGAGGGTATTTTAGAAATTGTAACGGGGATACAGGACATGGAAAGCGTTGAAGTTCGATCTGGTTTGGAAGCGAATACTTACATATTAAAGCCGGAAGAATGACGAATTGGAGGTTAATAATTAGTATCGCCAAAACACATCTGCTAACCAAGATGAAGTCTACGGTAACGGCCTCTCTCGGTGTTACATTTGGTATTGGAGCCTATATTACATTGGTGAGTTTTATGACTGGTCTGAATGGAATGCTAGATGACCTCATTCTCAATCAGACTCCTCATATACATATGTTTAATGAAATTGAACCTTCAGCAGAACAACCAATTTCTATGTACGAAAAATTTGACGAAGGCTTCAACGTGGTGCATTCAATTAAGCCTAAACAAAGCCAACTCAAAATACATAATGCACTACCAATATTGCATTATTTAAAAGATCAGGAAAATGTGAAAGGTGCAACACCTCAACTCCGTTCACAGATATTTTATTTGTCGGGCTCCATAGAACTTGGCGGTAACCTTGTAGGTGTAGATATTATGGAGGAAGTGCGCTTATCAAATATTCAGGATAATATTGTAGAAGGAAGTCCGGAAGCGCTTAGAAATACGGACAATGGAATTTTACTAGGTTCAGGCCTGGCCAAAAAAATGTCATTAAGTATTGGGAACCGCATCCAGATAAGCACTGTTAAGGGCACTGTTTTTCCATTAAAGATAGTTGGGATCTACCAGAGTGGGATTGCCGAAATTGACAATGTTCAAAGTTTTGCAAATCTCAAAACAGTGCAGAGAATACTTGGAGAGGCCGAAAATTACATTACAGATATTAATATAAAACTCTACGATATCTCAGAAGCCGAAACCATGGCCAGACAATTAGAAAAGCAGTTCAAAATTAAAGCCACGGATATTAATGAAGCCAATGCCCAGTTCGAAACAGGAAGCAATATTCGAAATATCATAACTTATGCGGTTTCAATTACCCTACTCATTGTAGCCGGCTTCGGAATCTACAATATTCTGAATATGCTTATTTATGAAAAAATGAAAGACATAGCCATACTTAAGGCAACAGGATTTTCGGGAATGGATGTACAACTTATATTTATGAGTCAGGCTATGATAATTGGTGTTGCAGGCGGATTTATTGGTTTAATAATTGGATTTTTTTTATCAAGAGTTATTGATAATATCCCATTCGAAACGGAAGCCTTACCTACTATAAGTACATTTCCTGTTAATTACAATCCAGGCTATTATCTTATTGGAATTACCTTTGCACTAATTTCCACATTTATTGCCGGTTATTTACCCTCTAATAAAGCTAAAAAAATAGATCCTGTGCGAATTATTCGCGGAACCTAATTCACAATTATGGGAACGGTATTGGAAACCAAAACTATTAATAAGCATTTTAGAAAACCTGTAGATTTTCATGTATTAAAAGATATCAGCTTTAGTGTTAAAGAAGGAGAGTTTGCCTCTATCATGGGCAAATCGGGTTCCGGAAAATCAACATTGCTTTATATCCTTTCTACAATGGATACAGCCTATGAAGGTGAGCTATATCTAAATGAAGAACTCGTAACCGGGAAACCGCATAAGGAACTGTCACAAATTAGGAACGGGCATATTGGTTTTGTATTTCAATTTCATTATTTATTATCAGAATTCTCTGTCCTGGAGAACGTGATGCTTCCCGCAAAAAAATTGGCCTCTAAATCCTATCAAGAAATTGAACATGATGCGATGGAGAAATTAAATATGCTGAACATTGGACATTTGGCAAAAAAAAGAGCTTTTCGGATTTCAGGTGGAGAAAAACAACGTGTGGCCATTGCCAGAGCATTAATCAATAATCCCGATATCTTAATGGGAGATGAGCCTACCGGGAACCTTGATAGTTATAATGCCGAAAATGTTTTTCAAATATTTAAGAGGTTAAAAGAAGAGGAAGGTCTTTCTTTATTGGTTGTTACACATGATTTAGATTTTGCAAAACGTACAGATCGGATAATAGTAATGGAAGATGGCACTATAATTACCTGAATTTTAATTGCTAGTTGTTAAATTCAAGAATTAAAGCAAAGTATTGGAATAGTGACCAGGCTCTCCATTTTTTTGATAATATCTTTATTAAAAATAGAAGCAAAGAGGCCTTTATTTTCCCTTTCCAGCATACCCAACATATCTGCATTCTCATCCCTTATATGTATCCTTAAACCCTGTTCTATACTATTGGCCAGTACCATATGAAAACTTATTTTTTTGTACGGTACCTGGACTTCCAATAATTCCTTAAACCATTCCATCTGTTGCATAGCAGCATATTCCTCTAAAGTAGGGATATGCACAACTTCTATTTCAGCATTGTAATGTTCGGCTATTTCGGATAATTTTTCTATGGCAATGATATCAGAAGATTCAAAATCACTGGCATAAGTAATCTTATCTATACTTTTATAATTGTATTGAGGAGGAATAATTAGTATTGGGCACAGGTTTTTGTCTATTAATTTATTCGCAATATTCCCGCTAAAGAGACCTCGGGCAGAATGTTCATCTTTCATCCCAATGATTAGCAAATCGATAGCAGATTTTCTTATTCTTTCAACAATTCCTTTGCTTATTGATGTATTTTCAGCAACCTCACATATTAGTTGATTTTTACTTAATTTTTGATTTAGATTTTTACGGCAATAATCGTCGAGTAATTCTTTATGTTCATTCATTGCCAATTTATCTAATTGCACAGAAGACCTAATATTGGATGTTCTTACAGGAGGAATATCATATATGTGAAATACAATCAGTTTGGCTTTTAAAGTTTCACAAAGATTTCTTGCATAATTCAGTGTTGAAATCGAATTCCTGGTACAATCCGTAGCGTAGAGTATAGTGTCCATAAAAATCATTTAAAGATCAAGTGAATTTAACGCATTTTAGATCTGAATAATATGATATTGGTCACAAAAGATCAACATGACTTATATCATAAAAATTAGTCTTTAGCTGAACTACTTTTAAGTTAAGAACAAAAAGATAATTTAATCATGGATAACGGTACTAAATCAACTCAGCAAAATAACATCGGAGAGGTCAGATGGCAGGAACTTTATATCCTTACCGAACATTGGAAGTCAGATTTGGAATTCTATAAAGATGACCTTAGGTTTTTACATCATTTGATAGATAAATATATTATTTGGATTACAAAAGACGAAAACCTGAACATGGTGCAGGAAATAAAGAAAAATCTATTTGAGATTAGAAGCACAAGTACGGACCTAATGAAAGAAGTAATTACACACCAGAGGAATTTGGGATTAATGGTAGAAAATCCGGTTGAGAGTTCAAACCCTCAATTTTTAACAGATCATGAAGTCCTGGAAGATAAAATTTCAGACTTCGTCAAACTGTTCAGGTCCAATAGAAAAGAAGTATTTAACATAACAGAATACATAATAGACAGCGAAGAGTTACCTAATATTCTTAAATCCTAATCCATCGAACAAATCCTCATAAATCAATTATTTGGATAGTTGATTTTTGATGTACTATGAAACAACAATTAATCTTCTAAATAGAAATACTTCGTTATATTTGCACCGCAATTTTAGCAAAGCCCACGTGGTGAAATTGGTATACACGCTACCTTGAGGGGGTAGTGTTCGAAAGGACGTGCTGGTTCGACTCCAGTCGTGGGCACAAAAAAACTGCTTCAGTTAAAACAGAAGCAGTTTTTCTTTTTAAAGCATATTTATAAACGTTTTACCCTTACATTTCTGAACCACACACCAGCACCGTGATCCTGCAGGGCTAAATAGCCATCATTGGTCTTGCCATAATCGGGATATTCATTCCATTTACCACTATTACGCTTTTCATCCCAGTCCTGGGAGTTCTTATCAAATTCGACAATTTTCTGACCATTGAGCCAATGTTCAGCCTTACCTCTATTAAAAACAATCTTGCTTGTATTCCATTCCCCTATTGGTTTCAGAGTTTTGTTTTCATTGGCTACATGCATGGCATAATTAGCCCCGGTCTTCTGCCAATCTTCAATAGGTTCTTCAAAACCTACGTCATCCAATAACTGGTATTCAGGACCGGTTTCATAAGGCGAGTGATATATGGTATCCTCTACCACGTGATAAAAAGCACCGCTATTGCCCCCTTTGGTTATTTTCCATTCAAAAGCGAATTCAAAATTGTCATATGTTTCAGTACTAATGATATCACCTCCTACATCTCCACCTTCTCCAAAACATTCTATTACATTATCTTTAATCGACCAATTTGATGGAAGGGAATCCTGGTTGTAACCCCTCCAGTCTGATGTATCCATAAGCTCCACCCATTCACTGGCTATAATTTGATCTTCTTTTGAGGCAGGTGTTTCCACTTTTTTCTTCTCTGTATTCTTACAGGCTCCGATTAAAAGCACCAAACCAATTATTACAATTCGTAATTTCATAATCTTAAAATTTAAAGGAGTTTCATCCCAACAGGATCCCATTTTATTGCCTTATCTAAAAAATAACTATCGTTGCAGGCTAAAGCTGGAGCCGCCGCCCGATAACCAAATACAGCGTCTTCCGACACAGCGTTGCCTCCTCTGATAGCATTGAACCAGTTACTAAAATGATCATAGTGGGCTCCTTGATACCCTTCCTCTACTTCAAAAACAATTTCTTCCGGAGGAAGCATCTTTTTTCTGGAACTGGCTATCCCGGCTTGCGAAGCTTTGGCTTGTAAAAACGGGTCATTATCAAATTGCTCATTATTTCTTCTTAAAATTACCTTTCTCCATTGAACATCCATAGAACCCTCGCTCCCAACAATTCTCAGATAAGTTGTTCCCGAAGTGCCATCCACAAAATTGCAACGCAATGAAAGGTTAAAAGCAGGATGTTCTTCGGTGTCAGGATAATCGAATACCCCGAGCAGTACATCTGGCACTTCCCTGCCATCTTTCCAATAGCGCAACCCTCCCGATGAATAAATCTGATTAGGACCTTTAGACTGTGTAATAAAATGAAGGCTGGAAAAAAGATGTACAAACAAATCTCCTGACATCCCTGTTCCATAGTCCTTGTAATTTCTCCATCTGAAAAACCGTGTAGCGTCAAAAGGTCGTTTATTTGTATTCATCAAAAAGGTATCCCAATCTACGGTTTTGGGAGAAGCATCCTTTGGAATATTATATTGCCAGGCGCCTGTAGGGCTTCTTCTTGCCCAAAAACCTTCTGCATAGTTGATATCCCCGATTGCTCCTTGAGCCAGCAACTCTTTGGCCTTTTCATTTCCAAGTGAAGACATTCCCTGACTACCCACCTGGAATACCATACCGGTCTCATTCTGGGCCTTAATAACATCAGGTCCCTCGTCTAAAGAATGGACCATCGGTTTTTCACAATATACATGTTTACCTGCACGCATGGCGTCTATTGAAATTTGCTTATGCCAATGATCAGGGGTTCCAATAATAACCGCATCCACGTCTTGCCTGGCTAATATTTCCTTATATTGTTTGGTTGTAAATAGATCTTTACCCCATCTTTCCTTAGCCCTTACAAGATGACCATCATAAAGGTCGCAAACGGCAACTAATTTTACCCCATCATGTTTTAGGGCGGTATTAGTATCCTCTGATCCCATTCCTCCTGCACCTATAAGAGCAATTTGTATATTACTGTTTGCGCTGTATTTTTTTCTACTCAAATAAGAAATATGAGGTTTTGTTCTCGCACCTATTATTGCCGGTGCACTCGCCAAAGCTAATGTTCCGGCACCTATATTCTTTAAAAACTGCTTTCTGGTTTGGGTGGTTTTTTTTGACATAATTTTCTCGGATTAACGAGGCTAAATATATCTATTTATAATAGAATTTTTCTAAAATTTAGTGATATAAGCTAAAAAAAATGATTCTTTTGCTGATTCCTTCTGAAAAAATTAACTAAACTATTAAATACTTCCAATTTTAAAATTGTAAATTTGTTTAACGATTATTTATAAATAATGAACAATGTAAAAAAATCTTTTAGTATTCGGGATTTGGAGAATCTGTCCGGTATAAAAGCGCATACAATTCGAATCTGGGAAAAAAGATACCAGCTATTATCACCTGAGCGAACCAGCACAAACATCAGGACATACAGTTTGTCCAGTCTACAGAAATTGCTGAATATCACTCTTCTCTACAATAACGGCTACAAAATATCTAAGATTGCAAAACTAAAGGAGACTGATATTCCTCTTGTTGTGAGAGAGATTGTGGCCAAAAGCAGCACTAAAAATCATGCAATTAATGCTTTTAAACTTTCCATGATTAACTTCGACCTCTCCTTGTTCCAAAATACATATAACAGCTTGCTTGCGGAAAAATCTTTTCGCGAAATTTTCTGGGAGTACTTTATTCCCTTATTAAATGAGCTGGGGTTGCTCTGGCAGACAGATACCATTAGCCCTTCACATGAGCATTTTATTACCAATTTGATTAAACAGAAAATTTACACGAGCACCGAAAAATTACAGTTGATGGAGCCAACTAAAAATGAAAAGGTATTCGTTCTTTTTCTGCCTGAAAATGAAATTCATGAAATTGGCCTGTTATTTATTAATTATGAAATTCTTCTTCGTGGTTACAAAACTATCTATTTAGGGCAAACAATGCCTTTAGAAAACCTCGTAGACCTGGAAAATTATTATAATAACATACATTTTTTGTCCTACTTTACTGTGGTACCTTCTAAGGACAGATTAGGCAAATATATTGATGATTTCACAGAAATTAGAGATAAGAGTAATTCTAAATTATGGATTTTGGGTAGGCAAATTCGTCATTTAAATAAAGAAAAACTTCCGCCATACATTCGTACCTTTGCATCTGTTGAACAATTGTCAAAAGCATTATAAATTTTTAATTGCCATCAAACCATGAATAGCAACAAAAAAAAAGTTGTAATCATTGGATCTGGGTTTTCTTCACTCTCGGCTTCCTGCTATCTGGCTAAAAAAGGTTTTAATGTTAGTCTTTTTGAAAAGAACGATACAGTAGGAGGAAGAGCCAGACAACTTACTAAAGATGGGTTTACATTTGATATTGGTCCAAGTTGGTACTGGATGCCTGATATTTTTGATCGCTTCTTTGCAGATTTTGGAAAACAAACCTCAGATTACTACCAACTGGATAAATTAAGTCCCGCTTATAAAATTTTCTTTGATGATGATATTATCACTATCGGGGACAGCATGGATAAAATTTGTGAGGAATTTGAAAGAATTGAAAAAGGTAGTTCCAGGCATCTTAAAAAATTCATCGCCAAGGCTCAAAGAAATTATGATATTGCCATTAATGAAATCGTCTATCGTCCCGGGCTTTCTCCTTTGGAGTTAGTAACGAAGGATACTATAATAAGAGTAGACCAATTCTTTAAAACAATAAGCCAGGAAGTTCGTAAGAATTTTAAAAACCCGAAGCTTATTTCAACATTGGAATTTCCAGTGCTGTTTCTTGGAGCGAAACCCAATAACACCCCGGCCTTTTATAGTTTTATGAATTTTGCAGATTTTGGACTCGGAACCTGGCATCCTAAAGGAGGAATGTACCAGATAATTATTGCAATGAAAAGTTTAGCTCAGGAATTGGGAGTTACAATTCATACAGATAGTGCCGTAGACAAGATCATTGTGAATGAAGGCAAGGCTACGGGGATTATCGTAAATTCTGAGACAATCGAAGCCGATATGGTATTAAGCGGTGCCGATTATCATCATACAGAAACCTTATTGGATAGTACATATCGGCAATATTCCGAAAAATATTGGCAAAGAAAAACCTTTGCACCTTCCTCCCTACTCTTCTTTGTGGGCTTTGATAAAAAATTAGATAATATTGAACATCATAATTTATTTTTTGACACAGATTTCGGTGAGCATGCCACTGAAATTTACGATAACCCAAAATGGCCATCCAGGCCCTTGTTTTATGCAAACTTCCCTTCAGTCACAGATAAAAGCATGGCTCCAAATAAAAATGAAACCGGTTTTTTCCTTATCCCAATAGCCCCAGGATTAGAGGACACGCCTGAACTTAGGGACCAGTACTTTGATATTATATTGAAAAGATTCCAGGAACGCACAGGGCAGACTGTAGAAAATAATATTATATTTAAAAAATCTTTTTGTGTCAATGACTTTAAAGAACAGTATAACTCATATAAGGGAAATGCTTATGGTATGGCAAATACATTATCACAAACAGCTTTTATGAGACCTGGATTGAAGAGTAAAAAAATTAATAATCTATTTTTCACCGGGCAATTAACCGTACCCGGACCGGGAGTTCCTCCTTCCTTAATTTCAGGAAAATTAGTTTCTGAATTAATGGAGAAAAATAATTAATAGTTAGTAGATGAAAGCAATTTTCGATCAAATTTCATTTGAATGCAGCAAAAATGTAACTCAATCTTACAGTACATCCTTTTCGCTCGCTACAAAAATGTTATCTTCCTCAATTAGGAGTGATATATACAACATATATGGTTTTGTTCGATGCGCAGACGAAATAGTCGACGCCTTCCACGATTATGACAAAGAGACACTATTTAACAAATTTGAAGAGGATCTTGAGAGGAGCATAATAGATAGGATAAGTCTTAATCCTATATTAAATGCCTTTCAGCATACTTACCATAAATACAAAATTCCATATCATTTGGTTAATTCCTTTATGAAAAGTATGAGAATGGATCTGAACAAGAATGTTTACAATACGGAAGCTGAATTTAAAGAATACATTTACGGGTCTGCAGATGTAGTTGGTTTAATGTGTCTTCGTGTTTTTGTAAAAGGGAATGATGAACGATATGAAGCCCTAAAAGATTCTGCCATGGCTTTAGGTTCTGCATTTCAAAAGGTTAATTTCCTCAGGGACCTTAAGGCAGATTTTGAGCATTTGAACCGTTCTTATTTTCCAAACACAAACCTCCTGGAATTAGATGAAATCGCCAAAGTAAGAATTGTTGATGAAATAAAAGCAGATTTTAAAATAGGATATGACGGAATAGTTCAACTTCCCAATGAAGCAAAATTTGGTGTATATACTGCTTACAAGTATTATTATAAATTGCTGCGTAAATTGCAAAAAACGCCTTCTATGGAAATTAAAAATGCCAGAATACGGGTACCTAACTATCAAAAATTCGGGCTTCTTGCAAAGTCCTATGTAAATTATAAACTGAACTTATATTAGCATGAAAATTGTAATTGGGATCTTAATCTTCCTTGGTACATTTGGTTTTATGGAGTTTATGGCTTGGTTTACTCACAAGTATGTAATGCATGGTTTTTTATGGAGTCTGCACAGAGATCATCATAAAAAAGATCATGGTTCCTGGTTTGAACGCAATGATGCATTCTTTATTTTTTATGCCGTTGTTAGTATGACATTCTTTTACCTGGCATCCTACACATCTTTTTGGTACGGTTGGCCATTAGGCTTTGGAATTATGGCATATGGTGCAACTTACTTTATGGTTCATGACATTTTTATTCACCAGCGATTCAAAATGTTTAGAAATGCCAATAACTGGTATGCCAGGGGTGTAAGGAGGGCACATAAAATGCACCATAAGCATATAGGTAAAGAAGATGGAGAGTGTTTTGGAATGTTATTTGTTCCTTTTAAGTATTTTAAGAAATAAATGGTCTTATATTTTAAGATGATCTTTCTAAGCTTCTTTGAAGTATTATAATTATTTTAATAGGTCATCCAATAAATTATGTACGCTTTCGGCGTTCCAATCAGCAGATCCTGTCTCTGCCAAAACAATATTCCCCTTTTTATCAATTATAAATGTCGTGGGTAAAGCCGCCGAATATAGCGATTTTGGAGTAAATCCGGATTCGAAATAAACCGGTAAGTTATAATTTTTCTTCATTAAGAAGTCAGACACCTTTTCCTTTTTATCCCTTGCAATGAACAAAAATTTAACCTTCTCTCCGTACGCGTCATATAATAGTTGTAAATCTGGCATTTCTGCAACGCACGGTGGACACCAGGTAGCCCAGAAATTTATAAATATAACCTCTCCCTTGTAATCTAAGAGATTCACCCCACTACCATTTACATCCACCAATTTGAAATCATAATCCTCTAACAACTGCTGTGCTCGCTCATCAACAGGAACAGGATTGTGTGATATTAGTCGATTGAGATATACTTTGGCATGAAAACCTATCGGCGTAAAAAAATAAAGCGCCAACAATAGAATAATTGTGATGTTAATTAGTTGTATTCTTTTTAATTTCACTTCTAATTTATTAGTTCATTTAGGAGGTTATAGATTGTCTTATTATCCCAATCGGCAATTCCTTCCTTTTTTACCCTAATATAGCCCTTTTTATCAATTATATATGAGGATGGTGGCTCAAGAAGAGCGATGGGGGATCTCTCTCCAATAATAAGATAGGTAACCGGAAAAGTAAATTTATTTTGTTTCATGAACTCTTCTACAGGAAGCCTCTCTTCATCAGTTATTATATAGAAATCGACCTTATTCTTAAATTTATCATAAAGATTCTGTATACTTTTAAGTTCAGCAGCACACGGCAATCTCCATGAGGCCCAGAAGTTTATAAAAACTACATTACCTCTGGAATTTTCAAAATTGAAGAACTCCCAATTTGCATCTTTTAATTTCCAATTGTAGTCTGCTATTTGTTGTTCTTTGTCAACCTCAATTAAGTCAGGGCTAAAGGAAAACATTCGGTTCAATAAAATTTTACCATGATACCCCAGCGGGGTCACAAAAAAAGAAAGCACAAAAGCCATGAATAGGACATTTAATATGGTTTTTCTGCTTATTTTCATTTTATTGCGGATAGACAAAACTAAATAACTCCCGAGGAATATCGGGAGTTATTTTGCTTAATTTCAGATGCAATTTATGCTGCATTTTCTTTCTTTATAACATTAAGAGCAGAACCTTCGTGAAACCATTCAATCTGTTGCAGATTATATGTATGTTTCGCTTCGATTAAATCCTTTGTTCCATCCCCATGTACTACCTCTATAGTCAATGGTTTATCCGGAGCAAATTCTTTAATATCAATGAAGTTAAAGGTGTCATCTTCCTGTATAAGGTCATAGTCACTTTCCTTAGCAAAGGTTAAAGCTAACATCCCCTGCTTTTTCAGATTGGTTTCGTGAATTCGCGCAAAAGACTTTACAAGTACCGCCGCTACTCCTAAATGTCTGGGTTGCATGGCAGCATGTTCACGTGAAGATCCTTCACCATAATTGTGATCTCCAACTACAATTGTTTTTATACCCTCGGCTTTATAGGCTCTCTGTGTATCTGGGACACCACCATATTCACCACTTAGTTGGTTTTTAACAAAATTGGTCTTTTTATTAAAAGCATTTACTGCGCCTATCAATGTATTATTGGCTATATTATCTAGGTGCCCTCTATATCTGAGCCATGGCCCGGCCATTGAAATATGGTCTGTAGTACATTTACCAAATGCTTTAATAAGAAGTTTCATATTTTGAAGACTATCCGCAGAAATGGGTATAAAAGGCTCTAAAACCTGCAGTCTCTCAGAATCTTTTGCCACATTAACTTCAACCCCACTACCATCGTCATCCGGTGCAAGGTAACCCGCATCATCAACCTCAAAACCTTTTGGGGGTAATTCAATTCCCTCGGGTTCTTTTAATTTAACTTCATTACCATCTTCATTTAGCAGTGTATCATTCATGGGGTCAAAATCCAACCTTCCCGAAAGTGCAATGGCAGCTACCATTTCAGGAGAACCCACAAATGCATGTGTGTTAGGGTTGCCATCGGCTCTTTTAGAAAAATTTCGGTTAAATGAATGTACAATAGTATTTTTCTCTTCCCCTTTAAGATCACTTCTGTCCCATTGTCCAATACAGGGACCACATGCATTGGTAAATATAGTTGCCCCAAGATTTTCAAATATCTGCAATAAACCATCGCGTTCAGCAGTATATCTTATTTGTTCTGATCCTGGATTAATTCCAAAATCTGATTTAGGTTTTATATTATTGTCAACGGCTTGTTTTGCAATAGAAGCAGCCCTGGTTAAATCTTCATAGGAAGAATTGGTACAGGACCCAATAAGCCCCCAATCAACCTGAATAGGCCAATCATTTGTCCTTGCTTTTGCACCTAAATCACCTACAGGTGTTGCCAAATCTGGTGTAAAAGGACCGTTGAGATGTGGTCTTAGATCATTCAAATTTATTTCTATAAGTTCATCGAAGTACTTTTCCGGTTCCGCATACACCTCTGAATCTGCTGTTAGATACTCCTTTACTTTATTTGCTGCATCGGCAATGTCACTTCTATCTGTTGCACGAAGATATCGTTCCATCGAGGCATCATAACCAAATGTTGATGTTGTAGCTCCTATTTCCGCACCCATATTGCAGATTGTGCCTTTGCCGGTGCAAGAAAGATTTTTAGCACCTTCACCAAAATATTCTACAATTGCACCGGTTCCACCTTTTACGGTTAGAATACCCGCCACTTTTAAGATTACATCCTTTGCGGAAGTCCAACCGGAAATTTTTCCTGTAAGCTTTACACCTATTAATTTTGGAAACTTAAGTTCCCAGGCCATGCCAGCCATAACATCAACAGCATCTGCCCCACCAACTCCAATTGCTAACATTCCCAAACCTCCTGCATTTACAGTATGTGAGTCTGTTCCTATCATCATACCACCGGGAAAAGCGTAATTTTCCAAAACTACCTGATGAATAATTCCGGCTCCCGGCTTCCAAAAACCTATTCCGTATTTATTAGAAACCGATTCTAAAAAATTGAACACCTCAGCACTCGTAGTATTCGCCGTTCTTAAGTCAATCGCTGCCCCGCTCTTAGCCTGGATTAAATGATCACAATGAACCGTAGTAGGAACCGCAACTTTAGGTTTACCAGCCTGCATAAATTGTAAAAGTGCCATCTGAGCGGTTGCATCCTGACAAGCTACCCTATCCGGCGCAAAATCTACATAATCCTTACCTCGCTTAAAAGCTTTTGTTGGATTACCATCCCAAAGATGAGCATATAATATTTTCTCGGATAGTGTTAATGGTCTTCCAACTATATCACGTGCCTTGTCAATACGTTCCGCTATATTGGCGTAGACCCCTTTAATCATATCAATATCAAATGCCATTACTTTGAGTTTTTCTGTTAATTGAATTCCGCAAAATTAGTAAAATACGCGGGGTAAAGGAAATTTTTAGAATAGGATTACCTATTAAATGTGGTTATAAGATGCATTATTTTTCAATCCTTCCTGCTTTGAGAAAAACAGGAAACCGGATTTCCTTTTTTTCATTATCCCCCCATATGCCTTTTAGACCAACTATCAACTCTGAAACCGGGTTTTTACCATCGTGGTCTTGCATATAGTTTTTAACTCCGGACCAAGTATTTAGGTAACCCTCCAATTGCTTCAAGTTCCAATATTGTTTCATTATTATTTCACGATCTCTATTTAGTTGAATAAAATTAAATGGAATTGTTTTATATGCATTATCTATATGTTTCCTTTCCACATTCCAATACGTTCCAATGATATCTTTGTAAAAGTGCCTTATCAGTTTATTTATTGGATCAGTAATTTCAACAAGCCCATATCCCCAGATTGCCAGAACAGCTCCATTCTTAGCAACTCTTAGTACTTCTCTATGAAATTCTTCAAAATCAAACCAATGGATTGCTTGTGCTACTGTGATAAGATCAAATTTATTCTCCTCAAATCCACTTTGCTCCGCTCTTACCTTCTTATAAAAGATGTTTTTGCGCTTTGCTGCGCAATCAAGTTGATTCTGACTTATATCTGTTGCAAATACTTTTGTAAAATATTTAGAAAACTCAACGGCCACCTGTCCGTTTCCGGTACCACAATCCCAGCAGCTATCCTTTGTTTTAACAAATTTTAAAATTTCAAGATAAAGTTCCTCGGGATAGGAAGGTCTAAACTTTTTATAGGATTCAGACAGCTGCGAAAAATGATCATGTACCTTCTTCATGGAATGTTCATGAAAATAATTTAAAGAAGTTTATTTATTATATCTTCTTCAGAGATACCTTCGGCCTCTGCCTTGTAGTTCTTAATTATTCTATGTCTGAGAATGCCCATAGCCACCGCCTGTACGTCTTCTATATCAGGAGAGAACTTGCCATTAATTGCGGCGTGGGCCTTGGCCCCTAATATAAGGTTTTGAGAAGCCCTGGGTCCGGCACCCCAATCCAGATATTGTTTTACATAATCTGAAGAGGTTTTCAATCCTGGTCGTGTGCTGCTTACCAATTTTACTGCATAATCTACTACATTATCCGGAACTGGTATTCTTCTAACCAGATGCTGTATTTCTAAAATTTCGTCTGCATTGAATAAGGCATTCACTTCAGGGAATTCGTCATTGGTAGTAGTCTTTACTACTTGAGTTTCTTCCTCAACAGATGGATATTTCAACTCAATTGCAAACATAAATCTATCTAGCTGAGCTTCCGGTAAGGGGTAAGTACCTTCTTGTTCAATAGGGTTTTGTGTGGCGAGAACAAAATAGGGCCTGGAAAGTTTATGTTGTACTCCCGTTATTGTTACAGCCCTTTCCTGCATAGCTTCTAAAAGAGCTGCCTGTGTTTTAGGAGGTGTTCTATTAATCTCATCCGCCAGAATTATATTGGCAAAAATAGGGCCTCTAATAAATTTGAAATTCCTATTCTGGTCTAATACCTCACTTCCTAAAATATCACTGGGCATAAGGTCTGGGGTAAACTGAATTCTTTTAAAGTCGAGTCCCAAGGTTCGGGCAATTGTATTTACCATTAGGGTTTTAGCTAAACCTGGAACGCCAATTAGCAAAGAATGACCTCCGGTATAGATAGATAAAAGAATTTGGTCGATTACCGAGTCCTGACCTACAATTATCTTAGCTATTTCTTTTCTTAAAGCCTTATGTTTGGCTACTAAATTCTTGATTGCTGTGACGTCAGACATCCGGTTATTCCTTTACCCATTTATTGGCAAATTCACATTCTCTATTATCTCCGCCAACACTTACATAAGTATCGGCGATATGATCATTAAGCCATTTCCTAATAGTCTTAAACTGCTTATCTCTTAGCGCAAGTTCCTGAATTTTAATATAGTCCTGTGCAAAATTAGCCTCGTGTTCATCATATCTATTTGTAACCATCAAAATCTTATATCTTGGAGGACCCCCATTCGGATCCTGCTCCAGAGTAGGTTGCGATATTTCGTTATCTTTTAAGTTCCTTACCTGATTATATAGTGATGGATCCATCTTAGTAAGTTCAAAACGCGAATCAAAATTTATCGGATTTCTTAATAAGCCTCCGTCAAACTTAGTTTCCTTTTCGTCTGAAAAATTCAATGCCGCTTCCGCGAATGTATATTTACCTTCTATCAGATGTTTTCTTATAGTATCCAACTCAACTCTGGCTTTGTCAATAGAAGATTGAGGAATCTCTGGCTGCAACAGAATATGACGTAAGTCCAGTTCCTGGCCTCTTATCTTTTCAATATAAATAATATGGTATCCAAAAGCAGTTTCAAATGGTTCTGAAATCTCTCCCTGGCGCAGGCTAAAAGCTACATCCTTAAACTCTTTTACAAAAGGTGTTTCCCTTGTCATGCTGTAAAAACCACCTTTGGACTTGGAACCAGGATCCTGTGAATATAAAATAGCTTTAACACTGAAACTCGCATCATTATCTTCACAATCAGCTTTTATTTCATTTAGTTTATTAATTGTTTTTTGTTTTTCCTCCTCGGAAACTTCAGGAATCTTAACTATCTGTGAAATTTCAAGTTCTGCCCCAAAAACAGGTTTTTCATTCTCGGGAATTTTCTTAAAAAATTGTCTTACTTCCTCTGGCGTAACTTCTATTTCACTGATTATTTTTTGCTGCATTTTCTCCGAAAGCATTCTCAACTTATTAATATTGTACAATTCTTCCCGAAAATCTTCAACACTTTCTTTATTATAAAAGTTAAGGACTTTTTCCATAGAACCTACCTGCTGAACCAATTGTTGCATTTGACGATCACTCGTAGCATTTACTTCATCATCAGACACCAAAATACTATCCTGCACAGCCTGATGGGCATAAAGACGATCTTCCATTAATTTTCCCAATAAACCGCAATGGGTAATATCGTCCATAGCAGCTCCCTGGCTACGCAAGTCTATCAGCGTTTTTTCAATATCGGAATCCAGGATCAGGTAATCCCCAACTACGGCTGAAATCCCATCAAGCTTTATTTTCTTAAATGAGTTAGCAGTATCTTTTTTTATTTCAGCATCAGCAACCATAGGCGTTTCCGGAGGTTCTATCTGAGTATCGGGGATAGAATCATTTTCCTGTGCTTGTACACTGATAAAAAACATAAAAAGGCTTAAAACGCTTAGCATGCTTTTTCTATTTGTCATACACTTCAAATACTTTTTCCTTAGTTGCTTCATCTATAATTTCAGTTTCCAGTTTTCTTATGTAGTCCAATTTTCTTCTATTCAGAAGTACCTGTCTTATACGAGGTTCGACGTAAGAGAGTGGTGCAATTTCATTAACGTCGAGCACATCATTTATCTTCGTCAAATATACCCCCATTGTATCCTCTAATTCAAAAAATTGTGATTTTTTTATGTATCTGTCTTCATTATCATTATTCAATGGTGGTATTTCTTCAATAACCCGGGAGACAGGAACCCAAAGCGAATCATTAAAATTTAATTTTTTAAATTGTACCCCAATGGAATCCAAATATCTAATATCCTCCGGATTAAATCGCCTTAAGCTTTCTGTCACTTCTTTAGTATTAAGAAATTGAAGGGGTAATTGAATAAACCTGAGCTTAATTATTTTTTCCTTGAGCTTAAAATTCTCTTTCTCTTCTTCGTAAAACCTCCTTAATTCTTCCTGAGAGATTACAGTATCCTCCACTTGATTAACCAAAGCTTCTTTATAAGCCCTTGTATATAAATCCGTGCGGTAATCAGAAACTAATTGTTCAAATTCTGAAATCTTCTCATCCGGCAAATTAATTTTCGCTTTTTCCAGAAGTATCTGTTTTGTTGCCCAATTATTTATGAAATTGGTAACCATAGATGCACTATCCTGTTTTCTAATATTTTCGCCAAGAACAACTGCCACTTCATCCCAATACAAATAAGTATCTCCAACCCTCGCCAAGGGTTCCTCGTTTACATCACTCTTTAAGAAGGAATTACAAGAAAATAAAAAAGTCAGCAAAATAGCAATACCTATAGATATTCTAATTTTTCTTGTCTCAAGGTTTAAAAAACGCATTCGACAAAAATAAGAATTCAATCCTGCCGGGCAAGCAATAGTAATATGGATTAACAGATTTTTAGTACCTCATTATATTTATTTAGTAAATTAGTACGACTAACTTCCTTCAGATCATGAAATATTCCACTGAAATAACCATTGAATTATCTATTGAAGAGGTTATAAAATTATTAGATAACCCTGAGAACATGAAACATTGGCAGGAAGGGCTTTTGGGCTATAAACAATTGTCAGGTGAGCCGTCAAAAGAAGGCGCGAAAATGGAACTATATTATAAAATTGGAAAAAGGGAGATGACTATGGTTGAGACTATTTTAAAAAATAATTTTCCCAATGAATTTCATACTTCTTATGATGTCAAAGGCGTTCATAATATTCAAAAGAATTATTTTAAAGTAAATGATGATAGTACAACCCAATGGGTTTCCGAGTCAGAATTTCAATTCTCAGGTTTTATGATGAAGCTAATGGGATTCCTAATGCCTGGAGCCTTTAAAAAACAATCCCTGAAATATTTAAAGGATTTTAAGGCATTTGCGGAGGAAGGTATCTCAGTTGCCAAATAAAAAGAAAAAAATGAGCAGAAAAATTAAACTAATCTGGGATTTCAAAGGACCTACAGCCAAAGAAATTGCCATGCACCATGAAAGGCATTTGAAAGATTTTATTGAGGTAGAAAAGTTGAGCCCAAACATTACCGGAAATAAAGATTTAAGTTCCATACATAGCATAGCCTTTATGGTGGTTGAAGAAGTTAATATGCCAAGTGTACGTGATGCGCTAAAGCCACATAGGGGAGAAATTTTTTCCGAACAGCAGTACTAACAAAATTCCGATGTATTGAAGGCTTTAAAACTGACTTTATTCATATTGTTCTTAGTATCACTGTCATGTGTAACTAAGAGCAAGGAAACCAACCCCATGGAGCGGGTTTTAACTTCTCAAGATTCGACTATCAGGAAGGTATTAGATAGTATTGATCAATATGAAGTTCAAATACTTTATACGCAAATAGATCGTAACCGAGACAGTATAATCTTAACTGATTATGAATTTCAGTTGGATGAGAGAAATTACTTTTATCCGGCGAGTACGGTCAAACTTCCAATTGCTGTGCTTGCCCTCGAAAAATTAAACCTTACAGATACATTAAATAGAAATACAAGGTATTACATTGAAGGAGATTCAGTTGAAAATACTTTTGCAGAAGACATTTCGAAAATTTTGTCGGTAAGTGACAATCATGCAAACAACAGATTGCTTGAATTTCAGGGACAAGACGATATTAATTCGAGGCTTGCAAACAAGGGTATCAACACTGTGAGAATTTCACACAGACTGGGAATTCATACAGATGATGTGACTACAAAGCCCCTTATACTATACATGAATGATAGTACTACCGGAATATCCCATTCTATAATAAATTCAGAACCATTACCTCTAAATCTTAACAGAGTAAAAAAGGGTGTTGGGTACTATGAAAATGACTCATTACATGAGGAACCATTTGATTTCAGCTTTAAAAATTATTATCCTATTGGCTCACAACACCAAGTATTGAAAAGAATTATATTTCCGGAATTATTTGATAAAGCTAAAAGGTTTAATCTTAGTGAGGATCAAAGAGAATTCCTCTTAACGGCAATGTATACATTACCCAAAGATATAGGTTATGACCCAATAGAATATTATGACAGTTATTGCAAATTTTTTATATATGGAGACTCAAAAGAATATATCCCGAAACATATAAAAATATACAATAAGGTAGGGTTTGCCTATGGCACCTTAACGGATTGCGCATATATTGTCGATGAGAAGAACCAAATAGAATTTATGCTTACGGCTACCCTATTAGTCAATAAAGATGGGATTTTCAATGACGATAAATATGATTATGATGAGATAGGTATACCCTTTTTAGCGGCCCTTGGAAGGGAATTTTACAAGTATGAACTGGAAAGAAAAAAAGCACCGTAATAACGGTGCTTTTAAATTTAAATATGTTTGGAATTATGGCATTACCACATCTTCAATGATATGGATTACCCCATTAGAAGCCATTACATCTGTCTTAGCGATCTTACTGTAATTACCACTCTGATCCATTAGGTAAATCCCACCGTCTTTAGTAACAGCTGTAAGCGTTGCGCCATTTAGCGTTGTCAATTCTGCTTTACCGTTTCCTGCCTCTAAAGCGGCCCCAACAGCAGCGGCATCAACTTTTCCCGCTACAACGTGATAAGTTAAAATTGCAGATAACTTTTCTTTGTTTTCAGGAGCTAAAAGTGAATTAAGCGTATTGGTATCTATTTTAGCAAATCCGGCATTAACCGGGGCAAAAACTGTAAAAGGCCCATCACCCTGAAGAGCAGTTACCAGGTCTGCTGCTTTTAAAGCACTAACCAGGGTAGAGAAATCATCTACAGATACTGCGATGTCCACGATGTCCATAGAATTGTCTTGAGCTGTGGTAGTTTGAGTAGAAAACATCAAAGCTACAGTTGAAAGGATTAAGAAAATTTTTTTCATGATTTGTTTAAAGATTTAATATTAGTATTTATTTATGTGCACTTTGCATTAGTAAATACACACAGTTGATGGTCATGGATGAGGAAAGTTATTTTTTATCATATCTTTAACATTAGTTTATGGCAGTAGACCCAAAAGACACCCAATTTATCAATCAACTTCTCAATGGAGATAAGAATGCTTTATACCTGCTATATGATAAGTATTCTTCGGCACTTTACGGGGTAATCTTAAGAATGTGCGGGGATGAAGGAATAGCTCAGGACCTTCTTCAGGAAAGTTTTATAAAAATTTGGCAAAATATAGGTAGCTACAATTCCCAAAAGGGAAAGTTTTATACATGGGCTTATAGAATCGCAAAAAATACCACTTTAAATTTTCTAAGAAAATCAAGTCCTCTCATCCAAACAGATGATTTAAGTGTATATGAGAATAAGAACCCCGAAACGGAAATTAAAGATTACTCAGATTTGAATGGAATACTTGCAGAATTAGAGCCGCAACAACAAAGGGCCATTAATTTGGTTTACTTTAAAGGTCTTACGCATCAGGAGGCCCATAAAGAAATGAACGTACCATTAGGATCATTTAAATCGTATATCAGGCAAGCCCTGCTAAAATTACGTGAAAGGCGTTCTGAGCTTTTAATGATTTTATTATTAATCAACGTTTGTGGGCATGGATAAGAAGCAGATATTAGAAGGCGGGCTCTTAGA
>Ga0265303_10000256_pt1 | contig 28616 bp, 29 predicted proteins | sample Helome_2_FD_192494 | JGI IMG/M metagenome (GOLD analysis project Ga0265303, IMG submission 192494) | Marine sediment microbial communities from subtidal zone of North Sea - Hel_20160317 (Illumina Assembly) | ecosystem: Environmental > Aquatic > Marine > Subtidal zone > Sediment ... | reverse complement strand
GGATACCTTCAGGATCGGGGGGTTTAAATTAGGGTTCTGGTTTGCCCAGCAAGGTTCCATTTATGTCTTTGTTATCCTGATCTTCGTATATGTCTACCTGATGAACCGACTCGACCGAAAATACCACTTTGACCAAGATTAGACCAACCTCCAACACCTGAAAAACCAATGGATGTACAACAATGGACCTTTGTTTTTGTAGGTCTGACCTTTGCCCTATATATCGGCATAGCGATCATGACAAGAGCCGGCAATACCAGCGAATTCTATGTGGCCGGAAAAGGTGTCCCACCGCTGGCAAATGGCCTGGCGACAGCCGCAGATTGGATGTCTGCCGCCTCCTTCCTGGGTATGGCCGGACTTATCTCTTTTGTTGGCTATGACGGTTCTGTTTACCTGATGGGCTGGACAGGAGGCTATGTATTATTAGCCCTCTTGCTTGCCCCCTATCTTAGAAAATTCGGAAAATTTACCGTTCCTGATTTTATCGGGGATCGATATTATTCCAATATAGCGAGAACGGTGGCCGTCGTATGCGCCCTCCTCGTATCCTTCACGTATATCGCTGGACAAATGCGAGGTGTAGGCCTGGTCTTTTCCCGCTTTTTAGAAGTCCCCATTACCACAGGTGTTATCATCGGGATGTTCATTGTCTTGTTCTATGCCGTTTTGGGGGGAATGAAAGGGATCACGTATACACAGGTGGCCCAATATTGTATCTTGATCTTTGCCTTTATGGTGCCGGCCTTTTTTATCTCCTTTCAAATGACCGGATCGCCTATCCCGCAGATAGGTATGGGGAGTCAGCTATTGGATCAGAATGTATACTTGTTAGATAAATTAGACGGCTTGTCTGAAGAGCTAGGTTTTGCCACGTACACGAATGGGTCTAAAGACATGATCGATGTCTTTTTTATAACAGCAGCTTTGATGGTGGGCACAGCCGGACTCCCGCATGTTATCGTACGCTTCTTTACGGTACCAAGTGTACGCGATGCCCGAAAATCTGCCGGATATGCGCTTTTATGTATCGCCCTTCTTTATACGACAGCTCCCGCGATCGCAGTTTTTGCTCGCACCAATCTGATACAAACAGTTGCCGGTCAGCCTTATGTGGCCATGCCGGGATGGTTTTCAAAATGGGAAGAAACTGGACTGATCAGTTTCGAAGACAAGAACCAGGACGGCCATATACAATTTGTTGGTGATCCGGCCATAAACGAATTGACAGTAGATCCGGATATTACCGTATTAGCCAATCCTGAGATCGCAAACCTCCCGAATTGGGTGATCGCCCTGGTAGCTGCCGGTGGACTCGCAGCAGCGCTTTCTACTGCAGCCGGACTCTTATTAGTGATCTCTACCTCGGTTTCCCATGACCTGATGAAAAAACAATTTGCACCGGATCTTTCGGACAAAGCAGAATTAGTAGTTGCCAGATTATCCGCTGTAGCGGCTGTATGTGTTGCCGGATATTTCGGAATAAATCCGCCCGACTTTGTCGCTGCTACTGTGGCGCTGGCTTTTGGCCTGGCGGCGGCCTCCTTCTTTCCGGCCATAATTATGGGCATATTCTTTAAACGAATGAATAAAGAAGGGGCAGTAGCCGGCATGGTAGTAGGTATGCTCAGTATGCTCTTCTATATGGTAAAATTTAAGTTCGATATGTTCGGCGGAGGTGGCCAGGACGATTGGTGGTTTGGAATATCCCCCGAAGGTTTTGGAACTGTCGCAATGATGCTTAACTTTATGGTAGCATGGCTGATCTCTTCATTTACAGCGGCTCCCCCGGAGGAGATCCAGCAAATGGTTGATGATATTCGGATACCTTCAGGTACCGGAGATGCATCTAGCCACTAAATCAACAACGCATGAGTAATTACAGCATAAAGTCGCTTGAAGAATATTTTCAAGTGTACCGCAAATCAGTACGGGAACCGGAAACATTTTGGGAAGAGATCGCCGAAGAACATTTTGATTGGCGAAGAAAATGGGATAGCGTCCTGGAATGGGATTTTTCCAAACCTGAGGTAAAATGGTTCGATGGTGCTCAATTAAATATTACTGAAAACTGCCTTGACAGGCATCTTCAGATACGTGGGAATAAAACAGCCATCCTTTTTGAACCCAACGATCCCAAAGAAGAAGCAGAACATATTACGTATCGGGACCTTCATGAGCGCGTATGCCGCATGTCTAATGTGCTCAAGGAAAATGGGGTGAATAAAGGCGATCGTGTTTGTATTTACCTTCCCATGATCCCCGAACTCGCAATTACCGTTCTCGCTTGTGCCCGGATAGGCGCCATACATTCAGTCGTATTTGCCGGATTTTCTTCTAATGCCCTGGCTACACGCATAAATGATTGTGATTGCAAGATCGTTGTCACTTCGGATGGTTCATACCGCGGGGCGAAAACTTTGGATCTCAAAAGTATTGTCGATAAAGCCCTGGAGGAATGTCCGCAGGTCGCACATGTCCTTGTGGCGAAACGCACCGGACAGAAAGTGGATATGAAATCTGGCAGAGACCAATGGCTCGACAAATTAATGGAACAAGCCTATGCCGATTTCCCTGCTGAGATCATGGATGCTGAAGACCCATTGTTTATTCTTTACACATCCGGGTCTACTGGCAAACCTAAAGGTATGGTCCACAGCTGTGGCGGCTATATGGTCTATACGGCATATACCTTTAAGAATATATTCCAGTATAGGGAAGAAGACATTTACTGGTGTACAGCAGATATTGGCTGGATCACCGGACATTCCTACATCGTCTATGGACCGCTGGCAAACGGGGCTACTACAGTTATGTTTGAAGGCGTTCCCTCCTACCCGGATAGCGGTCGGTTTTGGGAAGTCGTTCAAAAGCATAAGATCACCCAGTTCTATACGGCCCCAACGGCCATACGTGCTCTGGCAAAGGAAAAACTGGAATATGTGAATACATATGACCTCTCTTCACTAAAAGTACTAGGTAGTGTTGGGGAACCTATTAATGAAGAAGCCTGGCATTGGTACAATAATAATATCGGCAAAGGACAGAGTCCGGTCGTGGATACCTGGTGGCAAACAGAGACAGGCGGGATCATGATCTCTCCTATCCCTTATGTCACGCCGACAACACCCACTTTTGCCACATTTCCCTTTATTGGTGTCCAACCGGCTCTGATGGATGACCAGGGTAACGAGATTCTGGGCAATCAGACCCAGGGCAAATTATGTATAAAATTTCCATGGCCTTCGATGGCCAGAACTATTTGGGGTGATCATGAGCGCTATAAAAACACCTATTTCTCCGCCTTCGATAATTGCTACTTTACCGGGGACGGCGCTTTTAGAGATGAAGTAGGATATTACAGAATTACGGGCCGGGTAGATGATGTGATCATTGTTTCCGGACACAATTTAGGGACGGCACCCATAGAAGATGCCATCAATGAGCATCCGGCTGTGGCAGAATCTGCTATTGTAGGCTATCCGCATGATGTAAAAGGGAATGCACTTTATGGCTTTATTACCTTGAAGGAAGTTGGCGAGAGCAGGGACCGGGATAACCTGATGAAGGAGATCAACCAGAAGATCGCAGAACAAATTGGTCCGATCGCCAAGTTGCAAAAGATCCTTTTCGTGAGTGGCCTGCCTAAAACCCGAAGCGGGAAGATCATGAGGCGTATTTTACGCAAAATAGCTTCCAATGAGACCAAAAACCTTGGTGACATCAGCACATTGCTAAATCCGGAGGTGGTTCAGGAGATCATAGAGGCAGCCTCGGCCAACAATACCTAAACTGAGAGGTACCGGTTTTATTTAATTGATTTAGTCAGCTTCAATAACCGCTTATGATACTCAAAATTCTCATCGTATTATATATACTGCTGGCTATTGGGCTGATCATCGGATTATTGATCAATGGAGTCCGTCCTTCCAAGACCCTTGCTTGGTTACTGGCTATTTTCACGATCCCTGTGGGTGGTATTCTGTTCTACCTTATGCTGGGAAGGAACCGGCGAAAGAAAAAACTATTGGCGTTACGGGAACAGGAACTCGTTTACCCCAAGCGAAAAGTAGACCCTGCGTATTATCAGCATTCAGATAAATTCAAAAAACTGATGCACCTGGTGAACACAAATTGTTTTTTCCCGCCAACCCCGGAAAACCAGGTCTCTTTATTAAAAGATGGAAAAACCACTTTCGACAGTATTTTTAAGGCTTTGGAAGAAGCCAGGGAATTCATCCACCTTCAGTATTACATCTTTGAGGAAGGTGAACTAGCCACCAAGTTACTCCAGCTTTTTAAGAAGAAAGTGAAGGAGGGAGTAGTGATCCGGATGATCTTTGACAGCATAGGCAGTTATTCCCTTAGCACTTACTACATATCTCAATTACAGAAAATTGGAGTTGAGCTGTATCCGTTTTTGCCTTTTCGCTTCGGACGATTTTTAAGCTCACTCAACTACCGAAATCACAGGAAGATCATTGTTATTGATGGCGTAACTGCGTTTACCGGAGGGATCAATGTTTCCGATAAATATCTCAAGGGGGATGGTCGCTTGGGCATGTGGCATGATATGCACCTGAGGGTAGTTGGCACCGCGGCTTTACAATTGGACGATATTTTCAGATCAGATTGGTTTATGGTCAGTCAGGAAGCTTTACCACTGGCATTTCAAGACAATTCAGAAAATCCCGAAAACGGGAAATTAGTGCAAATCGTACATAGCGGACCTGAACACGAATTCCCTACCATAGAGCAGGCTTTCCTCTCTATCATTAACGAAGCCGAGACCTATGTTTACATTACCAATCCCTATATCATTCCGAGCCAGGAAATATTACAAGCACTGCAAATTGCAGGCTTGAGCGGAGTGGATATTCGCCTGTTGATCTCAAAAAAGAGCGATAGCCGACTCGTAAATTGGAGTGTACGGAGTTATTGGGAAGCCTTACTGAAAGCAGGGGTTCGTATCTTCCTATTTCCAGAAGGCTTTTTGCACAGCAAGATCATGGTGAGTGATAATGATATAAGCTCTGTGGGCACGGCCAATATTGATGCCCGCAGCTTCGAATACAATTACGAAGTAAGCGCTCTTATTTACGATACTCCTTTCGCTAAGCTATTGAAGCAAGATTTCATAGAGGATTGCCTCAACAGCGTTGAATTGGATTACCAGACCCATTTAAAACGACCCTGGACAAACAAATTATATGAGGGAATAGCCAGGATCTTTGCACCCGTCTTATAAGACGCCTTCCTCCTCTTTTTCTTTGTGAAAGATCAGGTCTTGATCCTCAAGTGCAAATACAACCAACCTAATATAATCGTCTACCGTATTCTTAACGTCAATGGGGTCTGTAATATCAAGAGCACCACGCCATATAAGGTCGCGTTCTTTCCCAGTACAAATACAGTAAAGTGATGTTTCCGCATGATAGACAGTATATTCATCGTAGTATCCCTCGTCGTAATAAATATCCTGGTTACTCAGATAATCTTCTCGGAAACCGGAATCATAGTTTTCTAAGTCCACCATTTTTTCACGAAATATTTCCCGATTTTCCGAGCCCATGATCTTGGTGAACAGGACGGCATCAAAATCGCGAGATAACAACACAGCTTCCACCTGGTCTAATTCTTCTTCACTACGGGCCGAATGCGTGAATTTCACATCAAACAGATCCAGACTTTTCACTGCCTCTATGTCCCGTTTTTTAAATTCTCGTACCAGGCGTGTTTCATACATTTCGCGGGCATCCTCATTAGAAGTCATCCCAACGATAAGCACTTTTTGTGCGTCAAATATCACAATTTCAGGATTTTTCCAGCTATGGACCAATTCCACGGAGGAACATCCTATTAGGAATATCACAAGCAATCCGATTAATTTTTTCATGGCTTCTTAGTTTAAGAGGTGATGTTGCTTTTCCTTTTTAATAATCTCGGAAATCAGGGCGAAAAGCAACTTTTTCGTTTTTTGATATTCAATTTCATACGCCTCCATTTCCTGGATAAGATCGTGGTGTTCATCCCTGTAGGCCTGTTCCATTTTAGGTTGATCGACATCATCTAACATAATATCAAGTTGACTCTCATGTTTGATAATCTTCTCATGAAGACTCGTAATTTCCCCTTCATTTTTTAAAAGATCCTGTATGATCTCTTTGCTACGTTTATAGAGCCTGGTATCTGCCAACTGCCGCATATAGTATGTGATAAGTCCATTCAGGAATTCTTGTTCGTGCTGAATAAAGTCCAGCTGTGAGATCCATGAACGTGAATTTTCATGCATCTCCAGAGGGCTGAACCACTCTATATATTTTGGATACTTTTTTTTCTTCATTTCAATCAGGTCTGTGATCGGGCAGAAGGGATATAATAATCCCGGACTTTTGCTTTGATCTGATTACTAGTCATGCTATCTGCACTTGAAACATCTCTTATCCGCTTTGCGATTTCGGGATAGTTCTGTTGTAGCTCCTTTAGGAGACGTTCATATGTTTCCGCCGGGCCGTATAAAACAATTTGATCGGCCTTTTTTAATTGCGCTATGATCTTCTTAAAATATTCCCTGTGCTGGTGCTTTTCACGTTCCAGGTATTTGCTGTCCTGCACTACGTCTTGTGGTCCCCAACGAGTTTTGGATCTGGATCCGCCTTTAGGGTTAAAGAACTCCATATCCGATTCAATCGTCATCATTCCCACTTCCTCTTCTCTTACGGTCACAACGTATGCCTTTTCTTTATCAAGCCAAACTCCGATGTTTTTCATGGTTTACTCTATTTATGATACGTTTACTCTTCTTCCAATATTGGGATCACCAAAAATGGTATGGACACATGATACCCGATCTTCTGAATCACAGGTTCAATAAAAATTCGCTCTAAGAATGTGTGCTTATTTCTGATCATAGCCAGCATGCTCACTTGCTTTGTCATTTGAAATTTGCTAATGCCTTCAATAATAGGCTGACTCGATGTTTCATGGAATAAGTGAGTAACATTCTTTAACGAAGCGTCCAATTGTTTTTTATTCTGATCTTGTTCCTCGGTCAGTTCGTAGCCTGTGGAAATGTGAAGCACCTCGATACTCGAGCCATGTTCTTTGGCCACAGCGACCAAAGGTGCGACTTGTTCAGGAGGGTATGGAACTTCCATATCCGTAGGGAACAAGATCTTCATGGGTTTTTCAAATTCATATCTGTCCGGAACCACTATGACAGGGATCTTGGATTTATTTATCACATGGACGGCATGTGTACCCAGGAATACTTCTTTAGCCCCGGTAGCGCCTTTAGTTCCCATGACTATAAAATCTGCATGCTCATGCTCTGAAGAGTTCAGAACCTCATCAACCAGGGTATTAAAAGCCACATGTGTGATTATCGTGTGCTTAGAATTGGAAAACTCATTCTCTAATTGTTTTTTGAGTTCCTCCATCTGCTCCATAGCTTCAGTTTGATATACATCCCCTAATCCGATTTGCCCTGGGCTGTGAAGTACATATTCCGTCTGATACACAGCCGGGGTATATGTATGTAATAGATAGAAAGTACATGCTTCCTTCTTGAATAAGTTGAAGGCATAACTAATAGCGTTATATGCATTTATTGAAAAATCCGTTGGAAGAAGGATACGTTTCATGATGTTAGATTTTAGCGTGATAAATTCTGTAATACGAGTAAGGGCACTTTCAGATGTAATCCTATTTGATCGATGGTCGACTTGTGGATCATATCTTCGAAGTGTGAATGTCTCGAGTTAACCATGACAAGCATGTCTATGTCATTGTGAACAATATATTTAGTGATCGCAATGGTCTTATCTTTTTCCTTGGTAGTCTCGCAAGACAAATGGGCTTTATTCAAATTTTCTTCCAGGAACCTCAAATTATCTTCCTGACGTAGTGTTAGTTTTTCAGTAGGATCTATATAGAGCATGTGTATCTGTGCCCTGAAAGATCCGGCAAGCTCGCACAATAGCTTTAATTCTCTTCTATTATAGGGCACCAGGTAATTGCTCGGAAATAGAAATTGTCTTGGCGCATGAAATTGATACCCTTCCGGTATAGCCAATACAGGGCTCTGGACATATTTTAAAACCTGGAGGGTATTGCTGCCAAAAGTGATGGTGCGGTCATTAGTCTTTCCGCGTGTTCCCATAATGGCCAGGTCCAGATTTAACTGGTTTACCAGGTCATTGATCTCATCTGTTAATGTACCGAAGGAGGCCACTCCTTCAAAGGTGTGTTTAGGGTTCGGAGATTGTTGCCGGATCTTTTTGATTTCATCCTTTAGCAACTTCTTTGTTTTCCGATATACAATTTCCTTGGTCTCATTTAATTCACTACGGGTAGCGGTCCCTTTGAGATTGTATACCTCATCGGCATAAGCATGAAGTAAATAAAACTCACATTTCTGATATTTAAAAAGATGGGCAGCGTAGACGAGCGCATTATATGCGTTGGCTGAAAAATCTGTAGGTATGACAATTTTTCTCAAGCTCATGACAACCTTTATTAGTGTTTTAAAGGTAGTATCACCTTAGCTTGGAAACTATGACAAAAGTCAGTTCCTACTTTAAGAAATTAAGATGTATGTGGCTGGTATTTAGTCTTTTAATGTCTTTTGAATACTTCTTTTCGCTTTTTAAGCTGACGCTCTAAATCCTTAATGGTTGCTGCCGCAGCCTTCTCAAAATCATCTTCATCTGTTTTGGCAAAAATTCGAGGGCCGGGAACGCTTAACCTCATTTCACAAATTTTTCCATATCCCGCAGGGTCATTCTCTTTCTTGAAAAACACTTCCGCGCTTATGATCCAATCGAATTTTTTTCCCAGCTTCTCTAATTTGTGGGTTACAATTTCACTCATGGATTCACTTGTCGGCATTTGAACGAATTGAATATTTACTGTCATCTGGTAGCAATTAGAATTTTTGTTATTCAGTGATTTGGCAAATTAACTGTAGGAGGTACGTTTACTTATTCTCTACAAAAGTTACTAAATATTTTAATATCGAATCAGACTTTAACGTCTGCTACTAATTTCTGCTGCGAGTTTTCCTACTTTGTTAGTCTTTTCCATGCAATTCCAAAAAATATTCCAAAACAAACCCAGGAATATAAGGGCCATTTTCAAACTATCAATTTAAATGTAGTTACATAATCGACTGTCCACTATGATAAATGTCATCTTAAAATTCCCACTTCCCCAATACTTTTATTACTCGGTATTAAGTGGAAAGTACACTAGCAAGCTTGGTGGTTGGCTGGGTTAAATGAACTCGGCTATTAATTGTAATTTTAGTTATATGAACGTAAAAAGATCAATCGGTAGAATTACTTTGATCTTTGGCCTTATCCTTATTTGGGGATGTAGTACAGAGGAAGAAAAGATCACCCCTGCAGAACGGGATATCACGGCATCTGTATACGCTTCTGTTACGGTGCAGCCCGATAGCCTCTATCAGGTATACGCTGCCGTTGGGGGTATCCTCGACGCGCTTATGGCAGAAGAGGGCGATGCATTGAAAAAGGGCGATGCCATAGTTAAGATCGTAAATAATCAGCCCGAGTTAAATTCCGAAAATGCCCGACTCAATTTAGAACTGGCCAGGGAAAACTATTCGGGATCCAATGCGGTTCTCCAGTCCTTAAAAGATGAGATCCTGGCTACCCGACTCCAATTAAAGAACGATTCCCTGAACTATTTCAGGCAGAAGGCACTTTGGGAACAGCAGATTGGATCTAAAGCAGAATTTGAATCCAGGGAATTAGCATTCCGACTTTCAAGGAACAGACTGGAGGTGCTTGAAGGCAACCTCGTGCGAACATCGAATGAGCTTCGCACTAGATATATTCAGGCACAGAACAATTATCGATCGGCGCGGATCACTAAGGAAGACTTCACTGTTGCCAGTAAAATAAACGGAACCTTATATGCTTATTATAAGAACCCGGGTGAAATTATAAGCACCATGGAACCCATTGCAGCGGTTGGAAAAACGGATGATTTTTTAGTGGAGATGCTGGTAGATGAACAGGATATTGTCCAAATAAAAAAAGGACAGCAGGTTCTAATCACCCTTGATGCCTATGCAAACCAGGTTTTCGAAGCTTCGGTAAGCAAGATCATCCCAAAGAAAGATGAACGATCTCAAACCTTTAAAGTAGAGGCCTTATTTGCAGATCCTCCTGACACCTTGTATCCCGGGCTTGCCGGTGAAGGCAATATTATCATCGGTCAGAAAAAGAAAGCGATTACCATTCCCAGATCCTACCTGGTCAATGGAGACCGGGTAAGAACAGAAGAGGGATTTCAAAAAGTTGTCCTCGGTTTGGGAAACCTGGAATACATAGAAATACTGGAAGGTATAGACAAAACTACCGCACTTCTAAAACCTGAAGAATGACCAATTGGCGCGTAATCTTTTTGATCGCCAGAACACATCTTATTACCAAGATGAAATCTACGGTTACCGCTACGCTTGGCGTAACCTTTGGTATAGCGGCCTATATTACGCTGGTAAGCTTTATGACAGGTTTGAATAAGATGCTGGATGATCTTATCCTGAACCAAACTCCGCATATTCACCTCTACAACGAAATTGAACCCTCAGACAAACAGCCTGTTAGTATCTATGACGGGTTTAAGGATGCCCTCAATGTGGTGGAATCCATTAAGCCCAAGCAAAATCAACGTAAGATCCGGAATGCAATCCCCATTTTGAATTATTTAAAAGCACATGAAGATGTGCGTGGAGCCACCCCTCAACTGCGCTCGCAGATATTTTACATTTCAGGGACCATAGAGCTAGGTGGGAATCTAACGGGCATAGAAGTAATGGAAGAAGTGCGCTTGTCTAATTTCAAGGATTATATAATTGAAGGGAGTCCGCAAGATCTGCACAATACCAATAACGGCATCCTATTGGGGGCCGGGCTGGCAGAGAAAATGTCGCTTGGATTGGGAGACAGGGTCCAGATCAGCACGATACAGGGAGCTGTATTCCCTCTAAAGATCGTTGGTATCTACCAAAGTGGGATCGCTGATATAGACAATATTCAGAGCTATACCAATCTCAATACGGTACAGCGGATCTCGGGATATGCCCCTAATTATGTCACCGACATAAATGTCAAACTTTTTGAGCTCGAAAAAGCTGTACCCATGGCCAGGGAATTAAGCAGGCAATTCAATGTTAAAGCCACCGATGTTAAGGCAGCCAATGCACAGTTTGAAACAGGGTCCAATATCCGTAACCTTATTACATATGCTGTATCAATTACCCTGTTGATCGTAGCTGGTTTTGGCATCTATAACATTTTGAATATGCTTATTTATGAAAAGATGAAAGATATAGCCATCCTTAAGGCTACTGGCTTTTCGGGTCGGGATGTACAGTTCATCTTTATGAGCCAGGCCATTATAATTGGCGTTGTAGGGGCATTAGCCGGCCTGTTGCTCGGTTTTATCTTGTCTAGAGTCATAGATCAAGTACCATTTGAAACGGAAGCCTTACCTACCATTGAGACCTTCCCCGTCAACTATAAAGTAGGCTATTACATTATCGGGATATCCTTCGCTCTTGTTTCCACCTTTATTGCAGGCTATCTACCTTCTGCCAAGGCAAAGAAAATAGATCCGGTACAGATCATAAGGGGCACATAACTGGGAAAAGATGCATGTAATAGAAGCGAGACATATCGACAAGTATTTCAGGAAACCGGTTGAATTTCATGTGTTAAAAGATATCAGCTTTCGTATAGATAAGGGCGAATTTGCCACGATCATGGGCAAATCCGGATGTGGCAAATCAACTTTACTCTATATTCTCTCGACCATGGATACGGATTATGAAGGCCAGCTTTTCCTGAATGAAGAACTTGTGACCGGGCAACCCCATCAAGAACTTTCTCGTGTCCGAAATAAACATATTGGCTTCGTCTTTCAATTTCATTATCTGCTCTCCGAGTTCAGTGTACTTGAAAATGTTATGCTACCTGCAAAAAAGCTTGGGGAGAAAAGTGCAGCAGAAATTGAACACGATGCGATGGAAAAACTTAGCATGCTCAACATTGGCCAATTAGCCAAAAAGAGGGCTTCCCGGATCTCGGGAGGTGAAAAACAACGCGTTGCTATTGCCAGGGCCCTGATCAACAATCCTTCAATCCTGATGGGAGATGAACCGACGGGTAATTTGGACAGCTATAATGCGGAAAATGTCTTCCAGATATTTAAACAACTAAAAGAAGAAGTTGGACTTTCATTATTAGTGGTCACCCATGACAAAGATTTTGCCGACCGTACAGACCGGATAATTCTCATGGAAGATGGGCGTATTACTACTTAAAAGTTCAAGTGCTGTATTGAAATACTTCCTTATATTTGACCACTTTTTTGACTGCGCACGTGGCGGAATTGGTAGACGCGCTAGGTTGAGGGCCTAGTGACCGTTTTAGGTCGTGGAAGTTCGAGTCTTCTCGTGCGCACATTTACCTTCTCCCTATTATCTCCTACCATATAAATTTTTGATAATTATTGATTCCGAGTAGGTATAACTGTACATATTTTGTAACTTTGTTTAATCTTTATAAATAAAAGATGAACATTGTTAAACAAACTTTTAGTATTCGTGACCTGGAGAATTTATCCGGAATTAAGTCACACACAATACGTATATGGGAAAAGAGGTATGGATTGCTAAGTCCCCAACGTACCGATACGAATATCCGTACTTATGACCTGGCCAATCTACAAAAGCTCCTCAATGTAATCCTGCTCTATAAGAACGGGGTTAAAATTTCAAAGATCGCCAAGATCCCGGAAAGGGAGATCTCGATGCGTGTCAAAGAGATAGTAGTTAAAAAGAATGTGAAGAACTATGCGGTCAATGCCTTTAAATTGGCTATGATGGATTTCGATCAGGCCTTGTTTCAAAAAACTTACAATGGGCTTTTGGCAGAGCGATCTTTCCGTGAGATATTTTGGGATGTTTTTATTCCACTCCTGGAAGAGTTAGGGATCTTATGGCAGACCAACACTATCGGTCCTGCTCATGAACATTTTATTACCAATCTCATTAAACAAAAGATCTATACGAGTACCGAAAAGATACAAGCAATGGAGCCTACAAAGACGGATAAAACATTTGTCCTCTTCCTCCCTGAAAATGAGATCCATGAAATTGGCTTGTTATTTATCAATTACGAACTCATTTTAAGAGGCTATAAAACCATTTTCCTGGGTCAGACTATGCCTGTTGATTTCCTGAGCGATATACAGCATAATTTTTCGAACTTAGTTTTTCTATCCTATTTTACCGTTGCTCCCGGCGCTGACAAGATCAAGAAATACATCCGTGAATTTGCCAAAAAATTAAATCTGAATGGAACTTCTCAATTCTGGATCCTTGGCAGACAAACTGAGTTTATTACTCCCGAAATGAAGGGGTCCTCTATCCACACATTTCCTTCGATACACGACGCTATTCAAAATTTATAAGCCCCCTACCATGAGTAAAAGCGTTCAGATCATTGGTTCGGGATTTGCTTCCCTCTCTGCAGCCTGTTATTTGGCCAATGCCGGCTTTTCTGTGGATATCTATGAGAAGAATGGTTCTGTTGGTGGACGTGCACGCCGACTTTCAAAAGAGGGCTTCACTTTTGACATGGGGCCCAGCTGGTATTGGATGCCCGATATTTTTGAAAAGTTTTTTGCGGATTTCCGGAAATTGCCGTCCGACTATTATCACTTAGACAAGCTGGATCCGGCCTACAAAATTTTCTTTGCAGATGATACGATCACCATCGGAGATTCCATGGAGAAGATCTGCACTGAATTTGATCGCATAGAACCTGGAAGTTCCGGACTATTGCGAAAATTCATCGCCAAGGCCCAAAGAAATTATGATATCGCTATTAATAAAATTGTATATCGCCCCGGTCTTTCCCCCTTGGAATTGATCACTCCTGAAACCGCAGTCCGAGTGAATCAATTCTTCTCTACCATAAAGAAAGAAGTGAGACGCTCCTTCAAAAATCCCAAATTAATCGCTACCCTCGAGTTTCCTGTATTATTCCTGGGCGCCAAACCTTCTAATACACCGGCCTTTTACAGCTTTATGAATTATGCCGATTTTGGACTTGGAACCTGGCACCCAAAAGGGGGCATGTATGAGGTTATTCTTGGCATGAAAAGATTGGCCGAAGAACTGGGTGTCCGAATTCACTGCAATAGCGCTGTAAAAGAGATCGGTGTTACTGATGGGAAGGCCGAATACATTAAGGTAAATGGAGAAAGAAAAACGGCGGACTATACACTTAGCGGCGCAGACTATCACCATACAGAAACCTTACTTGAGTCTTCATACCGACAGTATTCTGAAGGCTATTGGGACAAGAAAACGTTTGCCCCTTCTACCCTGCTATTCTATGTCGGGTTTAATACCAGGTTGACCGGCATGGAACATCATAGCCTCTTCTTTGATACCGATTTTGAAGCCCATGCCCGTGCCATATATGATGAACCCAAATGGCCTGACAAACCCCTGTTTTATGCCAGTTTTCCCTCTAAAACAGATAATTCTATGGCTCCCGAAGGCTGCGAAGCCGGATTGTTCCTAATACCTATTGCACCAGACCTCGAAGATACACCGGAACTGAGGGAGGCGTATTTCCAGCGTATGATGACTCGTTTTGAAAAGCACCTGGGAAGTCCAGTGCAGAATAATATTATATTTAAAGAATCTTTCTGTATCAAGGATTTTGTTTCGGAATACAATTCCTATAAAGGCAATGCATATGGCATGGCCAATATCCTGACACAAACAGCATTTATGCGGCCTGGATTGCGTAGTAAAAAAGTAAAAAATCTATATTTTACAGGGCAGTTAACGGTTCCCGGACCCGGTGTTCCACCCTCGTTGATCTCTGGAAAATTAGCCGCAGAATTGATCGTTAAAGCAAGTTGATACATTTATGAAAACGATTTTTGACAATGTTTCCTATGCCTGCAGTAAGATAGTTACTACTTCTTACAGTACTTCCTTTTCTATGGCGACAAAAATGCTAGACTCCTCAATACGAAGCGATATCTACAATATCTATGGGTTTGTCCGATTTGCCGATGAGATCGTCGACACCTTTCACGATTATGACAAGCAGGACCTATTTGAAAGGTTCGAAAAAGATCTGTATTCCGCATTACAAGATAAGATCAGTCTAAACCCCATATTAAATGCTTTCCAGCATACCTATCACAAATATGGCATACAGCGTGATCTTGTGGAGGCTTTTATGAAGAGCATGCGTATGGACCTGACCAAAAAAAAATATGCAAGTGTTGAAGAATACAAGGAGTATATCTATGGCTCGGCAGATGTGGTAGGACTCATGTGCTTACGTGTTTTTGTCGATGGGAATGACGAGGCATATGAAGCGTTGAAAGATTCTGCGATGGCTTTGGGATCTGCCTTCCAAAAGGTGAATTTCTTACGCGATCTGAAAGCAGATCACGACGATCTGAACCGGACGTATTTTCCAAATACCGATCTTAATGAATTGGATGAAGAATCAAAAAACAGGATCGTCCAGGAGATCGAAGAAGATTTCAAACAGGGGTACCAGGGCATCATGAAATTACCTAACAAAGCCAAATTCGGGGTCTTTACAGCATATGCCTACTATAGGAAGTTATTGAAGAAATTACGAAACACCCCATCGAGGGAAATTAAAAAGAAACGAATTCGCGTTCCTGATTATCAAAAAATTGGATTGCTTGCAAAATCCTATGTAACTTGTAAACTCAATTGGGTCTGACATGGATATTGCCATTTGGTTACTTATCTTTTTTGGGACTTTTTGGTTCATGGAATTTATGGCGTGGTTTACCCATAAATATATCATGCACGGATTCTTGTGGAGCTTACACAAAGACCATCACAAGAAAGATCACGACAGTTGGTTTGAGCGTAACGATGCCTTCTTTATATTTTACGCTGTAGTGAGCATGGTCCTTTTCTATTTGGGAGCCAATACAGATTTCTGGTATGGCTGGCCACTGGGCTTTGGTATTTTAGCCTATGGAATCGCTTATTTTACGGTTCATGATATTTTCATTCACCAGCGATTCAAGATGTTTCGCAATGCCAATAACAAGTATGCAAGAGGTGTCAGGCGTGCACATAAGATCCACCATAAACATTTAGGGAAAGAGGACGGAGAGTGTTTTGGGATGTTAGTTGTTCCGTGGAAATATTTTCGGAAATAAGCTATTCTGCTGCCAATAACTCGTCCAGCAGATCGTGGAAGTTGTTAGTGTCCCAATCTGCAATCCCTTCTTCCTGAATCACAATATGCCCTTGCTTATCTATCACATATGTCCCAGGAGGGGTTAAAACATCAAATGGAGCGCGTTCCCCAATGATCAAATACGTCACTGGAAAGTCAAACTTCTTTGCCGACATAAATTCGATAACCGGAGGTCGTTCTTCATCCGTGATGATATAAAAATCTATCTGGTCGCCATAGGTGTCATAAAGATCCTGGATCCCTGCTAGCTCGGCAGCGCAAGGCAGACGCCATGAAGCCCAGAAATTTATAAAAACCACTTTCCCTTTCGACTTTTCAAAACTAAAAAAATCCCATTGTGGATCTTTTAGTGTCCATTGATAGTCCGGGATCTTAAGGCGATTCTCGGAAGCAATTATCGTGGGATTTCCGGCAAAAAGCTGGTTGAGAAAAACTTTGCTATGATATCCAAGCGGCGTCAGAAAGAAGGATAAGATAAAGGCAAACAACAATATGTTCAGTAAAGTTTTCTTTTTGATCTTCATTCGGAATGGAATTGATCAAAACTAAAAAACTCCTGATACATTCAGGAGTTTTTCATTGTATTTATCTCTAAGATCTTAGGATGCGCTCTCTTGCTTGATCACATTCAATGCAGATCCTTCCTTGAACCATTCAATTTGCGAAGCGTTATATGTGTGGTTAGCCATGATGACATCCTTTGTGCCATCAGCATGTACTACTTCAATGCTCAGGGGCTTACCCGGAGTAAAATCTGCTATGTCCACAAAATTAAAGGTATCGTCTTCCTGGATCAGATCATAGTCATTCTCATTGACAAAGGTCAGCGCAAGCATCCCCTGCTTCTTTAAATTTGTTTCATGGATACGGGCAAATGACTTTACAATAACGGCGGCAACACCCAGATGCCGTGGTTGCATAGCTGCATGCTCTCTTGAAGAACCTTCTCCATAATTATGATCGCCAACAACCAATGTGCGGATACCGTTTAATTTATACGCGCGTTGGGTGTCCGGAACACCACCGTACTCCTCACTTAATTGGTTCTTGACAAAATTTGTCTTCTTATTGTATGCATTCACTGCTCCAATAAGGGTATTATTGGCAATATTGTCTAAATGTCCCCGATATCGTAGCCAAGGTCCGGCCATAGATATATGATCGGTAGTACATTTGCCAAATGCTTTGATCAATAATTTCATTCCCTGTAATTCCTCGTTCTTAATGGGAACGAACGGCTCCAGCAATTGGAGTCGCTCTGAGGCAGGATCCACTTTCACATCAATGCCTGATCCATCTTCTGGTGGAGCAATAAAACCGGCATCCTCTACATCAAAGCCCTCTGGAGGTAACTCATAGCCCCTGGGTTCTTCCAACATCACTTCTTGTCCATCTTCATTTAACAAGCTATCTGTGGCCGGGTTAAAATCGAGTCGGCCTGCAATAGCAATGGCGGTCACCAGTTCCGGGGAACCGACAAATGCTAAGGTATTAGGATTGCCATCTGCTCGTTTTGCAAAGTTCCGGTTGAAGGAATGAACGATGGTATTGCGAGGGCCATCCGCGGCTTTGTCACCGTAGCGATCCCACATCCCAATACATGGGCCACATGCATTAGCAAATACTGTTGCCCCAATTTCATTGAATGTATCTATCAACCCATCCCTCTCAATCGTATAACGAACTTGTTCTGAACCCGGCGTGATGGTGAACTTTGACTGTGTTTTTAAATTTTTGTCTTTGACCTGCCTGGCCAGGGATGCGGCCCTAGAAATATCTTCATAGGATGAATTAGTACAAGATCCGATCAGACCGACCTCTACATTCAATGGCCAGTCGTTCTTTCTTGCCACTTCACTCATTTTTGAAATAGGTGTCGACAAGTCCGGAGTAAACGGACCATTTAGATGGGGTTCCAGTGTTGTAAGATCTATCTCGATTACCTGATCAAAATATGATTCCGGATGAGCGTAGACTTCAGGATCTGCCGTTAAGTGCTCTTTGACAGCGTTCGCCGCATCGGCCACTTCTGATCTGTCTGTAGCCCGTAAATACCGATCCATGGAAGCGTCATATCCAAAAGTGGACGTAGTAGCTCCTACTTCTGCCCCCATATTACAGATTGTGCCCTTACCGGTGCAGGACATGGATGTCGCTCCTTCACCAAAATATTCTATAATAGCCCCTGTTCCACCTTTTGCCGTGAGGATATCCGCTACTTTCAGTATAACATCCTTTGGTGACGTCCACCCTGAAAGTGTTCCGCTTAATTTTACACCGATTAATTTTGGAAATTTAAGTTCCCATGCCATTCCAGCCATTACATCTACGGCATCTGCTCCTCCTACACCAATAGCCACCATTCCGAGTCCGCCTCCATTTACTGTATGCGAATCCGTCCCAATCATCATCCCGCCGGGGAAAGCGTAGTTTTCAAGAACTACCTGGTGAATGATCCCTGCTCCGGGTTTCCAGAAACCGATCCCGTATTTGTTCGAAACTGATTCGAGGAAATCAAATACTTCATTACTTGTTTTGTTGGCACGTACAAGATCTTCTTTAGCACCCACCTTGGCCTGTATCAGGTGATCACAATGCACCGTGGTTGGCACGGCCACTTTTGGCTTCCCTGCGTGCATGAATTGCAATAAGGCCATCTGTGCCGTAGCATCCTGGCATGCAACCCTGTCCGGGGCAAAATCTACATAATCCTTACCTCTTTGATATGCCTGAGCTGGAATTCCATCCCATAAATGCGCATAGAGGATCTTTTCTGCCAATGTGAGGGGTTTACCCACGACCTCGCGAGCTTTATTCACGCGATCGCCAAATTGTGCGTACACTTTTTGGATCATGTCTAAATCAAAAGCCATATTGTGATCTTTTAGTTTGAAGTGGCCCAAAAATACTAAAACCAAGAGGTTTATAAAACTTTTGAGGCTCGAGGCTTGACGGAATTCCGAATACGTGAAATCCGGCAACCAAAAATTACCGAAGTCTTATTTTATACTATAAAATATTATGATCTAAAATATAAAGAAGTATAAAAAATAATTATAGCAGCTGTTTGATCAGGGTTTCTTGTGTAACACCCTCAGCCTCAGCCTTATAATTTTTGATAATTCGGTGTCGAAGGATGCCATAAGCCACTGCCTGAACATCTTCGATATCTGGTGAGTACTTGCCGTGAATAGCGGCATGCGCTTTTCCGGCCAAAATCAAGTTTTGTGACGCCCGGGGTCCTGCACCCCAATCTACATACTGCTTTACGTAATCGGAAGCAGAATCCAGGCCCGGACGGGTACTGTTTACCAAATTTACCGCATATTCCACTACATTGTCTGGAACGGGTATGCGTCTTACCAGGTGCTGTACTTCGAGGATCTCTTCTGCCGATAATAACGTATCTACCTGGGGAAATTCATCATTGGTTGTTGTCTTTACCACCTGGATCTCCTCTTCCACCGAAGGATATTTCAATTCTATGGCAAACATAAAACGGTCTAACTGGGCTTCCGGGAGGGGATAAGTGCCTTCTTGTTCTATAGGATTTTGTGTGGCCAGAACAAAGTAAGGCAAAGACAGTTCGTGTCGCTGTCCCGCTATGGTTACCGCACGTTCCTGCATAGCTTCGAGCAAGGCAGCCTGCGTCTTAGGTGGGGTCCGGTTTATCTCATCCGCCAAAATGATATTTGCAAAGACAGGTCCTTTGATAAACTTAAAATTCCGGTTTTGGTCGAGGATCTCACTTCCCAATATATCGCTTGGCATTAAATCGGGGGTGAATTGAATACGCTTGAAATCAAGGCCCAACGTTTGGGCTATTGTATTCACCATTAAGGTTTTTGCAAGTCCGGGAACGCCAATGAGCAGGGAATGACCTCCAGAATATATTGATAGTAGAATTTGATCGATAACCGCATGTTGCCCTACGATGATCTTTCCGATCTCTTTTTTTAGTGCCTGGTGTTTTTCCACCAAACGTTGCATAGCTGCCACATCGGACATGGTTATTGTTTTATCCAGTTGTTTGCAAATGTACAGCTCTTATTCTCTTCATTAACACTTACGTAGGTTTCTTCTATGTGCTCGGCCATCCATTCTTTTATGGTATTGAACTGTTTCTCACGTAATGCTAATTCCTGGATCTTAAGATAATCCTGTGCAAAATCTGCCACATGCTCATCAAATCTATTAGACACCTGAAGGATCTTGTAAGAAGGCGGGCCACCCCTTGGATCCGGTTCAAGGATAGGATAAGAGACTTCATTGTCCGTGAGATCACGTACCTGGTTATAAAGTGTGGGATCCATTTTTGTCAACTCAAACCTGCTATCAAAATTGATGGGATTACGAAGCAGTCCCCCGTCAAATTTTGTTTCTTTCTCATCAGAAAAATTCAAAGCTGCATCAGCAAACGAGTATTTTCCAGCTAATATGTGCTGACGCACGCTATCTAATTCTTTTTTTGCAGCGTCCACAGAAGTTTGCGGGATTTCGGGCTGAATTAAAATATGTCTGAGATCCAACTCCTGTCCTCTTATTTTTTCGATATAAATAATATGATAGCCAAATTCTGTTTCAAACGGATCTGAAATCTCACCTTCCTGTAAACTGAAGGCAACATCCTTGAATTCCTTTACAAAAGGTGTTTCCCGTGTCATGCTATACGCGCCACCTTTTGATTTAGAGCCCGGATCCTGAGAATATAAAATTGCTTTTACACTAAAGCTTGCATCATTATCTTCCACATCTGCCTTGATCTCACGAAGCTTATCAATAGCGCGCTGCTTTTCTACCTCAGGGATCTTTGGTGTTTTTACGATCTGGGCAATTTCCATTTCAGCCCCAAACACGGGCCGCTCATCTTCGGGGATCTTAAAAAAGAATTGACGGATCTCTTCCGGGGTAACCTCGATCTCCCCAACGATCTTTTGTTGCATTTTTTGAGATAACATCTGCAACTTGTTGATCTTAAAAAGCTCTTCCCTAAATTCCTCAACGGTTGTTTTATTGTAGAATTTGAGCACCTTATCCATAGATCCTACTTGCTGGATTAACTGCTGGATCTGGCGATCGCTGGTTGCATTAACTTCATCGTCAGAAACCAAAATACTATCCTGAACTGCCTGATGCGCATAAAGTCGGTCTTCCATTAATTTCCCCAGTAAGCCGCAACGTGTGATATCTTCTGATGAAGCCCCCTGATTTTTTAGGTCGATCAAGGTTTTTTCAATGTCTGAGTCGAGGATAACATAATCTCCTACAACAGCTGCTATGCCATCTATTTTAACCCGCATGGGCTGTGCCTGAGTAGTGACAGTTGGCTCTTCGGGCGGTTCGACTTGTGGGTCAGGTAATTGCTCCGGATCTTGGGACCAGAGCGTCAGAAAACAAAAACAAAATACAACGGATAGAATTTTACTGTTCAGATGCATACACTTCAAATTCATTATTTTTTGTTGCCTCATCAATAATCTCGATTTCCAATTGTTTCAAGTAATCCTGCTTGCGACGATTCCGCAGCACCTGGTTAATTGTTTCCGAGATGTAGGAGAGTGGGGCCACATCGTTAACTTGTAACACCCCATTAATTCTGGCCAAATATACCCCCATTGAATCCTCCAATTCAAAAAATTGTGAATTTTTTAAGTACCTGCTTTCATTGTCGACCGTCAAAGGAGGTATTTCTTCTATCACCCGACTTGCAGGTATCCACAGCGAATCATTAAAATTAAGCTTCCGGAATTGAACACCTACAGAATCAAGATAGTCCACATCTTCGTCTTCAAACCGCTTCAATCTGCGTATAACTTCTGATTTATTTAAAAAGGGTTTAGGGAGTTCAATAAAACGGATCTGGACGATCTTCTCCTTAAGCTTGAAGTTTTCTTTTTTTTCTTCGTAAAAGGCCTGCATTTCCTGAACTGTGATTAGCGTATCTTCACCCTGGCCAGCCAGTGCTTCTTTGTAGGCACCGGTATATAAGTCAGTCCTGTAGTTAGCTACAAGGCGTTCAAAATCTTCAAGTTTAGATTCTGGTAGGTTGATCTGAGCCTTTGAAACTAGCAACTGTTTTACAGCCCAGTTATTTATGAAGTCAGAAACAAATACGGCACTGTCTTCCCTTGTACCACGGATCTCCAAGAGGGCTTCTATTTCATCTGCATAGAGGTAATTCTCTCCAACACGTGCAACAACTTCCCGCTCCTGACCATCTTTAAATAATAAGGTACAAGCGGCCATAAAGATCAAAATACCGATCCCAATACTTACATTCAATACGTGTTCCCCTTTGGACTTTGTCCGAGCCATTGGGCAAAAATATAAAAACCTTCAAGGCGGGCAAGGAATGTAACATCTGATTAACACCTTCCTTATCGGTAAACAGCACCTATTTTAGTACATTAGTATGAACTAATAGCAACGTCATGAAATACACAACTAAGATCAGAGTAAACCTGCCCCGTGAAACACTTATAAAAAAGCTGGACAATCCTGATAATATGAAGCATTGGCAGCGTGGACTGACGCACTACAAAGAGATCTCAGGCAAGCCCGGAGAGGAAGGTGCTCAGATGGAACTACACTATGACATGGGGAAGCGAAAAATGGTTATGGTGGAGACCATTCTCAAAAGCGAATTCCCGAATGAATTCCATGCCACATATGATGCCAAGGGCGTGCACAATATTCAGAAGAGCTTCTTTCACGAGATCGATGAAAATACGACGGAATGGGAATCCCAAGCCGAATTTCAATTCGACAGCTTTTTTATGAAAATGATGGGCTTCTTCATGCCGGGAGCATTCAAGAAGCAGTCTATGAAATATGCGATGGATTTTAAAGCCTTTGCAGAAGATGGCGTCTCTGTTGCGCCGAAAACAGAATCAAATTGGGAGGAAGAAGAATAAAACTAATCTGGGATTTTCGGGGTCCGGATGCAGAGAAAACTGCAGTACATCACGAACTTCATTTAAAAGAGTTTTCCCTTGCGTCAGATGAGAGGGAAGGTGAGACCGGACATGTGAACCACAGTGAATTTCATTCAACTGCTTTTCTGGTAGTAGATGAGACGAATATGATTGCCGTAAGGGATAAGTTATTGCCTCACAGAGGAGAGTATGTTGGCTCATAAGATTTTAGGTATGAAGACTAAATTTTATTGGCACCTAGGTCTCTATATACTTTTGATAGCTTGTTCGGGACAGGTATCTCCAAAAGATCCAATTGAACATGTTTTGGCTTCCGAGGATCCCAGGATAAAATCAGTCATGGAGAATCTGGATGCTCATGAAATCCAGATCCTTTTTACGCAGATCGACCGTTCAGGGGACAGTATTACCCTAACTGATCATACCTTCCAAATTGATGAAGAGGCCTATTTCTACCCGGCGAGTACAGTGAAATTTCCGATCGCAGTTTTGGCGCTTGAATACGTAAATGAACTGAAGGAATTAGATCTGCATACTCGATTTTATGTTGAAGGTGATACGCTTGAAACAACGGTCTCAGATGAAATTGAAAAGGTTTTTGCAATAAGTGATAATGCGGCCAACAATCGACTGGTAGAGCTTTTAGGGCAAGACCGTATCAATGAACGTCTACAAAAAAAAGGGATTAAACCTGTTCGTATTGCACACCGTTTATCTACCTCCAATGCCGATGAAGTAGTCACCAAACCCCTGATCGTGTATTTAAATGACAGCACAATTAAGTCTATGGGGTCCAGCACTAATTCTCCCCCTCAGGACCTCCGATTGAAAGAAATCATAAAAGGCTCCGGATATGTTGATGAAGATACACTTGTCCTGGAACCCTTTGATTTCAGTCAAAAAAATTACTACCCCATCATTGCTCAGCACGCGACATTGAAACGTGTGCTTTTTCCGGATTTATTCAACAAATCACAGCAGTTTGGATTGGATGATAAAAGCAGGCGGTTTCTATTGGAAGCGATGAAAAGCAGACCCAGGGAGCTTGGTTTTGATCCTGAAATGTACTACGACAGCTTTGTGAAGTTCTTTTTATTTGGCGATACACAATCCCCTTATCCCGAACACATAGAGATTTATAATAAAGTGGGTTATGCCTACGGCACACTAACGGATTGTGCGTATGTCCAAGATGTGAAAAACAATGTGGAATTTATGCTCACAGCCACTATTTTGGTTAATAGCAATGGCATTTTCAATGACAACGTCTATGAATTCGAGGAGGTTGGAATACCCTTTCTCGCTGCCCTTGGACAAGAATTGCACACATTAGAATTAAACAGAAAAAAATAAGTCATGAGTGAACTAACATTTGATTCGTTTACGAAAAAAATCTACATTAAAACGTCAAAGGAAAAAATGTACTGGTGCTGGGGCAGCCCCGATGGGATCGCTTCCTGGTTCCTGAGAAGTGCGGCATATGTAGATCCTGAAGGGAATACCAGGCCTTCTGATGAGCTTATCCAGGCAGGGGATACCTATACCTGGAAATGGCATAACTGGGATAGTGAGGAAAAAGGAGAGGTTCTCCAGGCAAACGGTACAGATTATATTGAAATATCGTTTGCTGAAGTCAGCAAGGTATCCGTGCATATAGAATCGCATGGCGATTCTGTTTTACTTTCCTTAAAACAATTTGAGATCCCGACAGATGATAAGAACAAGTTGAATATCCATTACGGATGCAGCAATGGATGGACCTTCTGGCTCGCGAATCTCAAGGCATACCTGGAACATGGTATCCTGTTAAACGAAACGGAATTTGATCTGACAAAAATCCCTTTATCCGGTTATGAATTTGTGAATATGTAATTACGGTAAACAGGCAAAAAAAAGAAGCACCGCCGAAGCGGTGCTTAAAACAAACAACATCAACAAAACAACCTATTTTGGCATTACAACGTCTTCTATGATGTGGATTACACCGTTAGAAGCCATTACATCGGTCTGAGCGATTTTACTGTAATTTCCATTCTGATCTTTTAGATAGATGCCATCTTCCTTCTTTTTGGCCATTAATTTGGCGCCATTGAGCGTTGTCAATGTGGCTGAGCCATTACCTGCAGTCAAGGCGTTTACAACATCTGTTGCTGTCAATTTACCTGCAACAACATGATAGGTAAGTATTCCTGCCAGGGTATCCTTATTCTCTGGCTGTAATAATGAACTCAACGTGTTTGCATCAATTTTGGCAAAGCCTGAATTAAGGGGTGCGAATACTGTGAAAGGACCATCTCCCTGGAGAGCAGAGACCAGGTCTGCTGCTTGAAGGGCGGTAACCAGGGTTGAAAAGTCGTCTGTGGCTACAGCGATATCTACAATATCTTTGTCAGCTGTTTGCGCAGTTGTTACTTGTGCGGCCAAAAATATGGCTAGGGACGTAAAAATTAAGAGTGCTTTTTTCATGATTTAAATTTTAGATTTACTTTTAGATGAATTACTCGATTTGAATTCTATATCTTAATTACACGGACACATACCCTTTGGATGAGCTGGGCGAGATTTTATCATATCTTTAACATTGCGCATGAGTACCACACCTAAAGAAATCCCTTTTATATCGGCCTTGAAAAAGGGCGATAAGCGTGCGCTCTATTCTTTATATGATATGTACTCCGGCAGTATATATGGTGTAATTCTCCGGATTGTCAGCAATGAGGATGAGGCCAAGGATGTATTGCAGGAAACTTTTATTTCGATCTGGAAAAAGATCCATATGTATGATGAATCAAAGGGAAAGTTTTATACCTGGGCATACCGGATTGCAAAGAATTTAAGCCTAAATCGTATTCGAAATAAAAAAAGGTTCATCCAAATCGAAGATTCGGGTGTATATAAGATGACTGAGGAACAGGTAGAGAAACCGGAATTGACCCGACTCAACGGACTGCTTACTCAGTTAGAACCCCATCATCAGGAAGCTGTGCGGTTAGTTTATTTCAGTGGATATACACATGCCGAAGCTCACAAGGTGATGAATGTGCCCTTGGGCACGTTCAAGTCCTACATCCAGCAGGCAATGAAACGCCTGCGATCAGGGTATAATTTATTACTGATACTGGGAGGGATTATTTTAGTTGCATTGATCTATGGATAAGAAAAAACTCATAGAGGAAGGGATTCTTACTCAATATATATTGGGTGAATTGGATATGGAAACATCCCAAGCCGTAGAACAGTTGCTACAGTCTGATAGCGAACTGAAGGAAAAGGCATTGGAACTGGAAGATCAGTTTGAACAGATAGGATTTGAAAATGCGATAGCCCCTCCTGCGGAGGTTAAGAAAAAATTAATGGACGAAGTGGAAGCCGAAGGTGTTACAACAGGCTTCCAATCTAACGAAATGGTCGGAAGTGCGCCTTTTTGGAAGTCAGCAGCCTGGCGAATGGCAGCTGGGATAGCCCTCTTATTCGGGTTGTCGTCTATATGGCTCTTTATGCAATGGCAGAATACACGTACCGATCTGGAGACTTTGCAAAGCCAATCACAAATGGTGACAGATCGATTAAATAAACTTGAGCAGGATATTGGTTTAGTGAACACTAAATATGCACAGATCAATCATCCAGACGTGGTTCCTTTTGTCCTGACCGGCAATAACAAGCTACCGGATGCTAAAGTTGTGGCCTATATGAATCACAAAGCACAATCTGTAGTCGTAAACACCGTCTCTTTACCTGATCTGAGGAATACCCAATCTTATCAATTGTGGGCCGATGTAGATGGGGAAATGATCGATATGGGTGTATTGGAGACAGGTCAGGAATTGATTCCCGTCAGGTACATAGAAAGGGCAGAATCCTTAAATATTACGATAGAACCCTTTGGAGGAAGCGAGCATCCTACCGTTTCCAACTTGATCTCTTACGTAACATTATAAAGTAATCGGTTTGCCAAACAGATCATAGTCAGTTGCCTCTGTGATCTCAATGGCTGCAAAATCTCCGATCTTCAGATAGGTGTCCAGGGCAGAAATATGGACTTCATTATCCACCTCAGGTGAGTCGAATTCTGTTCGACCAATAAATTCATCCCCTTCCTTTCTATCGATCATACACTGAAAGACCTTCCCGATCTTCTCCTGGTTTAATTCCCAGGAGATGCGCGACTGTATCTCCATGATCGCATTAGCGCGTTCCAGCTTTACTTCTTCTGGCACATTGTCATTCAGCGAATAGGCATGGGTATCTTCTTCGTGGCTATAAGTGAAACAACCCAGTCGGTCGAAACGCATTTCCTGAACCCAGGTTTTAAGCAGCTCAAAATCGGCTTCGGTCTCCCCGGGGTAACCAACAATTAATGTAGTTCGCAGCGCGATACCGGGTACTCTTTCACGAAAGTCCCGTATTAAAGCATTGGTTTTCTCATAAGTCGTTCCCCTACGCATACTTTTAAGAATAGCATCCGATATATGTTGTAAGGGTATATCAATGTAGTTACAGATCTTTGGCTCCTCCCGCATCACGTCAAGTACATCCAATGGGAAGCCAGTTGGAAAAGCATAATGCAGTCGGATCCACTCAATGCCTTCAACTTTAACTAGCTCTTTCAATAGTCTGGCCAACTCCCTTTTCTTATACAGATCCAACCCGTAATAGGTGAGATCCTGAGCGATGAGAATTAACTCTTTCACGCCCTTGGCAGCCAATTTTTCAGATTCTTCAACGAGATCCTCGATAGACTTGCTGCGGTGTTTTCCACGCATTAATGGAATGGCACAAAAGGAGCATGGCCGGTCGCATCCTTCTGCAATTTTCAGATAGGCATAGTTTTTAGGTGTGGCCGTTTTCCGCTCCCCGATCAATTCATGTTTATAATCTGCCCCCAATACCGCCAATAATTCAGGCAGGTCCCTGGTGCCAAAATAAGCATCTACATCCGGGATCTCTTTTTCCAGATCAGGTTTATAGCGTTCACTCAAGCAGCCCGTGACAAATACCTGGTCTACTTCTCCGCGCTGCTTCATACCGGCATAGTGGAGGATCGTATTAACGCTTTCCTCCTTGGCATTGGCAATGAAACCGCAGGTATTGATCACGACAATATTACCTTCTTCCTCATGCACTACCTCCTTATCACTCGCTTTCAATTGCCCCATCAACACCTCAGAATCGTACAGATTCTTGGAGCAACCCAAGGTTACGACATTGATAATATTCTTTTTGACCGATTTAGTTCTCATCCTTTAATAAAGCGCAAAAGTACGATATGTTAATTACTAAAAATCATACACTATTGTTTTCCTAAAAACGTTTTAAGAAGAGGGGCTAAACCTTAATATGAACTAAATCATATAATATGAAGCATTTC
>Ga0265303_10000255_pt1 | contig 28664 bp, 34 predicted proteins | sample Helome_2_FD_192494 | JGI IMG/M metagenome (GOLD analysis project Ga0265303, IMG submission 192494) | Marine sediment microbial communities from subtidal zone of North Sea - Hel_20160317 (Illumina Assembly) | ecosystem: Environmental > Aquatic > Marine > Subtidal zone > Sediment ... | reverse complement strand
GGACCGGGATAGGAAAGCGACGAAACAAAGTGTAAACCCATCGCTGCGCGCAGATTGGTTTGTTTCTGCTGATGATTCAGTACTTTGCAGCACAGTCGCTTTCCGGCCGGTGACGGATGTGGGCTAGTGGTTCGGGTAAGGGGTAAGCTACGCCGCTTTCTTGAAGCGCCGGCGCCGGCGCCAGCGGGCTGCCAGAGTGTTGCTGTTGACCACCACGATAAAAACCTTGCGCAAACACCCTTCCGGACATTGAATCTCGCGCACACCATGCCAGGAATTGCCCCGGCGTCCGAAAAACAGGCTGCGGTTCTCCAGGGAAACTGAAGGTGTCGCCCGGTCAAAGTCTTCGAACGCCGGCGCCGACTTGGGGTCAAGCTGTCCACTGGCATCTTCCAGGATCAGGGTCTCTCCTCCCCAGCTCGGGTCCCAATCGTCTTTGGTATTGAAATAATAGATCTGAGAGCCGAGCTTGCGCTTGGCGTCACAATGCGGTGACACCGAGCAACCGTTGGGTGTGTAATGCCAATGAAAATTGAGGAATACCGAACGCACGTCAAACAGCCGGCAAAGAAACTTGCGATAACGCTTGCCCTTGAGTTCGGCCATGAAATCCATCCATGGTTCAGCCAGCTCGAGATCTTTGCGGTACTCCAGTGTGTACCGGTCATGTGCGTACTGTCCATGTGACCGCTGTACCCCGAACTTCTGGTCGAACATCGAGACGCCGGGCAGTGTCTCCAACAGCTGCCGATAGCCTTCCTCGGTCAAGGCACCCTCCGGATTCCACCAGGGATAGGGTTTCTGGTTCTGAAACTCCTTTGGATCGAAACTTTCAAGGAACTCGAAATCGATGTAATTCATACTTACCACCTTGCCACCAGATAGGCGCTCTCCGAGAAACCGGTCGCCCACATCGGAATCGATGCCCGGCTTGTCTACCTGCTACCGGGATTATCGGAAAGGTGTCCGGCCTTGTCCACCGGCACCCCGCACGCGCTCGTTGCCAGGGGGTCGATTCTCCGAGATGTCTCAACACGGCCGATTTTCAGGGGCTGGAGCGCGGCCTCTGCGACACCGCCGCTTTGTTGTCTGTCGGCATGAAAGCCGTTAACCTGCGGCCCGAATCAGCGAAACCCAGTCACTGGTCGGTGGATCTGCAAGCCCCGATAGCGAGTAAACTTAAGCCAATGCCTATTTTTAGCGATCGAATGAAGCGCCGTGCGATATTGCGCTCAACGGCGCTGTTGCCGACGCCCGTTCGCCTGTCGACCCGTTACAGACTGCTAGCGAATCTCGAGCGCGGCAAGGCGAGGCGCGGGAACTCCATAATCATCGGGCATCCGAAGAGTGGAAACACCTGGCTGCGGACGATGATAGCCCGTGCGTATCAGATAAAATACGGCTTGCCGCCGACGGTCGCGTTGAAGACCGATGAGCTTGCCCGCATGGATGCAAGGATCCCGCGGTTCTGCGTATCCAACGGGTATTACAGCTACGAGAGTGCGTTGGCCGAACTGCTCGATGGTGACGGGTTCGAGCCGGGCGTCGCGAGCAAACCCGTGGTCTTGTTGCTGCGCCATCCCGCGGATATCGCGGTTTCCTGGTATATCCAGTTCACCAAGCGGGTATCGCCGGCAAAACGTGAACTGATCAATGCATCTCTTGAGCGTCCGGTCGACATAGACAGCATCAGTCGCTGGGATTTCGTGATGAACAGCGAGCTAGGGCTGTCCAATATCATCGATTTTCTCAACCAATGGGAGCGCATCGTCAGGGGCTTGAACCATACTTTGATCGTCCGCTACGAGGAACTGCGTTCCTCACCGTACAAAACGCTCAAAAGGGTAACCGATTTCATTGGTGACCCGTTTACCGAACAAGAGCTGCGGGAGGCCGTCGAATTTGGTTCGTTCGAGAACCTGCGCAAGCTCGAGGCCTCGGGTTTCTTCAAATACGGCGGCATGTCGCAGCGCAAGCACGCTGGACCCGGGACCATGAAGGTCAGAAGAGGAAAGGCCGGCGGGTATCGCGACGATTTTTCTGCCGAACAGGTGGCGGAGATAGACAGGCTCGTAAGCGGTCGACTCGCGCCCACACTGGGCTACGGTGCGGAGGCTGCATCGAATCCGGTGGAGACCGACCGTGATCGTGCGGCGGTTCCGGCAGAAGGGCCGGCCGCCTGAGTGATTCCCGCCGGGTGTCGCGACGCGATTGGCCGGTTAACAGCGTGAAAGAAGATGATGGCTAGCGAGCAGGGTGTACCGAAGCCACCGAAGGTCTGGGTACTGCTGGGCAAGGGCAAGGGCGGAAACGTGCAGATGCTCAACCTGGCTGAGGCCCTGGGTTGGCCTTTTGAGACCAGGCAGCTCTATCACAATGCCCTGAACCGGATTCCCAATCTGCTGCTCGGCGCCTCGCGCGTCAGCGTGGATGGTGGCCGCTCCGATCCCCTCGAACCCCCTTGGCCGGATCTGGTGATCGCCGCTTCGCGCCGCAGCGCCCCGGTGGCCAAATGGATCCGCAGACAGTCCGGCGGGCACACCCGACTGGTCCATCTGTTTCACACCCAGGCGCCGCTGGCCGGCTTTGATCTGATCATCACGCTGCCGCAATATCGCCTGCCATGGCGGCCCAATGTCCTGCACCTGTCCAGTGCCCTCAACCGGATACCGCCGGCCACGCTTGATGCCGCCGCGCGGCGCTGGCGTGCTGACTTCGAGAAGCTGCCGTGTCCGCATATCGCGCTGATCGTGGGTGGCACCAGCTCATCCTACGTATTCGACGAGAGCACGGCAGAACGTCTCGGCCGTGAGGCCAGTGCCATGGCACGTGCCAGCGGCGGCTCGCTTCTGATCAGCACCACGCCGCGGACACCGGCCGCCTCTGTCGAAGCCCTGTTTACGGCCGTGGATGTTCCTGCGTATCGCTACCGATGGAGACCGGACGATCCTGACAATCCCTATTTCGCCTTCCTCGCCCTGGCAGATCGGTTTATCGTGACCGTCGACAGCGCCTCGGTGCCGGTGGAGGCATGTGCCACCGGTAAGCCGGTGGCCCTCTTCGAATGGCCGCGCCGGCATCCGCCGACCGCTTGGGACAGGATGCTGGACCGCGCGCCGCTGAGACAGCTGCACGCGGCATTGCTCGATCTCGGGCTTTTCAAGCCCGCGCGGGACTTTGATGCCTACCACCGCATCCTGCGACAGCGCGGGCTGGTCACCGCACTCGGCGAACCGCCGGCCGAATCTCGAAAAGACCTTGAGGATGGGCTCGGCGCAGCCATCGAACAGATTCGGAAACTGATAAAATCGCCAGCGAACGGGTCCATATCCGCTGGGCCACCCGCCGCTCCCTGAAGCAGCCCGGAGGCAGCAGCAATGCCGGCAACAGACATTTCCAATGCGACCGGGGCCGCGAGCCGTTCGCGAGCCATATTCGTCGTGGGGGCCGGACGCAGCGGCACCAGTGCGATAACGCGCGGCCTGCAAGCCCTGGGCGTCGAGCTCGGAGACAAATTGAAAGCGCCGACGGAGAAGAACCCGACCGGGTTTTTCGAGGATCGGGACCTGTTGCGCATCGCCAAACGCATGCGCAGTGAGCTGGGCATGCGTGCCGAAAGCATCTCGCTGATCGATGCACCAGCGTGGTCGAAGGCAGAAATCGGCGTCTTGGCTGACGAGGCGGTCGCCACGGTCGAGAAGCGATTCGTGCGCTATCCGCTATGGGGTTTCAAGTACGCCCAGACGCTGCGCATGCTGCCGTTCTGGGAGACAGTGGCGGAGCGTGCCGGTATCGACCTGAACTTCGTCGTGGCCGCGCGCAACCCGCTCAGCGTGGCCCAATCCCGCTCCAAACTGGATCCGCTGCGCGGCGTGCAGGAAAAGACGGATCTGGAGTGGCTGGTCAACGTGGTGCCCTATTTCCGCCGCATGGCCGAGCATCGCTTTGTGGTGGTGGAATACGACCTGCTGATGGAAGATCCCCGCACCCAGCTTGCGCGCATGGCCGAGCGTCTGTTGATCCCAATGGATGCGGCCGCGCAGCGAAACACCGAGGCATTCGCCAATGAATTTCTCAAGCCAGGAATGCGCCATACCCTCTTCATGGACGAAGACCTCGCGCAGGACCCGCGGCTGAACCCACTGGTTCGGGATGCCTACCGCTGGTTGCGGCACCTGGCGAACGATGAGATAGCATCCGATGATCAGGATCTGTGGCGGGACTGGGCGCGCATCGAGACACAAGTGCATGCCCACGCGCCGGCGCTGCGCCACGTGGATTTTCTCGAAGCCGAGCTGCGACGCCGTCAGGGCGGCGGATTGGAGCGTCTGAAGTCTAAACTGCGCCGGCGCTAGGGGGGGCGGCGCCCCCGGTCGGTGTCAGGCGACTCTGAGGACGTGACGCAGAAAATGCCGGTGGATGCGGCCGGTGGATACCGCCTTGAGGATGTCCGTGCGTCCGACGTAACCGGCGCCCATCGCCTCATGCAGCCATTTCTCCCAGAGTGAGGTCATCGGGTGTTCTGGCCGCTTCCACGGTTGTTCGCGAACGTGGCTGAAATGGGTCAGCTTGGTATCCGCGCGCACCATGTTGTAGTGGTTCCAGCGTGGATCGATTGACTGGATCAGGTTTTGGTCCACCCAACCGAGGCGGATGAAATCCTTGTAGCGGATCTGACCTGGGCCGGGTTCCTCGTTGTTGGGCACTACCTGATCGAAAATTTTCTCCGGATCCCAGTCCCGGAGGCGTGCGCAATCCATAACCATGACGCTGGTCTCGTTGCGCGGCTCTACCGGCTTTCCGCCAAAGGTGCCCTCGATATTGCGCACAATGCCAATGGCGTGGGGAGGCTCCAGGGTTGCGGCAAGTTCCGCAACGTCACCGAGCACCAGCTGATCCGCGTCCATATAGATTCCTGTGCCCTGGTAGTCACAAAGACTCGGTGTCAGGAAGCGCACGAACCCGAACTTGGTCCCGCCGAGCCGTTTCTGCGTCTGGAGGCCGGGGATGATCCTGACCTCCGCACTGGTGTGCTTTTCGATGGTGTATTCAAGTACGCGTTGGGCGACATACTGGCTGGGGTCGGTACCGATTACGATTGTGATCATGTGCTCTCCGTCAACTTTCCGTTCAGATGTTCCAGCGCCTTCAGGGCGCCTTCATGGAGCTTGCGCGTTCGGTCAGGATATCCATCGCGCGCTGGGTCAGTCGCTTGACACGCCCGGCGGGATCGAGGGACTTCTGCCACAGCACATTCAGATCGCTGTCGAGGGCATAGACCATGGGGGCGCCGGTCTTGATGAACAGCCCGGAGATCTCCTCATCAGAGATGCCCTCCAGCTGTTTGCGCAACACCCGCACCGTGGTCTTGTGGGCCACTACCAGTATCCGTTTGCCGGCCTTGAGGGCCGGCCCGATTCCCTCTTCCCAGCAGGGCATCACCCGTTGCAGCGTATCCCGCATGCTCTCCGCCCGGGGCAGCACCGCGACCGGCAGTTCCGCGTAGCGTGCATCATTTCCCGGGTAGCGGGGGTCGCTCTCGTCGACAGCCGGTGGGCGATGTACAAAGCCATTCTGCCATGCATCGAACTGTTCGAGACCAAACGCCTTCTTGGCCTCCTCGCGGTTCATGCCCTGCATGGCACCGTAGTGACGCTCATTGAGTCGCCAGGTCCGGCTCACGGGCAGCTCCGCCTGCCCCAGTTCGGTCAGCACGATCGACAGCGTCTCCTCGGCACGCTGCAGCCAGGAGGTGAATGCAAGATCGAACACGTAACCCTCGCTGCGCAGGATTCTGCCCACCGCCCGGGCTTCCTTCCGCCCACGCTCGTTGAGCATGACATCGCTCCAGCCGGTCATGCGTCGATCATTGTTCCATTCACTGCGGCCATGACGGACGATCACCAGATTGGCTTCAGTCATCGGACATGCCCATCATCCTGCGCACGCGCGCAGCGACGCCAGCCGCCTCGCGCAGCAAGGGTCGTTCACCGGTTGCGAAATCGCTGCCGAACATCTGTGCCGCCCCGGCCTCGACCAGCGCCCGATGCAGCATCGCCAGGTCACGTCGTGGCCGGATCCATCCGCGGTCGATCAGGCGGGCACAGAGATGCTGGAGTCCCCGCTGGGGCCGGACCGTCCCACGCTTGTTGATGCGTGGTTTGTGCGAGCGGCGCAGCACGGCCTCAGCAACCCGTGCGCGCAGAACGGGGGGAACCCCGGGCAACGGATAGATCAGCAACGGTTTACCACCTGCCGCCGCCTCACCGAGCATGGATTCGCTCTCGCCGGTCACTATGACGATATCCGCCAGGGCCAGGTAACCCTTGTAGGGATTGTCCTTTTCGTCGGCCTGCCAGCGGTGAACATCGTGGCCTGCACCGAGGGCCTTCTCAAGCGCATCGGTCGCCGCGTTTCCGGTGCGCGGACTGGTGATGGCGAAGACCGAAGCGCCCAGAGGTTCGGCGAAAGCGCGAACATCCTGTCCGAGGGTGCGCGCGGTGATCTCATCCAGTCGGTGCAAGGCCGAGTTGCCCCCGACGACCAGCGCAATCCGCGGTTGTGGCGTATCGCCGAACAGGCCAGACCAGCGCTCGGCAGCGTCCTTTAAGGCATCGTCGTCCAGCGGATTCAGGGGTGCAATGGTGTCCATACGGCGTGGATGAGCGAACTGGCGAAAATGCGAACAAACCACCGTCAGGTCGAAATCGTCCGCCACTTCGCCGCCCTTGCGTCCCAGGTGGACCAGGCGGGTGCCGCCGGCACTCTGCGCACCGATCCAGCGTGCCACTGCCGCGCTGCGCCCGCCGACGGAGATGACTAGGTCGGGCCAGGGCGGGCGCAGTTCAGCCGAATGCTGGCGGTCAAGGTGGCGCAGGCTGGGGCCGAGCAGTCGGTTGCTCAGACGCTGCAAGCGGTTGAAACGCAGTTGCTTGACCTCGAAGGGCCAGCCCAGGGCCTCCGCCAGGGCCCGGGACTGGATGACATGACCGATTTTGTCGTCATCCAGGACCCAGACCTTCGGTGGCTGATCGAGGCTGCGACCGCCGCCGTGGTGGCACCAGGTCATCCGCCCGGTGACACGCCGGGTGTGTACAGCCATTCGCCAATGCACGCCCGGCCGCCGTCTCGCCGCACCTTCGAGGAGCGACAACCACCACGACTCACGCCGACTTCTGCAGCCGGGTTCCGCCTTGGCTGCTTCGCCCTGATCGTCGATCACGAGGAAAAAGAATCTTCCCGCCGCTGCGAACATCTCATCGAGCATCCAGGGCACGTCTTCGTCGGGCAGATACTCCAGCAGCCGGCTGCAAATGATGCCGGAAGCGGCGGGTTGCGCCGCATCCTGCGTGCCCGTCAGCGGGTTGTGGCGTCGTGCTTCCACGCCCGGTTCCGCACCGTCCAGCGTGTAGTGGAACATATCCGTGACATCTGACCGGCCGGCGATGTCGGGCAAACCGCGCCAGGACTCCGAATCGATTGTCCCCTGGCGGACGGGTATGGCCAGCTCGCCGGTTGCCGCCTGCGCGGCCATGGCGGCGAATTTCCGGCTCGGCCGGCGGGCAGTGAACGCCTGAAATCCAGCCGTATCCGCCGAGCGTTCCAGTGCATCCCATACCGGCGCCACCGGATTTGCCTGGTAGACGAATGTTTCTGGTAAAGGCCGCCAGGGCTGGGTATGCAACACCGTGAAGTGGATCAGATGCGACAGGCCGGGCCGGTATTCGTCGTCCCGGGCATTCCAGCCGTGGTCGAGCGGGCCCCACAGGTTACCGACCTGTCGCGCCCGCTCCTCGAGTTGCTTGCGCCGCTCCCGTTGCACCGCTGCCAACGGCCACACCTCCGCCATGCGCGCGCAGTCGATCAGCATCACCGAGGTGTCGCGATCGGAGATGGACATGAAGCCATGCTCGCCCATCGGCAGGTCGAACAACTCCGCCGGATCGGTGAGATAGATTTGGTCCACGTCGTTGTAGATCGCTCTGCCGGTGCTCCCCGCCAACTCGGGGATGGCGAAGCGGTAGTTGGTAAAACCTGTCAGCCAGCGTCGCGGATCGAAGCCCGGCAGCTCCTTCATGAGCGTGATTTCGTAAATCCGCGATGGGTCGCGTACCTTCTCGATGGACCAGACCAAGATCCGCTCGGCCCGCCGCTGGGCGCTTTCGGTACCCAGAAAGATCCGCACCGGCGGTAATGTGCTGGGGACGAAGCCGTCGCGCACGCCCAGCACCACCCGTTCGAGATCGAAGGGAGCCGGTACGTTTCCAGGTTGCTCAATTTCTGCCGTTACGGTGTGGCGCTCGGCTAACATCAGAGGGCGACCTCGGGTGGGGGGTGGAACTCGCGCGACATTATACGCGATCCAGGTCGAAGAGATCGGCCGCGGGAACGGTGGGACGCAGGTCTGGGTTGCCGCCAATTGGCCATGACGCCAATACGCGCAGGAGTGGTCGCATTTCTGGCAGGATACATGTTCCGATCTTGCCAGCTGGCGCGAGTTTTTGGCCCGCTTCTTCGGGATTCCTTCTTGACAGTCGGGGTCCGCGCGGGAAGGTTCGGCACTGGTTGCGCCGCATTCGGGGGCCTTTGTCGGAGTCAGGCCCCGTGCAATGCCGCACAAGCTTGGGGGAATCCCTGTGCCGAGCAGGCTTAGAATGCAAGTCAGGGCACATGAGAGTCGGAGAGAAACGAAAGATGACGCGGCAGGTCTTGCAATTCGTCGCTGTGACTTCAGGCGGGAGGGCCTTCGATATCGATTTCCCGCTGCATCCGCAGACGCAGTCGGCGCTCGGGGTATCCGATCTGGTCACGCGCCTGCTGGGGGCGATTTCGGATCACGCCGAAGGGCGCGCGGATGTCAGCGACGGTGACATCCTGCAAGCTTTGGCGATGACCAGCGCAATACGCGGCCGGATGCTCGACGGTGATCAGAGCGAGATCGCCGAACTGAACCGGCTTCTCTACAACCAGGCCTGGGAGGCGGTGAGTGCAGCCCCGAGCTACCCTGCGGCTCGCGCATGAGCCGGGACGCAGCCGCCCGCAATGCCCTCGGCGAGCCGCTTGAACTTTGCGGCCTGTCGCCCAAAACGGGCTATTTGCGTGACGGTTACTGCCGCACACGGCCTGACGATCTGGGCTCGCACGTGGTCTGCGCCCAGGTCACCGACACCTTTCTTGCCTTCTCCCGAGAGCGCGGGAACGATCTTCTTACCCCTGTGCCGGCTTACGGCTTCCCCGGCCTGAAAGACGGCGATCGCTGGTGCCTGTGTGCGATGCGCTGGCTGGAGGCCCTGAAGGCCGGCGTGGCGCCACCGGTTTTCCTGCAGGCTACGCATGAGCGTGTCCTCGACATCGTGGATCTCGATCTGCTGCTGCCGAAAGCGCTGGACCTGCCGCGTCACAGCTGATCGCCGTCGTCGGTATGTCCGTGCGGTCGGTAAATGGGTCGCATACTCACGGGGGGTGGAGAATTTGCAGCACACCCAGGCGCAACCGGTTTTCCGCAGCCGGGCATTCAGGGGGGCATGGTTTCCAGTTCGGCGCGAAAGGTATTGAGGATGGACTGCCATTTCGCGTCATTCCAAACGCCCACGCGGTCATCCTTGCGGTTCAGCACGTGCGTCAGATCGATCGGTTCCTCTACGGACTCCAGAAAACCCATCGACCAGTTGGGAAAAGCTGCTTGCTCGATTGGCCTTATGACGACCGTATGTATGTCGTCGTGGCGGCTGTCACGCAGGATGTCTGCATACAACAGCAGCACTGCCTTTTCATCCCCCTCCAGTACCTGCAGGTAGGACTCATTGGCGCAATACAGCACGCCCGTTATGCCGTGCGCGCGGTTTTTCCTGCTGGCGCCAGCCACCATTTCGCGCAGCGACCCGCTGTCGAGTGGGACGCACGCGTGGCTCGTGTAAATGATCTGCAGCAATGCCATAAGTAATCCCCAGTACCCGAGTCCTCGCTTGTCCTAGTTTACCCGCACAACGCCGCGCACCCGAAACTGCTTGCGCAGATTCCTCTGTACGTCCAGGGATATCAGGAAATCGGATCGGCGGATCATGCAGCGGGTACCGAATGGATCGGATTCATATGATCTCAGCAACTCCAAGTCAAGACGAATCTCGAGGACGTTTTTTGCGGGGCGCCTGTGACCGGCCTGTACGCGCCTTTTTCTGGCTTTGCATCGCCTTGCTGGCCGCGGGTTGCTCGCTCGGTCCGCCATTGCCTGACGATGCCCGGCTGGTGGCAGACATCGTCTATGCCGAACGTGAAAGCGGTCCGCTGACCGGCCGCCTGTTCGTGCCGGCCGGTGCCGGGCCGCATCCGGCTGTGCTCCTGCTGCACGGCGGCGGCTGGCGCAACGGCGCGCCTCGACAAATGGATGTTATCGGGCGGCGTCTTGCCGGCGAGGGGTTTGTGGCGTTTAGTGCCGCATACCGGCTGGCTCCTGCATCCCGTTATCCTGCGCAGCTAAACGACGTGCGTGACGCCTTCCTCTGGCTGGTAGCGCGCGACGAGGTCGACCCGACGCGCACAGCGGCCTGGGGGTACTCGGCCGGCGCCCAACTTGCGCTGCTGCTTGGCTTAAATCCGGTGCCGGGACGATACCGCCCAAACGCGGTTGTTGCTGGAGGCACACCCGCGGTTTTCGAGCTGTTTGATCCTCAAGGCCGACTTCTCACGAATTACCTGGGCGCGTCACGAGAAGCGGCACCTGAGGTGTGGGCGGATGCGTCTCCCATCCAGTGGGTGTCTTCCGATGACCCGCCCGTATATCTCTACCACGGCCAGACCGATGGCCTGGTTGATATCGAACATGCACGCCGACTGGCACGTGCGCTGACCGAAGCGGGCGTAACGGTGACATTGGACGAGGTGCAGGGTGGTCATCTCGTCGTTTTCCTCAATGGCCGAGATATCGAGGCGCGGGCGACGGTGTTTCTCAAAGGCCTGTCCGGCAGCTGAGTTCCGGGAAAACATTCGGGGCGCCAGGCCGGACTGATCGCCCGGCCCGCACAGTCGGGGTCGGAGAAACGCCTCTCCCACGCATCTTTCCAGCGGGCGCTCTAGGGCTGGTTTCGCCGCAAAGATCCCCTGGGGTTTGGTGCGTTCTGGAATGGAAAACTTCGCAAAATCAATTTTCTGTCGGTAAAGTGTCTAATAAATTCAGAAAAAAACTGGACACTATTGCGCACATCGGCTATCTTTTTCGTAAGTTACCTAAAAAAGTGAACAATTCATGTTCAACCGGCCGAATATCAGCTGGGTTCGATGGCCGGCTGTTTAGGCACTACACGATGAGGATACAAGAGGAACACAACGATGAGACTCTCGACCAAAAGCCGTTATGCCGTAACCGCAATGCTCGACCTGGCACTGCACGGTTCGCGAGGCCCTGTGACCCTGGCAGACATTTCCGATAATCAAAGCATTTCTTTATCCTACCTGGAGCAGTTGTTCGCCTCGCTGCGCGCAAGAGAGCTGGTGCGGGGAGTTCGGGGGCCGGGCGGAGGTTACTATCTGGGCCGCGATCCCAGCGAGATCACGATTGCGGACATCATTTGCGCGGTGGATGAGTGGGTCGAGTACACGCGTAGCTCGGCATACCGGAGCAACGCCAACGAGGTGGCGCCGTTTACTACGCGGGGCCTTTGGGACGACCTCAGCCAGCAGATCTTCGATTTCCTTTCCGACATAACCCTGCACGAGCTGGTCGAGCGGGGCGGCCTGATTGAAGCGGCACAGCGGATTGCCACCACGAATGCGGTGGGTGGCCGACTCAGGGACCGGGCGGCCTGATGCGATACACGCCCGGGCCTGCTGTCGGGGCCCGGGCGTGCGCGGCCCCGCCTTTTTTTTGAGGCACTTTTGCGGCTTGCGAGGGAACTGGCTTCGGCTGGCTGTTCGCTCAGGTACAGCGCTGTATGGGCTAAGAGTCTGCGCGGCAGAACGTGGCGGACCTGCGGCTTCCCCATTTCGGCTTGCTCCGGCGCTCGTTCTCGTCGCGTAGTCCCCACTATGCTCCTCGAACGACCACCAGACCACGCTCGAACTGGGAAACCCTCGGTTACCACCAGTTCCACCGCGCAGACTCCTAGCTGCGATCTCGCCGGTACCCGCGAGCCGCGTGAGCAGAGTGAGTAAGGCATGCCAGAAGGCCCGGAGATACGCATAGCCGCCGACCATCTTGACCGCGCTGTTCGGACGTCGGTTGCCACTGAAGTTTTTTTCGCCTTCCCACATCTCAAGCCCTACGAAAGCCAGTTGCGGGGCTGCCGCATCGCCGCGGTGGAAACTCGCGGCAAGGCACTGCTGATACGCTTCGACAACGAACTCAGCATCTACAGCCATAACCAGCTCTACGGGCGTTGGGTAATTCGCAAGGCCTATGATTATCCGGCAACAAACCGGCAGTTGAGGCTGGCTATTCATAACGCAAGAAGGTCAGCGTTGCTGTATAGCGCGTCGGACATAGAAGTACTCGACCGCGGCCAGCTTGCGTCGCACCCCTTTTTATCGACACTGGGGCCGGACGTTCTGTCGAACGGGTCAGAGCGGGTGCTCGACCAGCTGAGATCGAAAAAACATCGGCGACGCCGATTCAGCTCGCTTTTGCTCGATCAGCGTTTCGTTGCGGGCATCGGCAATTACCTGCGCAGCGAGATACTTTTCGTCGCCGGCCTGCATCCATGGTTACGGCCGATGGATTGCAGCACCGATGAGCTCCGGGTTTTGGCCGATGTTGCGGTGGCTGTCGCCTGGCAGTCATATCGTCACGACGGGGTCACCAACGATCTGGAAGGGTCTCGCATCCTGAAGGCACAGGGTCACACACGCAATCAGTACCGTCACTGGGTTTTTGGCCGCGGGCATCAGCCCTGCAGGCGGTGTGGTACATCGATTGTCGAGGACACTGCGGCGAGCCGCCGTATCTTTTTTTGCCCTGAGTGCCAACCGGGGCACGGATAAATTCTTGGCGGTTTGAGAAGTTGTGCCCGCGACGAAAACGGTAAGCAACAGGCCGGATCTACAACAAACCGGACTATTCCAAGGGGACTTGCGGAAAGATGTGCAGAACTTCCAGTGCGCTGCTCAATCCAACAACTGACTTATCAACCTGGAGCTCTCAAAGATGTTGAAAAAATCCCTACCGGCTTCACTGCTTGCTGCGACCCTTTTAGCTGGTGGCATGGTGCTTTCGGCACATGCCGGGCATGCGGTGAATGACAGCACACACGGCCAGATGTCGCAGTTCATGGCGCACCACGGCTTCATGGGGTCCGGCGCCCAACAGGACAAGCCGGCCAAACTCGGTGTCGCCATATCCGCGATACCCCAGGCGGACCTGGACACCCTGTCAATCGAATACGGGGTAAGGATCCAGAACGTGCAGAAAGGTTCGGTCGCGGAAAATGCGGGTGTGAAAGCGGGCGACGTGGTCACCGAAATCGACGGTCGACCGGCATATTCCCCCGAGCGCCTGCAGTACCTGGTAGCTGAGGAAACGGGTAAATCGACCATCGCGCTCATGCGCAGCGGGGAGTCTTTGAGGCTGCAGGCTGAGTTTTCCAGCCCCGAACCGGACACTGCTGCCGGCAGGGCCGTATTGGGCATCCGGATTCAGGAGATGACGGACGAGCTCAAGGAGGCCTTTGGAACCGAGGGAGACGCGGGCGTCCTGGTCTCACAGGTGTTGAGCGGCTCGGCTGCCGAGAAGGGCGGGCTGAAGGCCGGTGATGTCATCGTGTCTATCGGTGGAGATGCGGTCACCGCCGTAACCGACGTGACTGGCGCCCTGGGCGTCTACTCTCCGGGAGAAACCCTGGATGTCGCCATCGTGCGCGATCGCGAGGCAAAGGTGATGCAGATCGCCCTTGGCGATGCTTCGCAAACGAATCAGCCGCATGCCATGCACCCGCATCACGGACAGCAGGGGCACGGAATGCAAAGTCACGGCAAATACGGTCATGGCTACCACCGTGGTTCCCATGGCAACAGGCCTTGGCATGGTGGAGGCTGCCATATGGGCAAAGGGCAGCGGAGTTCCTGAGTTAGCCACCGGGCTGCTGATGAGAACTGCTGATTCAGGACATTAGCCCGCATGCAACATGCGGGTTAACGTTTTCAGGGCGCGAAAGGTATGCCGAGGAAATCGAACAGCCCGCCCGAGTCGTCCGGGCGCAGTTGCTGCATCACTTTGAACAACTGCTCAGCGGTGTAGTCAGGGGCTTGCAACTTTCCCTTAGCGACATTGCGGTGGAACGGCGCCGAAAGCGCGGTATCCGTCGTGCCGGGTTGCAGCCCGACGATGATGTGACGCCGCTTGTTGCGCGCCAGTTCGATTGCGAAATTCTTGATCAGCATATTCAGCGCGGCCTTGCTCGCCCGGTAGGAATGCCAGCCGCCGAGTCGATTGTCGCTGACGCTGCCGACTCGGGCCGAAACAATCCCCAGCTTGCTGCCGTGCGACGGATTGAGTTTGGGGATCAGGTGCTTGAGCAGCAGGGCGGGCCCGATTGCGTTTACGCGATAGGCATGCAGCAGATTATCCGCATCGAGACTCCTGAAGGTCTTCTCGGGACCCCTGCCGTTGTCGTGCAACCAGCCCGTGGCGACGAAAACCCAATCGATCGTCAGTTGTTCGGGAATCTCGGCTACGGCTTCTCTTATCCGACTCTCCTCGCCGATATCGAAGCCTATGTCGATCGTCGATACGGCCATTGGTGGCAACCTGGACGGATCACGTGCCAGTCGTATGAGGATGGCAGACGGTAAGTGCTGCGCGAGTTTACGGCAAAAGGCGCAGCCGATCCCGCCCGAAGCACCCGCAACCAAAATGCACCTTGGAGCGACTTCATTCTCAGCGGCCGCCTCGCGGTCAAAAATTGAATTGCCCATAGTCAGCCCGATCGATGTGGTTTCATTTCAGGTGCCGGCGCCCAGGTTTTCGAGTTCGTCAGGGCTTTCATGCGTGGTACGAAATGTACCGATCACAGTATGAAATCCGGCCCTTTCTCCAAAACCGGTGATCCGGGTGGGATCCAGGCTCATGGATTGAGGAATTCCGCACGTGTGTGGATATTGTCGATGAAACAGCCGCCCAGCGCGGTGGTGCTGGTCTGCGAGTTGCTGTCCATGACGCCGCGTGATTTGACGCAGTAGTGAGTCGCATCGATGCTGATAGCCACGTTGTCCGTACCGAGCAGGGTTTGCAGGGCGACCAGTATCTGGCGCGTCAGACGCTCCTGAACCTGGGGGCGTTGTGCGAAAAAACGTACAATGCGATTAATTTTCGACAGGCCGATGATTTTCTCGCCGGGGATGTAAGCGACCTTGGCAACGCCATCGATCGTCACGAAATGATGCTCGCACGTGCTGGTGAGATCGATGTCGCGGATCTTCACCATTTCGTTGGCGCCCATCTTGTTCCCGATTAGAGAGAGTTTCGGGAACTTGGTGTAATCGAGACCGGAGAATATTTCACGCACGTACATCTTCGAAATGCGGTGTGGTGTCTCTGCCAGGCTGTCGTCGTTCAGATCGAGTCCGAGCGTGCTCATCACGTCGGTCATGAGACTCCTGATGCGCTCGTACTTTTGATCGTTGCTGAGGCTATTCTCGACCATGGGCGTTTCGAGACCCTGCTCAAGCAGCGTGTCCCGAACCAGCGCGGCTTCGAAGCTGAGCTTGGGATGCTTGGCTAAGCGGACTGGGGTAGTTGTCATAGTGTTCTTCACTCATTGGCTGGGTATGTTTTTTATCGAACTCCAGTGTCAGGGAGACTGAGTCGGCGAAACGCAGCGCGTGCGGTTTGTCGACGGTGACGACGGCTCGGGTGACTGCCGGATCCTTGCTGCAGATTTCCACCAGATCGCTGACGAGTTTCTCGAGAAGAAGGAAACGCCCGTCCTCGACGTGTCTGATGATGGCTTTGCTGATGACCTTGTAGTCGAGGGCGCTTTCTATGTCGTCATCGTTCAAGGCGGCTGCGTTTGCGTCGTGGTGTATCTCCACGTTGACCACGATGTCCTGCCGCTTCGCTCTCTCCTCGGGATTGAATCCGATGAACGTGCGGAGCCTGAGGTTCGTGATTCTGATGACGGCTGGGTATCTGGCCATGTAATGTTTCCGGTTTGGGGTTCGGGCCTCGCTGGATGAGGCCGGTTCAAAAGCGGCGGTTGCAGTCACCACCTTGGTTGCTCTGTCGTGGTGTCAGAACACCGTCGTCTTTCCGCCGGCATGCAGCTGCAGGCGGGCGCCAATAGAATGCAGGGACTGCGTACTCTGGATGCCCGGGGTCCCGGGAGGGGTGTGTGCGACAGGCCCGTGGCTGACGTCAATCTGCTGCTCATCGTGCGGCCATTCTGTTTGCTGTACCGCCGAACTGTCCGTAGGCGCGACAGCCAGCGCTATCGCGTATATGGTGCCGAACAGGGCGACCGATGCCGGTAAACCGTATCCTTGAGATGTCATGGTAAAACCTGGAAAGTGACTGTCCACTGCAGGATAGTACGGTTCGATGTTCAAATAATGTCTATTTTTATGTTGATTTATTAGTAGACAAAATATGTTCATTCGGCCAACATTTCACCGGCGGTATTTTCTGCCGCGGTTGTCCTGCCCGTACCTGATGAAAGGGGTCTGTCTGTGAAGCCTGGGCAGCAAAGGTCCTCTCTGTCACAAGGCCGGCCTCGATATTGGCCGAAGGGAGCCGTCTCCTGAACATGATCTCTGCACTGACGCATGGTGAGTTCGCGCCGGTTCGTATGCATGGAGTGCTGCGATGCGCATAGCCGTGATTGGCGCGGGCGTGGCGGGTCTTTCAGCGGCACGCGCGCTGCACGACCGGGGACACGAGGTGCGGGTGTTCGAAAAATCCCGCGGCCTCGGCGGTCGCGCGGCCACCCGCCGCGGTGAGGGCATCAGCTTCGACCACGGGGCGCAGTACTTCACGGCGCGGGACCTGGCTTTTCGCAAGGAGGTCGAGGTTTGGTGCGAGCGCGGCGTGGTTGGGCGCTGGCCCGCACGTATCGGGCGGTTCAGCGGCGGCCGGATTCAACCCTCGCCCGACGACGAGCAGCGGTTCGTGGCCATTCCGGGCATGAGCACGCTTGGCGGTTATCTTGGAGCGGATCTCGATATCCAGAAGCAGACCCGGGTCGCGCCGCCCAAGCGTGAAAGAAGCCGCTGGGTGCTCAGCGGTGGCGCGGGCGAGGAGTTGGGCGTTTTCGACCTCCTGGTCGTTTCGGCACCGGCGCCTCAGGCGCACGACCTTTTGGTCAGCGCAGCGCCGCTTTTTGCGCAGCGGGCCGCAGGGGTCGAGTACACGCCCACCTGGGCAGCAATGCTGGCCTTCGCAGATGGCGGCCAACTGGATTACGACGGATTATTTTTCGACGATGGCATCTTGCGCTGGGCGGCGCGCAACGACAGCAAACCGGGACGTGCCGGCAACACTTGGGTATTGCATGCGGCGCCCGGCTGGAGTGCAGCGAACCTGGAGGCGACCGCTGCTGAGGCCATTGCGGATCTCAGCGCTGCGTTCTGTGCGGCGACGGGGATGAGCCCCTCGAAAATTCGGGCCGAATCCGCTCATCGTTGGCTGTACTCTCTGGTGCCTTCGCCCCTCGATATCGGTGCACTATGGGATGCCGACCTGCAGCTGGGCGTGTGCGGCGATTGGTGCAATGGTGCGCGGATAGAAGGCGCCTATCTGAGTGGTCGTGCGGTGGCAGGTCGCATCCTCGGGTACCTGGCTCAGCCCGCAGCGGGAAGCGCTCGGTAATTGGAAAAAATCCCTTCTTTTGAACAAGTCCGCGGCCCGGACGTCCGCGCTTAGCCGATTTGCCGGGGATTGATTGGTGTCTTCGATGATATGGCCGTGCGAGGATGCGCAGGAACAGGCTGCGCGCCAGGCAAGGCACGAAGACATTTGGAGAGCACATGAATTCAGACGCCGACATCAATCAGGATTTGATGGAGCTGCCAGCGGTTAGGCATGTGCCGCCGGGGCACGTTGTCCGCTGGGCGAAACTTGGCTGGCGGGATTTCGTACGCGCCGGATGGCCGAGCTTTCTGCACGGCCTGATCGTGTTTGTTGCAAGCATCGCAATTGTCGAGATCGCTTTGCTGTACTGGCCGATTCTGCCCGGTGCGGTGTCGGGGTTTGTCCTGGTTGGCCCGATCCTCGCGACTGGTCTTTATGCTTTGAGTCAGCGTCTCGAACAGGAGCAGACGCCGCGACTTCATGATGCCGTCGCCGCCTGGCGGCGAGCCTCCCGGTGCATGATCCGATTCGGTTTGCTTTTGATACTTGCCGGTGCCGCCTGGGTAGGCATAACGGCACTGTTGTTTGGTTTCTTCGTCAAAGTCGATGTCTCGCAGCCCGAGGCTTTTTTACGTTACGTGTTCGTGCAGCATGAGCTGCACTTTTTCCTGTGGGCGATCCTGGGCGGCCTCGGTGCCGCCCTGGTATTTGCCCTAACCGTGGTATCGGTTCCGCTTTTGCTCGATCGCGACGTCGATACGCGTACCGCATTGTTGACCAGCATGCGCGCGGTCGGCGAGAATCCGCTCACCATGGGTTGGTGGGCCGTATTCATCCTGGTCGCCACCGGCCTATCCGTATCAACTCTGATGCTCGGGTTCATCGTCCTTTATCCGGTGATGGGCCACGCCTCCTGGCACGTGTATCGGGACCTGGTCGACGTGGGGAACCTCAAGCCCAGGGACCTACCGGCATAGCACCATGTTCGGCCTGACCGAAGAAACGATTTCCGAAATCGGGATGACATGGGGCCTGACATTTTTTATCGGCTTCATGCTGTTCATCATCTGGGACCTCGCCCGAAAATCGAAAGCGGGACGGTTTGGCACCTTCGTTCTGTTCTTTGTTCTGGCCTTCGGCATGCTTGGGTTCATCGCAAAAACCATCCTTCAGTGGATTTTTGATTTCTGAATTAATCGGGGCAGGGTAGGCGTCCGATTGCGCCCCCACGCCCGGGAGGACCATCGGTACGCACTATGACGTCAGTAAGGCGACGCATCAGCCGGGCGATCTGGGAAAGGGGCTGCTGATGCAGGGCCGGGTGCTGTCGGCCACCAACTGCGCCCCTCTGGCCGGGGTCAAGCTCATCCACTGGCAGGCGGGAGAGCAGGGACAGTACCTGGACAGATTTTATGCCTGGCGACTCACCGACCAGGATGGGGCTTTTCGCTTCGAGACGGAATGGCCGGCACTTCGGCCGCCGCATATCCATTTCCTGGTCGAGGCGCCGGGTCATCGGCCACTGGCCACTCAATGGATCGCAGGCAGTCGTGTAAGAGAGGCCCGCCTCGACCTGGTGTTACAGCCGATACCTGAGTGAGAGCAAAGGATCGTCTTGTGCCCGCAGCAGGCCGGTTCGCGGTATTTACCTTTGCTTTGATGCGCTGCACAATGATAGACGTCCCACGCAATAATCTTCCAGCCAATCCAATATCCGGAATGCCCATATGTTTCGCAAAGAACTCAAGGTCCTCGATTGTACGATCCGCGACGGCGGACTGATCAACAACTACCAGTTTTCAAAGGACTTCGTGAAGGCCGTCTATCGGGCAACCTGCGATGCGGGGGTGGATGTCGTCGAACTGGGCAAGAAGCTTGAGGAAAGCGACGAGTACACCCGGGAAAAATACGGCGCGTGGAACTTCTGTGATGACGATGACCTGAAAGAGGTCATTGATTCATACGATTCGAAATACCGGCCGCTGGTGGCTGTCATGTATGACGTTGGCCGGGTCGACGTCAGCAAGCTGCAGCCGCGCGACCAGGGCCCGATCGACATGGTCCGCGTCGCCTGCTACGTGCATCAGATCGACAAGGGCATCGATCTGATACGGCACTGCAAGGATCTGGGCTACGAAACCACCATTAACATCATGGCGGCTTCCGCAGCGATTGAAACGGAACTGGTGCAGGGCCTGGAAGAGATCAACAAGGCCGACGAGGTGGATTATCTGTACCTGGTGGACAGTTTCGGTGCCTTCTACTCGGAGCAGGTGACTTATTACGGGCAGATGTACAAGAAGTACGCGCCGGACAAAGAGCTGGGCTTTCACGCCCACAATAATCAGCAGCTCGCCTTTTCCAACACCCAGCAGGCGATCATCGACGGTGTGAACCTGCTGGATGCCACCATCAACGGGATTGGTCGTGGTGCGGGCAACTGCAATCTGGAACTGCTGTTGAACTTCCTGAAGAACCCGAAGTTCAATGTGAGGCCGGTCTACAAGGTTATCCAGGAGCATTTTGTGCCCCTGAGAGATGAGATCGAATGGGGCTTCAACGATATCTACGGCATCAGTGGTCACCTGAACCAGCATCCGCGCGACGCCATGGAGTTCCGCGCCGACAAGGAAAACAAAGACAACTGCTACGACTTCTATGTCAAGTCCATCGAGGCTTAGGTATAAACGTAAGCGGCACTGCGCTTTATTCTGCTTCTGACACCTGGCTATCGTTCGTCAACATCGCAGCTAACGACCGCTAAGTAAGCATGAGCTGTCGATCAGGTCAGCTGGAAATTACTCCCACTCACTGGGGCGCTTTGGCAGCATGTAGTCGTCTTGAGTCATTAAATCAATGCCACACTGAAGGTCCTCCAACCAGTTGAGGAACTCCTCGATAATTTCTTTGCCTTTGAATGACCGCCCATGCTGCGGAACAATCCATTCAAGGTCCAGCTGGCGCACCATGCTGACCCACAAGCGTAGAATCTTGTTGGAACCCATGAAGCGCCTGTGAAAACCCACCATGTAAGGGATATGACTCGCAAAATCGCTGACCGGATCACTTAAGTCCTCTTTGTCTAAGAACGATGCGCCCAAGTCACCTGAAAAGAGAATTCTGCTGACCGGGTCGTAAAACTGGAAGTTGCCTTCTGAGTGAAGGTAATGAGCCGGAATAGCTACTAAAAGCGCGTTGCCGATGGGTAAAGCCTTCCCCCTATCGGGAATAGCAACAAGACGTTTTTCCATCTCCTTTACCTTCGCCGATCTGCATAGATGAGGAATGAATCGTTCCCATACCTCGGGGATGACAATCTTGCTCTCGGTCCCGGCTATCCAATGGCTCAAGGATGAAACGATATCCGGATCTTGGTGGGATGCGATCACGTAGTCCAGATCCTTAACCGTTATTTCCTGGCTAAGATGTTGGTATAAATCAGGATAGGTAAGATCGCCCCCCGGATCTATTAGCGCTGCGTGCCCATCGTCAACCACGAGAAACTGGTTGGACTGCACACCGTGACTACCTACGATGTCTTCGTACGAAAAGCATTTGTGATCGCCATCATTATATAGTTCTATTGTCATGGTTCACGCTCCGCATACGATATCGTTGATAATGACCCTTGTAGATGTGTGTATAGCACATTGGAACATCTAGGTAACGTTTACGCTCCTGACACAGTTGCGTTAGCCCTGCGCGAGTGCACGACCGCTTTAGCGGATGAAACAGGCGGATAAGGGTCCGGCAGGCTACGACGGCTTTTGGCTGACTGCGCCAGTTCGCCGCGCTCAACATGTGAAGCCGGGCAGTCGAAATACCCTGTCCGGGAATGACCGCGGTTGGCGGACTTTTTAAGGCATCATCAGATGCCTGTTGCGTGGCTAGAGAGCGGCAACGAGTCGATGCAGAAGTTCGTGACTAGTCAGGTCTCCTACGCGTCTGTCACCGATCTTCCTTCGTGGACATCGCTCAATACGTCGAGACGCCTATCCACTGCTTAATCTTCTTCAAAGAAATATCCAACACGGACACCGCTGAGTAGCTCGAGAAAATCTTCGCTATTGACCTTTATCAAGCTGCGATGATCCCCGGATTCGAAATACACGTTGGCCAAGCTGGTCAGGGTCCTGTCCATCAGCGTCTCGATACCGTATGCAGGGCCTATCGGGGGGATCGCGCCGGCGTCACAGTCAGGAAAATACCCAGCAGCCTCGTCTTCCTCCGCAAGCACCATCTCGCGGTCAAGCTCTTTTTCAACCGCAGACAACTTCACCCATGCATCTCCCGGGACAACTACCATTATTGCCCCTTTGCTGTCCTTAAGGATCACAGCCTTTGCTATGTGACCTTCATCAACATGTGCTGCTTCAGCTGTTTCATGGCTGGAACCGGTTGTGGGATGGGGGATCACCTCGTAAGCGAGGCCCCTACCCTCGATGTAGCTCTTCACTGTGGCTGCTGTCGTCATTGCATAGGTCTCCGATTGCGGGTTACCGAATCGCCACCAGTCTTGGCCCCAACCTCACGCAGTCGGTGTCTCACCGACCCCGAGCCCTTGACCGCTGTCGTTTCAATGATACGCCGGCAGGGCCTTTTGAACACAAGATATTTTGATGAACGAAAAAATCCGTACGTCTGTGTGTAGCATTTGGTCACCAGCGCGCGTTGAGATTTCACACACCTTCGGCCGACTTTTGCCGGAGTCCGGGGTTTACGCTACCCGGCCGTCAAGTCGCCAACTTTGCTGCTAGCGCAGACCTGCTTTGCATATGGACGTGCCGCTCGTTGCTCGCCAGTGAAGGGCAGGAGTTGGCCGACTAGGTCTATTGCGCTGCAGTAAGAATGGGGTGGGGTACCATCCCCCCGAAGGAATCGATGGCGAGCTGGAGCTGCTAGTCCAGTATCTCCAACGGGACCAGTTTGGTGGCGGGGTTGGTGCCTGTAATCCAAGCCCGTGGCGAGATACGCAGGGCAATTCGGCGGTTCAGAAGTGCTCCTCTACGCGCACGGAGTTGAAGCCGATATCCCGCCCCACCTCAGTGACATGATCAAGGCTGTGATACAGGCGTTCTCGTCCAGTGTGATCCGTCAGCACCAGTGTTTCGCCGGTTCCGGTATGTAACAGTAAGCGCCAGCCTTCTCCCTGTTCCGAGGGTTCCGCTGCCGCCTCACTCAGCCGGCCCGCGTTGAATTCCGCCTTAGCATGCATCAGATCCATAGGGCCTCCCTGCGGGTATATTCGCGTAATGTTGACTTACGATGGGATTCTAGCGCACCTCAGCGAAAATAATGCTTAGCTTCCAGCCCCCTGCCCAGCAGGTTAGCAACCGAATCCATCAAGGTCTGTTGCGGTTAGCCTTGGCTGGATTTTTGGTTGGTGCGGAGTTCACGCGATCCAGTCATCTCAGCGCTGATCCAGACTCAGCGCATGTCCGCAACGCACACCAACCGATCGTTGGTTTCTCGCCTGCCAAGAGTTTTTTATGGCTGGCAGCGCCCATAACAGGGGATGCACAGCTGACAAAGTGAGCCTCCCGGAGGCAGCTGACCAAGTATCTGCGTTGACTTCGCGGTTGTTTTGACTGACCGTCAAGAGGCTGTAGACCGATGCGATCGGTGGAAACGAAACCGGACCCTAAAGGAAACGAGCGATGGATTTTATCGTCAAGCTAGAGGGTGGCAAGCGAGTCTCGACTCAAATCGGCGATCACCAGATTATGACCGACCAGCCAGCAAAGCACGGAGGAGACGATTGCGCACCCGCACCCGCACCCTGCGATCTGCTTGTTGCTTCCATCGGCACGTGCGCTGGGTTCTATGTGCAATCGTACTGTCAGAGTAAAGGCATCGACTGGACCGGCATCGATATCACGCTGACCCTTAAACGCGACCTTGAGACGAAAAAGATTAGTGGCTTCGTTACGACAATTCACGTGCCAGAAGGGCTACCTAAAAAAACTTCACTCGGCCTTGAAGAAGGTCGCCGAGCAGTGTGCTGTCACCAAAACTGTCCTGGTTCAGCGTGAACCGGAAAATTCCAATTCACGCTGAACCAGGACATTGCGATGAAATGACTGCTGTTATTGACGTTTCATACTTGCTTGAAAATTAAAATCAAGAACTGGTTGCCCTACCAACTCGCCTTTAAAAGATTTGGTGTAGTAATCGGTATACAGATGAAGGCTGGCTTTTGGAGCGCGAAAAATCCTCCGCGAGATTACCCGGCCATCCTTTTCCTGCCTCACTTCAATATCCTCTGCGTCCACACAGATTTCGATGTAACGATTTAGGTCCCGAAACGCCGACTTGGCCTCTTCGAGCGTTGGATAAGGCCAGCGGCATTTGTAGTGAGCCCATCGTATTGTTCCTGGAGGACGGTCAAAGCTGCTCGATATATAACAGTCCGATGCCCCAGGCATATGAAACCACGTCTCGTTCTCTTGGTATTCGCGATAAACACGGCTCATTGATTGATTTTTCGACTCAGGAATAGTCCTTTCCTCAGCTTTCAACGCCGCGAATCCGTGGATGACGTCTTTAGAGACGCGGCGTATGCTGCCGCAAAGCTCTTCATGGTCCAACCGCGACATATCGTATCCCTGTTCTACTGCTTTACTGGCGGATGTCTCTTGGGATGTCTCTTGGGATGTGTTGGAACAAGAAATGGTTAGCAACGCAAGTGGCACAATCGCTCGTGCAGCAGTTTTCATCATTCAAGTCCATTGTCTTTGGCCTGCTTGAGCATACGAACAGGGAAAGTCGGACTCAAGCTACTTGGTTTTCATGTGCGAGAGAATTCTCATACGCCCCATAGTCGCTACCAAAACAAATCACCGACTTGCGGGAGCCGGTGGGTTAGCTTTTTTGCCTGAAAAATGCTCCGCTTGACTGCAGGACGCTTTGGGGCGATCAGCAGGCGAGGAAGCTGAACGCGCAGGCCTGACTTCCGAATCAACTGCATCCGTGCTCCTGCCTAGTGCAGATCTTGCCAGAACTGCGGATGCCGATCAGCGCATGGTTGTTTAGCAGAATTCTGATAAAGCGACTAGGCCGCTAACGGCAGAGGCCTTGTGAAAACTCGGATATTCGGCCAGATATGGATGAATATGCTGCGTGGAGATTGTCAGTGCCTTTTGAGGCGCTTGTTTTGGCGATCGATTGGAAAGGTGTGTTTTTGTGGCGCAACTCCTCGAGCAACCAGTAGCGGCAGAGAAAGCCTGCCAGCTGCGCGTTTTCAGCAGCAAAAAGGGCCTCAGGCCCGCATTGCCGCCATCAACGGTTTCGTACCCATGATCGCCATCACGCGTTTCAGGTTGTACGCCAAGATGTGCAAACTCATCTCGGTGCGGGCACGTGGCAACGTCCGGGTGAGAAAATGCGTGTGCCCCATCCGCGACTCCAGCGTGCCGAAGGGATGCTCAACCGTCGATCGGCGCACGCTCATGCTCCATGGTTCTTTGTCCAGCCGTCGCTCTACCGCTTCGACCACGGCTTCGTGCTCCCAGCGACTGACCCGGCGGTAATCGTACGTCGTGCATTGGGACTTCATGGTGCACCGTGGATAAGTCGACGATAAGTAGCGGTGGATTGTCAGGCCATTCTCCTGTCGGGTATATCGGTGGATCAGGCGCTGACCCGCGGGGCATTCATACTCGTCATCTTTGGGCTTGTAGATGAAGTCACGTTTGCCAAAGCGTCCTTTGGCCAGGCTCCCGGATGTCTGTGGTTTCGGCACATAGGTGGTGAGTTGCGCCGCGTCGCAGGCGCGCAGCTCCTCACCCCGGAAATAGCCACGATCGGCAACCACATCAAATGTGTCTGATCCTATCGCTTGTTTGGCCAGCATTGCCATCTTGGATAGCTGGTTACGATCGTAGCTGACATTGGTCACTTCATGCGCCACGATCAGATGATGCCTGGCATCGACGGCGGTCTGGACGTTATAGCCGACTATCCCTTTCCCACGACCACTCGTGGCCATGCAGCGGGCGTCGGGATCAGTCAGTGATATCTGCCGGTCCGGCGCCTGAAGCAGCCGGACCTCAAGCTTTTTTAGACGCGCCATCTCATTTTTCAGCATCGCTGATTTTGTCTTCCAGATGCCGGCTCTTATCCTTCGCTACTGACGCTTCCTGGCGGTCGGCACTGACTATCTGTCCCAGGTAACGCTCGATGTTCTCATCGATCTGTCGTAGCCGCGCCTTCTGCTTGGCCTTGCTAAATCCGCGGTCACGATTAATCACTGCCTTCAACTTACTGCCATCAATCGCAACAAACGCATCCGTGAAAAGCGCAAGCTTCTGACACAACATCACAAACTCACGACAGACCAGGCGAATCGCTTCACCATTGTCTTTACGAAAATCAGCAATGGTTTTGATGTCGGGTGCGAGGCGCCCGGTAAGCCACATCAATTCAACATTACGTTATGCTTCGCGCTCCAAGCGACGGCACGACTGCACACGATTGAGATAACCGTAGATGAAGAGCTTGAGCAGCATCGCTGGATGATATCCAGGGCGTCCCGTAGACTCAGGCTACGTCTTGAATCCCAGACCAGAAAGATCCAGATCTTCCACAAAGACATCGATGACACGCACCGAACTGTCTTCAGCAATATAGTCGTCGATACGCTTTGGAAACAGCGTGGTTTGATGGCGATCTTCGCCCTCAATAACTCCGCTCATCACATGAACCCCGGTGGGAAAGCCAGATTATATCTGCCACCGAGTTGTCACACGGCCTGGACACAAACCGGAAGTTGCGGGACGAACACCCGCGGCGTGCTTTCGACCCTTTAGAGACGGCTGGCTCAACATCGCCATCGTCCTCAATTACCCGTCATTAAGACTGCTCATGCAACATTGGGGCTCGCGCGTGATATTTACGTGAGATCTCTTTGCCACAATAAATTCCAGCCATCGGGCTTTATGAACGAGGCCGGTGCTTTTCATAATTCGTACAAAGCGAAAAAGCTATGGGAAAACTGGATGGACTAGGCGAGTGCCTGGTGCACGCTGCAGGAATTCCGCGAGCCTTCTACTGAAGTAGGCGCGAGTATCTGCGCGCGAACGCTTTAATCGCTACTCAATCAAGGAGAACATCTATGGTTCGCTCTTTATCTTTCGCAGCTCTGTTGACCGCGCCAGCAATCTTGATCGCTGGGTTTGCTTCATCCGCTGTCGCCGACAATGATCGCCGGGCTCAAGAATACCAAGTAACCGTCACGAACTTGACCAAAGGACAAGTCTTCAGCCCACCCGTGCTTGCCACGCACAAGAGTGGCGTTGCGATTTTTTCTTTAGGTAGCCCCGCGACAAAGGAACTCATTCGGGTCGCAGAGGAAGGTGACGGTGATTTACTAGCTAGTACTCTGAATACGCATCCGCAGGTTTTCAAAGCGGTAGCGGAGACGCAGGCGATCCCTCCTCCGACGTATCCATACGATCCGGTGACATTCAATATCAGCAGCCGCGGCCGTTTCGACCGGTTTAGCATGGTGAGTATGCTGGTAAATACCAACGATGCATTTCTCGCGATCGACACCGTCATGTTGCCCCGAAGACGGGGAAGCAGCCTGACCTACCACGCTGTTGCGTATGATGCCGGCAGCGAAAACAATAACCAAGACTGTGACTTTGTGCCTGGGCCGGCCTGCCCGAGAGATTCGCGCAATGACCGCGACACAATGGATGCGGAAGGTTTCGTTTACATTCACAACGGCGTGCATCAGATTGGTGACCTCTCGCCAACCAAATATGATTGGAACAACCCTGTCGCGAAGGTCGTCATTACACGCATTCGATAGATAAGGGATTGGCGACGGGGCTTTACGTTGGAGTCGGCGCGAAGCCCCCCCTTGTTCCATCGATGATCATGTCCGGTCCTGTGGCTGCAAACGGCCAAGTCCGACAGGCTGCTAGGGTACAAGCTGGTAGAATCGCCGGTTCAGGTAGCCGGTTACCGCGCTGATCTCCTCGGTGCCCCAATGTAGGCCGGAATGCACGCTCCATGAGGCTACCCGTGCGCGCAGGCCGTCGAGCGTGGCGACCTTGCGATTGCTGCGGGTGTGTGCCCAGTCTTCGTGGCAGGTTTGGCAGTGATTCTCGTACAACGACCGGCCGCGGTCGAAGTTCGCCGCAAAACCCGGTGCAGATAAGAACAACTGAAGCAGCAGCACTGCAATCACACGGCCATGTATCCTCCGGTGACAGTCACTCATCATGGATATTTCCTCCTGGGCCGGCCTCCGATCCCTTAGCAGGAATGTAGCGTCTGCTGCAAGCGGCGTCAGCCTAAGATCGCCTGCGGCCTGATTAAGCGGTGGAGAATCGAATCCTTCGGTGGCGTGTGCTGCCACTTCCGTTACCAACAACACGAACGCGCTGCTCGTTGCTCGCCCGTGGGGCGCAAGAACTGGCCGCCAGCGTGCGCTTCCGATCAGGGTCCGGGAGATTCGATCTCCAGTTTCAGCGCGATGTATTCCCCGAGGTCCTTCAACGAGACCACGCCTACCAGCTGTCCGTCCTTGACGACCATGAAGCGGGTATTGCCACCGGACTGGGTCATGCGAGAAATGAGTCTGCTGGCGGTTGTGTCGGGAGAGACGCTGTTGACGTCGGAAGGTGGCGTGACGAGTTCACCGAGGGTTGCGTAGGTCCAGCGACCGCGCGGTATGGCCTTGATGTCGCTGGTCCGGACACAACCGAGCAGCCTGCCGTCGTCCTGTACCGGAAACATCTTGAAGTGGTAGTGGTATACGTAGTCGTCCAGCCACTGCTGCACACTCAGGTCCGGCGGCACGCTCACCGGCCTGTCCTGCATGAACTGGCGCACCGGCTTATCACCCAGGATCGCGCTGACCAGCATTTGACGGTACGAGGTGTTG
>Ga0265303_10000254_pt1 | contig 28680 bp, 22 predicted proteins | sample Helome_2_FD_192494 | JGI IMG/M metagenome (GOLD analysis project Ga0265303, IMG submission 192494) | Marine sediment microbial communities from subtidal zone of North Sea - Hel_20160317 (Illumina Assembly) | ecosystem: Environmental > Aquatic > Marine > Subtidal zone > Sediment ... | reverse complement strand
CCTGAACCTGTCGCGGCTGGAAACCAAGGAAAAAAGGCCTTTTAAAGGCAAAGCGGGCGGTAACAAGAAACCGGGCGGAAAAAAGAAACCGGGTGGGAAAAAGAAGTAGGCTAAAAACCTGGCCGGTTACTTCAGGCCGATAATCGTGTCCGCCAGCAGGATCAGGCGTGCTGTGGCCTGGCTGGTTTCCGAAGATGCTGCCTGGCTGGTGGCGCGTGCGCGTGCGCGTACTGCTTGCTGGTGCTGCAAAACACCAATTTTCAACTGGTAAGTGTCTGGCGTTGACAGGTTGGCCGGCATGTCTGAAATATGGGCCGCGCTAATGGCTGACAAAAGCTGTTCGAATGACTGCCTCTGTAATTTCGTCATTCGAGGTTCCCCGACTTTCACACCGGGCCGGTATTCCTGCCGGCTGAGTTGCCCTGACTCAACGTTCAGAATGGTCCCGGGCGTGGATACATCGGCAGGCATGTACATCAACCGGAGAGTAAACGCCTCGGGCGCCAGATCCCCGGCAGCCAGCTTGGCCAATCCATCGTCAAAGCTCTGCGCGCCTGTTCCCCCGGCGGTCAATGGCTCAACCCGGTCGAGCAGAGAAGCCGCCAGGGCCATGAACGCTTTCGAGCGCTCGCCGTTGACATCCTGGAAAGAAGATTTATCAAAACCCCCGGCCTGCACATCAATGCTGCACAGCACGATGATGGGTGCACCGGACTTCTCGTCGATTTTTTTGCCGCCGTAGTGGTCTTTGAACGAGGCAAAGCCGGCTTCCACCAGCAATTGCAGTAAAGCCCCGCGATCTTCCGGACCGGTTCGTGCCTGGCGTTCGTTGTTCCAGATCACAACGCCATTGGGATAAAGACGGAGCGACCGGATGCCCTTTTCATCGGTGCACTGAATCTGCATGGAAAAAGCCAGCGTTGGATCTTCGATACCTGCCTGCAGTGCCGAGCTGAATGACTGGATAGCTGTTTCTGCTGCGGCCCATGCATTCACGGGGCCAAGCAGGGCGAACAGGAGTGGAAGGTTTATCAACAGGCGTCGCATCACGGATCAATCATTAGGGTACAGGCGGGAAGTTTATCAACAATGCGACAGATGCATTTGCCTGATAACTGCGCAGAGAGGTAGTATCGGCCCTTCAATTTGAAAAAAGGTGGTCATTGACATGAGCTTATTGAAGGGTTTGGTTGCTTCCGGGCTGATTTTTGCCGCACTGCAGTACGCTGCTCCAGCAGTGGCGCAAAGTGATACGGCATTTGAGCGAATGAACGTTAACGCCCAGAATAAGCCGTTGAAATCGCTTTCAGAGGCCGCCGAAAAGTCCAGGAGCAAGCCGGTCAAGGTGGGACCGCCACGCGAAGTTGCCAACTACCGCGGGCAAGGCAGACCACCGGTCGGCATCGACTCAAACGCACCGGACCCGGTGCTGCAGAATGTTGCCGGTAGTGCCGCGGCTGCGGCAGGCGCGGGGTTTCCGGGCACTTCCAATTCTGATAACGGCGCAGTCCTGGGTTTTCGCATAGCACCCCCGGACACAGACGGACATATTGGCGGCGCCAATGGACAGTACTTTGTCCAGATGATCAATTTGCTGACGACAATTTTTGACGACCAGGGCGGTATTGTGGAGCCACCGTTTGCCAGCAACGAAATCTGGACCGGTATTGGCGGTAACTGTGAAAGTTTCAACCAGGGTGACCCGATCGTGCTTTACGATGACCAGGCAGATCGCTGGTTGTTCAGTCAATTTGCTTTTCCTGATAACTACAGTTCTTTTTCGCAATGCGTAGCCATTTCCCAGACCGATGATCCGACAGGTGGTTATAACCGTTACGAGTTCTCTTTCAACGGTATTGGTTTAAACGATTATCCGAAACACGGTATCGTTAATGATTCCATTACGCTGATGGCAAATATCTTCAAAAAAAGGGGACAGAGCTTCAGGTATGGGGGCACTTATCTTGCTGTCCTTGATAAGAATGCCATGTACAACGGTTTTAACGCCGAAATGCGGGGCTTCAACATCGGCACCGGGCAATTCGGTTTCGTAGCCGGCGACCTGGATGGGCCTGGCACTGCGCCAGCTCTGTTTGCAACAGCCATGACCACCTCGAACCGCTTCGATATCTGGCAGATCGACCCGAATTGGGGTGGCGGGTCCGCCAGCATCAACCAGGTTTCCAGTATTCCGATCACCCCTTATGACGGCTCACTCTGTGGTGCTTCGCGTGGCGCCTGTATCCCTCAACCCGGCAACGGTTCCACCCTGGAGTCGTTGTCTGACCGTCTGATGCACCGCTTGCAGATCCGCGACTTCGGTACCCACAAGAGCATGCTGGCAGCACATACGGTAGATGTCGGCGGTGGCCGGGCGGGTATCCGCTGGTACGAGTTCCGGCAGACTGGCGGTGACTGGTTCAGATACCAGGAAGGCACTTACGCACCGGATGACGGCCAGTATCGCTGGATGCCCAGCATCGCGATGAACGGCAGGGGTGATATCGGCATGGGATTCCTGCTGGGTGGGCCGAGTACCTTTATGTCCGTTTCAGCCACCGGCCAAACCGCGTCGGCTTCGAGCAGTGGCATGATGGATGCCGCAGAGATCAGCTGCGTTATGGGCGGCGGTGTACAAACCGGTACCGGGCGCTCTGGCGATTATTCCTCCACCTCGGTTGATCCGGGCGATGACATTACGTTCTGGCACACCAATGAGTACGTGGAATTCGGCGGCGATTTTGTTTGGGATACGTGGGTCTGCCCATTCACTATCGGTTCCGGGTCGGGTGGAAACAATCCGCCAACCGCAGTCATCACCCTGATTGACTGTAGTGGCCTGTCTTGTGATTTTGATGGCAGCGGGTCTTTTGACAGTGATGGCTCCATCAGCACCTATGCCTGGGATTTTGGTGACGGCAGCAATGGCAGTGGCGCACTGACCAGCCATGATTATGCAGATCCCGGCGGTACTTTTTCAGTGGTCCTGACGGTGACTGACAATGACGGCGGGACTGATAGCTCGGATGCTGAGAGTATTACAGTCGCACCGCCCGGTGACGCGGTCAGCGTTTCAGTTGCTTCTATCCAGGTGAACACGCTAAATCGAGGCGGCGGCCGCAAATCGCCACGCGCAACAGTGACCGTGGTGGATAACCTGGGCGATCCAGCGGGCAGTTACACTGTGACCGGTGACTTTACCGGCGATGCGGCTCAAAGCGGCGTGTCCGGTACAACCAATGGCAGCGGTGTGGTCACCCTGACCAGTCCAAATTCGAAGAAAGGCAAAGTGTCATTTGAATTCTGCGTGACAGGCATTGAAGGTGCGTTTCAGGGCGCACTTAATTATCAGCCTGCGGATAATGTGGTCACCTGCGCCTCGAACTGATCAATCGTTCAGTTGCTAAAAGGCCGCCTTCAAGGCGGCCTTTTTATTGGGGATATCATCAACTTATCCCAGCGTAAAAAAAAGCCTATACTTAGGGCATGAGGTTTACGGGCTTGACGATTATTGTCCTGTCCTGCGGGATCAGCGCGACGGTGATGGCGACCGAGATCTATCACTGGGTCGATGAAAACGGGGTTTCACACTTTACCCAGAATGCGCCGTCCGCAGCGATTGCTGGGGTTGAGAAAATGACCCTGGAAGACACCACTCCGCCGGATTACGACCCGGAAGAAGATATTTACGGCGTGGCTCAACAACAGGAGCGGATGGCGGCAATTCGGGAAGAAAGGAAGGAAAAGCTCGAAGCCGGACTGAAGCGTCAGCGCGACGCCGCGGCCCGGCAGCCGGCGGTCCAGTACGATGACCCTTATCGTTATGGCCGGCGAGCGTTTTGGAACCCGCCTTACTACCCCCGCCCGCCTCTGCGGCCCGAGCCGCCCATCGCGGTGCCTTATACCACTTCCACACTCAGACCGCCCGGTCCAGGGCGCAACTAGGAATCTCTTTTCGGGCTTCCCGATGCGGCAATTCGGTTGGTTGCCGCAACCAGTTCCCTTGTTATCCCCGGCTCATGCGATGAATGGCCTGAATCCGGCGCAATAGTGTAGTCAAGCTCCGGCCAGGCTTTGGTAAGATCGAGCAGGCTCTTGACCGGGCAAACAATGTCGTAGCGGCCGTGCACTGCGAATGCGGGGATTGTGCGGATGCGGTCGATCCGATCCAGTAACAACGTGTCCGGCTCGGGATTCACGTTGCGGAAGTAATGAGCCTCGAGACGGGCGACGGCCCAGGCGGTATTGTCATCCGCAAAATGGCTGGTGAACTCTTCATTAGGTAAGAGGGTGCAACAGGCCGTTTCGTAAATTGCCCAGTGTTTTGCAGCGGCCAGGGCAAGCTGGTGATCCTCGCCGGTAAGGCGCTTCCAGTAAGCTTCGAGCAGGTCATCACGCTCGGGCTCCGGGATAAAACCGGCAAAAGTGTCCCATAACTCGGGTTGAATCATGCCTGCACGATACAACCACCAGTCAATTTCCTGCTGACGCAGCAGCCAGATGCCTCTCAATACGAGGCTCTTACAGCGTTCGGGGAATTCCTGCGAATAAAACAGAGAGATGGTGCTGCCATACGACCCGCCAAAAACATGCCACTGGTCAATACCCAGAGTTTGCCGCAGTTGCTCGATGTCCCGGGCGGTATCTGCCATGGTGTTGTTGCTCAGTTCACCCACCGGGCTGGAGCGCCCGCAACCGCGCTGATCGAACAGTATGATGCGGAAATGTTCCGGATCGAATAAGCACCGGTCGAATTCTGTGCAGCCGGCGCCCGGGCCGCCATGCAGGAATAATATGGGTTCTCCAGCAGGGTTGCCGCACTGTTCCCAGTAGAGTACGTGGGGTTCATCGACCTCGAGTTTTCCGGTCTGAAACGGCTGGATAGATGGGAAACAATGTTCATTGGCCATAGTGAATACCTGATCGGGGCGCTTTGACCCATGAAGGACAAACAGCGATTATAGGGCCTCAATGGTCGCAGGTGGGTAAAGGAGTTTGTGATGGCTGGTGGTTTTGCCAAAGACGGAGCGGTGCAGGATCAAATCGATGCCACCATCGAAGATGCTGTGCAACGCGCCCGCAGCCAGTTGCCCAAAGGTGAAAGCCTCGCGGAGTGTGAGGAGTGCGCTGCTGCCATCCCTGAAGCGCGCCGTGAGGCGGTGCCTGGCGTGCGCCTGTGCGTGACCTGCCAGGAGCTGGAGGACTCTGAAAAAGCGGCCGTGTCAGCTTATAATCGCCGGGGCAGCAAAGACAGCCAGCTCAGGTAGGCCAGGCGGTTGACTAAGCAATACGACCCGATTACCGGAAACGTCGTTCCGGTATTTTTCCATTACGCTGTTCCTTCGATGATCGGCATGCTGGCAGCTACATCTGCCGGTGTGATTGACGGAATTTTTATCGGCAACTTCGTAGGCTCCGCCGCACTCGCGGCAGTCAATATTTCCATGCCGGCTTTCTACCTGTTCGCCGCGGTGGTTTTCATGTTGGCCGTGGGTGGATCGGTTATGTGTGGCAAGTTCATGGGTGAGAATGACCATGAAGCTGCCTCGGCTATTTTCAGCAAGATACTGTATGCCGTGCTGACCGTCTCCGGCCTGATCGTTGCGGTCAGCCTGTATTTCCTGGACGAAGTGGTCGCTTTACTCGGTGCAAACGAAGACCTGCACGGTATGGTGCGGGATTATATGCAGATCATTCTCTGGGCCTCGCCGCTGCTGATCATCGGCCTTACACTGGACTATTTCGTGCGGGTGGACGGCCGGCCGGTGCTGGCTTCGTTTGCACTGGTGATGTTTGCCGCCAGCAATATCCTCCTGGACTGGTTGTTTGTCGTGGTCTGGGCCTGGGGGATAAAAGGAGCAGCCCTGGCCACGGCATTGTCCGAAGCAGTGATCCTGCTGATCCTTGCCAGTCATCTTTTCAGCGCGAAGTGCAGCCTCAAACTGGTTGCTGTACCCCGGCGCTGGCGTGACGGCTGGGACAGTGTTTTCCGGGCGGCATTCAATGGGTTTTCCGAGTTTGCCAACGAGATGTCGCTGGCATTGATCACGCTGCTGTTCAACTGGGTCATGATTACCCGTTTGGGCGTAAGCGGTGTCGCTGCGTTCACGATTATTGGCTACCTGCTGATGATCGGCCTGGAGGTATGCTATGGAATCAGCGATTCGCTGCAACCCACGATCAGCAAGAACCTCGGCGCCAGGCAACCCCGGCGTATCGTGCAATTCACAATAACCGCCGTCATTTCCAGTTTTTGCATCGGCCTGATCGTATCGGCGCTGTTCATACTCTTTCCGGAAGCCCTGATATCCATCTTCCTGAGTGAAGGCGAAAACAGCACAGAAGCCATAGCATTGTCGTTTATCGCGGTATTCTGGCCAGCGTTCCTGTTCAATGGCGTGAACATCACCCTGGCATCCTACTTCACGGCCTTGCATAAGCCGCTGCAGTCCGCTGCGATAGCGGTTTCCCGCAGCCTTGTCCTGCCGGCGATTGGCCTGATGCTGTTGCCGGCATGGCTTGGCGATACAGGGATATTCATTGCTGTGCCGGTAGCCGAGGCGCTGACGTTGGTTATTGCGTTGATCCTTGTCGTGCTGAACCGTCCATCCAGAATCGTCGCTGCTCTTGAGCCAAATCAAGTGCAGCATGTGCACTAGTGATTATGGTTAATACGTCACCGCAAGCGCCCGGGGTGCTGCCATGTTGACCGAACATCAATTGCATGAATTCAAAACGCTGCTGAAGGAACGGTTTTATGACCTGAGAGAGGAAATCCGTCTTGAATTACTCAGGTCAGACGAGCAGCACTTCATCGATCTCGCGGGACAGGTGCATGACCTGGAAGAAGAGTCCGTAGCTGATCTGCTGGTCGATCTCAACCTCGCGATACTCGATCTGCACATCGAGGAAATCAGGGACATTGACGCGTCCCTGATACGGATAGCCCAGGGCGGCTACGGTATTTGCACTGACTGTAAATCGGAAATTGCCGGCGACCGCTTGAACGCCTGTATTACCGCGCAGCGCTGCACCCCTTGCCAGACAGCCTACGAGCACAATCACCTGGTGACGCAGAGCCATACTCTGTAATTCAAAGTTCCAGAAAGCGATCCAGCAAAGGGAAATACAAGGCGGTCCTGATCGGCCGATCTTCAGTCAGAGCCAGGGCTTTTCGGTAACGCTGCAGCTGCCCGGTATATCGCTCAACTTCATTTTTCAGAAATTCTTCCAGGTTTCCGCCGGAGTGGCTGGAGGTCTTGTAATCAATGATCCAGCGCTCACCGTCTGCCACAAAGCTGCGGTCCAGCACCAGGTTCCGGGCCTGGCCGTCCAGCACGGCTGTCAGTGCGTACTCGCATTCCGCCTCTTGATGGGACTCAAGTATCCATTTGCCATGTTCTGATGCCAGGCAGTTTTCCATGGCCTTCGCTGTACGCTCAATGATCAGGTCTGCCTTTGCTCCTTGCACTCCCTCGCTGGCGAGTTGCTGGCGGCACCAGTTTTCGCGGCCAGCCATTCCGCTCCCCGCGGACCAGTTGGCGAATCCATGCTCGGCGATAAGCTGCAACAGGCGGTGAACCAGGTTACCGGTCAGGCGCGCATCTTCTCCCGCCCAGCGGAATTCAATGTAATCGTGAACATCCAGCTGTTCGGTGCTCAACGGGTCAACACAGACCGGTGGTTCCGGAGGTTGCCAGTTAACAGCCAGGCGTCGATATTGCTGGGTGAGTGCAGTCACCCCGGTTTGTTCGTGCCATTCTTCGCCAGGTAAGGCTTCGCCAGGCTCTTCCAATTCAGCGGCTGCCGCTTCCAGCGTGGGAATTTGTTCCTGCTTTATGGCTGGCCAAAGCTCAGCCAGCAAAGTCCCCCCCTTCGCTTTGAACACGCCGTCCTTGTTGGGCGCAATAGCGCCGAACAGAAACAGGCTGTGCACCGCCCGGGTAGTCGCTACGTAAAGCAGTCGGCCGTTTTCCAGGCTTTGGCGCCGTTTTTCCACATCGGAAATAAACTGGATCAGGTCGCCTTCATGCTTTTGCCGCTCCTTGTCCTGCGCATTGCGCATCGGTGACATAACGATCTGGTCTTGTCCGGCCAATTCGAACCAGTGCAGCAGTTTGCCCTTGTCATTGCCGGTGGCGCGGTTAAGCCCGGGCAGGATGACCGTGTCGAACTGCAACCCCTTGGCCGCATAAATGGTCATTACCTGCAACTTGCCATTTGCCGTTGCATCGGGTACTGCATACAGGTTTGCCAAACGCAGATTGAGTGTGTCCCGGTCGATCGGGAGGTTTTCATCCTCAAGAGAGTCAAGCAGATCGAAAAAAGCGGCTGCATCATCAAGCTCACTTTCATTGTCCACGCAAGCCGGACCGCCCAGGCGAGTCCAGGTCGATTCGACCAGTGCCCTGGTGGAATTTCGTCCCCTGTTTTGCACGGCCTGCAGCAGGATGGGTGCGGTTCTGAGCAGCCGTTGCCTGCCGGCGGGCGTCAGTGCCGCGTGTTTCTCAGCCTGGGCTTGCAGATTATCTCCAAGCACAGCGGGGATGACCCTTTTCTTATCAGCGCTGGAAAGCGCATCGAGGTCGGATAAATCGAGACCAATAAAGGGTGCTCGCAAAATCGACAGCCATGCCAACCGGTCCGCGACCTGGGTCAGCGCCAGCGTCAACGCGGCCAGGTCCCGGATGGCCGGTGTTTCTGCCAGCGGATTGAATTTAATGGCCTGGTAGCGGAAGCGTGCGTTGGATACTTTCAGTTGATCAAGTTGTAACAGCGTGGCCGCTGCGTGTTTCCGTGAGCGCACCAGTATCGCGATGGTCTCCTCCGGGTCGCTTTGCCTGATCACGTCGATAGCCTGGCGTGCCTCCTCTTCGTCATCACACTGCGGCATGATGCGCACTTCAACATTACCGTTGCCGCAGGCGTCCGGACGCGCACAGGATTCGCTGTAATGCACGGCATCTTTGAGCGGGTCGCTGAAGGACGGCATGACTTCCGGGAAGACCTTGTTCACCCAGTCTACGACCGGTACGGTCGAACGGAAATTCACACTCAGCTGCAACGGCTGGAGGTTGATGTGCTGAAAAAGCCGCCCTTCAAACGCCTGGATGAACAGACTTACCTCTGCCTTGCGGAAGCGGTAGATCGACTGCATGGGGTCGCCGACAAGAAAAAGCGTCCTGCCATCACCTTCTGCCCATCCTGCGGTCAGGCGGTCAAGCAACCGGATCTGGCTGAGCGAAGTGTCCTGGAACTCGTCCACCAGCAAGTGCTCGATGCGATAGTCCATGCGCAATGCAAGATTACTCGGCTGATCTTCTTCGCCCAAAGCCTGGATGGCACGGGTCGCGATTTCGCTGAAGTCAGCTTCGCCGGATTCCGACATCACCATTTTCCATTCCTGGGATGCCCTGATCAGGATGCGCATCAATGATTCCAGCGATTCCCAGGATTTCTCATCGTAGTCGGGCCTGGGCAGCTTACGCACAACGTTAAACCGGTCCAGCAGGTCATCGTTGTCACGCAGAGAATCGAGAAACTCCATGAAACGGTCTTTCCAGTGCTTCAGCTGGGCGCGCTCTTCTCCCTTGGTATTTCCCAGGGCTGGAAAGCCATCACTCGCTGTTACCTTGGCGCGCCAAGTACCGCCCTGGGTCAACAGGAAATTGATCATGGTGACCCAGTGCCCCAGCGCTTCGGCGTTTGGCGGCAGATTGAGGCAATCCGTTTGCGGGCCACCACAAGCCTCCAGCAAAGACCCTATCGGTGAATCATCACCTGGGAGGTGATCGATGGCGTAGGCCAGAAATGCCGGAAGCTCAGTGAACACGTAATCTGGAACGACCTTACAAACCGAGCGGAGCTCGGCATTGACCAAAAAGACCAGGGCTTCTTCCAGCGCATGCCGGTCAAAGCCGTCTTCTGTTTGTATCGAAAGCAAATGCCCAATCCACTGTTCACGATGCCCGAGCATGCTGGTCAGCAAATCGACCAGGCGGTCATACTGGTTGTCATAGCGGTCCAGCACGCGGATGACATCGCCTTGCAATGGGTCGCTGTCATCTTCTATCGCCGCCATGGTCCTGGCGGCTGCGAGACGGTAAAGAGGCTCGGCGTTCTCCGCAACCTGGTGGCCTCCACCCAGGCCGGACAGGATAGGCAGTTGACGCGCAAGCTCGCTGCACAGGCCGTCGATGGTACGAATTCTCAGACGGCTGGGCTGCAGCAGCAGGTTCCAGCCTCTTTGCCGGTCATTCCTGAGTGCGGCCAGGGCAAGTTCCCGGCTGATCTGCTCGTGAGGTTCGAGCTCTTGTTCCGGTTCCGTGGCTGCAGCCTGCAGCCGTTTCACCAGCCGATGGCTCATTTCCGCCGCTGCTTTGCGTGTAAAGGTGATCGCAATGACTTCTTCCGGATTTTTCACCCGTGCCAGCAAGCCCAGCATGCGCTGCGTCAGGAGTTCGGTCTTACCCGAGCCGGCAGGTGCCTGGACGATCCAGGAATGATCAGGATCCCGGCCCAGTTCGCGCTGCCGCCAGTCGACGGGGCGGGTCACGGCAACACCTCCAGTTCATGGATGCGGCAAAAGGAATGCAGATCGCAATAACTGTTCTTACAGGTGTTGGTTCCATCTTTTGGATCAATGCTGGCTGCACCAGCCAGGAAATCCGCCATCAGGCGATGCAGAATCCGCCGCCATTCCTCGATGGTCGCCGGCATGTTCTGGCCCGCCTCGATTATTTTTCCAGCAGTCTGGCCTCGGCTGGGCGGAAGCCCGGGGAAAATTCCCTGTTCAGTGGCGATGCCTTTATAGACGCATTCATCATCCCGAATGACGGAGAATACGACCGCTGCAGGCGGTTTGTCCGCACTGGTGGCATACAGAGGCAATTGCGGGTCGTCAGGCCGTTCCCCAAACCACTTGCCTGGCTGCACTTTGCCGGTTTTATAATCGATGATTGCTTCTTCTCCGGATGGCAGGCGGTCGATGCGGTCAATGACCAGCCGAATCTGCTGTCCATCGATTTCCTGCAGGAGTTCCCGCTCGAAACCAACCACCTCAAAAGGTTCACGTTGTTTTTCAAGCTCAAGCTGAGCTGCAACCAATCGCTGCAGGCGGTCACTTTCTACCTTGCTGAATTGCGGGCGGTCGATGAGGCTGCGTTCTTCATTGACTACCCGCTCAACATGTGACCGGATACGGCCCTGGAGGTCACCGGCAGCGAGTGCCAACAGTGTTTCCTGCGACCGGGTCTGGCGCCAGAAATTTTCCAGCACACGATGGATCAGACTGCCGTGCAAGGCCGGACTGATCCCATCGACGGGTGTTTCCAGGCCTTCCGCGCCCAGGCGATTGCAGGCGAATGCGCGGAATGGGCACAAGGCCTGGTGTTTCAGGATGGAGCTGCCACCGCGGACGGTTCCCGCCGCCGGTGGCCCGGGCATCAGCAGGGGGTTCAGCTGCGCCGGACCCGATTCATGCACCCTGGTTTGCCAGCTTTCTTCCTGCCAGCCGGGTACCTGCTCAACATCCCTGATGGAGGAAGTAATTAACAATGGACTGGGAAGCACGGCTTCCCCATCGATCTGGCCGGGGTAGCTGAAAACGCAATCGGATGCGGTTTGCAGTAGTCGATCGGTGATCGAACGGGCCACTTCGAGTTCCCGTTGCGGGCTGGATTGGGGCAGCTGTGCTTGTTGTTGCAGCACGCCCGGTATGAACGGATTGGGCTGCGCGGCAGGGGGCCAGTTGTCATTGTGCAAGCCCAACACCCACACGTGGTCGAACTGTAAACCGCTTACCTCGTAAAGCCCGAGTACCTGGATGTTCGCTGGCGGCGTGCGTGGTTGGTATACCTGTTCGCGGCAGACTTTCTGCAGTTGGTTGATGGCCGCTTTGCGCCCCAGCCGCTGGCTGGTCGCATCGAGTGAAGCCAGTCCACGCAGGGCGTCCCGCCAGGCCTGGATGGTTTCCCAGCCGGCGGCCATCCCGCTATCGCTGGCCAGCGGCCAGCCGATACTCGACAACAACCGGTCAATTGCTTCAGCCCAGGCGGACGGTTCCCGGGCGTTGCGGATTTCTTTCTCAAACCGGGTCAGCTTATTGATTACTGAAACCAGAATTGGACTGTTCCAGGGCTGTGGCTCGTGCTGATCAGGCGGCAACTCCTGGCGGTCGCGATCATATTTCCTGATTTCACTGGCGCGATACCAAACCTCGCCCAGCTTCAGCTGGCGCGGGTAGTTTTCCCTGAGGCATTTCTCCAGCAGGGCGCGGCTGTTGCGCTCAGCAATGCCACCATTGAACCACGGTGAGCGCAGCACCCGGCCGATGTCCTGTATGTCGATTCGTTGGTCCAGCAAGCGAAGCAAATCAAACGCAGATTCAATCATCGGGATTTGGCTAAGCGGCATACCCAGTGAAATGTTCCAGGGCCTGGCCAGGTCATCGTCCTGCGTGCTGTCCGGTGTCAGGATTTCTGCCAGGTGACGTTCCACTTCGCGCCGCCTGGCTTGCAAATCAGGCACAACGACGGCAATTCTGGAGCCAGGCTCCTGCTCTGAACAGTAGCGCACCCAGCGGGCCATCTGCTGCAGTTCATTTTTGCTGTCGCGGCTTTTCCATAAGGCCGCGCCGGACTTGGCTGGCTCCAGAATCATGGGCATAGCTCGAACTCCTGATGCAGCCAGTGCATCCAGAAACTCCTGTTGTGCCGGATTGAATTCATCAAAACCGAGTAGCCCGATGTTGCCCGTCAAAACCAGGTGACCGCTTCTTATCGCACCGGAAATCAGCGCCAACCGGTCCTCCGGCGGCAGCCAGTTTTCCCGCAGGCAGAGCGCTTCAAATGCACGGTTCCAATGATGAAACGCTGCGTGGTTCTCGTTGTCATCCCCAAACCAGGCAGCATGATTCATATCCAGCTGCCAGTGAATGGCCAGCTTGCGCGTGTCCATGAGCCGCGTGGCCAGTGATTCGGGCCGCAGCAGTTGCCGGGCTCGAGAGTCGTCCCGCAGGGTTCGCTCCCACAGGCTCAACAGCTGATGGCTTGCCGGCACTGCCCGGCCGGTTCCTTCTATCCCCCGCAGGCTTGCTGCTTCCCACAGGCGGCTCAGCCAGACCTCCAGGGACAGGACATCGGGGCTTCGCCATTGGGCGTCTCCCCGTTCCATGCGCCACTGGCCGTACTGGCTGCCCAGGACCCTGGCCAGCCGGCTATTGCCTGTGACCAGGGTCAGGCCGTTAGCCAGATCGGTGAACAGCGAGTGAATAGCAACAGTGGAAAGTGACATGGGGATATCATACTGTGTGCGTTCTCAAAACCTGAGACATTTAGAGCGACCCGAACATGGAAATCATTTCAGCCGCCACCCTGCTGTTCCTGATTGCGCTGAAGATGGTTTTCCCGGTCAAACGCTCGGCCCACACCGTTGAGGAGATTCAGGGTGAGCCCATGCTGGTGCCGCTGGCTATCCCGATGGTTGCCGGGCCGTCGGCCATGGCGATCGTGATGCTGATGGCCAGCAACGATCCGTCCCGCATGCTTGACTGGCTGCTGGCGCTGTTCGCGGCCTGGCTGCTGACGTCCATCATCCTGATCTCCGCCAACGGGTTGAAGCGGTTTCTTGGCAAGCGTGGCCTGATCGCGATAGAGCGTTTGATGGGCATGTTGCTGATCGCGCTTGCGGTGCAGATGTTACTCGAAGGGATCTCAGCTTACCTGTCAGGGCTCAGTTCGGGCGCCTGACAGCAGTCGGGCTTATTGTGTAATGACTTCCGCGTGGGTGGTCAGCCGGTAGGGCACGTAGCCAGGCACCGGGCCGTCGTTCAACGGCGGGCTCAGCCACTCGATCAGCTTGATATCATCAAACCACGTGAAGTGTTTTTCTGAGCTGTCGGCCGGCTCAACCTTGAGTATCACCCGGTAGGAAATAACGGTAACGCGTGGCGAGTCAAAATCAAATCGCAATTCCTGCCAGCCCTCAGCTTTCAGTTCCTGTTGACCGATGATCCTCAGCCTGGCGGATGCCAGCGCCTCCAGTCGGTTTTCGTCCTTTTTGCGCCATTGCTGAAAGGCTGTCACCACTGCGGGTGAATCCGCGCGTGCTGTCAGCACCAATGACGTGGGTGTTCCCGGCTCGAACGTGTATTCAAAGGTGCGCATGCCGATGCGGCCTTCAAACTGCCCTTTCTGCAGGGTCAATTGCATTACGTTGCGGCCGCTGGGGGCATCCTTTCTTGCCACGATGGCCTGCGAACCGTCTTCGATCCAGCTGCGGTCCGGTGCATCGAACAGAAAGTGCGATTCCAGGTGGCCCATTGGCAACAGGTTTTTGCCCAGACGAACCCTGGACGACCCTGCCGGACGGGACTCGATCACACTGAAAGGACTGTGCCAACTGCGGCTGGGCAGTGAAATGATGGTCGCTCCCTTGGGGAAAACAGCCCGCGGCAAAATCAGGCTTGATGTCCCGGTAAACTGGCCCCGGGTACCCGGGGGTTGAATCACAGCGTTGCCGCCGGAGGTGCCGAGGCTGATGCCGCGGCGGCTGGAGAGATTGCTGACCCGCTTCAGTATCGTGTTGCGGAAGGTGTCCGTTGCGGGTATCGGTGTATAGCCCTTGATCCGGATCGGCATGACTTCCGCCCGGTGTAACAGGCTGCGATCCATCCACACATACAGCAGGTAAGAGCGCTTGGTCGCATAATGAAACTGGTCGAACACGAAATTGCCCATTGAATAGGCAATCAGCCGGTCGTTGTAGATCTCAAAACCCTGCACGATGTGAGGATGGTGTCCGATGGCCAGCACCGCACCTTCGTCGATGGCTTGTTTGAGCCGGGTCTCGGTAACCAGCGTCGGTTCGTCGGTATACTCCCGGCTGCCGTGGTACTGAACCACCGGCAGGTAGCCCTGCTCTGATTCACTGCGAACAGCATGTGCGATATTTTCGGATGTGCCGAAGGCCGCACCGCCTTTTCCAGCGCCCTGCGCTACCTGGTTGGGACTGAAGTTGCCGGCCCAGCCCAGGTACCCGAGGAAGCTTATCGCGTTTTTACCTGCTTGCATTCGGTAAGGCCGTAACGCTTCGGATTCGGTCATCCCTGCGCCTGACCACCCCAGGCCTGAGGCATTCAACGCATCAACGGTCGAGCGCAGTCCCGTAGCGAGATAATCGTAGGTGTGGTTATTGCCGAGCGTGACATAGTCAACGCCCGATTCTTTCAGTGCGCTCAATGCCTCGGGCGGAGTAAAAAACACGTAGGACTTGGGCGCGTTTTGCTCCGGTTTCGCGCTCATGACCTGGGTTTCCAGATTAATCGAGGCCACATCAGCGATTTCCAGGTATGGCTTTATGTGTCGCATCAGGGCCAGGGTGTCTTCTGCCCGGTGACCATCACGGATCAGCACCGGTTCCCCTGCGGCGGGGTTTGAAAAGCGCCGCCCCATCATTGCATCGCCACCGAAAACCAGCATGACCCGTCCTTCGGCCTGTGCCACCAGGGTGACGTCGGCAAGCACAACCGGGTCTTCGGGCGATTGACGGGGTAGCCAACCCAGTTCCAGCGGGCTGTAGCTGTGAATCATCGTGAAATGACGCTCAGCCGAGTATGCCAGCGTATAAATATCTGCAGGGTCTGCTGTTATCGTGAACTGCCCTGCTGCGTCGGTGATGGCGCTTATCTCTCCAAGCAGGACCCGTGCACCCATCAAACCCTGACCTGACTCTGACAATACCCTGCCTGTCATGCTGACCTGCGCGAATGCCGGCAAGGATAGGATCAACAGAATTGAAAATAACGTAAAACGATTGAAAATTTTCATATTCATGGCTGTGGGCAGGGTGAGGGGCTGCAGACTGAAACACTGTCGGCGTTGGCAACCAGCGCGATCAATGCGGCGACTCCCAGCACGCCCAGGATCCAGGCCAGTGTGCTGTCCTTGTTGTTGGAAGACGGGTTTTCCACGCGCAGGCTCTTCATGTCTTCATAGCGATAAAACCCCTTGTTGCCGCCAAGGCCCTCTTGCGTAATGTCCGTTACCCGAAACTTGATGGTTTTGCGGTCCAGGGTTTTGACTTCAACCAGGCTGCCGTAATCGATACCACGGGCGCTGTCGTTTTGCATTGCGTTCTCGACACTTACCGGCTGCATGGATGAGCAGGCAGCCAGGTTCAGCAATAAAAGGCTCAGTACATAGCGTTTGAGGAAATGACTCATCGAAGACATTGTACTGTCATTGAGGTGATCTGGTGGAATTGCCAGGCTCGAATAATGATTCAGGTATGGCTGACAAGTGTCAGGTATCAGTGCCGGATCGCTCGCTAAAATGATCCGGTCTCAATCATCAGAGAGTGAGTCATGCTGTTGCGTTTGGGGACTTCAGCATCCCTGTGGGTGTTGTCATGTTGCCTGGTACTGTTGGCCATTTCGCCTGCCGCGGCAAGCGCGCAGGACGGCCGGCGTGAGTTGCCAGTTGCCGCGGTGGATGAAGCGCCGGTTGTGGACGGCGAGATACGCAATGATCCCGTGTGGCAGGCTGTGACGCCAACGGGCGGGTTTATCCAGACGACCCCGGATGAAGGACAGCCAGCGAGCCAGCGCACTGAAGTACGCGTGGTGTATACGGCGGATGCGATTTATTTCGGCTTTATCTGCTACGACGATGATCCCGCCACGATCGTGGCGTCGGACGCCCGCCGCGATGCCAGCCTGGATGAAACAGACAGCCTGCTGTTTATCCTGGATACTTACCGGGACGAGCAGAACGGCTTTGTGTTCGGCACCAATCCCAATGGGCTGATCTACGACGGTCAACTGAGCAAGGCAGGACAGGGCACGACCCTGGGTGGCGGGGCCGGCGGTGGGTTCAACATCAACTGGGATGGCGTCTGGGATGTCAAAACGGTGCTGGGGGATTTTGGCTGGAGCGCCGAATTCAGGATTCCGTTCAAAACCATCCGTTATCCCACCCGGGATATTCAAAGCTGGGGGGTGAACTTTCAGCGCAACATCATCCGGCGCAATGAAACGGCGTACTGGTCGCCGCTGGGGCGGCAGTTCAATATCCTTCGCCTGGCCGATGCGGGATTGTTGAGCGGGCTGGAGATCGACCGCCAGCGCAATCTGAAAATTGTTCCTTATGTGCTCGGAGAAGCCAGTGATGTGGGTCACGCGGGTAATGACACGGATACCGAATGGGGCGTGGACGTCAAATACAGCCTGACGCCATCGCTGACGCTGGACCTTACCTACAACACCGATTTCGCCCAGGTGGAGGCCGATGAATCACAGGTTTCGCTGGAACGGTTCAAGCTTTTCTTCCCCGAAAAACGCCCCTTTTTTCTGGAGAATGCAGGCTTATTCGCAGTCGGCAAAGCGCGCCAGGTCGAACTGTTTTTCAGCCGGAGAATCGGCTTGTCGCGCGATGGGGACATTATTCCAATCGATTACGGCGCCCGTGTGTCCGGTGCTATTGGCGGGGTGAATGTCGGTGCGATGTATATGCAAACCGATGACCTGGCCGGTGTGGCTCACTCCAATCGCTTCGGCGTGGCCCGGGTCAACAAGGAATTGCCGAATCGCTCATCAATCGGCGCCATTTTCGTCAGTCGGGAGGCCCGGGGTGAGTTTTCCGATCTGTTTGGCAACAACCGGACCTATGGCGCAGATGCCCGTTGGGGTATCGGAGAATACGGGTTGATTTCAGGCTACGTAGCCAGCACCTCGACGCCCGGACTGCAGGGTGACGACAACTCCTGGTCACTGTCTGCTGACTACGACTCTGAACGCTGGAATCTTGGCGCCGATTATGTCGAAGTGGGTAAAAACTTCAATCCGGAAGTTGGTTTTTTGAACCGTAGTGGCGGCTACCGTAATCCCGCAGCCAATATCATGCGGCGCTACCGGCCGGACAACAGTCGCATCGGATTGCTGGAAATACGGCCCCACGCTTCCTACCGGGGCTATTGGAACCTGGATGGCTTTCAGCAAAACGGTTTTCTGCATATCGACAATCACCTGGTCTGGAAGGAAGGCTCTGAATTCCACACGGCCGTCAACTTCACGACTGAAGGACTGTTGTTGCCTTACGAAATTTCAGAGGGGATTTTTGTGCCGCCTGGCACCTACCGAAATTCGGAAATGCATCTTTATGGACAGACCAATGAAGGCGCATGGATCAGTTTCAGCGCTTCGCTGACATCCGGTGGTTTTTACAACGGCGACCGGGTCGCTTTCACTCCATCAATGCGGATGCGCCTGGGTGAGCACTTCACCACTCAACTGAGCTGGGTTCAGAATAATGTCGACCTGCCGCAGGGAGATTTCAAAACCAAAGTGGGCCGTTTGCGGCTATCGTATTCTTTCACGCCGCAAATCGCGCTCGAGGCGTTGCTGCAATACAACAATGTTGATGATCTCTTCTCGACCAATTTGCGCTTTTCCTGGTTGCGAAAAGCCAACACGGGACTGTTCGTGGTTTTCAACAACATCAAGGGTTACGACCGTTTTATCGGTGAACAGCCCAACCGCAGCCTGATTGTGAAATACACTTATATGTTTGACGTGTTCTAGTAAGCCCCACGATAGTATTCGCGGTGCCACGATTCCGGCTTCTCATAGATGGCCGCGTCAATGATAGACCACAGGTGAATGGCCCAGCCCATCAGGATCAGCCACAGTACTGCCGTCAATATGAACATCAGTCCGCCGACAAACCAGCGGCCCTGAAGCAGTTGTCCCAGGCCGGGAATAAAAAAGCTCGCCAGCGCGGCGATCACGTTTCCGCAGGATCCGTTTCCCATGCTGTACCTCCTTTTTGGGTTTACAGGGTAATAGATGCAGATTTCGTGCCAGTTTGATTGAATGGTTTACCGGGCCTTTTGGCGCTGTGTTTGGCTAACAGGGTGGTCTAATCGGCAAAATATTGGCTTATTCTACGATTTTACCGGCGGGGACATGCTCTGGCAGCGGTCAGCACATGCCAGCGGATTTCATGATCCAGGTCCGGACAATGACCCTGGTGAACTGATATTTATGTTGGACTATGGCGCAAACACTCTCACTGGGGGTCCAGTTCAACCCTCGCGAACTTGAGCAGATCGCCGGCTTGAATCGCTCGCTGGTCGAAGCGTATGGCGAAAGAGGAGTCGCCGGCAAGCACATGGCGGCGTTGCGTTATTACCTGGAAACCATGGCCTTCATGGGGCGCCGGTTCAGAATGTTCGAAATCGCCAATCACCGGATTTTCCTGCAACAGGACCACCTGATTGTGCCCTACGATGCGCATGGCACACTGCTGATATACGCTCTTTTGCAAGACTCGACCGAGCTACTCGAGGAGACCAGGCTGCCGCATGGCACCCTGGTCACCGACAAACTGATAACAACGCTGGTTGGCAAAACCGACCGGCTGATCGATCTCGAAAAAGAGATTTACCACCTGGAGATCGACGACACACCTGCGATCCAGGTTTCCCGCCTGCGCGACCTGGCCCGTCTGCTCAATCGCCTGAATAGCTGTGGCAGCCGGCACGAGGCTGTTTACCTGTTACGATTCCTGGTGGCCCGCCTGTGCAGCACATCAAGTCGCGGTATCAGGCATGCCAAGAATCTCAAACCTGAAACCATGCAGGTCCGCAAAGAACTGGTCGAATTCATGAACGGCCCATTTGCGCGACGCTTGCGCTTACCTACGCGGCTGCTGGTGCGAAATATATCGGGGCTGGTTGCTCAGCCCAAGTTAATCGATGAAGTCTGGCAAGACACGATTGACCTTTGCGAGGTTCATGTTCGGGGCAGCGCTATCACCAACGAAATCCGCCGAAGCACGCACCATGCCATGGGCCGTAACACGCTTGGTCTGGCCAGGGCTTACCTGCACTGGCTGCATACGGGTGATGCGGCATTCCCCGACCCGGAACGCGAGGTTCCCACTGCAGCTGACGAGGAAGCCAGGTCAAGTACTGTGGTTAAGGACCTGGTTGCCCGTATCGTCAGGGATCTTGAACAGCTTCTCGGGAATGCGCAAATCGTTTCACGCATGGCCGAGTGGCGCAGCGTTTATGCCACCGAACTCATCAGCTGCGAGTCGGGCAATACCCTGGATGAAGAATTCGAGTCGCTCATAGCAAACGGTATCCAGGCAAACAATCGCTGGGTCTATCAACATCGCTTGCGCAGCCTGTTGACGAAAGCAGGTGAAGGCACGTGGCAAAAAACCACCGGCAGGGAATTTCAGGAGCGGTTGGAGCGCTTGCAACGAGTTCTGCCGGGGGATGATGGTTTTCAGGGAGACCGGGCGGAGCAGTTGGCCCGTGAAGCAGTATCCGGATTCGCCTGCGGGCTTCGAAGAGACCACCAGGACGCACTTTTTACGGCGCTGGATGGCCTGGTGACACAGTACCAGGCTGGCGCACAGTTCGCGACCTTCAAAGACAGCTGCAGTTTACGGCGCGAACTGGAAAACCTGGCCGGCGAGGGTGCTTTCCCCAGCCAGCGCTATCTCCTGCTCCAGTTGGATTGTGTTTTGGAAGAACTGGGCTTTTTCGCACTCAGGCACGTGGCCTCGGGGTACCTTGAAAACGGAGTAGAGCTGGAAGAGTGCCTGATCATCGTTTTTTTATGTGCGCGAAATCTTGAGCGCGATGGCCTGTTTTCAAGGGAGTTGTGGGATCTGTCCGTAATGCTGGTTAACCCCAGGCGTACGCGAACGGAATTGCTCGATGTGCTCGAGCAGATTCAACGGAATTACCACCGGCTTGTGTTGCGGGTCAGCGAAGCTTATGACGTCATGGCTGAACACCTGGGGTACAGCGTGGATGAAATGCGCGCTGTGCAGGGCAACTTTCAGCGCACCATGCATGACCTGAATAACCTGGTTCATTTTTCAGATTTGGCCAGAGCTCACATCACCGATCATCAAATTGAAATTGATGGCCCGGGCGAGGGTGCGAAGGGAAACGATCCATGGGATTTTGTTCACCTTTCGCATATTGATGACATGACCCGGCGCGTCGAAGACTGGTCAGCCGCCAGTCTCCAGGCCCGTTATGGCGGCAAGGGTTGCGGGCTCATCTATATTTCGTATCTTGGCATTCCAACGCGTGACGCATTTATTATTCCAACGGTGTTACCCCGGCTAGACCTGCATTTGACGGATAGAGAACGCCTGGAGCGGGAAATCATCAGGCACGCCCGGATACTTGAAAATGACATCTCGCTCAATGATGGTGAAACTTTGAGACTGGGTGACCCTGACGCACCGCTTTTACTTGCGGTGCGCGGTGGCTCAGTGTTTTCGATGCCGGGTATGCTGTCCACTATCGTTTTTGTCGGAATGACAGATGCGGTCGCAGAAGCGCTTGCTGGCGAAGATGAATGGTTTGCCTGGGATTCCTGTCGCCGGTTCCTGGCCTCTTATGCTGCAGCCGTTTGGCAGCTTGATCTTGAGGGACTGGACCTGGTGGAGAAAGCCAAACGCCGTTATGGCGTGGATCTGAAAACCGATCTGCCGGGAAGCGCCATGCGTGAGGTTGTGGAGGCATCCAGGCTGGCCATTCGTGAAGCGGGGCACGGTGAGCAACTCGACGTGATATTGAATGATCCCGAGTCGCAATTGATCACCGCGGTGCGGGCAGTTCACGAATCATGGGATGCAGAGCGAGCCAGTCGCTACCGCGATATCAAGCACATGAGTAACAGTTGGCACACCGCGGTCATCGTTCAGCAAATGGCCTGCGGTAACCGTTCCAACAAGGAGGAACTCAAACCCGGAATGGACGAAACGTGTATTTCCCTGACCGGTGTAATACCAAATACACGCATGACGACGTCCGGGTTTCGGGTCTTTACCGGCGATGTGAAATTCAGTGCTTGTGGTGATGACCTGGTGGGCGGCCTGACCGCCGCAAAATCTTTTGAGCCGGTGCAGGAACTGCGGGCCCAGGCACCGATGCTGGAGCGCAAACTCAACCACATCAGTGCGCGGCTCAGGCGCTACCTGGGATCGGACACAGAAATAGAATTCACTGTTGAGAGGGGCGTGCTCAGTATCCTGCAGACACGCAGCGCCCAGGCGGAACACCATTACAGCCCGCGCACATTCAAAGACCCGGGACCGGCAGATGGGCAGGGCATTGGAATCAGCGGTGGTGCTTTTCGCGGGGTGGTCGCCTTTGATGAGGACGACGTCAGGCAGTTGTTGCAAACAGGTGCAGCAGAGCAAAAAGAAGTAGATGGTATTTTGCTGCTGCTGGAAAATCCCATTCCTGATGAAATCCCGTTGATTCTGTCGGTTGATGGTTTGCTTTGCGCCAAGGGTGGTTCGACTTCGCATGCGGCGGTCGCCGTACACGGCATCGACGACAAACCCTACTCCGCGGTGCTCGGTGTGTCAGAATTGCGGTTGGCCGGGAACAAGGCGGAACTGGTGGGGCCGGATGGTCGCTCAGCTCACATCATCCACGCAGGAGATTTGGTTTCGATCCACGGCCAGACGGGTGAAGTATTCGCGGGGTCACGTGCTGTACTCAGCGTCGCCGAAGAAAATTAAGGGAGAGTTGTTCCGTTGACTAATGCACTCTGGTTGTGACTATCCAGGGTTATTCGGGTGCTTTTACCGGTTCAAAGCTTTCACCAAATAATTCCAGCGTTTGGATACTGCCATCCGGCCCGATCCTGAATTCGGCAAATTCGCGCATGTCCCAGGCTGGATATTCAACCAGAAAAGTGTCCAGGTGCCAGTGGCTCATCGTCATTTCAACTTTCCTGGTTTTCAGAAACAGTTCCCGCCCTCTTTTCTCGATCACGATTGCGCCGATCACCGGACTTTCATAGGCGCCCAGGTACTCCTTCCCGGACAGGCTGGGTGTCGTTTTTTTGAGGCGTTGTTGCCTGGTTTCAACCCATGATTCGCCGCTACTGTCCACCAGGTTCGAATACAGGTCGAATATGTCCCGGTTCCAGTCCCTGGTTGCTCCCGGCGCGCTGTTATCCATTGCGGCCCAGAGCACGGCATGGCGCATTTCCGCGTGGTCGCGGTTGCCCATGACGACTACCGCGCGGTCTCCTGCCCGGTCCAGCCCGATAATCGCGATCAGGCCGGACAGGCTGCCGGTATGGAAGTCGATTTTCCGTCCCTGGAAATTTTGCTGGAACCAGGCCAGCCCGTAACTGGTCCAGTCGGGTTGTGTCAGTTTGACCGTCGGGTAAAAGTCAGACTGGGCTATCAGGCTCTGTGGTCTGAACATCTCTTCGATGGCTTGTGCGGAAATCAGCCGGTCGCCGCTGGCAGTCATCGCACCACGCAACAGGAATTGTGCCCACAATCCCATGTCATGAATCGATGACCAGACCGATCCGGCAGCATCCGCCAGTTCGGCCGGGAAGTCCCATTCTGCCCGGGACAGTTCATCGTCGGAATAAAAATACGGTAATACATGAGATTGCCCGGCGCTTATCTGATCGCGCGAGCCGTAAGTTTCCAGCATCCCAATGGGTTTCCACAGCCGCTCGGTCAGGAAATGATCCCAGCGCTGCCCGCTTAGCCGCTCAATGACCAGGCCCGCAAGTTCGTACATCGTATTCTGGTAAATATGCCGGGTACGCATCGGTGCTGCGACAGATACGGCCTGCAGCCGTTTGATTTGCTCATCCAGTGGCATGTCCTGGAAAAAAGTCCAGACATCCGTGCTGGGAAGACCGGTTCGGTGCACCAGCAGGTCCCGTATCGTCAACTCCGCCGTTAGCAGCGGGTCATTGAAGTGCAGTTCCGGAATATGCTTGATGATGGGGTCATCCAGTGTCAGCTTTCCTGCATCGGCCAGCATCAGGATACCGGCCGCCACCATGGCCTTGGTTGTCGATGCGTTGGCGAACAGGGTGTGCTCGTTGACCGGTTCTCCATCGCTTGTCGCCGTTTGGCCGAAACCCTGCTGATACAGCACTTCATCGCTGGAAACCACCGTAACGGCCAGGCCGGGAACGTGCCACATCTCCATGCCCGTTGCGACCAACGCATCGAACTCACTCCAGTCTGGTTCTGCCCATAAGGAGGTGCTGGCGGCCAGCAGAAAAAGAGTCGTGATAGAGAATTCCAAAAAAGTGCGCAGAGGCCGGTTCATGTGGTCTTCCTGAGTGCTGGCGGGTTGGGATGGATGAGTTTCAGCTCTTCACCGTGCAGATTTCTTCGTGTGCTGCTAGAGTAAGTTTATCCCGAAACACAACCATGGTGATAAGTTATGACGTCCAGCACGAGCAGCAGCTTGAAGCAGTCACTCGGAGAACTCCTTGGCCTGGCCCGGGGCTTGATGGCTGATGAAGAACTGAGCAACAGTGAAATCAGGTTTCTGAATGAGTGGCTGGAAGAGCGATATCTGATGACGTCTTCTTTCCCGGGAAACATCATTCATCAACGCATCAAGGATGTGCTGGAGGATGGGGTGATCACCGAAGAGGAACGCAGCCACCTGGTAGAGACCCTGAACATGCTGATAGGGGACCAGCTGGAAGATCTGGCCGAACAGGTGGACCTGACAGAATTATGGTTCGACGAAGTCGGGCTGATTGAATTCAGCCAGGCACGTTTCTGCCTGACCGGCAATTTTGTCTTCGGTCCCCAGGATGTGTGTAAAACTGCGATCGAGCAACGAGGCGGTATCGTTAAATCGTCTGTCGGGGATGAAATTCAGTTCCTGGTGGTGGGTGGTCTGGGTGTCGACGAGTGGCGGACCGGTGGGCTTGGAACTGAAATTGAACGGGCCATGAGGCTGCGCGCCACCGGCAAATCAGTGAAAATCATTCCTGAAGATTCATGGGTCGCCCTGCTTTAGCTGATAAAGGCTCAGGGTTTATCCTTGGCCACTTGCACGATCAATTTGCCGAAATTCTTACCTTTAAACAGCCAGTTGAAGTATTCGGGTGCTTTCTCGAGGTCCTTGACGATGGTCTCGCGGTACTTGAGCTTACCGCTGGCTACCCAATCGATCAGCTTGTGGTTGGCTTCGGCGTAATCCGACACGTAATTGAAGACCAGGAAAAACTGGTGCCATGGCGGATTGGGTAATTCTCCAAAAATATGGAACGGTGTACGGGTTTGGGTGATCTTTTTCGCATTGTAGTTCGAGATGTAGCCGCAAATGGGAACACGGGCCCCCGGGTTCAGTTGCCTGGCAACTGATTCAGAAAGCGCTCCGCCGACCGATTCAAAATAGATGTCGATGCCGTCGGGGCAGGCATCAGCAAGGGCTTCGTCCAGGTTGCCGGCTTTGTAGTCGATGCATTCGTCAAAGCCGAGTTCATCTCTTACCCAGGCGCACTTCTCCGGGCCGCCGGCTACACCGACCACACGCAGGCTTTCCATTTTTGCAATTTGTCCGACCACGGAACCCACGGCACCGGAAGCGGCGGAAACAACAATGGTTTCGCCAGCGCTTGGTTTGCCTTCACGCAGCAAGCCGAAATACGCGGTTCTTCCCGGCATCCCACAGACGCCCAGGTAGGTCGAAAGGGGCACCAGGGACGGATCGACCGGATAGATCATCAGGTCGTTTTCTTCGGCAATGAAATGACTCTGCCAGCCGGAAGGGCAGCAGACGTACTCGCCTTCTCTGAAACGCAGCGACTTTGACTTGACGACGACGCCGGCGGATTCTCCGGTGATGACATCACCAACGGCTATCGGTTCGGCGTAGGATTTCTCCTTGCTCATGCGACCGCGCATATAGGGGTCGAGGGAAAGGTAGAGCACTTTGATCAGTACCTGGCCCTTTTTCAGTTTGGGCAAAATTTCTTTTTCGATCCTGAAATTTTCAGGCGCCGGCTCGCCGCTGGGCCTGCTGGAAAGGACGATGCGGGTATTTTCGACAGTCATGGATTTGCACTCGACAGGTATCAGACTGTGTAATGATAACCGATGGGTCATGGTTCCGAAGGACAATGAGTTGACGAACAACAGAAAAACAGTCCGCAGTTCGAATCTTTATCGGGGGCTAACCGGATAATGACGCAGCCACCGGTTCTGATTCTCGCTCATGACGCGGCTGATTACCTCCCGATACTCGCTGAATTGCTCGGCAGTAAGACGCCATTGAGCGCGGCAGCGAATGGCGAAGCGGCACAGGAGGCATACCGGGGGCAGACCATTGTGCTGGGAGAGCCGGATCTCGTTGCCGGGGCAATTGACAGCATGCCGGCCGTTGAATGGGTGCAGTCAAGCTGGGCCGGCGTGACTCCCTTGTTGAACTGCAGCCGGCGCGACTATTGCTTAACAAACATCAAAGATACATTTGGCCAACAGATGGCTGAATACGTTTTCGCCTACCTGTTGGCCCGGGAAGTAAAGATCCTCGAAAGACTCGGCGGCCAGTCAAACAGGCATTGGTGGGATGAACCATCCGGGAGCCTTAAGGGGAAAATGCTGGGCGTGATGGGCACGGGTTCCATCGGCACTGAGATCGCGAGTGCAGCCAGGGTGTTTGGCATGGATGTGCTGGGATACAGCCGAACGGGTAGAGCTGCTGACTCATTTAAAAGAGTCTATGCCGGTAATCAACTGGCGGAATTCCTGCCGCAGCTTGATTACCTGGTTGCGGTGTTACCCGATACGCCTGCTACGAAACATCTTCTCGGGGCAGATGCATTCTCACTGATGAAGAACAGTTGCTACCTGGTAAACGTGGGCAGAGGTTCGTTGATAGACGAGCCGGCATTGATCAAAGCGCTGTTTGCCAATGAACTGGCCGGTGCTTTACTCGATGTGTTTGAAAAAGAGCCGCTGGACCAGGATAGCCCGCTTTGGCATACGCCCAACCTCCTGCTTACAGCGCATATTGCAGCCATCAGCAGGCCACGGGACATTGCACAGATATTCAGCGAGAATTACAGCAAGTACTGCAATGGTGAACCCTTGAACTACCTGGTCGACTTCGATCGGGGATACTAATTTCATTAGAACGGGTGGAACAGGATATGGCAGGAGTAGATGGAAAAGTGGCGCTGGTTACCGGCGCCGGTCGTGGAATCGGCCGGGAAACAGCGAAGTTATTGTCAGCACGCGGTGCGCGGGTTATGGCTGTGGCGCGCAGCGAAAGCGAGCTGGTCAGCCTGGGCATGGATTACGTGGCCGCCGATCTCGGCACTGCCGAGGGGTGCTCGCATGCCGTTGAGCAAACGCGGCTGCGGTTGGGTCCGATAGAAATCTTCGTCTGTAATCACGGAATGGGTTCAGCCCATGAAAAGGTGATCTGGGAACAGGACCCTCAATTATGGGACGACACCATCCGGGTCAACCTGGACGGGCCATTCCACCTGTCACGTCTGGTGACGGCCGGGATGATTGAACAGGGTTATGGGCGCCTGGTGTATACCAGTTCAACAGCGGGTGAGGTGGCAGAGTTCGCCAGTGCCGCCTACAACAGTTCCAAGCACGGCCTGCTCGGCCTGATGCGCTCGGTGGCGGTGGATGGTGGAGCGCACGGCATCACGTCAAACGCGGTCCTGCCCGGTTGGGTGCGCACGGAAATGGCCGAAAATTCGGCTGTGGCCGAGGCGCAGGAACGAGGTATCAGCGTGGATGAAGTGTGGCAGGAAAGGGCCAAGCTTTATCCGGCAGGCCGGGTGGTGACTCCGCAGGAAGTGGCGGAAGTGATCGCATTCCTTGCCTCGGAAGAATCAAGCGGCGTCAGCGGCCAGGCCGTTACTGTCGCGCTGGGTGGAATCTTCTAGCCATCAACCGGACTCTTTTCCGGCAGGTAGTGGATCACCCGGATATTCTCAAGCGTGACCAGGCCGCCGCAGTTAGCCTGTTCTATCAGGCTGGACAGCGTTGGTTGAAAAGCATCGATCTTCGTTTCCTCATCGACGATCTCGACCACCATTGACAGGTCAGCCGACAGGTCCAGAATCTTGGTGGTGCGAATGTGGTCGGTTGCGCCATAACCCAGCACGCCTTTGAGTACCGTGGCGCCTGCGAGCCCGGCTTCGCGGGCTTGCTTGACGATGACTTCATGCAGCGGGTGGTGACCGACCTTGTCACTCTCCCCGATGAATATTCTCAGCAGTACCGCTTGTCCGGAAATTTCCATGCTTACCTCATGATGAATTCAACGATCAGCAGTCCCATTACAAAGGCGATGCCGGCCCCTGCCAGGGTAGCTACGAAGTAGGTGGATGCAAAGAAGAACTCCTTGTCCTGCACGAACTGGCCCAATTCATAAATGAATGAGGACATGGTGGTAAACCCACCGCAGAACCCGGTCGCCAGCAACAGTCGCATTTCCGTGGACATCAGCTCGGTTTTTCCGCTGAAGCCGGCGATGATCCCGATCACCAGGCAGCCTGCCAGGTTAGACAGCAGCGTGCCGTAGGGAATGCTGAAAGCGGACAGGTTCTGCGTGGCAAGCGACAGGCCATAACGGCTCAGGCCGCCCAGCATGCTGCCTGCGCCGACAAATACCAGGGTAATCATGGTTTGCATCGCTGAAACTCTACCGGAATGCCGTCGCACGTGAAACTTCTGTCTTTTGGAAACTCCTGTCTTTCAGACAATGCCGTTGAGCGCAGCCGCCTTCCGCCGAAGGCGGGAGCAGGGAAGCGAAACTCATCTATTGGTCTTCGCGGACAAAGCTCCAGGCGATCGTCGACAGGGCGAGGCTGGCTGCCGATATGGCAAAAATGAT
>Ga0265303_10000253_pt1 | contig 28732 bp, 25 predicted proteins | sample Helome_2_FD_192494 | JGI IMG/M metagenome (GOLD analysis project Ga0265303, IMG submission 192494) | Marine sediment microbial communities from subtidal zone of North Sea - Hel_20160317 (Illumina Assembly) | ecosystem: Environmental > Aquatic > Marine > Subtidal zone > Sediment ... | reverse complement strand
CGATCCAACGCGCGACTATATTGTCTGCGCGAACATCCTGGGCAGCTGCTATGGCACGACCGGGCCCGTGAGTGTCAGGCCTGGATCAAATGAGCGTTACCGTGCGAGTTTTCCGCCGATTTCAGTCCGCGACATGGTGGAACTGCAGCGCTTGCTGCTCGATGCACTGGGTATCGAGCGCCTGGAACTCGTTACCGGCCCGTCGCTCGGCGGCATGCAGGCACTCGAATGGGCGATCAGTTATCCGGAACGGGTTCGAAGCCTGGTGCCCATTGGCGTCGGCGGTCGGCACTCGGCGTGGTGCATTGGCGTCAGCGAGGCGCAGCGGGCGGCGATCGCCGCCGATCCGAACTGGAACGGCGGCAACTACAGCGACGACGCGCCGCCTTCGAAAGGCCTTGCGGCCGCCCGAATGATGGCGGTCTGCACGTATCGAAGCTGGCAGAGTTTCGACACTCGATTTGGGCGCGATCAGCGCATGGAAGATCAGTTCCAGGTGCAGTCCTATCTGCGTCACCAGGGCGCAAAGATCAACGACAGGTTCGACGCGAACGCTTACGTAACGCTGACGCATGCTATGCACACGCACGATGTGGCGAGGGGCAGGGGGGAGTACCCGGACGTGCTGCGCTCGATCTCGCAGCCGGCACTGGTTGTCTCCGTCAGTACCGATGCGTTGTATCCGCCGCAAGAGCAACAGGTGCTCGCAGACCACCTGCCAAGGGCGCGCTACGAGATGTTGGAGTCCGCGCACGGACACGACGGGTTCTTGATCGAAACCGAGGCACTGGGTGACATGATTGCCGGTTTCCGCGTCGCTAACCGGGCCTCCCCGAATCTGAAGGCGGTCAGTTCAGGCAGCGAATAATCGCATCGGTCATTTCTGTCGTCGAAACCTTGTCTTCCCCGACAGCCGCGATGTCGGCGGTTCTTGCGCCGCTTGCGATGGTGCTGCTGATTGCCGATTCCACGGCGGCCGCTTCCTGCTCGAGTCCGAGACTGTGGCGCAACAACAGTGCGGCGCTCGCGATCGCGCCACAGGGATTCGCGATACCGAGGCCCGCGATATCGGGAGCTGAACCGTGTATAGGCTCGTAAAGGCCGCGCGCAGTAACGCCCAGCGATGCAGAGGGCAGCATGCCGAGCGATCCGGCCAGCATCGATGCTTCGTCCGTGAGGATGTCGCCAAACATGTTCTCCGTGACGATGACATCGAAATCGCCGGGCCGGCTCAGCAAATGCATTGCGGCCGCATCGACAAGCAGCGTCTCGACCTCGACATCGGCGAACTCCTCGGTCATCACGCGGTCGGTAACGTTGCGCCACAGGCGTGAAGTCTCCAGGACATTGGCTTTATCGACGGAACACAGCTTCTTACGACGCCCGGCCGCGAGCCTCGCAGCTACGCGCACGATTCGTTCGATCTCGTGGGTGTGGTAGGTACAGAGATCGCTCGCAGAGGTTTCGGTACGCGTCTTTTCGCCGAAATAGATGCCCCCGGTAAGTTCGCGTACGACGAGCAGATCCACGCCCTCGAGGATTTCCGGCTTCAGCGGCGAGGCGCCTGCGAGCTCTTCGTAGATCTTCACGGGGCGAATATTGGCAAACACGCCGAGCAGCGATCGTATCTTGAGGAGGCCCTGTTCCGGGCGCACGGTCGCATTCGGGTCCGACCATTTCGGGCCGCCGACGGCACCGAGCAACACGGCGTCGCTCGCCTCGCAAGCGTCGATCGTCGCTTGCGGCAAAGGGTCTCCCGTCGTGTCGATCGCCGCTCCGCCAATCAGTTCTTCATGAAAAGTGAATTGGTGCCCGTAACTGTCGGCAATGGTCGCCAGAACGCGTTTGGCGCATGTAGCAACATCCGGTCCGATGCCGTCACCGGGCAGTGCAACGATTACGGCTTCCATGCACGGGCCTTCTCGAAGTCATCAATCCGGTCGAGGTGCTGTTGCAGGAAACCGAGCTGATCGATTCCCTCGACCAGGCAATATTTTGCGAATGCGTCGATCGGGAATCCGGTCGTCTTGCCGTCGGGCAAGGTGAGCGTTGCGTCAACGACGTTGATGTCCACCTCGACGCTTGGGTTGTTCACTAACCACTGGTGGGTTTGCTCGCCGACAACAATCGGTACGAGGCTATTCTTCAATGCATTGTTCCGAAAAATGTCAGCAATCTCCGTTGAAATTACGGCCTGAAATCCGTAGTCCAGCAGGGCCCATGGCGCATGCTCGCGCGACGAGCCGCAGCCAAAGTTATTGCCAGCGACAAGTATGCGGCATCCACTTGCTTCCGACTTGTTGAGGGGGAAATCGGATTTCTCTCGCCCGTCTTTATCGTAACGCAGATCGTAGAACGCGCTTTCGCCGAGACCTTCTCGTGATGTCGTGGTGAGGAAGCGCGCCGGAATGATCTGGTCGGTATCGATGTCTTTCGTTGGCAGCACGACGGTGCGCGCCTTTATGCGCTTTACGGCATTCATGAGAACGTCCTCGGATCGGCGACTCGACCGCGAACAGCGGAGGCAGCGGCTGTCGCCGGGCTGGCGAGTACGGTGCGGGCACCGATGCCCTGGCGACCCTCAAAATTCCGGTTGCTGGTACTTACACTGAGTTTGCCTTGCGGGACCGTATCGCCGTTCATACCGATGCACATCGAACAACCGGCCTCGCGCCATTCTGCACCGGCGTCGACGATGATTCTGTCGAGGCCTTTGGCCTCAGCCTGCGTCTTTACCTGCTGCGATCCGGGTACAACCAGCATTCGAACGCCATCAGCGACCTTTCGGCCCTCGAGCACCCTGGCTGCTTCTTCGATATCGGACAGGCGACCGTTGGTGCAGCTGCCGACGAAAACGACATCGACAGGCTGATCCGTCATCGGTTTACCGGATTCGATCTGCATGTAGTCAAGTGCTTTTCGGAAGCTGGGATCACCGCCACCATCAGGTACCGGTTCATTGATGCCCACCACCATGCCCGGATTGGTGCCGAAGGTGACCATGGGTTGCAGCGCGCCTGCATTCAGCGTGACGGACTTGTCGAACTCGCCGTCGTCGTCTGTGCGAAGCTGTTTCCAGCGCGTCACAGCGCCGTCCCAATCGCTTCCCTGCGGTGCTCGCGGCCGGCCGTGCAGGTACTCCAGCGTCGTATCATCGGGAGCGATCATGCCGGCACGTGCGCCGGCTTCGATCGACATATTACAGATCGTCATGCGACTCTCCATATCGAGAGCTCGAATCGCGTCGCCGCGATATTCGATGACGTGTCCAGTGCCGCCATCGACGCCGATCTCGCCGATAATTGCGAGAATGATGTCTTTGGCCGACACACCCGAAGGGACCTGCCCATCGATGTTGATGGCCAGTGTTCTGGGCTTTCGCTGCAGCAGGCACTGCGTCGCCAGCACATGACCAACTTCGGTCGTGCCGATACCGAAGGCGAGGGCACCGAATGCCCCGTGCGTGCTGGAATGGCTGTCGCCACAAACGATGGTTTTGCCGGGTTGGGTCGCACCGAGTTCCGGCCCGATGACGTGCACGATGCCACGGTTTTCATTGCCAAAGCCGATCAGATCAAGGCCGAAGTCCGCGCAGTTTTGCTCCATTTGCCGAATCTGGTTCGCGGCGCTCTCGCCGACCACGGCGAGGTCCTTGAAACTGGACACAGGCGTCGTCGGCGTCGAATGATCCATCGTCGGCAGCGTGAGATCCGGTCGCCGTACCGGCAGTCCCAGTTGCCGGAGCACGGTGAATGCCTGCGGCGTCGTTACCTCGTGAATAATGTGCAGATCGATGTAAAGAACGGCGGGCGTTTTGGGCGTCTCGGCAACAACAAGGTGATCCGCCCACACTTTTTCAAATAGTGTTGTGTGGCTCACGGTCTTCCGCCTAGATTGTTGCCTGTTCGGGTGTCGGCCTGCCCGGGCCTGAACGGCCGCGCTTCTTACGACGAAGAATGCGGTTCATGACCTCGAGACACGCGCGGCAGCCGGCCTCCACAATATCGACGCTGGCGCCACGACCCCTGTAACTCTCACCGTCGTGGTCAACTGTGACAGTAACCTCGCCCTGAGCATCTTCGCCGATTGACGCGCTGTGTAGCTCAAAGTTTCGCAATGTCAGTTGCACGCCCGTGGCGTTCTCGAGCGCAAGGAAAGCCGCTGCGACCGGGCCGTCGCCATGTGCGCTCTCAACTGTTTCCTTAGCGCTTTCATCGAGAAGGGTCACTGCGGCGGTGGCGGGCTGGTCGGTGTGTGTCTGGACCTCGAGGGACTTGAGCGTCCATGGACCCGACGATGTGCCGTCGGCGTTCATGATAATCGCCTCGATATCGCCGTCGTAGACGTCTTTCTTCTTGTCGGCGAGTTTCTTGAACTCCTGGAAAGCGCGATTGGTCTCGAATTCGTCGAGATGAAATCCCAGCTCCGAAACGCGATCTCTGAAGGCATGCCTGCCGCTGTGCTTGCCCATCACCAGGTTTGAGCGGCTCAGGCCGACGTCTTCCGGTCTCATGATTTCGTAGGTCGAGGCGTGCTGCAGCATCCCGTGTTGGTGAATGCCGGCTTCGTGTGCAAACGCGTTTTCGCCCACAATTGCCTTGTTCCGGGGCGTATGCATGCCCGTGATATTCGCCACCAGGCGCGACGTCGGATAAAGCCGTGTCGTGTCGATGGCGGTCTCGAGCTCGAAGAACTCGGCGCGCGTCTTGATGGCCATCACGGCTTCTTCCAGACTGCAATTTCCGGCACGCTCCCCAATACCGTTAATCGTGCACTCGATCTGGCGCGCGCCCGCATTGACCGCTGCCAGGCTATTCGCGACAGCCATGCCGAGGTCATTGTGGCAGTGCACGCTCAGTACGATATCGTCGATACGCTCGACGTGATCCTTGAGATAACGGAACAAGCGGTCGAACTCGGCGGGTACCGTATAGCCGACCGTATCTGGAACGTTGACCGTCGTTGCACCGGCCTCTATTGCTGCTGCAACCACTTCGGCCAGATACGAAAGCTCGGTACGGGATGCATCCTCAGGAGAAAATTCCACGTCATCGACCAGTTCCCGTGCCATCTTTATGGCACCCACGGCACTCTTGATAATCTCTTCCTTTGCCATCTTGAGTTTGTGTTCGCGATGAATGGCGCTGGTAGCGACGAATACATGGATACGATGTCGCTCGGCGCCCTTGACGGCGTCGTAGACTTTTTGGATGTCACCCGGGTTGCAGCGTGCTAGGCCACAGATTACGGGCCCGAAATTCCTGTCGGCGATCGCTTGTACGGACTCGAAGTCTCCCGGAGAGGCGGCGGGAAACCCCGCTTCGATGATGTCGACGTTAAGGTCAGATAGCGCTTCTGCAACACGAAGTTTCTCCCGGAGGGTCATGCTGCAGCCCGGGGCTTGTTCGCCGTCCCGTAAGGTCGTATCGAAAATGCGTATCCTGTTATCGGGGGTGTTGTCTGACATCGGACTGATCCTCCGGTGTTTTCTCTGATTCAATCGGTATCCGCGCTGATTACTCTTCCAGCCAGTCCATTCGAGCGCGCAAGTCAGCGCCGACCTTCTCGATCGGATGTTCGAGATCTGCCTGCATCATGCGCTTGAAGTCAGGCATACCGTCTTCGTTTTCGGCAATCCAGTTGCGGGCGAACGTGCCATCCTGAATATCGTCAAGGACGTCTTTCATGGCCGCGCGCGAAGCTGCGTCCACGACTCGTGGACCGCTGATCATATCGCCCCAGGCAGCGGTGTCGCTGATGAACTTGTGCATTTTTCTGAGGCCGCCTTCGTGCAGCAGATCGACGATCAGTTTCAGCTCGTGCATGACCTCGTAGTACGCCACCTCCGGCTGATAGCCGGCCTCAACCAGTGTTTCGAAGCCCGCAACGATCAACTCCGTCGCGCCGCCGCATAGTACCGCCTGCTCGCCGAACAAATCCGTTTCGGTTTCTTCAGCGAACGTCGTCTCGATAACTCCGGCTCGTGCCCCACCAATACCGGAGGCGTAAGCGAGTGCAATCTTCAGCGCGTCGCCGGTCGGATCCTGATGCACTGCGACGAGGCACGGCACCCCGTGCCCTTCCTCATACTGTCGTCGCACCAACCCGCCAGGACCTTTCGGCGCAATCAGTGCGACGTTCAGATCGCTTCGCGCCTCGACCTGCTTGTAGTGGACAGCAAATCCGTGCGCGAACATCAAGGTCGCACCGGTGTCGATGTCATCGACGACGGACTCGTAAAGCGCCTTCTGCACCATGTCCGGGGTCAGGAACATTACGATGGCGGCGTTCCTGACCGAGTCGTTGGGCTCCATGACCGTCAGCCCATCAGCCTTGGCCTTGTCCCAGCTCGCGCCGCTGCTGCGCAGGCCAACGACAACGTTGAGGCCGCTGTCCTTGAGGTTCAGCGCGTGCGCACGCCCCTGGCTGCCGTAACCCAATATCGTGATCTGACTGTCCGCCAGACAGGAGGTATCGACGTCTTTTTCCGAATACATTTGCATGGTGTTTCCTCAGCCTGATGCAATTCTCATAAAAAAAACCCCACTATCCATCCGGATGCGGGGTTTGCGTGTCCGTTAGCTGGATACGCGCTACCCGCAACGCCTCCCAAGGAGGAGCAGGGCAGCTCGCAACGCGAACAGCTTGCTTATTCGTGAATTGTTTTGCGGTCCAGTCATAGCGCCGAATCATGTTGTAACGCCGGAATGATGTCAACCATTGCTTAATCGGTTACGAGTGTTACTAAAGAAACCCGTTTAACAAGCAAACCTAAGCCCATAATTAAAAACGGCAAACACCGGTAAAGAAAACACGCCAACAAGCACTAACAGAGAGCGCTCGGTGATGGCTTGGAAAATCCGCTCCGGGGCAGCGGGACGTCGATCATTTTTGCCCATCTAATCACTCACTGTTGGCGCGTTCGTGACAGTGACGGGTACGGCCAAAAAGTTATGTAGCTCGTGGGCTGGCGATCTGGCAAGCTTGTGTTATTCTTGGCGACGAAGGACAGGGGACCCAACAAGAATTACAGGACTAAATGGCGGGGAAGCCTTGGCAAAGTCCAGGGTAGCCAAAAAACAAGAGAGAGAAAGCCTGGTTCCGATACATAATTATCGTCGCACGGCGAAAGTGGAGAGAGTCCCGTGCGCATTTGGTAACGATACCGCCGTTACCGGTCTTCATATGTGCATGTATTCATCGGGTACTTAGCATCACTCTCTGTAACTATTTACAACAACATACGACCTTTGAAGGAGCGTTCATGAATCGGTGCATAAGCAGCAGTCGGCGCATTACCGCGGCGTTTTTCGCAACAACGGTGATCGCGCTCTCCGGCAGCGTTTTCGCCCAGTCCGTTGATCAGGTGTTGCAGGCTGATCAACGTCGGTTGAATCTGGCACAGCAATCGCAGGAGCGTATCAACAAGATTGTTGAAGGAACACGTTCTCTCGAGGACCAGTACCGGGCGATTAACAAGGAAATCGACGGACTCAAGGTGTACAACCGGCTGATGCGGGCCCAGGTTGAGGGTCAATCAGCGGTCCTGGAAGACATCTCTTTGTCGATGGACCAGGTCGATGTCATCAATCGCCAGATCTTCCCGCTGATGGAGCGGATGATTGACGGACTCGAACAATCCGTGAAGCTGGATATTCCATTCCTTATGGATGAGCGCAACGGGCGCGTAGCAAACCTGAAGGAAATCATGCAGCGCTCGGACGTCAGCGTGGCGGAAAAGTTCCGCAAGGTCATGGAGGCCTACCAGATCGAGAATGACTACGGCACGACGATCGAGAATTACACGCAGTCATTGACAATCGACGGCGCCACCCGCTCATTCAACATGCTCCGCATCGGCCGCATCGGTCTTTATTTCCAGTCAGACGACACCCAGATCACGGGTCGTTGGGATAATGAGTCCCGGGATTGGGTAGAAGACAATTCGGCGCGCAACGAAGTGCGAAAGGGACTGCGTGTTGCGAAACAGTTGATTGCGCCCGAACTCATCATTGTTCCCGTCCCAGCTGCGGAGGCTACCTAAATGAAACGTCTTACACTCATTATTGCCGCCGGACTGCTGAGTCTGGGTTTTGTTGCCACGGCGAGCGCACAGGAAGATGCTCGCAGCATGGGGGAACTCTTGCGCTTGATCGAGCAGGGACAGGCACGCGATTCGCAGGAAAATCGCAAACGTGAAGCGGCTTTTGCGCAGGACAAGAACAAGCAGCAGTCGCTACTGAACCAGGCACGTGCAGAACGTACCCGAGAGGAAAACACGAGTGCGGCCCTCGAGCAGCGGTTCGAAGAAAACCAACAGCGCATCATTACGGCTCGACAGGCCCTGGATGAACGTCTCGGCGCCCTGAAAGAACTGTTTGGCGTGTTGCAGACTGTTTCCGGCGACGCACAAGGTCGATTCGGTGCCTCTTTGACGAACATCGAGTTTCCGGATCGCTCGGCATTTCTCTTTGAACTCGGCAACAAGATGGCGGGAGCAAGCAGCCTCGCCTCGATCGAGGATATCGAGACCTTGTGGGCGATGCTGCAGAAAGAAATCGTTGAGACCGGCAAGGTTTCGCGATTCAATCACCTCGTTACGAAAGCCGACGGCCAGCAGGAAGAACTAGAGGTGGTCCGGGTGGGCGCCTTCAACATCGTATCTGAAAATGGCTATCTCGAATACGACTCCAATGAGAAGTCTATCGCCGAATTGTTGCGTCAGCCTGAGGGACGCTATGCATCTACCGCGGGTGACATGATGGATGCCGATGGCGGTGTCCTGCATTTCGGTATCGATGTAACAAAGGGTGGCATTCTCGGTTTGCTTGTTGAGACGCCGACCATCAAGGATCGCATCGAGCAGGGCGGAATCGTCGGTTACTGCATTATTGGGCTCGGCATCATCGGCCTGATTATTGCGGTCCTACGCTGGTTTGCGCTTGGCAACGATTCCCGCAAGGTCACCGCGCAGCTGAAGCGGGATACGGCGAGTACCGACAACCCCCTGGGTCGCGTACTTGCGGCTTACGAGAGCAACAAGGGCGCCGACACCGAGACCATCGAGCTGAAGCTCAGCGAGGCAGCGCTCAAAGAGATGCCAGCCCTGACCAAGGGTCTGTTGTTTATCAAGGTGGTTGCGGCTGTCGCGCCGCTTATGGGCTTGCTGGGTACCGTTACCGGTATGATCAAGACCTTCCAGGTGATTACGCTGTACGGTGCGGGTGATCCGAAGATGATGGCCGGTGGTATTTCGCAGGCGTTGATGACCACGGTACTGGGCCTGTGCGTGGCAATTCCCATGGTATTGCTGCACACGGTCGTCAGTGGTCAGAGCCGCAAGATCGTTAACATCCTTCAGTCTCAGAGCGCTGGCCTCGTGGCACAGCACTCCGAACGGAATGCGTAAAGCAGAAAGGAGTCGCCATGCATTGGCTTGCTGATGCCTTTGAAGCCATACGGGACTTCATGAATCTGGGTGGACCTGTATTGAAGGTCATCGCAGTCACCATCTTGCTGATGTGGGTCGTCATCATTGAGCGGATCATGTACTTCCGCACCTCGATGAACCAGATGTCACGAGAGATTCATGATAACTGGGAAGGACGACCGGAACGCCGGTCCTGGAACGCGCTGCAGATTCGCGAGTTGATGATCTCGCGGTTCAGCGAAGCAACGAACAAGGGTATCGCCCTGATACAGACGCTCGTTGCCTTGTGTCCGTTACTTGGCCTGCTCGGCACAGTGACGGGCATGATCAGCGTATTCCAGGTCATGGCGGTCTCCGGGTCCGGAAACGTCCGGGCAATGGCAGCGGGCGTATCCCAGGCCACCGTGCCGACTATGGCGGGAATGGTGGGCGCCCTTTCGGGTGTCCTGCTGGTCACAATACTAAGCCGCCGCGCGGCGCGCGAAGTCGAATTCCTCGAGGATTCGCTCACGATGGATCACTAGGGGACAGTCACCATGCGCCACCATCTCGATGACATTCATATCGATGAGGAAGAAAACGAGATCAACCTTACGCCAATGCTCGACGTCGTGTTCATCATGCTTATCTTCTTTATCGTAACGGCATCGTTCATCAAGGAGTCGGGAATCGACGTCAATCGCCCTGACGCTCCGGTCACGGAGTCCAAGCCGGAAGATGCCAACATTCTGGTGATGATCAGCTCTAATGATGAGATCTTTATCGACCGACGGCTGATCGATCCGCGAGCCGTTCGTGCCAATATCGAACGCCTGCATGCGGAGAACCCGGATGGTTCGGTGGTGATCCAGGCGAACAAGAAGTCGACCAACAAGGTGCTGGTCTGGGTCATGGATGCTTCGCGCAGTGCGGGTGTCTATAACATTTCCATTGCCGATCAACGATGAGCGGATACCTGACAGGACAATAGCCAATGCGAAGAAAACACGGCTCCATGGGAGTGGAAGAAGAAGAAAATGAGATCAACCTTACGCCGATGCTCGACGTCGTGTTCATCATGCTCATTTTCTTTATCGTCACAGCGACCTTTATCAAGGAAGCCGGCATTCAGGTTGAACGACCCGATACGGTTACTGCCGATACCCAGGACGACGCCTCCATCCTGATCGCGATCAGTGCGAACGACGAGATCTGGATCGACCGCCAGATGAGGGACCCCCGTGCCGTGCGTTCGATCATCGAGCGTCTGCATGCAGAAAACCCGAAAGGATCGATCGTGATTCAGGCCGATGAAGATTCGACCAATGAGATGCTGGTCGTCGTAATGGAGGCGGCCAAAGCCGCCGGGGTCACGAACGTGGCAATTGCATCCGACGACGGCTAGGAACCTCGGCGCAGGATGTTTGTCGTACTAAGAAGGACTCGCCGGCCACAAATTGAACGGCAGTCCCCCTGAGGAGAACAGGAGCATGATAGGTCGTTACGTATTTTCAATAGTGATCGGCACGATCATAACCCTGAGCCTGCTGTTCGTTATGCAGCTGCTCATCGTTACGGGTAAGACGGCGTTGACCGACCCTCGGGAACGTCACAAACTCGAGTTCGTTCGTGTGAAGCGCAACGAGAACCTGAATACGGCCGACCTGACGCCCGAGAAGCCGCCGAAGCCGCCGGAGACGCCACCCGAGACGCCGCCCCAGGACATGGATAACGTTAACCCGGATGCGCCGACCATTAGCGTGGCTCCACCGACGGTTACAGCGAACACCGACATCGGTGGCCCGGGCGGCATGAATATCGCCGAAGGCGATTACCTGCCAATCGTCCGCGTTGCACCAGTCTATCCGGCTCGCGCCTTGTCACGCGGCCTCGAGGGTTTCGTGGACTTGTCATTTACGGTTACGTCGACCGGTACCGTGAAAGATCCAATTGTATTACAGTCATCGAGCAGTTTGTTTGAGCGCGCGGCCATACGTGCTGTGCTCAAGTTCAAATACAAGCCGAGAGTCGTCGACGGTATTCCGGTCGAAGTGCCGGGCGTGAAGACACGTATATCGTTCCAGCTCGAGGAATGATGCCTGTCGATTACAACAGCGGGAAAAGCCATCCAAGAGGATCTCTTTTGATATGAACATGAACCGTGGAATTTCTCTCAAGCTGTGCCTTGCTTTGATTGTCGGGGTACTCGCGTTTGGCAGTGCCGGGGCGCAAAAGGCGACCCAGGAAGACAGGGACAAGACCAAGACCAAGCAGGCGCAGGCCGTCAGCAAAGAGGTTTACGAGCGCATCCAGAAAGCCCAGGAAATGGTAGATGAAAAGCAATACAAGAACGCGCTGAAGACCCTGAACAACCTCTATAACCCGGACAAGCTCACCGAGTACGAACAAGCCAACGTGCTGAACTACCTGGGCTTCGTCTACTACAACATGGACGACACCAAGGGTGCGATCCGCACCTACGAGAAGATGCTTTCGCTGCCAACACTTGAGCCACAGATGGCCAAGCAGACGACGTTTACGATGGCGCAGTTGTATACGATGGAAGAGCAGTATTCGAATGCGTTGTCCACGTTGGACAAGTGGTTCGTGTTAGAGACCAATCCGGCGCCTGAGCCGTTTATTCTGCGAGCGCAGATACTCTATAACCTGAACCGTTTCCAGGAGATGGTAGAGCCGATCGAGAATGCGATGCGGGTCGCAAGGGAGCGTGACAAGCCCGTTAAAGAAGATTGGTACGGACTGCTTAATTTCGCTTATTTCCAGCAGGAAAATTATGCCAAAGTGCGTGACATCCAGAAGATTCTGCTTGAGAACTGGCCGAAGGCGCGTTACTGGAAATCCCTCGCCGGTGCTTTTACCGAACTCGGTGAAGACGAAAAGCTGATCTATGCGTACGATGCAGCGCACACGCAGGGCATGCTCGTGAAAGACACGGAATTCGTGACGATGGCGCAGCTGTACCTGCAAGCCGAGGTGCCGTACAAAGCCGCGACGCTGCTCGAAGAGAAGATGACAGCCGGAATCGTGCCAAAGTCCGAAAAGAATTATCGCTTGCTGTCGCAAGCGTGGATGTTGGCGATGGAAGACGAGAAATCTATCCCGGCGCTGCAAGCGGCCGCGAAGCTGGCGACACACGGTGACCTTGATCAGCGGCTGGCGAACGCTTATTTGAACGTAGGTAATTACGCCGAATGCGTTAAGTCCGCCAACAACGCTGCTCGCAAGGGTAGCCTCAAGAATCCGGACAATTTGCAGATCTCCTTGGGCATGTGCCAGTACAACTTGCGACGCTATGCGGACGCCAAAAAGGCATTCCGCAATGCGGCCAAAACACCTCGTTCCCAACGGATGGCCGCCCAGTGGATAAAGGTCATCGACGCGGATGTCGAGCGTAATCGGCAGATCAAGCTCGCGGAGGAAGCGGCTCGCAAGAAACGCCGCGAACTGGACGCGAAGAAAGCGGAAGCATCTCGCGTTTAAGGATCTGGCACAGCCGGAAAATTCTGTTTCGCAAATTCTGTAGGGGCGTTGACCATTACCGGTCAACGCCCCTAAAATTGCGCGTTCCCCAGTACGGAATCAATCAATGCCAAAGATCACATTTATTTCAACTGACGGAGGCCGCCACGAAGTTGAAGTGGAGAACGGCTATTCGGTCATGGAAGGCGCTATCAACAATGACATAGACGGCATAGTCGCCGAGTGTGGGGGCGCTTGTGCCTGTGCGACTTGCCATAGCTACATTGATGAAGCGTGGCTCGGCAAACTTCCTGAAATGGACGACATGGAAGACAGCATGCTCGATGCGGCGTATGAGCGAAAGTCAAACAGCCGTCTAACCTGCCAGATAGAGGTATCGGACAAGCTCGACGGGCTCGTGGTTCACGTGGCGGAGAATGACTACTGAGTATCGACTGCAGGAGGTCGCCCGCAGGGCGATCTCTCGCGGGCACGGCCCGCTCCTACGGGGCGAAACGACCCTACCGCAAACCGGTCTCGGCCCTGCCGATTACCATACGCTGAATCTCACTGGTGCCTTCGTAGATCTCGGTGATCTTGGCATCACGGAAGTAGCGTTCTATTGGCAGCTCCTTGCTGTAGCCCATGCCACCGTGAATCTGCAACGCTTGGTGCGTCACGAACATCGCGGTTTCTGAGGCGTACAGTTTGGCGATGCTGGCGTTGAGTGTATTCCTGGCGCCCGTCTTTTTTGCCAGCTGCTTGGACGATGCGGCTCGAAACACCAGCAATCGGGAGGCATCGATTCGCATTTTCATGTCGGCGATTTTCCCCTGAATCGCCTGAAAACTGCCAATCGCGGAGCCAAACGCCTTCCGTTCCCGTGAGTACTCTACCGCCGCATCGTACGCGGCTCGCGCGATGCCCACGGCTTGTGCTGCAACGCCTACTCGGCCGGCGTCGAGCACGGTGAGGGCGATTTTGAAACCTTCGCCTTCTTCGCCGATCCGGTTCTCGGCCGGAACGACGTAGTCTTCGAGCTCGATCTCGCAGGTTGCCGAAGCGCGGATACCCAGCTTGGGCTCTGTCTTGCCGACGATGAACCCGGGTTCGTCGGCATCAATCACGAATGCGCTGATACCGAGCGAATTTCCATCGCTGTCCTGCGTCTGCGTAAATACGATCAGATACTTGGCAACCGGTCCGGATGAAATCCACGCCTTCTTGCCATTGAGCGTGTAAGTAGATCCGTCGGCGGAGCGCACGGCCCTGGTACGCATGGTCGCCGCATCAGACCCGGACATGGGCTCTGTAAGCGCGTAGGCACCGTTAACCTCACCGGATGCGACCGGGCGCAGGTACTTCTGTTTTTGCTCTTCGGTGCCAAACTCGAGCAGGGGGACTCCTACCAGCGAATTATTCACCGAAACAATCGTGCCATGCGCGGCATCAGCGGCAGAAATTTCTTCCATTACAAGCACATAGCTTATCGAATCGAGGCCCGATCCCCCGTACTCTTCGGGCACCTCGATACCCATGAAACCCAGCTCCGCCGCTTTGCGAATGCTGTCTGACGGGAATTTGCCACTGGCATCAAACTCCGCAGCGATCGGCGCGATTTCGTTCTGCGCGAATTCGCGAGCGGCGTCTTGTATGAGTTGCTGCTCTTCGGTTAATGCAAAGTCCATAGTGTTTTGCTTCCTGCTAGAATCGTTTCAGTGCGGGCAAAAATCATTACCGATTGTGCCCGGAATCTCAATACCTCAACAGGAGTAATTTTTGATGACGATCTCAGCTGGCCAGAAGATGCCGTCCGGTGTTTTCGGAATAATGACCGATGCGGGCCCTGGTGCAATTTCCACAGATGAGCTGTTCGCGGGGAAAAAAGTCGTGATTGTATCGGTGCCGGGTGCCTTCACCCCGACATGCTCGATGAATCATTTGCCTGGCTTCGTCGATAACGCCGCACAGCTGCATGCAAAGGGTGTCGATACAATTGCCTGCATGGCGGTCAACGATGTTTTCGTCATGGATGCCTGGGGCAAGGATCGAAATGTCGGTGACAAGGTCATGATGCTTGCCGATGGTAATGGTGAATACGCCAGGGCATTGGGGCTCGAAATGGACGGCACCGGATTCGGAATGGGCATGCGCGGCCAGCGTTTTGCGATCGTCGTGGATGATGGCGTCGCGACCCATGTCGGTGTTGAGGCTGCCGGCCAGTTCGAAGTGAGCAAGGCGGAAACGATTCTCGACGCTCTGTAGAACCGCAAGGCATAAAAAGAAAAGGGCGGTCCGCATCGCGGGCCACCCCTTGTTTTGTTGACGGAGTCTAGCCCCTAGCCCAACGTGTCGGTTAGTTCCGGAACGATGTTGAACAAGTCACCGACCAGCCCGATATCCGATACTTCGAAAATCGGCGCTTCCTCGTCCTTGTTGATTGCGACGATCGTTCCCGCGTCCTTGATGCCGGTGATGTGCTGGATCGCGCCAGAGATGCCTATGGCTATGTACAAATCGGGTGCGATGATCTGCCCGGTTTGACCGACCTGGGTTTCGGGCGGCACATAGCCTGCGTCGACCGCAGCTCTGGATGAGCCTATGGCGGCTCCGAGCTTGTCGGCCAGTTTGTAGATCAGGTCGAAATTCTCTTCACTGCCCAGTGCCCGGCCTCCCGACACAACTTTGGCGGCCGCCTGCAGGTCGGGTCGATCAGACTGGCCCGTCTGCAGTTCAACGAAGCGCGTATGTGTCGGCAGCTCAACCGTAACATCGACACTTTCGATTGCTGCCGAATTACCGCCCTCGGGGGCCTGGTAAGAGGCGGTTCGGACCGTGGCCACAACGGCCGAATCGTCGGCCGCCTCAACGGTCACTATCGCGTTGCCGGCATAGATCGGTCGCTTGAAGCGATGACTTCCTTCGACGCTCATGATGTCGCTAACCTGGTTAACACCGACTAAGGCCGCTACGCGTGGCATCAGGTCCTTTCCGAAGGTCGTCGACGGGCCGAATACGTGGCTGTAGTCTGACGCCAGCGCAACAATCTGCGGCGCGAGAACGGCCGCGATCGCTACGTCGTTTTCATCACGCTCAACCGTTAACACGCGGTTGACCCCGCTGATTTGCGCCGCTTCGGCGGCAGGCCCGGACGCCGCACCAGCAAGCACGACAATATCGACTTCTGCACCGTCAATCTGTGCCGCACAGGCAACGCACTTGGCCGTGCTCGGATTCAGCGTTTCGCCATTGTGTTCTGCCACTACCAGTACTTTTGCCATCACACGAGTCCTTTATCCTTGAGCGCCGCTACGAGGCCGGCGACATCTTCAACCATGATTCCGCGTTGTCGTCCCGCCGGCGGCTCAAACGACGTTTCCTTGAAATGCGGTGCCGTTTCGACGCCAAGCTCAGCCATCGACAGCAGATCCAGCGGCTTCTTCTTGGCTTTCATGATGTCAGGCAGCTTGACATAGCGAGGTTCGTTCAATCGCAGGTCGACAGTAATCACAGCCGGCAAATCGATCTCAATCGTCTCAAGACCGCTGTCCACCTCTCGCGTAACTCGCGCCGTTCCATCTGCGAATGTCAGTTCCGATGCAAACGTCGCTTGCGGGCGTTCCCAGATTGCAGCCAGCATCTGGCCGGTCTGGCTGTTGTCGTCGTCGATTGCCTGTTTGCCGAGTATGACGAGCTCCGCATTTTCCCGTTCAATGAGTGACTTGAATATTCGCGCAACGGTCAACGGATCGATCGCGGACGCGGTTTCAACGAGGATTGCGCGATCCGCACCCATCGCCAGGCCGGTGCGGAGTTGTTGCTGCGCGTCGGAGGAACCGATCGAAACGACGACCACCTCAGAGGCTTCGCCACGTTCCCTGATACGCAGGGCTTCCTCGAGAGCGATTTCGTCGAAGGGATTGATGCTCATCTTCACGCCATCAGTTTCGACGCCGCTACCATCACTCTTGACCTGAACGCGAACATTGTAGTCAACGACGCGCTTCAAACCGACCAGTATTTTTTCCACCTATCCGACTCCCGATTTGCCAGTATAGCTACTGCGGGCCTTCCCCGCGGCACGCTATTGTCTACGACAGTTCCGCCGTGTACAAGGTCAAAAAGGGCAATTAGCGGAGTTCAATTATGGCAAGCGACAGCAATCTCATCAGCGCAAACGAACTGCGGTCGCGAACAGGTGACCCGGAGGTTCGGATTATCGATTGTAGATTCTCACTCGCCGACCCGGGTGCAGGTCGGCTTGCCTATACGAGTGGGCATATCCCCGGCGCCGTGTTCGCTGACCTGGACGAGGATCTGGCGGGACCGATCACTCCGGAGAGCGGCCGTCACCCGCTGCCGGACGTGACTACGCTTGCCAGTACATTTGGACGCCTGGGTATCGACGATACGATCAATGTGGTTGTCTACGATGGTGGCGACGGGGCTCTGGCGTCTCGTGCCTGGTGGTTGCTACGCTGGCTTGGGCATGAACGTGTCAGACTATTGGATGGCGGAATCGATCATTGGGTTTCGCTCGAGGGACAATTGCGAACAGGCGAGGAAAAGGTCGGGGCACGCGAATTCGTTGCTCGACCCCATCACGACAGAGTGTTGACAACAGCCGAACTGGCGAGCGATCCGGACGCCATCTCGACCTTGCGATTGATTGACGCGCGCGACGCGGCCCGATTCCGGGGCGAACTCGAACCTATTGATCCGGTAGCGGGACATATACCGGGTTCTATGAATCTGCCGTATCCGGTCAGTTTGAAGGATGACGGGACCTGGAAGTCGAAAGCGGATCTCGAGGCGCTCTGGCTCGCTGTGCTCGGTGAGGACAGGTCGGCACCGTGGGCTGTAATGTGTGGTTCCGGGGTCACGGCTTGTCACCTGGCCATTTCCGCAACAGAGGGCGGCTTTGCGGACCCTCGGCTTTATGCCGGTTCCTGGAGCGAGTGGATTCGAGATTCTGATCGGCCTATCGGCCTCGGGGAGGGCGCTAATTCGTCCCCCGACACTGCGGATATGGCATGAACTTAACGCTGATTCGCGGTCCAATTCAGGTGTTGAAGGGCACAGCTACCGAGTTCGGCCATCAATAATGTCAAGAAATTGGCGAAATTGAAAATATTTATTAAACAACTACTTATCACTATTATCTCGAGTATATTATTAGCTTGTGCTGGTACGAATACAGAGGATGAGGACTCGCTTTCATCTCGCTCGGATTGCATCTATCAGCCAAGTATCCGAGGATATACAGTCCTTGATGAGTCGAATCTCATTGTGTCAGCTTCGGGACAGCGGCAGTACCATATTGCGCTGCAGCGAAGGGCTCACGGACTCCGGTCCACCTGGAGCATCGCCTTCAAATCACCGACAGGCAGAATTTGTTCCGCGTTCAGTGAAGTCGTCTTCAAAGGTCATTTCGACGGCGAATCAATAAGGATCGCGACAATCAGGGAACTGGATCCGGACGAGGAGGAAGACCTCCTGATCCGGTACGGCAAGAAAGATCCGGAAATAGAACACACACCGGCACCTCAGGAAGTAAAAGGTGCCGATGTAGAAGAGCTGGACCCGGTTGCCGGTGACGAATCGCCGGACGACTGAGTCACGCAATCCGCAATCTCCGTGCGGACCCGCCCGGCCAACCGCAAGGTTGGCCGGGTTTTTTAAAGCGCTAAGCGAAGGGATTCTGGCAGTCCATGACAACGCCGCTCTCGAATATCCGGGTACTCGACATGAGCCGGATTCTCGCCGGTCCATGGGCAGGCCAGTTGCTGGGTGACTACGGGGCTGATGTCGTCAAAATCGAGCGGCCCGGCGTAGGGGATGATACGCGCCAGTGGGGACCGCCCTGGTTAGATGGTAGTCGCGACGGCGAATCCGCCTATTTCCTGTCGGCGAATCGTAACAAGCGGTCGGTCACGGTCAACATTGCTGATGAAAAAGGACAGCGGGTCATTCGGGATCTCGCCGCCAGCGCGGACGTGCTCCTCGAGAATTACAAGGTTGGCACTTTGCAGCGCTACGGACTGGGTCCGGAGGAGTTGCTGTCGATCAACACACGGCTGATTTACTGCTCGATATCCGCGTTTGGCCAGAGCGGTCCGCGCGCGTCCGAGCCCGGTTATGACGCGATGATTCAGGCCTCAGCGGGGCTGATGAGTATCACCGGACCGGAAGGAAAAGATGCGGGAGGACCCCAGAAAGTAGGTGTCGCAATCGCCGACATAATGGCCGGCATGTATGCAACGACGGCTGTGCTGGCCGCATTGAATGCGCGCGAGCTCAGTGGCCGAGGGCAGCACATCGACGTGCCGCTCTACGACAGCCAGGTGGCATGGCTGGCTAATCAGAACATGAATTACCTGGTAGGTGGGGAAACACCGAAACGAATGGGGACCGGGCACCCGAACCTTGTACCGTATCAGGTGTTTTCGACCCGCGATGGGAGCCTGATGCTGGCTGTTGGTAACGATAGGCAATTTGCCGCGCTTGCCGAGTGTGTTGGAAAACCTGAACTCGCAAGCGATGAACGATTCGAGCGAAACAGCGACCGCGTAGTGAATCGCCTCGAGCTGCAGAGGCTGCTCGAGGCTGTGTTCCGGGAGCACAGCACCGTGTTCTGGCTCGAAGCACTGGGCAACCGCAGTGTGCCAGCCGGGCCGGTCAATTCGATCGAACAGGTGCTCACAGACTCTCATGCCGAAGAGCGCGGACTCGTTCGCCAACTGACAAATAAACTGGGGCAGAGTGTCCCCACGGTATCCAACCCTGTCGACTTCGCTGAGACACCCGTGAGCTATGAAAGGCCGCCACCGCTGCTCGGCGAACACACGGAAGAGGTTTTGCGGGAGTGGTTGGGTTACTCTGAGAAGTTCATTGCCGAGCTCCGCAAACGTTCGGCGATATGATGTAAACAAGGAGATCGGCTGCAACCATGGAACAGCAAATCCGCACCAGCGAGACCCTGAAAAGCGTTCGTTATGAAATCCGGGGGCAGCTGGCGAATCGCGCGCTCGATCTGGAAAAACGCGGTTACGAAATAATCTCACTCAACATTGGCAACCCGGGCCTCTTCGGTTTCCGTACGCCAGAGACAATGCGTCTCGCGATGATCGAAAACCTCGGACAGGCCGAACCTTACTGCCATCAGAAAGGTATATTCCCGGCCCGTGAAGCGGTCGTCATGCAGCAACAGAATCGTGGTATCCACGGTGTCAGCGCCGATGAAGTATTCATTGGCAACGGTGTCAGTGAACTGATCGATCTGTCTTTGCGCGCACTGCTGAACCCGGGTGACGAAGTGCTTGTGCCCAGCCCGGACTACCCTTTGTGGAGTGCAGCCGTCGCGCTCAATGGCGGGGTCGTCCGTCATTATTCGTGCAGCCCGGATAAGGGATTCGTTCCCGACCTGAGCAACATCGAAAGCCTGGTCAACAGCAATACCAAGGCGATTGTAGTTATTAACCCCAATAATCCAAGCGGTGCGGTTTACGACCGGGATACGCTCGCCGAGATTGTCGGGTTGGCAACGCGACACAACCTCGTTGTAATGGCTGACGAAATCTACGATCAAATGGTCTATGACGACGCCGAGTTCGTGCCGATAGCAACCTTGGCGGATAATTCGGTTTGCCTGACCTTTTCCGGGTTGTCGAAGGTCTACCGTGCCTGCGGGTACCGTGTGGGATGGTGCGTCTTTAGCGGAGAACTTGACAGAGCTGAAGAATATATCCATGACATGGAACTACTCTCGGCGCTGCGTCTCTGCAGTAACGTGCCGGGACAATGGGCTGTTCAGACGGCGCTCGGCGGCTTTCAGAGCATCCGGGAGCTCGTGCAACCGGGCGGGCGGCTGTACCAATCGCGACTGGCGGTCCTTGAGAAGGTTGAGAAAAGCCGGTTCCTGAGCGCGCATCGACCCATGGGTGCCATGTACGCCTTTATTCGCCTTGATCCCCGCTTTGAAGGGCGTCTGGATGACCAGGCATTCGCGCTCGATCTGCTGGAAAACTACCATGTGCTGGTTGCGCCCGGCAGTAGCTTTAATACGCCATACTCCGACCACTTCCGAATCACGACGCTGCCCGATACCGAAACGATAAATCTCGTTTTCGATCGTATTGAGTCGTGCCTGGAGCAGCACGACTGACCGATGTACGAATGGCTAACCGATGCGTTGCAGGGCCCCTCGACTGTAGTAACCGCGAATCGTCGCCTCGCAAGGGTACTTCAGGAGGAGTTCGCACATCAGCAGCTTCGCGCGGACAAATTGGCCTGGCAGAGTCCATTGATCCACTCCTGGCAGGACTGGCTCGACAAGCTACTGATCGGGGCTACGGATCAGGCCTCTCTGCCGACCAGAATCAACCAGCATCAGAGCCAGCTCCTTTGGGAGCGCTGCCTCGCTAAAGAGACCGGCGAAACCCGGTCCGGCCTCGCCGGTCTCGTCCGCCTGTCACGGGACACGTGGCAGCGCCTTGCCGACTGGCGTGTCAGTATCGGTGAGGTTGCGCGATTCGCACAAAGCAATGATCAGCGTCTATTTGCCGCAGGCGCAGGGCGTTATCTCGGCATACTGGAACGCGAACACTGGGTTGACGACGCCGGGCTCGCTTTATTGATCGGTGAGCTGATCAGATCCGGGCGGATCACGAACAAAGGTCGCGTCACACTGGCTGGTTTCGACCGGGATCGACCGGTTGTTACATGGATCATGGCCGCGCTTGCCGATAGCGGTTGCGATGTACAAACGGCGCCGGTCACGAAGACGGCTGACTCCGTTGCTCTGCAATGTTTCGAAACGGCCGGTGCGGAATTACGCGCCGCCGGCGCATGGGCTCGTGAACGGCTCGAGGAAGATCCGGGTCGTACGCTAGCGATCATTGCCGGCAACCTGGAGCGGGATGCGGCGCATAAGGTGCGCCTGGTTCGAGAGGGACTCGTCCCTGGCTGGCAATACGCTTCTTCGTCCGTCGCGCAGTCTGTTAACGTCTCGTACGGGCGCAAGCTCGTTGACTATCCGGCCGTGTCGATCGCCTTGTTGTTATTGCAATGGGTGATTCGAGACCTCCGCGCCGCTGAAGTCGGCCAGTTGCTCCGTACGCCGCTACTTGGCTCGCCGTCGACGGGCGCTCGATGTCGCCTGGAATTGCATCTCAGGAAGCTCCCGGATCGCGACTGGTCGCCGGCGATGCTCTCCGCCGCTTTGCGCGGCCGGGAGGAAGGCACTGACGCGACCGACTGGCTCCGCCTGGTCGCATCGGTAACGAAACTCCGAAGAGAATTGCAGAGGAATGCCTCACCTGCGGACTGGGCGGCATACATTGATGAGGTTCTCGAGACCTGTCGGTGGCCGGGTCAAGAAACGCTCTCGAGTGATGATTTTCAGCTCATCAATCGATGGCGCGAGCTGCTGAATGACTTGGCACGACTTGCTCTCGTCAGCTCCACGATGAGTCTTGAAGCAGCGATTCGACGTCTCGAGTTAATGGCCGCGGATACGGTTTTTCAACCGGAGTCGGACAGCAGGTCCGTGCAGCTTATCGGCCCACTCGAGGCATCGGGCGCACAGTTCGATGCGGTCTGGATCAGTGGGGTGACAGCGTCAAACTGGCCACCACCCGGTAATCCGACACCGCTCCTGTCACGTCGGCTGCAGCGAGAAAAGGGCATGCCGAACGCGGACCCCTCCGACACCGTGGCCTACGCCCAGAGCCTGTTGCTCGCCCTGGGCGGCGCAGCAGACCTGGTGGTTTGCAGTTATGCACACACCGAGGGCGACGCAGAGCAGAAACCCAGTGAGCTCTTGCAGCCCCTGGTAGCAAAAGCTCAGGCAGCACAAGCGGATCCCGGGTGGCATGCGACGGCGCTGTCGAAAGTCGTAAACACGGTGGTGGCGTCCGACGCCGTGCCGGCGATTTCCCCGGGCGAGCGAGTGTCGGGCGGTGCCGGGACTATCCAGCATCAGCTGACTGATCCGATCATGGCGTTCGTTGCCGGACGCCTGGGAGTCAGCAGGATACAGCCACAGGCCATCGGACTGCCGGCTCCGTTACGTGGCAGCATCATTCACGACGCACTCTACCACCTGTACAACGACAGGCCTTCCCACAGCGACATAGCGGCCTGGTCCAACGATGAGATGCGTGCCCGAATTCGGAACGCACTCGGCATCGCGTTCGCGCGTCACGAACGTAACACCGATGGCGTCCTGATGGAGCTTTTCAGGCTGGAACGTCGCCGTATCGCGCAGCTTTTGCGACATTTCCTGGGCGTTGACGTTGCCCGCGGAGAATTCAAGGTCGCCGAAGTTGAGCACACGGTGGCATTTGCCGAGGCAGAGGTCAGCCTGCAGCTTCGTGTAGACCGGATTGACCGCTTGTCTGACGGCGCCCTGGCGATTCTGGACTACAAGACAGGTGCAAGGAGGCGGTTTCTGCAAAGCAACGGGCAGCCGAAGGAAATACAGCTGATTGCTTACGCCTGCGCGATGGACGATCCTGTTGCCGCAGTCGCACTCGTGAATATTGACACGCGTGAGGTCAGTTTTGACGGGGCCGGTCGAGGCTATACCGAAGAGGCCGGCTGGGATGGCGTCCTCGCTGACTGGAAGCGGCACGTCGTCTTAGCCTGCGAGGAATTGAGCCGCGGCGATGTTCGAATCAATGCTGCTCAAGGGGCCAGGGACGCTCGCAATCTCAACCTGTTGAGCCGTTACACGGAGTTGCGTCGCGATGCGTGACAGCCACCTACTCGAGGATGACCTCCGGGCACGCGAAGAGTCGCTGGATGTAACACGCTCTTTCATCGTGCAGGCGCCCGCAGGCTCGGGAAAAACGGAACTTCTGATTCAGCGCTATCTCAAGCTACTTGCCGTGGTCGATAACCCCGAGGAAATCCTCGCCATTACGTTTACTCGAAAAGCCGCCGCGGAGATGCAATTTCGCGTTCTGAGTGCTCTGCAGATGGCGCATAGGGACGAAGACCCTAACCAGGAACATCAAAGGCTGACCAAGGCTCTCGCGAGCGCAGCTTTGCAGCGCGACGACAGACAGGGATGGCGGTTAATCGAAAATCCGCCACGCATGCGGATTCAGACACTGGATTCGCTCAACGGCTTGATTGCACGTTTTCGGCCAATCAGTTCACCGGAGAGTGCGAGCGGTACACGCATTATCGTCGATGCCGAGCTTGACTCGCTGTACCAAGCGTCGGCATTGGCGACCCTGGACTGGCTCCCGGAAGACGGGGTAATGAACGCCGCAACTCGCGAAGTGCTGATTCATGTGGACAACAACACGCAGATTTACGTTTCGTACCTGTCGCAAATGCTTGCAACCAGGGATCAATGGCTGCCCTTCATTGGCAGCGGTTTGCTGACGACGGGAGAGGACAGTGCGCTTCGGCATCGCTTCGAGCAGAATCTCGATACCGCTGTCGTGGATCACCTGGAACTCACGGCATCGGTCATCTCGCCCACGACCGGCGCCGCATTATCCGGCTTACTCGATTATGCGGCAAGTAAGCTTTGCGACAGCGGTTCCGCGTCCAATCCCATTTGCGAACTTCAGGGACTCGAAGAATTGCCGGCTGCGAATTCGCAGAATATAGCGCAGTGGAACGGCCTGGCTGATTTGTTGCTTACCACGACCGGTCAGTTTCGCAAGAGGGTCGATAAGCGCCAGGGGTTTCCGGCCGGCGACTCCGGGCAGAAAGCCGCAATGCACGCGTTGCTTGAAGAACTGGCCGATCAGCAACGCCTGGCGGAGCTGCTGCACGGCGTCCGTACATTACCGCCTCTGCATTACAGCGATGAACAATGGACCGTGCTGCTGGCCCTGTTTCGTTTGTTGCCCCTGGCCGTTACAGAGCTGAAGCGATTGTTTGCAGAACAGGGCGTTTCTGATCATATCGAGATTGCCCTGACCGCTGGTGCAGCACTGGGGACCGCAGAGAGCCCGGGCGATGTTGCGTTATTGCTCGATTATCAGCTGCGGCATCTGCTTGTCGATGAAATGCAGGATACTTCGAGTGCGCAATACCGGATGCTTGAAGCTCTGACCGGCGGCTGGGAGCAGGGCGATGGTCGAACCCTGTACTGCGTTGGCGACCCGATGCAATCGATCTATCGGTTCCGCAATGCCGAGGTCGGTCAGTTCCTTCTCGCAAGAGACTGCGGCATTGGAGACATCAGGCTCACTTCGCTGGTGCTACACAGGAATTTCCGTTCCGGCGAGTTTCTCGTCGACTGGTTTAACACGGTCTTCCCTGAGATCTTCTCCGATCATGATGATCCATTGAGCGGCGCGGTGTCCTACTCCGACGCTGTGAGCGTTCCACAATTTTCCGAGCAAGGTCGATGCTGCGTTCACCCGGTATTCGGCGGCAATCCGGAGCTTGAGGCCCGACTGGGATCAAAGGTGATTGGAGAAACTCTGAGTAATTACCCGAAAGACGAAATGGCTGTGCTTGTTCGGGGGCGTACCCAGTTACCGGCCCTGCTTGGCGAGCTTCGGAAAGCCGGAATCGAATACCGGGCTATCGAAATCGACCGCCTCACGGACTTGCCTGAGGTGATCGAAGTGCTCGCGCTAACGCGTGCTGCCGTTCACCAGGGCGACAGGCTTGCCTGGCTCGCGATCCTGCGTGCGCCGTGGATAGGCCTGGACTGGACTGATCTGCATTCGCTGGTGGTCAACGATGGCGCCAGCACGGTGTGGGAGTTGCTGCGAGACACTGAGCGCCTCGCAGGGTTGTCCGAAACCGGTCGACAGTCCGTTGAGAGCGCTCGTGACGTACTGGCCACATTAGTGGCACCGAGGAGATCGCTTAGCCTGAGAGAACTCGTGGAGAATGCGTGGATGGCGCTGGGCGGGCCGGCGATACTCAATGACGAGTACGCGGTTGGAAACGTCTACCGTTATCTGGAGGTTCTCGAAAAGCATGAACAATATGGGTCGCTGACCGACGTAGCGAACCTCGAGTCCATACTTGATCTTGAACGAGTCTCAAGTGACGTCAACGCACGACTGCATGTAATGACGATGCACAGGGCGAAAGGTCTCGAGTTCGAGCACGTGTTGCTATATGGGCTTGGTCGCCTTCCGGGCAGCGGCGATCGCCGTGTGCTTTCCTGGTTCGACATACCTGATGAGCACGGTGATGAAAGGAAGATCATAAGCCCTGTCGGTCCGCGCGCAGATATCAGCAAAGACCCGGTGCATCGCTTTATTGAGTTGAGTGAGGCGGCGAAAGATCGCCATGAGCAAGCTCGATTGCTCTATGTGGCTTGCACACGGGCGCGGAAGTCATTGCATTTGAGCGGACACACGGCCGTGACTGCGGAGGGCGACGATTTCAGACCACCGGCAAAAAGTAGTCTGCTGCGGCTATTGTGGCCAGCACTGGAACCGCAATACGCGAACGCGTTCGCAAATTACGTCGCAGAGACGTCCGGCGAGCAGAGTAAGCCTTGGATGAATCCGGTACTGCGTCGGTTCGAATCTGCCTGGACGTTACCGGAAGTGGCGCCGCTACCGGGGACGACGCGTGAAATGGAATCAGGCGCGGCAGATCAGGAAGTCGAGTTCTACTGGGTAGGGATGGAAGCGAGAATTGCCGGCACCATTGTCCATCGCTGGCTCCATGCGTTCGCCGAAGGCCGTGCCACAGCGGACGTACAATCTCTGCCGCAATACAGGCCGGTCACACACCGTTGGCTCAAGGAGATGGGGGTTGGCGATGAAATGAATGCCGATATCGGCGTAAGGGTCGAGAATGCCCTGCGAAGAATTCTGGAGGACAAAAAAGGTCGATGGGTCATCAACGGACACGGGCACGCGGAAATAGGGCTGAGCGGCGTTTACGAAGGAACCGTAGAGTCAGTAATCCTCGACCGCGTGCGCATCGATAATCAGGGCGTACACTGGATCATCGACTACAAAACGAGTACACACGAAGGCGGCGATCTAGCCGGGTTTCTGCAGGCTGAAACCGATCGCTACAGAGCGCAGCTCAGGAAGTACGCGGCTATTTACTCGGCTTATTCCGGCGCGGACGCGCGTTGCGCCTTGTATTTCCCGCTGCTGCAGACCTTCCTCGAGGTCGACGTATCGCGGCATTAGCCGGGTCTAGAGACTACCCTCAACGCGCAACTCGCGTTGGCCACGTTCATTGGCCGACCCGAGATACTGCAACTGTTTGCGCAAGCTTGCCGGCGTCGCGGGTTTCGCGATCACCTGACCGAGAAACCGGTAGCTGCGATCGCCCTTGATTTGCAGGCTTCCGGCCAGGTCTATCACGGCATCGACGTCTTCGACGCTGGCGGTAACGCCGTCGTTCTGTGTCGAGAATTCGGCCCGGTATCCGCCGATGGATTCCCGGCTGAGCCTCGGTGCGACCAGGTTGTTGACCTGTACGGTTCCGTTCGCCGCGACCGGAAGTCCGTCGCGTAGCTGAATGCGTTCGAATTGCAAGGTCGCGTCCCCCTGAAGGCCACGAACATTGAATGACTCCGCGAACATATGCAGTGGCAGCGATGCCGCCAGGTCAGACACCGTCAGATAGCCAAACAAGCTCAGCGCTACAGTGCCTTCAACAAATCCGGAAACCGGAGAGCCCTGCACCCGGTAAGCCGCTTTCCCGACTAACAGGTGCAGCGGTTTGATGCCCCAGGTGACATCTCGAAGGTAGACCCCGTTCGCGGCAACAACATCGGCTCTGCCGCGCCACACCGTGCCGTGTATACCGCCAACGGCCAACTGAGACGGCGCGGCCAACTGGTAGGCGACGCGCGCGGGAAAAAGGATAAGCAACGCGACAACAACCGTCAGCGCTGCAGCGAGAAGCAGGCCGCGTTTCGTATTGATCAAAGAGCGCGCTCCAGCGTCAGGGTCGCATTGATGCGTCCAGGCCCTGATTGAGAGCCTGTGGACAGACTGCCAGCCTGTACGTGCATCGAGTGTTGATCACTAAGGTCTCCGAGCCACAAGACAAGGTCGTCAAACGCGACGTTTTCGAATTCGACGCGAATGCCGTTGCTCGACGTAGGCTGGCTGCGCCGCCGGAATTGCTCGAGTCCGCGACTTCGCAAAGTCTGGTCAACGACGATAATCGGTGCCTGCTGAGCGGTCGCCTTGCCGGGACTGGCGGTCTGCTCGCCACTCTGGGCCAACCCCTTGAGAGGCCGTAACTCCGCCAGCGATCGCTGCCAGTCATCGACGCTAGTGGCCATCGAGTCGTGGTTCTTGTCGAGAGGCGCCCAGACAAGGATGTAGATCAGGGCAACGGCAACGATCAAAGCGCCCAGGCCGACAAACAGCCTTTCACGAGACTCCAGTGATTCAAACCAGTCCCTCATGATCCCGCCTCCCGGATTTGCAGGCGGCTGCTGATCTGGTCAGCAACCTGGTCAGTCGACTGAATAGACGCCTGAAATCGACCCGACGAACCGACGGCTTTTTGTATGTTGTCGAGTGTCGCAACATCGGGCGACGTGATCCGGACATCAATCACACCGGCCCGATAACTGATTGTTTCGATGCGGGCGCTGGAATTTTGTGCCATCGCATCGCTGAGCTGTCGGAGGGAAGGGAGGAAGACCTGTGGCCCGGTCGCGGCTCCCAGTCCCTGCTTAATCGATCGCACGACGCTGACCGGATCCAGAAGTTCGCGCGTGTCGCCGGGCCGTATCTGCCGGTACTCCTCCGTGAACTGTGCCTGCAGTGACTCCGCCTCCTGCGACAGGCGATAGTAGTCCACACCTTTCGCGGCGAACCCGACGACCATTAAGCCAAGAAGTAATGCGGCCGCATAGCGCCAGGGCCGTAG
>Ga0265303_10000251_pt1 | contig 28749 bp, 21 predicted proteins | sample Helome_2_FD_192494 | JGI IMG/M metagenome (GOLD analysis project Ga0265303, IMG submission 192494) | Marine sediment microbial communities from subtidal zone of North Sea - Hel_20160317 (Illumina Assembly) | ecosystem: Environmental > Aquatic > Marine > Subtidal zone > Sediment ... | reverse complement strand
TGGCGGCGCCGCAGCTTGCCCCCCCGGAACCTGAGCAGGTCCAACTCACACCTGTCAGCGCCGCTGGCATCGTGTCATTCACGCTGGCGTTCACCATGGTAATGTCCCCAGGTCCGTTGTTGGAGATGGTAATACCATAAGTCGTTGCCGAACCGGCCTCGATGCTGTCCTGGCCGTCGGTATGGGTGACCGCAAGCGCCAGCATTTCTTTCCAGCCAATATCGAGCATCAGGTGGTTGGTCAACCGTTTCTCGTTGTTCGATTGCAACGAATGCTCCATGATTTCATTCGGCGTCAGTACCGTGTCCCAATGGCTGACCGATGAGCCTCCTGAGAGATTTGCCGGTGCATACATGCGCACCCGGCCGCTGGATGCGTGGCGTCCGGTACTCAGAAACCCAGCCACGTTTGCGATTTCCGGACCTGACCATGTGAGTTGACCAGTATCTCTGGCCGATGCAGCTCTTCCAGAGTCATTTAACGCAGTCCAGAGTGTGGGTGTCGGCGTTTCATCCATCAGAAACCGAGTGTAATGATCGGAGTACCCCCCAAGCAAAGCACCGGTGGAAGTTGAAACAAACGATAAAAAACCGAGGCCATGGCCGATTTCATGTATCACGGTATCGGTGAATGGAAGGGTTCCGGCCGGCGCATCTGTGCCAATGACATAGGACCACCCCAGCGATTCCAGGCAGCCGGGCGTGCCAATGTCCTGGTTGAAATTGGCCGAGACATCCGCGTCCCCGGTATCAATGTCATATCCGACGATTGAATTGACCAGAGCCTGTGGGAACCAGGTAGCTGCTACTGGTGCGCCCGGAAAATCTCTTGAAATGTTGCCGGTCGGGCCAGCTGAACCCAAAGTAGCGCTGTTCTGACTGCAGCTCAACGAGGTCATTCTGGCATCAACCACGATGGTCACCGGGCTGACCAGCATGGCCCCCCACTCGTTTGCGGCAGCCTGGAAAGCGGCCAGCCGTTGAGCGCCCAGTGTGGTGGCGGGATTTCCAGCCACAGGCGCCACCGGCGTGGGATCATTGAAGCCCTCCCCGGCCGCATTCGTGTTATTTACGAGAACCGTCGCCGCCTGGGCCTGGCAAAAAACAAAGCCCCCCAGGAAAACTGCGATTAAAGCCCTTGCCCAGTTCATACTGATCACGCGTTGCCTGGACCGAAGAAATGACGCGATTTAGTTTCCATCGTCGGGCGTCTCTTCAGCTTGACTGGCGGCTTCCGGGGCTGGATGAGGAGTTTTTGCGGCTGACCGGTGACAAGTCACGGCTTTGCCATCCACAATTTCGACTCGCAGTTCAGTGATGAAACGGTCTCCAATATCGGCGACCACCGAGCCATCGGGCCGGACTTCCTGTTGAATTTCTATAGGTGCGGGAGCCTGGGTAGCTTCTGAAGAAGCTTCAAATTGCTCGCCGTTTGGAGGCCCACTGAGCAACTCACCGGTGTCCGGATCGACATAGACTTTTTGGCCTGCTCCTGGTGTTTCTCCATTGGATGGATTCTCACCTGAGCAGCCGGTTTCAGCAGCCCATCCTGTCTCCATCAGCGTGAAAAACAAGGCAGTAATTAGAATGGCAGTTCGATAAACCAAGCGATTTTCCTCCCTGAAATTTGTATCAACCCCCAGGTTGCAAGCTGGTGGCCGACAATAATTGAATCATCCCAGATTCAATCAGCCAGTTTATGGTCCATATTTTGCACCTGTCGCGCCCTAATTGCCAACTTTGCCAAGAGTCGATTGAAGAATACTTAACTCACCCGCTGTGAGTTTTCTGCTTAAAATGAAGCAAAGGTGAACTCGAAAATGGCAAAACCGACTGCTGGTACTTTTGCATCTCTCATTGCATCATACAAAAGGGAGAGTGTGCAGCAATATGAACTCTGAAAAACTGATCGTACTGACGCCTGTTTATGAAGACAGGCCCTCGGCCAGGATGCTTATTCAGGAACTCGCCCAACATCTTGATCACTTTGTCCTGGTAATAGTTGAGGATGGGTCGATTCAAAACCGCCTTCAAATATGCGATTTAACTGAGTCCGGGTTGAAAGGTGAGATTCTGTACCTGGTGAGAAACGTGGGTCATCAGCGCGCCATAGCAACCGGACTAGCCCATGTCGCGGAACACTACCCCGACTGCAATGTGGTTGTTCTCGATTCGGATGGAGAGGACCGCCCTTCGAAAATCCCAGGGCTATTAAATAAACTCAGCGAGACCGATGTCGATGTCATAGTCGCAAACCGTGGCCGCCGAAAGGAGAAACTCGCATTCCGCTTTTTCTATTTCTTTTACCGGCTGTTTTTTAGCCTCCTGACTGGCAAGGTAATTGACTTCGGCAACTTCGTGGCAATGAGACCCAAAGCCGTAAAACGGTTAACGAAAATGCAGGAATTGTGGGTTCATTTTCCTGCCGCCGTTATCGTTTCAAAACTTCGGGTGAAGGCAGTCAAGTGCGATAGGGGTCTAAGGTATGTCGGCGAGTCGAAAATGAATTTCGTTTCCCTGGTGTTGCACGGCATGCGCTCTGTAATGGTTTTTGCCGAAGACGTACTGGTCCGGCTCGGTGTTCTCTGTGTGATTGTTGCGGCGCTGTCCCTTTTTGGAATTGCTCTGGTTCTCTTGTTGAAATACATCGGGATGGCGACACCTGGGTGGGTTACAACTGTTGCAGGTTTCCTGGTCGTGATTTTTTTTCAAGTCGGCATTCTGACAATGATTACTCTTATGATTACGGGAATTGTCCGTGGCAGTCCCCAGGTATTCGAAATCGAGTTGGATCAAATCATTGATCAGATTGAGACCACACCTTGAGCTTCGCCTAACTCGGAATGCCTATTTATGCCTATAAATTATTTCTGCGATTCGCACTAGTTTCTGGTCTCCTTGCATGTATTGCCCTTGTCATCTTCTGGACCTGCAATAAGGATATTGTGCCGGCTTGGGATATGGTGACGACGCTCCATTTCCTGCTTGGTGGGAGAATGGATGGTCCAATGCCAAATCTGCTCTCTTCCGATTTGTTGAAGTTTATTGACAATGAACACCGCCCGGCCCTTCCGATGTTCATCTGGGCTGCAGATCTGAAATTTTTCGGCTCGCGAGGCTACCTGCCGCAGGCACTCATCCTGCTGTTTTCTATCTTCTGCGCTGTGCTTGCTACTTCCTGGAGTCAACTTAGAAAAGAACGTTCGCAGGCGGCCTTAACGATAACGGTTTTCGCCTGCATCATCATGTTGTCCCCTATGCATTACGAAAACCTGGTCTGGCCCAAGCAGGTTCATGTACTTACCGCAATCTTATTGTCTCTGTTGTCCTTCGCCGTCAGCTTGTGGATTCCCGCTGCGAAAGGATGGTCGCAAGTGCGCCGTGCTGCTCTGACCAGTGCATTGGCCTTTGGAGCAACTTTCAGTTTTGCATATGGTCTTGTCACCTGGCCTGTACTGTTGATTCATGGCGCCCTGGCGCGCTGGCCCATTCGTGCCTATGTCGTTATCTTTCTGGCGGCAGCGATCACTATCGGGCTGTACTATACTCAGTACATCGTCTTGGCTTATCACAGTGACCCGAGGCAAACTATCTTCGATCCGCTGAGTCTGTTCAGCTACGCAGCCGGACTATTGGCCACCCCGTTGGGCCTTTGGAGTCGTGCAGCCAGTGTTCTCACAGGTACCGTACTAATTCTTTTTGTGGCCTGGGAGGCTTTGCGGCTCTATTTCAAGAATCAGCACGTAGATCACAGCCAGTCAATGAGTCTGATGATTTGCATTTATGCTGGGGGTATCACTTTTCTTACTGCTCTTGGGCGGGTAGGAGTCAACTTGGGCAGTGATTCCAGGTACCTTATCGTATCCGCAATTTTCCTGCTGGCATTGCCTGGCTTGCTAAAAACCAGTCCGGCTGGCCAAAGTCCGGCTGGCAGGGCTTCAATTGTCATCTTTGTAATGCTTGCAACTGCCATAAGCGCCGGATCCTGGCTTAACTATCAAGACCTTCTCAGGGACCGTCAATTTCTGATCAGAGAAGGCGCCATTGCAGCTGCATTGAACACCCAGCCCATTTATCTTGGTTTGCATCCTGCTCTTGCGATCATCAATGGCACCGTTTGGCCTTATTATTCAAGATTGCACCAAAATGAACCCCCACTGGAAATATTCGGCTGGCTTGGCAAGCCCGTGCCACTGGAGTCCCTCATAAATTCCAGTCTTACCGGCACCCCACAGTGCATTGGATTTGTCGACCGTATCGAAAATTACAAGAATGATTCAAAGTTTGACGTGATTGAAGGTTGGGCCCGACTCGGAACGGAAGGCGAACGCCAATCAACATGGGTGCTGGTCACAAACACGGACAAAGTTCTGATTGGACTGGCTACGGTCGGTGTAGCGAGGCCGGACGTCGCTCGAGCATTGAATGGATCCTGGTTTGATAACCTACTTACTGCAACCGGACACGCCGGTTTCATAGGGTTGGTCCAGACACATCCCGGCGAAAAAATCGAATTCTATGTTTACCGCGATGGTGAAGCCTGCAGCTTCGCCAGTCTTGTCCAGGCACCTGAAACCTGAAAGGACTTCAGGCCTGGGGAAGATCCACCCCATATTTTGTTTGCTAGTGAGAAATGTGTCTGTATATTTCGCTTTCAAGCTAAAAAAAGTTACAAATGAGTTAATCCTAAGCTTTGGAAAGAGGTCCAAATGAGCGAAACAACTAACTCTTCCTCGTCTTTTGACGAATCAGCTTATTTACGATTAAACCCAGACGTAGCCGAAGCCGTCAATAATCTGTCGTTCCCTTCTGGCTGGTCGCACTATATAACACATGGTTACTACGAAAACCGCCCAGGTGTATCACCCGAAGGTCACCGGAAAGCTCAATCCATCTTAGAGAATCATGCAAAAGGTCCAGTGCCTCCCGAAAAATTGAGGAACAGAGTACATGGGGATACAGATCTTTTGCATTTTGAGGTTGCTGGCAAATTGATTTCCAACGACATTCACACGACCATCAGCGAATACATAACTTTGGGTGAAGAACATCACATCTTCGACTTTGGTTGTGGTTCTGCTCGTGTGATGAGGTACTTTCACAATTTAGCGAGTGATAGCCAATTTTTTGGAACCGATGTAGACGGCGAAGCAATCTCGTGGTGCCAACAGAATTTAGGCGAGATTGGTACGTTTGAAGTCAATGGAAGATTACCACCATTACCGTTTGATGATGCATTTTTTGATTTTGTCTATTCTATTTCTGTCTTTACACATTTGCCTGAAGAGATGCAGTTTCAGTGGCTTCATGAGCTACGACGTGTCACCAAACCGGGTGGTTATCTGCTGCTTACCGCCCATGGCCAAGATCTTTGCCGGGGTGTCTCAAACGACATTCAAAGACAGTTTCAAAAAGAAGGGTTTTATTATGTCGTGGGAACCGGCACCGAAGGATTGCCTGAATTCTACCAGACATCTTTTCACAAGCCGGGATACATCCGCGAGCAATGGGGAAAGATTTTCGAAATCACCAAGGTTGTCGAAAGAGGGGTTATGTTCCGCCAAGATCTAATTCTCTGCAGAAAACCAATCCTATAGCACAAAATTGCTATTTGCTTATGATTGAACCTTTACGACGACTATCCTGACACAGGGGGGCAAGAATTAACTGAGTCACCACTACTGCTGTCCAGTTTATTGGAACCACTTCTGTCGTTGTTCAGCAACGATTGCTGGTAGAATCATTTGGTAATCAAGGGAAGATATCACCAAAAGGACTGAGGATTGACTTTTTGAAAGGCAGTGTTGATCGGCTAACTATTCTGGATGGCGTAATCATTGCTGTCGGTTGGTGTGAAGATGATTCGCCTGAAGTAGTGATTGATGGACAGCCGGTGGCTAAGCAAACCTGCCTTCGATACGACAGGGCGGATGTTGATCAACATCTGGGGGGTGGCTTTGGGAAAAAGCGCGGCTTTAGGATTGCTGCCCTTGCGCCTGGCCTGATCGATAATTCCAAGCTCGCGGTTCAACTCTCGAAAGGCTCCGTGTTAAACGCAACACCTGCAATTCCCGAGGATCGTATAGAAGAAATATTTCACCGTTTTATGAAAGAAGTATTAGCTGCGCCTGGGAACGCTTCTCTCATAGAACTCGGGTCCAGGGCGAGATCTGGAAATAGCTACCGGTCGCTGTTTACCTCCATTTCACACTATACGGGTGTGGACATTGTGGACGGGGAAAATGTCGATGTTGTTACCGACCTGCATGTCCTTTCCAAAACCATCAAAACTCAATACGACTTTGCGTTTTCAGTTTCGGTTTTTGAGCATTTACTTATGCCATGGGTTGTTGCAGTTGAATTAAACAAGGTACTGTCCGTTGGGGGTGTTGCATACATTCAATCGCATCCAACATGGCCTCTTCATGATGAACCATGGGATTTCTTTCGTTTTTCAAAAGATGCGTGGCATGGCATTTTCAATGCCTTAACAGGTTTTGAAATTTTGGACTCAGCATACGGTCTGGAAGCCAATATTGTGCCTGTTTTAGCCAAAAGAAGCCTGGCATCCTTGCTCTCGACTTACCGAACCGGGGACTGCGTGTCGCCCAAGTCCCACGGTGACGAACTACAAGGTTTAGACAGGCAGCGAACGTTTCTTTTGAGTGCCTGCCTGGTAAAAAAAGTCGCCAAACCGCGTGTTGACTGGAGCTGCGATCCAACGGAAGTTTATGATCTGGGATACAAGCATTGACCGCTACGGTATTCAAGAAAAGGCCTGGTACATGACATGAGCACTCCTCTTGTCAGCGTCATTATCACAAGCTACAACCGGGCTGATTGGTTGAATATCGCCATCCAGTCTGTGATGGAGCAGAGTTATTCTGACTATGAAGTTGTGGTTGTAGACGATGGCTCGCAAGATCACAGCATTGAGGTGATAAAAGCCTTTCAGCGGAAATTCCCAGACAAAATCAATTTTTTTACTCACGAAGGCCCAGCCAACAAGGGGATTGTGGCAACCTACCAGCTGGGCATCTCGAAAACCCGCGGTGATTTCATAGCGTTCCTGGAACATGATGATCGTTGGTCGCCAAATTACCTTGCAACCAAAGTAGATGTTCTACAATCAAATTCTGATGTCGGCGTTGTATTTTCCCCTTACAAAATTGAAGGGACCGGATGGTTCGGCCGGGACATGACTCTACGTCAGTGGCTGCTGAGACCCACAATACGAAAAAACCGGCCTTTCGATAATTTTGCCAACCTTTTGCAATGCAACAATGTTGCAACCTTTTCCTGCTTTGTAACTCGCAGATCCCTCCTGGAGAGCATACCCGCTCCCTCAGAACAAATTTTGGCATATGACTGGTGGATGCTGACTCACCTGAGCATACACAACCACTTCTACTGCGACACCAAAAGCATTACCTATTGGCGCTGGAGCAAGCGGAGCGCAATTGGCAAGCAGACTTTTGAAACGCATAGAAGTCGGGGTTGTGATTTCATGCAAAGCATGTATTTTCAAATCAGTGAGAATACTGAGCTTCTCCCGGCATCCAAAGAAAAGACCTTTCGAAGCTATCAGAAAATATTTACTCTTTTTCTTTCTTACTACAAACAGCCTGGAATTCTGAATTTCATCAAGTTTTTTAGCCGGGCGCCTTTTTGGGCAATGGCCTCAATGTTTTCCCTGATAGTTAATCACTTGAAATTCGAATCATGACTTAAGTTTGCATTGATTGGCTGCCAACCGCCTTCAAACGTGGGGGCCATGCCAGGCTAAAATCTTCAGCCGTCAAAGTCAGGTTTGGACTATACGCAGGATCATCACGCAGCAGATCGCCCCAGCGGCTATTCATGTACTCAATTTCGGCGGCAAAACGAGCTTGCTTTTCTTTTGTGTCGTCTTCACCCCTGGTCGCTGACTCGTGATGGTAGAGCACTGAATAGGGCGTCCACACATTACGATGACCTGCCTTGATAACCCGCAGGCAGAAATCTACATCACTAAAGGCAATGGCCAGGTTTTCGGCATCAAAACCACCGATCTGGAGGAATATTTCCTTACTTATTACCAGGCAAGCAGCTGTTAATGCTGAATAGGAGCTGATCAGGGTTGCTCTGCAAAAATACCCTCTGTAAGCCTCGGGCTGGCATTTGAATGCATGATTTCCAACTCCCCCAATTCCGAGCACCACTCCTGCATGTTGCAATGTATTGTCCGGATACAACAACTTGGCACCCACAGCTCCAACCCCCGGTTGCAAACAAATGCTGACAAGTTCATCCAACCATTCCGGTGAAATCACCTCGATATCATTATTGATAAACCCGACAATTTCGCCTCTGGCTTCAGTAACCGCAAGGTTGTTTATCCTGGAGTAATTAAAAGGCTGGTCATCACGGATGATGCGAATGTTGCCCATCTGACGCAGTCTTTCAAAATATTTGATGATTTTCGGATCGTCCGATCCATTGTCTACGATAATGATTTCATATCTTTTGTAAGTTGTTTTTTCCAATATGCTTTCAATACAAGTACTTAACAGATGCATCCCATTGCGTGTAGGAATGATCAACGAGACCAGCGGTGGATTCGCTGGCAGGTTGTAATGAACCCTGTAACCATATAGCAGCCGCTCAACTTTCGCGGATATGCCGCTGCGATCCAAGTGTTCCTGAAGCGCCTTTTCACCGGCGATCAACGCGTAAGGCTTGGCGTCCACACCGCGCGCCGTACTTTCGGCGTGCATCCGCCAGTGATAGAGCACCCTGGGAATATGATAAATTGCCTTTTGATCGACCTTCTCTATAAAGCGCAGCGCCAGATCATAATCCTGTGAGCCTTCAAATCCTGCTCTGAAGCCACCAATCTCATCCATTATTTTTTTTCTGTATACACCTAAATGCGAAATCATATTTTGTGAATAGAACAAGTCCCGGTTCCAGGCACATTTGAAGTAAGGTTCCCATCGCTCACCGTTCTCCCGGATCTTGTCTTCGTCGGAATAGATAAGCTGCACATCCGGGTTGCTATTAATGACTTCAGCAACACAGTACAGTGCGTGCTCAGCCAGAGTGTCGTCGTGATCCAGTAAGGCAACCCATTGACCGGTGCAAATATTGAGCGCACTGTTTGACGCCTTTGAAATATGTCCATTTTTCCGGCGGAAAGTCACCTTTATCCGCTCATCGTCTTTTGAAACTGCTTCGAGGAATTCTCGAAGTTCATCATCAGTCGACGCGTCGTCGGCTATACACAGTTCCCAGTTTTCGTAAAGCTGACCACGTACAGAGTCAATTGCTTCGCATAACCACCCGATTTTTGTGTTGTAAGTGGGCATAACGATGGAGATGAGCGGCTGTTTGCTCATGCGCAAAATTTGCTCACGTATGTCAATGCGGTTTTCTTCGCTCAAAGTGTCGTATTTTCGAATCCACTCTGCATAATTGTTGCATTCGGGGCTCGAGAGAATGGCGCCTACCCTGGCTTTTATTCCCGCAGAGCCCTCATTCTGAAGGACTGATTTGAACGCCTTTAAAGATCGGAAAACTCCGCCTTCAGTCCGGATTGCACCCCTAAATGCTTTGAAACCGCTATAAAAGCGACTTAAAAATGATGGGGGCCCGGGTCTGCGGCCTTCAATCTGCCCATACTCAATGTAATGCTCGTAAGGATCCATCCCATTCGATTCAACATCCGGGTTTTGGTCGAGATAATACTCCGCGTCAAAAATTATGAACTTCCAGATTTTCCTCAAAGGGGAAGTAAGGCGCCAACTTCTGGAAACGTCAATACAAGCCATCTGCGCATTTCGAAAGTCAACTGTCTGGCGTAAGTCCAGCACCTCGGCATCACGCTTTTCGACGCGCTGTTCTAAGTTGGCAATTTGACGAGCCTGAATTGAGAGCTCTTTCAGCCTTATTTTTAACTCATCGGCAGGTGGGAGTTCTCTTGCGGACCAAAAGTTTTTGGCCTGCGATTTCATATTAACTTTTTGATCTTGCGGCAGTTCGAGATGACCTTTTGCAACCAACTCTGTTCTACCCGCGATAACCCGGGACCCAAGCTCGTTGCATTCAGTAGCCGACTTTCTTATTACGCATATTGAGTTACTAAACTCAATAGAATGAATCTCTCGCAGGTAGTAGTCATGCGGTTCAAGCCCATATTTTGACAAAAACCCCGCAAATATATCCTGCCGGGTTTTGCTAATCCCCCAGTGTTTGAAATTCACTACATCTGCCAATGCCTTGAGAAATGACATTGAGGATTCCGGGTCATACAAGCCACCTCCAAACTCTTGCCAATAGCTACAATGAAGGTCTTCGATTATGTAGACACCAGCCTCGGCAAGATGAGGAAAATACCTGGCGAATGACCTTATTATGTCGCTTGAGGTATGTGATCCGTCGTCGACTATTACGTCAAATTCAGCCGAATACTCGAGAATCCGCGCTTGTGTTCCAGCTGAATTCGCATTCCCAACGACTACAAATATTCGCTTGTCTGCAAATTCCAAATCTGCGCAACCAGGATCAATATCGCATCCAATAATGGCTTCTGCACCAAGAAAGTATTGCGCCCAAATCTCCAGCGACCCCCCATTTTGCACACCTATTTCAAGCAAGCGAACAGGTCCTTTTCGATAAGGGGAAAGTATCCGGTCGTACTCCGCCAGGTACAGTTGCCACTTGTCAGAAACCTTGCCCGTATGCTCCCGGTATAGCTGCTCAAGTGTCCTGTCATTCATCTATGATCTCCATCGCAACCCTGTCAAACAGTATGCCCGTGAGGCCCCATCTAACCTTGCTGGAAGACACAGTGATAACAAGCGCATCATGCAAAAAGTGATGTTGAATATTGTCGTACAGAGTGCCATCAGCGACAGATGTCATTACTACAAACTCGCCGTTTGGCAACATTGGCAGGGTGAAATCAAACTCTGCCATAAAGGTTCGCCCCGCCGATACAGGCGCTGGGGTGACTGAAGCAAACGACAGCGTGTTTTCACCGAACAAATCCTGGCCTAATCGATCTTTCACAATAAATCCCAAAATCGGGCTTTCGAGGTGTTCATGTGCAACAGCCCTAATCGTCATTCTGACCTTCTCGCCTCCCCTGAATACGCTATCTGAAACATTTTCCAGATTCACTAATTCCGCGCCCAGCACTTCAGCCGCCCCGGTTTTCCATCCCCTGGAACCGCTCATATTGTCATGCACAGCCAGTTTTGCTTCGTAATCCAATGATGGGGCGTTTGAAAGGTCATCGGCATTTGAAACATCGGAAAGAGCACCCTGTGGCGTGATTGAATCCAACTTCTGCTCTTCTCCATAAACCGTTTGTAACGAAGACTGCAAATAGGCGTTTGTGACATCGTTGGAAACGCCCATCATTTTGATGGCGCCTTTTTCGAGCCAAATGGTGTATTGACACAGGTTCTTCACGGCACTCATGTCATGACTAACGAATAACAAGGTGCCCTTCTGCTGGAAAGACTTAATGAAACGCATACATTTCTGAGTAAAAACTGCATCACCAACCGACAATGCCTCATCAATCACCAGGATATCCGCGTTTACATGTGCGACAACAGCAAAAGCCAGTCTTAGCATCATTCCACTGGAATAAGTCTTGACTGGTTGCTCCAGAAAATCGCCAATATCAGCAAACGCAACGATTCCATCAAATTTTTCACTTAGCTCTTTCGCCGACAACCCCAGGATGGAGGCATTCATATACACGTTTTCCCGGCCTGTAAATTCGGGGTTAAAACCAGAGCCCAGTTCAAGAAGCGCTGCAACCCGGCCATTTACCTCGATCGCCCCGCCGGAAGGGCTAAGTGTGCCGCAGATCATTTGAAGCAGCGTTGACTTACCCGAGCCATTGCATCCAATAATGCCGACGGTTTCACGCTTGTTTACTTCAAAAGACACGTTACTTAACGCTTCAAACTTTCGGCCGTAGGTAACTGAGCCACGTCTGAGCAAATTGCTGAAGGCGGAGAAGATCGACTCCTTCAGGCGATCCTCCGGTTTTTCATAAACCCGGAAAACTTTACTGAGCTCTTTTACGCGGATTGCATAACTATTTGCCGAAGAATTACTGGATTGTGTCACGTCAACATCAGAGGACATCTGCAAACCCCGTTCGGGTTTTCTGAAACCACAAGTATCCTGCCCATGCCACCAGACAACTTATAACGGCGTATATTGCTAACCCGCGCCAGTCCGGTAACTGGCCAAAGATCAGTACCTTCCTGGCTTGATCAATGATGAAAGTCAGCGGGTTCATCATCAGAAAAACACGGTATTTTTCGGGCAAGAACGACAGGGGGTAAAAGACTGTTGAAAAGAACAACATCGCCGTAGTCATGATTCCAACCGTATGTCCGACATCGCGCAGATAGGTTCCTATGGAGGCCAGATACCATGAAAACCCCAGCGTCACCAATACAAGCGGGAAAAGTACAAGTGGCGCCAATAAGACAGTCCAGTAAATAAAGCCGTTTACCACGACAAACATCAATAGCAATACCAGCAGGCTTGCCATGCTATGAAAGAGAGCAGAACCCATGGCAACGACCGGCAGAATCTCCAGTGGAAAAACCACCTTTTTCACATAATTGACATTACTTTGGATGAGTGCAGGTGCCCGCAGAACAACCTCTGAAAACAAAAAGTGACAGATCAACCCGACATATAGAATTATCGCAAAATCTGTCTTGCTTTCATCACCACCAACACCCCATCGTGCTTTGAAAACAACTGAAAACACAAACGTGTAGAGGGCCAGCATGAACATCGGGTTCAGGAATGACCATCCCAGTCCAAAGATCGACCCGTTGTAACGGCCAATCACTTCGCGCCTGACCATCTGTCCAATCAGCCTGCGATTTTTCCAAAGGCTACCAAACAGTGATTGGAGTGAAGCAGAAGGCTCAATATTTGGATTCAATTAAGTAGCCCCTGTATTGCTATTGACACAATTTATTCGCCATGGTGGCTGTCTCCTGGCGGAAATAGTTGGCTAAACAACCCTCACAAACAGTCTGCGTTGCTTTCGCGTGCGAGTCGAAGCAAATTCATCTGCAGCGTTCCATCGGTCCCTCTTCGTCAAAATTGAAAAACCCCGCGCCTGACCGGGGTTTTTCACCGCTCCAGCAGAACAAGATTGGTGAAGGTCATTCCAGGCCATACCATTGCGCCTGCTAGAGTTCGTGCCAGATACTCATCAACCCTTGTATCGGGAAATTAGCGGGAAACGGTTAATTTTGAACGGTATATTTCGCGGGAAACCTCCTGCCAATCGAAAACTAGTTTCTCATATTTGAACCTCGTTGAAAATTCACGGGTTCATTGAGAGTTTTCGAATCCGTCACTATCCAACCAACGCTTGTCGCTGACCCGCAATGGACAGATACACTATCAGCTCAAAACCCCCTACTCAGACGGCAAGCGCTATTCGGCACACTCTCGGGTCTTCTTGCCAGAAGGCCGTGCTCCACCAACAACAGGTTTGTTCGTCTGAAGGAAACCACTCAACACCTATACAATCCCGACTCATGGTGCCTGGTCCTGGCCTGGTAATCCTCACCACGTGACTGCAGGCCGGCAGCAAGTTGCTGGCGTAGCTCCGGTGAGTAGGAAACACCGGGAGGATCGGCCCACACGCTGGCGGTGATCAGCGTCATCAACAACAGCAGGTAAGGCTTAAGTTTTTGCATACATCGGGGAGCATTATCAGGCAAGTGTAGCTATTTTCAGAAATAACTCAGCCCCGGACCGATCCGGCAGTCTTTTTTAACTTTCTCAGCGCCTTCAATCCTAACTCTTTGGATTCGTCATCGGAAGTTTCTGAATCTTTGATGTGCTTCTTCAGCTTGCCGCCGACTTTTTCACCCCGGGGATGTTCCTGCAGGTCCCTGCGGGCTGAGTGGAGGAGTTGCAAGTCCTCCTTTTGCTGTCGCCGATGCCTTCTGTGACTCCTCTTTACATCCGCCTCCAGTGCCTTTAACTGGCGGATGATGTCTGCTTTCAGGCCTTCGATGGGATCGACCACTTCGCGCTTGTCCGCATCAGGAGCTTTCGCTGTGTCTGGAATATGGATCAGGGCGCCCGGCTGCATTTTGCTAAGCGATTTCAATTCCGGATTGGCTTTGAGCAACATGCTTTCAACTTCCGCCAAGCGGGCCACCGGCAGGTTTCCAAACACCTTGACGACAATGTCCGCCACGTTATTTTCATTACCCAGTAGAAAGTATTTCATCTTCAGTTTCCTGTTGGCCAGACTCAAACTGTCTGGATTTTCATACAAAAATATTCAGTGCGTCCCAAGGCGCCGGAAGCGTTACCGATGCGCCGTTTTCCAGAACCCTGATACTGCCGGTTAGCATATTGCCCATCACGACATACCGTTCTGAATGAATAACAACCAGTTCTTTGGCCCGTGCCATCAGGCGATTGTGATTGAGCGCCACATGATGGGCCATAATTTGTACCAGCATCCCATCATGGAAGGACCTGATCTCATTGTCGGACAAGCCACAGTGCCCGGACATGGTCACCACCACGGCAGGGGCGTTGCTGGAGATACCATCAAGGTGATTGCCGTTCGCCACAATTCCACCATCGGCCAATGCTGAACGGCCCAGGTTAACCATGCGCGACGCAAGTACTGCGTAGGCGTAACCTTCGAGTTCCACGACAGGCATGGAGGGGGTGTGCTTCCTCCAGATCGAGAAATTGTTTTCCTTCTCGCCCTTCTCGGGTTTCCCTGCTGCAGTACCCGGTGTGGCGGCGGTATCGTGTTGAAAACCCAGGCTTTGGGGTTGCCGCCCCCCGACAAACAAGGGTATCCAGGTTGCATCGATGGTCTTTTCTACCGCTTGCTTGTCGTGTTCGGATACCCGCCGCACTTCATTGTTATTGACTTCAAAACTGCCGACCGTGCTGGCAATGAATATTCCGGCGCCAAACCCTGCATAACTTTCGGGAGTGACTGCGAGCAGACGATTCCCGTTGATTGACACATTGGCGCTGCTTGAAATGCTGATACCCGCGCGGTGTTTGATCTTCTGCTCACTTCTGACGATGCGATCAAACAGGTTGTTGCTGATGTCTGCACGCACACACGCCTGTAAAAGGACTGCCGCGTGATGTTCGAACTCTTCGTCTAATACGCCGTCGATGTCGGAGAACTGGTTGTTCTCCAGGCTCAGATACTCTACTGACCCCTCCGTTCCAATGGCGAAACCGGCGCCGCTAATGTTGCCGACCTGATTCTGCTTGACCATCATCCTGCCGACAGCGGTCTCCACGCTGATGGCGTCGCCGCTGTAGTTACGGACACGGTTGCCGATGGTTTGCTGGTTATCGAGTTTTGCCGGGTCGAGACTGTGGACAAAAACAATGGCGCTGCCACTGCGCTTTTCGCTTTCTTCGGCTTCGAGATCGTTGGTGAGTATGCGCATATTGGACAAACCCGCGCGAATTCCCGTCTCGCAATCACTGAGCTGATTATTCCTGATCTCGGTGACCGTTTTGCTTACCGATGCGCCGGTCAATTGGATACCCGACTCGCCGGCATTAGCAATGAAGTTGTTTGAAAGCTCGAGCCTGCCCAGGTGGAAGCTTATGGAAGTGAAACTGATGCCGGAGTGGTCACAACTCATCATGCAGCGGTTCACTCGGAAATCATAAGTTCCAAGGTATTCGTCGCTATGGTGCGGGCCGGTAATGCCCTGGTCGGCAAACAGCTTGCAGTCCTCGACATTGACCAGTGCGGCAATACCGGTAAATTTGATCGCCTGGCTGACACCCTTGCGCTTGCCCTCGCCCCATTTGCGCTCACCGGGATAGTTGGCGATAAAGCACCTGGTGATATCCAGTCCGAACACATTTTCTGCTGCGATTGCAGGGAGGAATCCGTTGGTGACGGATGTGATTCCGAAGAGTCTGTCGATGGTGGTGTTGGTCGCTACGCCTTCGCCTCCGATTTTGATGAGTTCCATCGGCTTCCTGGTTACCAGCATGGTTTGCCAGCCCTGACCGCGCAAAGTGACAGAATTGCCCGTGATCCTGATGGTTTCATCTATGAAAAATCGACCGACACTCAGGCAGACCGTACCGCCTCCTGCAGCAATGACGTGATCGATGGCCTGTTGAATCGTAGCGCTGCCGCTATTGTGGCCTTCGGGGTGTACGCAAACGGTGCAGGCGCAACCAGAATCACCCATCTCCGGTGGCCACAAGGTACGGCAGTCGATAATGTTGCCATCGTCAATAATGGCCAGCTTGGTAAAATGGTGATGAATGCCAGCAGGTGGCGCACGATCCAGTTCTTCGATGGAGGTGCTGTTGACCCGCGCTGAAAAGATCCAGTAGTCACCTGTCTTGAATTCAGGCTCGAAATCCGCCGCGGTGACCACGTCCTCAAGATCGAACTCGACCAGGATGCCTTTTTCAAGAAACAGGCGGGTGGGGCTTGCAGGGATATCGATCAGGCCGGTACTGGTGGCTGCATCGAGATCCGTATACTCACTCTCGTTCTCGCGGAAAACGATTCCGGCCTGGTCCCAGCGAATGAGACGGGTATTGCGTAATTTATCGGTCAGTCCGTCACCATCAACAGGAAACTCCCCTGCCCCGGACCCGGTCGGCAGCGCGCTGCCTTCCAGGGTGATGGTGCGGGTTGCCGTATCAATACCTGAACCGAGTTGAATGCGGCGAATTTCTCCCGGCAGTCCCATAAAATCGCGGTCGTCATCGGTTATTTCCACCCAATCCCCGTCGTGGAATCCGAGCCAGTCGTCTCGTCCCAGGGAGTCGACGACAACTTCGTTGCCAGAAGGAATTGCACTGATACGGGTTGCAACCACAGCATTATCACGCGACCACTTGAACGTCGCGTTGCCTACCGGTCCGCCGGTGTGAACCTGGACGCGGTAAAGCTGGTTCTCCAATCCTTTATAGCCGGCCTGGGGCGGCAACAGGCATGGGTTGTCATCATCGCTCAGGTTTCCGGTGTCGGTGGACAAGCGTGCAGACGAGGGGTGAATGGCCTGCAGCCAGCCGGGGATATCGGCGTCATCGGTCGCCGCGTCGATATCGCCCACATCTTCCAGGACTTTGACCTGCCAAACGGTTTGCATGCGGGCGGTGGTGTCCACGCCAACAGCATCATCGACCAGCGTCGCATCCTGCAGATAGGTGATATCCCTTTGCCAGACATCAACATACACCAGGTAGTTTTCACCACTGGGCAAAGCAGTCGGATTGGGGTAGTAGGGCTGGTCATTGTAAGCCGTGGTACCCGGCAAACCCGATGGTGCGGCATCGATAGCCGCACCGGACAGCTTTGCGGTACCCGAGATTTCGGCCAGGCGGGCATCCCACTTCAGCGTCTCTGTATGGTTTTCAGCCAGCAGGCCATCGACGTATATACGTCCCGGGCCGATTTCAAATGCGCTGACCGGGCCACTCACCAGGAAGCCATCAGGGGTTTCCCTGGGCACCACTCCCGGCCCGAAAGTATCCAGCGATCCGGCCTGTATTCGTCGGCTGATCTGGGCAACCATCGTGTTCCAGTCCGCGTCTGTCTGTACGCGTCCCTGTTGCATGACAACGCCGAAGTAATCGTCCAGCGCATTGAATTTCTTTCGACTCAGATCAAAACTCATGATTCATTCCTTTTGTCCCGTTCACCCGCGTTTTTTCGCGAGTTTGTGGTTTGCCCGGTCTCCGCTTGAAATGTGTAATCAACTTTCATAAATCAGCCCGGCTTCTAAACCAACACGAAGATATTCTCGCAACCGTATCCGCAAATTCCGGTCACGCTGCGGTGCGTACAGATGATGAAAAGCACCCATTTCGCTTTCGTCATCTGCCCCTCGCCAGATTTCATCTGGCGTTGACACCGACAGCTGCCCGTACGCAGCCTGTCCATAATTGAGTGAGGTAAAACGCGGCGCCAGCCGCCTGGCGCTGTCAGCGGAATCCGGCTGGCATCGATAGCGCCTCGGTGCAATTGAATTGAGAGGCAGAAAACTGAAACGTACACATCCGGTCTGTTTTCTTTCTGCCCAGACGGGGGCATTCCAGGTGTCAGCCGGTGACAGGCGTGCCAGCAGAATGCAGTTGCTTACCGTCATGAATTCCCGCGTATGAATCTTGCCGATGACCGTACATTCATCGGCGGAAAATGCCGCGCCCGGACCTTCATCATCAAGGCCGGCAAGAACCACCGCTTCTGCATCGTTAGCGTCGGCGATGCTGTCCAGAAGCTCGACAATTGACTCCGGCACGGCGCGAAGCGCGCCTGTTATGCTTCTTTCCACCTTGCAGGTGACACTGGGCGGCTCAATGACAAGACTGGGGGCGCCAGGCGTAACCGCCCTGCCCTCGGCGTCCAGCGTTCTGCCGGGAACCAGGGTTGAATGAACGATTTCAAGCCGGCTCAACTGGTTTGCCACCCCAGGTGACTCTTCAGCCGGGACGGTTAACCGGTCACCGCTGACCAGGCATCCGTTCAGACTGAAGCGGCTACCCGTTCCACCGGTGATGGTGAATGGTCCGTTCAGGGCCAGGTGTGGATTACGCCGGTTGGCAGCGCGCAGTTCGATGCCCGAATTGTCGTCGACATTAACCGTCAGTGTTTCCTGGTAACGGCCGTTATCGATGATTTCCACAACACCCGCACCGCCCAGGGCATTAAGAGCCGCTTGCACTGTCGTGTGATCACCCTGGCCCGGCTTGCTGGCGACAGTCCGTGCATTGGTGTCCTGCATGGCAAAACTTTTTTCCCTTTCGTACTCCCCTCCTCCCATGTCCGCACTGAAGCCATGGTGATAGGAGATATGGACTTCCGCGGGGACACTGGCATTACCCGGCAACGCAATTCGTCCGAGCACGGGGTCAATGGCATAAATGTCGTCTGGTGGCTGGTGAGCCCAACCGGCGCCATCATCGCTAAGGTTGCAGACACGTACCTGGTCGCGTGGAATGGGCAGGCCGGCCACATACAGAACAATGCTCGGTTCCAAGTTGTCAGTCGCACCACCACTGGTAGCCTGCTGCCCGTAATAGATGTCCAGGTATTTGTGCATCTGCATACGGGTCAATGGTTCCGGCACATTCTCAGGGCTTGCCAGTTCAGTGATGAATTTTTCTGCAGAACCGCGCGGAAAAGAATAGAGGTTGATTGCATGACCCAGCGGACTGACCAGGAAGCGGCGGGGAGCCAGGCGTAAGGCCGGACTTTCTCTGTGCGGGTAAGCTGAAAGGCGCCATAAAAAAACGCCGATATTGGGTATATTGAAACGACCCCGGTTGCTTTCGACCCTGCGTACATCCGCGGTATGCTGAAGGCTGTTGAATGCAGAGCCTATCCGTTCCAAAGGTTCCAACTTGCGCATGTCAGGGCTGTAATGCACATCGCCCCTGTCATGGTTCATGTTCTGGGTCCAGCCGATATCTTTGAAGAACTCCACTGCGCGGGCATCCCAGTCGGTCACATCACGGGCCAGTTGTTCCAGCACAACGGCGGTGCCTTTGCGCCGGCGCAAGGCGATGGTGTGGGCGACTTCCGCGCGAGGACTTGCAACGTCCGGCACATCGCCGTGCAGGCTTTGGTACCCGATGACGTCGCCGATATAGGAAGTTACCCAATCCTTGCATGTTTCGATGAAAAGATCGTCGTAACTTTGCTCGATATTCTCTTCCATCAGTTCGATTTGTCCGGCAATGATGGCTATCAACTCTTCCAGCGGGCCCCGGTCCAACCCTGATTGCATTGCAATTTCAGCATCACGGACACGGTGAATTGCCGGTAGCAGGTCGAGCATTTGACGAGTACCTGTGCTCATGAGAAAGACTCCATTTCCATGGGTTCAGCAGAAAGTGTCAGTAATTCCGCCGGCTTAGGCGCGATTTCCAGGGATGCAATTGGGAGTCTTGATTCAATGATGGGCTCGACCGTGTCTGTTGCGCCCGGCTCGTTCTTGTAAAGCCGGGTAATGCGAACGGCCTCAATGTTCTTGACACTGTGTGCCACCGCCAGCACTTCATCCTGGCTGACGTGTTGACCAAAGCCCCTGTTTGCAAAGGAGAAATAGTCACGAAGCGTTACCTCCAGTTCGCTTGTCACTGTTTCGTGTACCGCGTCATCGCTGACTTTTACCGCCATGCCGAGCGCAAAAGTTGCGGGGATATAATTGACCAGGTTCAATGGCAGCATGGCGTCACCGAAGCGACGCAGTGAATTCATCAGGTTGATATAGGTAGAGCTGTTCTCAGGAACATGAGCACCGTCAACTCCGGCGCAGGTGATGTAAATACCCCTTGATGGTCCAGCGCTAATCCACAGTGCGTGGGCCTTGGCCACGCCGGCAAAAGCCCGTGCGTAATCCCGGTAATCCTGGATCGAAACCGCGCGATCCAGTGTCAGCACCGTCAGTGGAGCATTCTGTCTTGCATCGCTGATCACTTCCGGATCGGCACCACCGGTGGACGGTTCGGGATTGGTGACCTCCGTAACGCCCAGGGGTTTTTGCAGCAAGGTAGTCAGTTTGCCACTGTCGAGGTTGGCGCCGGTACCCACGTACTTACGGTAGGTGGCGCGCACATTGGTCTGGCCCGTTGGTAATCTCCCACCCTCGATGCCATCGCCGAAGCGAACTACCGTGGTGCCGTCATCTTGATTGTGCATCTGGTAAACGCGCGCATCTTTCTCCGCCTTGTAGAGGCTCGCAGTTTCGCTCCAGAGCATTTCGTTGACGCGCAGCTCCATGGCTGCTTGTGCGCCGCTGGGCGTATCGGCGCTGACATAGGTGAGAGGGGACTGCTTTAATAGGAAGGACTGGTCGGGTTTGCGTGCGTCGCCATCACCGAGAATCTCCGTCACGGTCTCGCCATTGTTGGCCGGTGCGACGTTAAAGTTGATCTGAACTGAATCACGCTGGTAGATATTGGTCAGCGCCGCAGTGAGTACCAGGACTGTACGATCACGGTTGTCATATACATCATTTTCACCGTCGTCGATACGGGCTATTTCACTGACGCGCTCATCATTCTCGTTGCTGTCCCAGTTCCAACTGGAGCCATAGCTGACAACGGACAGACTGCTGCCGTCACGGTCAGTAAGCTGTAGTTGTATTTGTGTGGTGGAATCGCCCTGGTTTATCAATTCGCCGAGCTCTTCAGGGCTCAATTGCACCGCGGTGCTGCCACTGAGTTTTTCGGGTGTGGCGACAATCCGGACGCTGTCGCCTTCCTTCAATTCGCCTCCACCTGCCAGGGCCAGGCTCACGCCGGGAGCGACTTTCAGGCGTTGTCGCTGACCGCTGACCGACAGGTATTGTCCTGGAATCAGTCCCTGGACATGACCTTCCAATGAAAGGGTACCCCCGTAAACGGGATGTAGCACCGGGCGCCGGTGGGTTAACAGCTCCTCGGAATCGACCAGGACCAGGGTTTTGGCCAGTTCAAATTTACTGATATGTTCGTTGGTATCGGGCTTGATACGGGTGATTTTGCCGCTGATGCTGTAGTCCAACCGGGACAAGGCGGAGACTTTCTCAGCACGGTACAACTCAACATAACCCGGCAGGTCGTCACTGCCCGAATCCGCTTCGTTTGAAACCAGCACAACCCAGCTTCCCGCGACGACCTTGTCCTCCGGGCTGGCCAGGTCGATTTCGTCGTTCTGGATGCTGTAGCGCTCCCATATACGATCCACACCAGCATCGGTTACCAGAAAAGACAGCGAATTTTCGGCACTATCACTCATCAGCCGGGGGTCCGGCGCGTTGTGGCCGAACAGGCTGGTGCGTTTACGGAACACAAATACACTTACATTGGTTTCAGCCGGGTAGGTTTTCGGATTGATGTGACCGAGCGGATCCTTCCATGAAAGACGGGTGCGTTGTTTATCCCTGTCTTCATCCACTCGATTGACGATGCGTACATCCCAACGCTCACTTCCCGGGTTGTCCATACGGCTCTGGCCAACAACCAGGATGGCATCGCCAATTTTTACATTGCCGTTGACGCCTTCGATATACAGGTCCAGGTCACCAAATTCAGGTGTATAGGGATAAGTCACTTGCGCCGGTACGGCGTTCCATGGTGCGCGGGCTTCGACGTCCGCCGTGGTTTCAAATATTTGCGGATCTTCATCCTGTCCCGGCACGCTTTGCACGCGGGTTCGCGCCGGAATGGTTATCGGGTCGCTGATGGAACGGGGATCACCCGGGTTGGTTTGCAGTGTAAATGCAAGATGTGTCGCGGCCGCAACGCCGGGAAACAGTTGGTAGCCGATTAGTTGCGCCATTTCAAGCACTGAACGGCGTTCGGTCGAAGTCATCAGGTAGTGTTCGTTGACGTAACGTTCCTGGTAAAAAGTCAGTACGTCGAGCATGGTCGCCACGCCGTCAAGGCAGGCAATGGTAAAGTCGTCATCATCACGCGTACTCAGTTCAAGCAGTGCCGGATTTTCAGCTTTTGCCAACGCGGCCAGCATGGATTCCTTGAATTTGGAATGGGTGCCAATCCGGTAGGACACCGTGCTCTGCGAAGGCAAGTTATTGAAGTTGACAGGCGTTTCACTGTCGACGCCGGCGCAGCAACCACAAGTATCAGTTTTCAACTGTTTGGACATCTTACTTGCCACCTAACATTATCAGTTTCAGCACGCCGTGCTCCGGAAAGTTGGGATTGTTTTCCAGGCGTGCAATTTCCAGCCTGCCAAGGCGGATGAAACGGTCAGAGAGTGGTTTGGGGTCATCGTCGCCCTGCTGGGAGAAGCGGGTAACCTGTACCGAGGAAACACCCCGGACCTGCCGTGCGGCGGCGTAGATCGGGCTCAGGTAAATGGTCTGTCCAAAACTGAAATTATCCGGGTGGAACAATCCCAGGCTCCCGTCCGGGCGCACGCCGCTATTGAAAATCTCCAGCAATGCCTGTTTCACGTCGCTGCGGAAATAGTCGTGGGACACGCAGACCTGCATGTCCAGTTGCAGGGAAATAAAAACCGGGTCATTGAAGTTCAGGTCGTGGCCCGCCATGCGATAGCGCTCGATACCGGCCGCCAGCCTGGTTTCAAAATCGCCGTCGAGATCAAGCCCGCCCTCGCGATCCACCGTGATGGTTTGGGTGTGCCAGCTACCGGTCCATCTTGGTGTTGCGGCCGCTTGTTGCACGCCTTCCTGTGCAGTGGTGAATTCTGCATAATCCTCCGGTGTGACAGCGCGCAATTGCCTGCGAAATGCCTGCGGGGCCCGCCGTCGAATCTGTGCGGGGGTCTCGGCCGAAAGTCCGCCTTGCGCAGGTAACGGGTTGTACACCGCTTTGAGTTTGTCATTACTGCTGACAACATGCCTGATGCTTCCGGCACCAACATTGCCCAATGGACCGTTACCAACACGGTATTTGATGGTGAATTCAGTGCCACTTTCAGGGCGGGCGCCATTGTCGTCATCACCGAACCTCAGGGTGGCAATGCCGTCGTTATCGAGTTCCACCACGGCGTGACTTGACTCGTCATTGCTGTTCAGCAGATCCGGCCGCAGGCTCCAGGGCAATGCCCCGGTTCCATTATCTCCAGCCAACTCAGTCACCAGTGGATTGACTTTTTCCGGAGCAGGAACCAGCGAACCAGCGGCTGGCGCACCTGCGGTTGGCGCCGCGGCGCCATGGCTCAGGGGGCATTTGCTGAGCGCAGGACGGTAACGCGGTGGAATCGGGAGTCTCTCGCCGGGATCACAGCGCCCGGAGTCCTTACCCATCGGATAAAAGAGCCACGGCTCCGGCACAGTACCCAGGTTTTCACTGGTGGTTTCGCCGTGATCTGCGAGCACCATATTGCCTCGCGCAACGCTCACATCTGCGATGGGCTCGGGATTGTCAGGATCGGTAATGTTCTCCGAAGATATGCACAGTGGAAATGTCAGTGCATCGGCCTGGTCCCAGTAAATGTCTGTGATCTCGGTGTCGTCCAGGGGGTCGGTATTGAGGTCGACCCGGGTCAGGCGCACAAGCTGACGATGCTCCGGGTCGGCGTCTTCGGCCTCGCCGGTGCCTGGACCCAGCACTTCCTCGAACAGCAGGTATTGCCCGGCAGACCCTTCAGCAATCTGCAGGTCGGGGTGGTGATTTACCAGGGTTGCCCTGGTTGCACCCTTGGGCAAACAGCAGTTTTCATCACCCCAGGTATAGAAATTCATTTCATTGTGGTCGTCGTAAAGCACATGGGTTTCTGTAAGGCTGTCATCTGTGGCAGGGGTGGTGTCCTGCAACAATTCAAAAACCAGGGCATTTTGGGCACGGGCCCGGACATGCTGTTTGGAATCGGGTTCGATCCGGTTGTCCTGCGGCTCTTTCAGTCCATCGACACGGGTCAGAAATTGCAGATCGACGCCGGTCAGATCCACGGGTCCGTTATCCACCTTGATATGCAGCCAGCTGCGGGCATTTCTTCCTTCGCTGATGCGGTAATCCACCAGCAGGGCGTGACGGCGTAGCGAGATGCGTTTGCGTGCTGTGTTCAGATAGGCTTCGGTGGTGACCGCGTCCTGCCAATAACTCAGTTCATCTCCTTTGTAGGCGATCAACTCAGCAAGCGTGACACCCAGGTCTGCCGGACTGCGGCTGTTCCAGCCGGGCAACAGGTAGCTCATCCGGTCGAGTATGAGTTGCCTGAAGCTGGCATAGTCTTTCGCCAGGTAATTGATATCCGGTTCAGTGACGACCTCTTCAGGGCAAATTTCTTTGTTCAGGCAATCGAATTCGCTGGGACATTCGACTTTGAAGGAGAAGGTGATTTCCGCAAGCCGGGGATCGAAATTGGGTGGCGGCTGGGGCGGATCTGACGCACCGTCCTGCAGGCGCAGGCAGTATTCCGAAAAGTCACCCACGGACTCAGTTCTGATGACCAGTACTTTTCCGGCATCAGTCAGGCCCGACAAATAGGCAATTTCATCTGCATTGAGCGTCACTCCGGCAAGGTTGTCGGCTGGCCGGACCCATTTAATTTTCGGATTGCGAACCCGTTCGCCACCGTAGATGTGTACCTCGTCCTCGGTCAGGGAAGGAGGAACTGCCTTGAGAAGATGTAGCATCAGTGTGCGTTGACGCGGGCTGCCAACGGGAGCGTCGCGATCCAGCACTTCGAGGTAATCGATGCCATTGAGCGTCAGATGCGCATCGACCAGGTTACGGCGTTTTTCCTGGCAGCAGTGATAAATCATCCTTGAATCCCCCGCTTGAAGACCACCCGTTGTTGTTCTTCGGTGCGGCGCACGACGTATATCACTTCAACATGTAAAGCCGATTCGACTGCTTCAATCTCAACGGATTCAATGACGATCAGGTTTCCAAGCCATTGTTGCAGGGAACTCTGTGCAAGCATTTGTGTGGTTGCCGCCAGTTCGGGACTGTTACCCTCGAACAGAAGCTGGCGCAGACCGCTGCCAAAGTCAGGACGCATGACACGTTCACCCAGGGCGGTGAAGAGCACCTGTTCGATCAGGCCTCTAATGTACTCATCATTGCCTTCATCACGCCGTGCCTCTTGCGTACGGCCGCGGCCATCGATTTGATATGGAAAAGCGAGGTATGTCATCGGTTCATGTCCCCAGTACCCGGGTTTGAGCCACGGTGGGCATCATGGGCGTTCCGTTGGGTGTGCATACCGACTGGCTGTCCATCAGAACCAGCGGCTGGCCACTGGACATCACCCTGGTTGCCGCGACGGTCCACTGCCCGGTAACGCATGGCATTGGATTGCTGCCGGTGACAAACGGGCAGCCCGCTATCACGTAGGGTGCGGTCATCTGCACGGTGGGCTGACCGCTGACCAGGACACGCGGGTTTGGAACCGTGGGCTGAGCCTGGCCACCGTGTGTACACATCACCGTTGCGCCAACATGTAAGAGAGGTCCAGGCATCCTAGATCACCGTCAGCGCGCCGCTGTTGATATCAACCGAGGGCCCAACCATGTTCAGCATCGCACCCTTGCCGTTTTGCATGTAGATACCGGTGTCGTTGACAATCAACGATGCACCGGTTGCTGTCTTGATCATGATGCCACCGGTCGGTCCGGGCACATCGGAAATAGTGATGCCGTTTTGCAAAGGCGTTTGAAAGGTGATGGACTGCACGGCCGGGGGTGTCAGCAAAGCCAATGCGGGAATTTCTGCCGCGCTGCCCCAGAAGCATCCGACCCATATCGGGAATTCCGGATTGCCCTGTTCAAATTCAACCCACACGCCTGAGCCGATCATGGGCAAGGCAAACATCCCGTTCTGGATTCCCGCAATCGGGGTGCATGGCATGGCCCATGTGGCCGGGAGCAGTCCTGCGACATCAGGTACCTGCACCTGGAGCCGGCCCGTTTGGAGCGGATCGATATTGTTCAACACCATTCCGCGATATTTTCCATAGAATTTTGTCACGCTCATACAGGCACCGCCGGTGTCAATGAAATCAGACCGTTGCGAGTCAATTCGAAGCTTTGCTTGAACTCCCCGCTCTTGAGTGTGTGGGTAACGCTTTTCACGAAATACAGGCCGTCGTATGCCAGGCCGACGCCACGCACGCCGACCAGTTGGCGAGCCTTGAGCAGGCGGCCGTAACGCAGTACATCGAGTGTGCCCTGGCCGCTGACCGAATCCTGCGACTTTGCAGCTTCCGCCAGGCCCGCAGACAGCGCTTTGCCAGGACTCATCTTGGCAGTGTCTTTCATCACGTTGATATTGCTTATTGATGTTGAAACGGCAGCCAATGGCGGTTGCAGGGGATTCAGGTTCGGAATCGGTAGCGGAATCGGGATGCGGCTCATTTGATTCTGAATAAATACGATCGGCATGACCCCCTTGGTTGGATCAAAACTGAAACTCAGTGACTCAACATTGGTATGCGGCCCCATGTCGTGGTTGAGTGCCGGCTGCGGTACGCCCACCTTAATTTCCGGACCGAAGTAAGCAACATTGGTGCCTGGCACCGGTCCGGGCTCGATATAGAAGACGTGTCCGACCTCGTCCGCCAACTGGTTGATGTACTGGAGATCAGTCCCCTGCTGGGCCGGAATCTTGTCAATTGGAATCGGAACATCGAGAAAAATTTCCGGTATTGGCAATGGAATGATTCCGTAAGCCGCATACTTGGCGCAGATCAGCGCAACCCGCGCCGCGATAGGCATGGCGGGGAATGGAAGTCCGTCCCATTGCTGGGTATCCATGACACGGGTCAGGTCATCACCGGTTACGTTAACGGTTCCAGGCGTGCCGCTTTGTCCGGGTTGAACCTGTACATTGGTCACTACGCCGTCAAACAGTGGAGTCGGTATGCCATTGACTGTGACTATGATCAGGACCCGCAACGGCGGCGTGACCACACTGCTGGTCAATGCGGGGGCGATCAGGAAAATTGTATTCAGTTCCGAGGTGCTGTTAAACGAAAATTGCATCTGAAAACCACTGGCTGCCCCCGCAGCAGTCGTTACGGTGACGCTTTCCAGCGCATCGATCACAACGCGTGGCGCCGGTACCGGCACCACCGGGCCCATTAACAGCGTCAGGTGAATACTGCCCTGTATCATCTTTCGTCCCAGGGTTCCGGTATGCCTTCCGGCAGCGTGATGCGTAATCGGCGCCCGGGCCTGGAAACCAGTTCCGGAGGGTTCATCACGCCATTGGCATCGCAGATTCGCCAGTACAGTTCGGGGTCGGAGTAATATTTCGAGGCGATATTGTCGAGCCGGTCACCCTCTTCAACCCTGTGTTCCCGCAGCGTGGCGAAATTCTCCTGTGGTGGAATAAAACGGCGCTTGATGAACAGCACGGACAGGCCGTCAATTCTTGTCCATTCGGACGTATCCTGGCCGGCGTAGCGGCTGTTTGCGGGAAAATTGGGTTGCTCCAATCCGCTGTTTTGCAAAAACGCCTTAACGGGGTCATTCATGATGAAACGGGCCTTTTATGATTTGGATTTTTGCGCATACTCTTGTTGTCTCCTGTCGTTTCACAGTGGCAATGAAGATATTCCGAAATCCTTCAATGAGGCTCCGGTGGATTTGCTGGCCAGCTGTTCCTTGTTCTGCAGGTAATTCATGAACAGGCTGCCGCCCTTGTGCTGGAAACCCAGGTCGTTGACGTTCAGCACCTGCATGGACAGGCTGACCGTGGCCTGGATCGGGTTCAACTGGGTATCGAAAGACTCCTCGGTAATGCTGAATGTCTTGATCAGCACCGGCACGATGCGATTCTTGCTCCAGACAAACAAAGTCATGGGAGCTTCCATGGGTGCGATTTCGAGGGTGCCTGCAGAGGCCAGAATATTATTGTTGTTGAGTTGCTCACTGGTGGGATTAACCAGCGCCTCAAGTGCAGCCAGTTGGGGCTGAATGCCGTGTGCGACGGTGTCCTGGTGCTGATCGGGAAATTCCAGCCGGTCGGTCGCATCAATATCTGCCTCGATGGTGAGGGTTTCCACCGCCGGACCGTTCAGCCGCAGTGGTTGCTTGCCACCGCCGAAGCCCTGGGGCTCATAACTGCGTTGCAACGATATCGGGTTGTATTGCAGCGGAATGATGGCCAGGGACTTGCCGCTCCTGGCATCTAACAGGACGATTCCTGCCTTGGCGGTCTTTGGTGACTTGGGAAAAGAGGTCACTGTTCAATCCTCGTTACGACAGAGCGGTTTTTGAATATTTTCTGTTCGCGGTTCATTTGATAAATACGTTTCCTG
>Ga0265303_10000250_pt1 | contig 28777 bp, 25 predicted proteins | sample Helome_2_FD_192494 | JGI IMG/M metagenome (GOLD analysis project Ga0265303, IMG submission 192494) | Marine sediment microbial communities from subtidal zone of North Sea - Hel_20160317 (Illumina Assembly) | ecosystem: Environmental > Aquatic > Marine > Subtidal zone > Sediment ... | reverse complement strand
ATGCAAGTATGGCCTACAATGCCATCACAGTATGGCTGAGCCGGGTAAATCGGGGTCGACCGGCCATGACCCTGACCAGGCTGGTTCAGGACAGCGGTAGTGAGTTACTCAGGATTGAGGCCACGGCATTGCAGGAGAGCGTGGCTTCGGGTTTAGCGAAGGACTGGAGCGGTAGCAAACTGGTCCGGTTGCTGGTTGAGCAACGCAAGTGTCTTGAGCCGTCCATTAAGCCGGTAGATGCGCTTCAAACTCTGAATCCCACGCAGCTCAGATAACCGTTACGAGGAGCAACAGCAACAAGGCAAGGGCCAGGCCCAGTTCACGAAATTCGTTTCTGTCACTTGCTTTTTTTGACGCTTGATCTTTCATAATCATATGCCTCGCTGGGTTAAAAAGAGGGGGGGCAAATCCCTGCCCCCGCCTGGCACACACGTCGGTAGGAGAGAAAACCGTGTGTGCCTGGAGGTTACTTTAGGGATTCAGCGGAGGTGTTGCTTGTCCGGACAAGACGTCCTATTGACGTAGCTGGTACCAGTTGACGCCCTGATCATCGGCCTGGCAGGTAATTTCGTCATTTTCCAGCAAGTAGTTCAGGTGGGAAATAGCTTCACCGGTCGCCATGATCAGGTTTTTGTCGGTGATCCGGGCTTTAAAAAGAGCCGGGAACACATCCAGTGCACGGCGCGGTTGGTGGCAGATTTTTCTGAGTTTGACCAGACCCTGTTCATGTTCTGCGATCAGTTGGTCAAGGCGCATATGAGCGCCGGTAAATGGCCCGCCGTGGGCGGGCAACACGAGAACATCCGCCGGCAGCAGCTGCTTCAGAAGCTGTAGTGAATCGAACCAATTTGCCAGCGGATTTGCCGCCGGCTCAGTCGGATAAACGCTGACGTTGGATGAGATGGTGGGCAGGATCTGGTCCCCGGAAATCAGCAGGTTCAGGTCCCGGCAAAACAGGCAGGCATGTTCCGGCGAGTGGCCACGTCCTATGATGATTTCCCAGTCGTTTTCACCGATCTGAATATGCATGCCATTTCGCAGGCGGTGATACGCCTCGGGCAAGGGGGACACAACACGGCCGAAGGCACCGAAGTGTTCCAGGTAACGATCCATCGATTCCGGGGTAAAGCCGGCGCCGGAATAAAAGCGAACGCCCCGTGGAGGTACTGGCTTACCCGTGTCGGCCACCAGAGTCTGACACAGCAGGTATTCCTCGCGGGTCATCCACAAATCGACGCCGAATTTTTCGGTCATCCAGCCGGCGCAGCCGACGTGATCGGGGTGCAGGTGTGTGACCAGAACGCGGGTGATTGCTGCATTGTCCAGGTGGTGCTGCAGGACATATTCCCAGACTTCGCGGGTGGTGTTGGTAAAAAGCCCTGTGTCCACCAGCGCCCAGCCATCGCCATCGCGCAGCAACCAGACGTTGATATGATTCAGCAAAAAAGGCAGAGGCAGCCTCAACCACTTGATTCCGGGCGCAATATCCTGAACTTCCCCGGTTTCCGGCTCACTGTTGAAGACATATTCAATGCCGGACATGAGAACAGTCTATTGGAAATTAAAATCAATGACTATTACTATGCGGGATACCCTTTCCCGGTTTGCATGTACGTCAAACGTATGGCCTGAAGGGACAAGTGTCGCCGGCAGGCTATTGCTATTCTTTGCCGGAGTCTCGAAAAAGGAAAAGGCAGTGCAAAACAAATCAACCGGCAACTATCTCACCCGCGCTCTGCGGCAGATACTGAACGCTTTGATCTGGCTGCAAACCATGCTCTGGTGTTTTGTCCTGGTTGGCGCCACCGGGCTCAGTGTTTACGCCTTTTTCGAGAACCCGGAACCGTGGGCATCCATTGGCAAAATCTGGATCGCTGTAGGGGCTCTGACGGTTGCGGTATTCCTGCTTGGCCTGGTTCTGTCAGGCCTGACGACAGCGATGAACAAAGCGGCCCAACGGCCAACCCGAACAACCCCGGGTTAATGGCATCGTGTTCCTGCGCTCGCTACGAATAGAGAATTTCCGTGCCATTCGTAAAGCGGCCATCAATTTTGATGAGGGTACGGCGCTGATCGGCGAGAACGATTGTGGAATCTCCAGTGTGCTCGATGCGCTGGAACTGGCGCTCGCGCACGAAGACGAAGCATTGGCCTTGCCTCCCTACATGTTTCATCACCAGGCCGGCTCGGATGAGCCCAACGGCCCCATTCGCCTGCAACTGCGTTTTGGTGAAAGCCGGCCAGGGCAATGGGAAGCTGAACCATACAGGCCTTTTTCCGTGGTTTTGCCAGCGCGCAGCGAGCGCACCCGGGAGCTGTGGTATGAAATCCGCATTCATCCGGGGCAGGGCGATAACATCCAGCCTGAGGTCCGGCTGCGGTCACCAGGTTGCAAAGATAAATCTTCTGATCCCAAACTGATCAGGCTGCTGCGCCAACTGAACCCGGTAGTGCGGGTGTCGGCCGGCATGTTGACGGGACATGGGCGTCCTGCGCCGGAAAAGGGCATTGACAGATCTGCCGCGACGTCGTTTACACCGGAGATCGCGGCCCTGGTCGAACGCATCAACAAGGCCGTGGATTCCAGGTTGTCGGGCCACAGTCTGGATTTGAAGGCAGACCTGGAAGACGGACTGTCTGCGGCATTTGGCCTGATCGAAATGGATGCCTTCAACCTCGGCAAAAGGGAGTCCGGCCTGAGCCGCACCGTGGGAGAGATTATCGGCTGGAGCCCGTCTGGAAACAGCCAGCTGGGTTCGACCCGGCTGCATTCACCCAACAGCGCGCCTGAACACCTGGGAATCCTGCTGTTGATTGGGGCATTACTGCGGGCCCGTCCGGCCGGCATTATTCCGGGCGCCGATCCGCTCTGGATTATCGAGGAACCGGAGGCGCATTTACACCCCATCACCCTGACCTCCGTGGCCATGTTTGTGTCCTTGATTCAGCGCCAAAAAATCGTCACCACGTATTCAGGTGATTTGCTGGCGGTGATACCTTTGAGCCAGGTCAGGCGACTGGTCCGGCATGACGGTGTTCTGCATGAAATGCGAGTTCGAAACAATACGCTGTCACGGAGCGAATTGCGGCGTTTTCATTATCACCTGAGGTCGCGTTTCGCCGTTACCAGTTTTGCGCGGCTCTGGCTGTTGGTTGAGGGCGAGTCCGAATACTGGTTAATCCCGCAGATTGCGCGCTTGATGGGCTACGAGTTTGCGCTGGAAGGGATCGCCTGCGTGGAATTTGCACAATGCGGCCTGGACCCGCCCATCAAGGTGGCCAGTGAACTGGGAATCGAATGGCACGTGCTGGCCGACGGTGATTCTGCGGGTGAGAGTTATGCCAATACGGCCCGCCGCTACCTGGAAAATGAAAATGGCCACGAGCGCCTGACCGTGCTGAGGGAAGAAGATATCGAGCATTGTTTCTGGCATTCCGGCTACGCTGAGGTGTATAAAAAATATTCGAAATTGAAGGGCCGGAAACTCGAGCAATTGTCACCCGGAAAAATCATCCAGACTGCCGTGCGTAAGCAATCCAAGCCGTTTCTTGCGCTCAGCGTCATGGAAGCCATCGCGCTGGAGAAATCAGCCGGCATTCCACAGATTTTGCAGGACATGATCCACGGCTGCGTTGAGCTCGCCCGGAATTCACCGGGCCGCCTGGTCAATGACTAGCTGGTAGCGGCGTGGTTCAGGGGTCGGCCAGCGTCTCGCATAAGGCCACGTTGTCCAAGGCGATGCGCTGGATTGGAATTTTGCCCGCAAGGCCAAGCGAAGTGATGTTGTAGTCAACCAGCCCTTCGCTGCAGTCGGCAAACTCAAGCGTGATCGTGCCATCGCCATTAAGGTCAGTCGTAGCGGGCGGCTCGGCCGAATCGAATACACCACCTGTGGTCACGAAAACCCTCAGGTTTGCCGTGTCACCGTCATAGGTTCCCTGCGCAGTCAGCCAGCGATGTCCCGGGTCGCCCAACTCGGCGGTGACATCCTCTGGCGGGCGCTCGACGTCATACGTAAACCAGGCCAGGAACAACTGCTTGATATCGGGAAAAACGGCGATCAGGAAGCCTTGCCCGACGGTGGCCGGGTTGTACCAGGCGTCATTCAGACCGGGGTTGATCTGGAAACCGTTATCCAAAGTCCGCACCACGACCGCGTTGGGTTGCATCAGCTTACCCGATTGGCTGGGGATGATGTCGTCAATATAGGCGCCGGCAGGGGTGAATCTCTTGACTGAGCTGGTGCCGCCGTTGCCCAGCAAAATGTCACCATCCGGCAAAAAGTCCACACCCTCAGTCTGCGCCAGGCCCAGGATGAAATCCCCCTGGTAAACCCCCTGGGAATTGAAACGCCTGACCGCACCACCATCGAAATCAGCCACCAGCAGATCGCCACTTGCATCGAACCAGATATTGGTCGGCCCGGTCAGGTTGGTGTTGATGAAATTACCCTGGTCGATACCGTCCGGGCCGAACCTGCGAACCAGTTGACCATCGTATGAGGAAACATAGAGGTTCCCCTGCCGGTCCCAATCCAGGCCAAGCGGCCGGGTCAGACCCTGGTTGGTAAAATCATCCACGAAAGTGCCGTTGAGCTGGAACCGCCTGACCCGGCCGTTGCCGCCCGACTGTAATACGTATAAGAGGTTATCTGCGCCGATTTTCATGCGGGTGGGCGCGATCACGTCGGCAGTGAAAACATCGATGAAGCTGCCGGTCTCGGCGCTGTAACGGTTGATGGTGCCGCTGTTGAAGTTGGAAACCAGCACCGTGTTGGTACCTTCCAGGAACACGATGTCGTGCGGCCAGTCCAGGTTTTCGGTGATAAAAACTTCCGGGTTTTCACCGTTCTCGCCGAATTTCAGAATCTGCCACGGCGGTTGGGCGAAATTACCTGCGTCACTGACGTAAATCTCGTATGACTGGCAGAACGCACTCGAAGCCCAGAGCAGGGCGCAGGCAAATATATACAGGGGTTTCATCGGATTCATTCAGCCCGCGACCCCGCCGCCGTCTACAACCAGTGCTTCTCCGGTCACGAAAGATGATTCGTCCGATGCCAGAAACAGCACGGCGTCGGCGATTTCATCGACGCTTCCGATGCGGCCCAATGGCCGCTCAGTGGCACCGGCGGCGTACGCCTCCCAGGTCATGCCACGCTTGGCCGCGTCGTCGTGCAGCATCGGGGTGAGTACATCGCCTGGACAAACGCAGTTGACACGAATGCCGTGCCGGCCATGATCGATCGCCATCGCTTTGGCCATCACCACCAGCCCGCCCTTGGCGGCACAATAGGCCGCTGCATCATTACCTCCAAGAATCCCCCAACCGGAACTGGTGTGGATAATTGAACCGCTGCCTCGTTCAATCATTGCCGGCAGGGCATATTTCGACATCAGGAAAGCCCCCTTGAGGCTTGAATCGATGGTCTCGTCCCACTCTTCCTCGGTGCAATCAGGGATAGTCCTGGGATGAAACACGCCGGCATTATTGAACAGAATGTCGATCTGGCCGAAATGCTCGAGCGTCTTATCCACGGCACTGCGGCAATCGGCAGCGATGCGCACGTCGGAGCGAACGAAAATGGCTTCGCCGCCCATTGCGATGATTTCCCGGACCACCTCAGCGCCCCGCTCAGAACTCCGCCCGGTGATTGTGATCCTGGCCCCTTCCCTGGCAAAGCGCAGCGCTGTGGCGCTGCCTATTCCCGAGGTGCCGCCCGTTATCAGGGCTACTTTTCCTTCCAGCCTCATCCATTCAACCCCGAATCATTACCCCTGCTGATCTGATCATCCATTGCGTCTACACCTGTGAAGTTAATCGTGGGCCCATTGACTGCAGAGACCGCCGGTTGTTTCGGCGCCATCCATCACGTATACCTGGCCAGTCGCAAACGCGGCGTCCGCGGAAGCAAGAAACGCATAAAGCGCGGCGATCTCCCCGGGCTTTGCATGCCGCCCCAAAGGAATCTTGCGGTTCACCGCTTCCAGCATGGCGTCAGTATACTCAGCACGCTGCATCGGTGTCAGCACGTATCCGGGAGAAATCGCATTGACGCGAATGACCGGGGCCAGTTCCAGTGCCATTGCAAGTGTGAGCGCGATGACACCTCCCTTGCTGGCACTGTAGTCGGCGTAGTGCGGGTAGCCGGTGGAGCCTGCCGTTGAGGCGGTGTTGAGGATCACACCGGAGCCCTTATCCATCATGTGCCGCGCAGCAGTCTGCGCTATGTAGAAGACGCCCTTGAGGTTGACATCGATCACCCTGTCCCACTCTTCGGGCGTGATATCGAGAAAGTCGTGGCGGATGCTGATACCGGCATTGTTGATCACCACGTCAACCGATCCCATGCACTCAATGGCCTGGGCGAACGCCGACTGGACCTGCTCCAGCTTCGATACATCAGCGTCGATCACCGCGGCCAGTTGCGGCAATTCGCCGCGCACCCGACTGCGTGCTTCGGCGCTGTGGTCGAGAACACAAACGGCACAGCCCTCTTTGAGAAATCTTGCCGCGGTGGCCTGACCGATGCCGCTCGCTCCTCCGGTCACCAGCACGTTCTTGTTTTTCAAACCACGCAAAATTCGCCTCCCAGGAAGCTCAACCGCAACACCAAAGGTCGCCATTATCACGAATCATCTGTGGTTTTACAAAATATTCACTGCTGGCGTTACACTATATGAAAAGCTCAGAATTACCCCACAGCGCAGCCCTTAAATTAAGCAGGATGAGTACTTGAAAAAAATCCTCCCCTTATTAGTCATTGCAGCCCTGGTCTACGGCTATGATCTGTACCAGGACTACGCTCCGTCCAGGCCTTCATTTTCCCAGGCTGAAAGCACCCTCCAACAAGCCTTTGCCAACAAACAAAGTGATATTCAGGTCAAAGGGACCGGCACCGTCAACAAACTGCTACGCGATGATCTCGAGGGATCAAGACATCAAAGGTTTATATTGGCGCTCGGCTCAGGACAGACTGTGCTGATCAGTCACAATATTGACCTGGCGCCCAGGGTTAACGGCCTGAAGAAAGGCGACACAGTAGAGTTCTACGGGGAATATGAGTGGAACCCGCAAGGCGGTGTTATCCACTGGACACATCACGATCCGGGCGGAAGACATGTGGGTGGATGGTTAAAGCACCAGGGCAATACTTACCAGTAACAGTCGTCCTGGTTTGAGGCTTCGGGATAACCTCTTGATTTTATTGGTCGGGGTGAGAGGATTTGAACCTCCGGCCCCTGCCTCCCGAAGGCAGTGCTCTACCAGGCTGAGCTACACCCCGACGAAGGCGCATAGTCTATAGAAGGGTGGTGTTTATGGGAAGACGTTGCGCGGATAATTGGAGCTTGCATGAGTGAAGTCAACTATCTTCGATTGGGTAAAAAAAAGATTCCTGTCTATTAACAAATGTTTGCAGCATATTCTGCAAAATATTGTTCAAGAATTCTCCATATATTGCCTATTTGTTAAATTTTCGTAACCAAAAATCTGCTAGAATTATCGCGCCATTTCTATGGTTGGTGGGAGGCAGTAAGACGGGAAGATAATAAGCAGAAATCCTGGATGCCGGGCACTCTATTCCGGTGTATTCTGCCATTTCATCGTCCGACTGGCCTGATTCATTCATGCGAACAACTTACAGGCGATAACCAATGTATAACAGAATCCGACTTTGTTTTTCGGCGCTGGCGGTTTTGCTGGTGCTGATGATCCCTGTTGCCGCAATGGCGCAGGAGACAACTTCAGCCATTCGCGTCTCAGTTTTCGGTCCTGACGCTGCACCGCTCGAAAACGTGGATGTCACAATTACCGACACACGCACGGGCAGTACGCGGACGACCCAATCGAATGCTTCCGGACTTGTGTTCGTCAGGGGCCTCCAGGTAGGCGGGCCATACACCGTCGTTGCCAGCACAGGCAGCTATGCGAACCAGACCGTGACCGATGTGGACCTCAGGCTGGGTGACACTTACTCCCTGATACTGCAGCTTGGCGCTGACGTGATGGAAGAAGTGGTTGTAACGGCCCAGGAAATCCAGACCGAGCAAGTGGCCATGGGCCCGTCGTCAGTATTTGGACTGCAGGACCTGGAGGAAATGCCGCACATCAACCGTGACTTGCGCGACATCATCCGCAACGATCCACGTATCTACATCGACCCGGCGTTTGCCGGCGGTGCAGTGCAGTGCGCAGGCGCCAATCCGCGTTTCAACAGCCTGACGGTTGACGGCGTCAGGATGAACGACCTGTTCGGTCTCAACAGCAACGGTTACCCCACGGAGCGCCAGCCATTCTCCTATGACTCCATTGAGCAGGTTGCCGTTGAGTTGGCGCCTTTTGATGTGTTTTACGGTCAGTTCACGGCCTGTAACATCAACGCGGTCACCAAGTCCGGTTCCAACGAATGGCACGGTTCTGCGTTTTACGATTACACCAATGACAGCCTGAAAGGCGACAAGCTCCAGGGTGAAGACATCGACACCGGTGATTTCAACATTCAGCGCTACGGCGCCACCCTCGGTGGTCCGATCATCAAGGATAAACTGTTCTTCTTCGTGGCCTATGAACACCTTAAGGACGCCAACCTGTTTGACCGCGTTCCGGCCGGTGGTGCTACTTCCGGTCGAGTGATCAAGGGTGTCAGTGCTGATCAGCTTGACCAGATCGCGCAGATCGCTCGCGATGTTTACGGCTATGAAGTCGGCGCCCCCCTGAAAACTCTTCCGGTCAAGGACAAGAAGTGGACCGTGAAACTGGATTGGGACATCAACGAAGACCACCGCGCTTCTTATTCCTATAACTACAATGACGGCTTCAACTACTCCGAGTCAGACGGTGACGATAATGAGTACGAGTTCTCCGATCACTATTACGAGCGTGGGGCCAAGCTGAAGTCGCACACCGGCGCCCTGTTCTCCAACTGGACCGATAAATTCTCAACCGAACTGCGTGTTTCCCATCTCAAGCTGGATAACCGCCAGGTATCGCGTTCCGGCGTGCGGGATAATGGTATCTTCGGTGAAGTCCGGGTTGAGACCTGGAATGACGACGATAATGACGGCGTTTTCTCCCGTGCCAACGTGTATCTGGGTACCGACGATTCACGCCAGTCCAACAAGCTCGACTACAAATCCTGGAACTACAAGGCCTCAGGCAACTACGAGTTGGGCGACCACCTGATAACCGGTGGATTCGAGCGTGACTCCCTGGATGTCTTTAACCTGTTTATCCAGCATACGGAAACTGAAAATCGCTTCGACGAGGAATGCGATGGCGGTAACCCCAATGGTTGCATCCAGGCGTTCCTCGAAGGCCGTCCGGATGATATTTACTACGGTAATGCAGCACCTTCCAATAACCCGGCTGACGGTGCAGCGGTTTGGAGCTATGACATCAACACGGCTTACCTGCAAGATGAATGGGTGACCGCTGGTGGCGCACTGACCTTGATCTTTGGACTGCGTTATGACTGGTACTCAAGCAATGATGAGCCGGCTTACAACGAAAAATTCTTCGAACGCCAGGGCTATGCCAACAATTACACCATCGATGGTCTGGACCTGTTGCAGCCCCGGGTTGGTTTCAACTGGACCGTCTCGCAGGATTGGAGCCTGCGCGGTGGCGTCGGTCTCTACTCCGGCGGCAATCCGAATGTCTGGATGTCCAACAACTTCAGCAACGACGGCTTCCGTATTGCACAGTTGCGTGAGCGCACCATCGAAAATGATCCACCGCCACCGGAAAACTGCGGAGAAGGCAGGGACTTCTCACTGTTCGATATTCCGCTGACCGGTGGAGGCAACCCGATTTACGACATTCCACAATGCCAGTTCGACGCCATTGCCTTTGCTGAGCCCAATTCAGGCGTGAATGCGCTCGATCCGGACTTCAAGCTGCCCAAGGCGTGGAAGGTCAATTTTGGTACCACATGGAACTTCGGTGACGGCTACGTCGTCAACGCAGATTTGTTGTATACCAAGAACAAGAATTCTGCGATAGTGAGAAACGGCACCATGGTCCAGACCGGCGTTGCGCCGGATGGCAGACCTATCTACACCGATCCGCGCCGGTTCAATTCTGACTATATCCTGGGCAACGTAGAAGGCAAGGACGGCCGTTCATGGCAAGCCAGCATCGCCCTGTCAAAGGCCTATGACAACGGCTTTGACTGGTCGGTCGGCTATGCTTACACCAATACCAAGGATGTCAGCCCGATGACCAGTTCGGTGGCGTTTTCCAATTTTGCCAATATTTCGGTATCCGATGCGAATGATCCGGGGCTGGCCAAATCCAACTACAACATCCCGCACCGGTTCACGTTCCGTGTTGGCTATTCAGCGTACTGGTGGGGAAACAACCGGACCAACTTCGCGCTGGTCGGCGCAGTCAACCAGGGCCGTCCGTTCTCCTACACATTTTCTGACGATGACGGCGACACCTTCGGTGATTTCATCAGCAACCGACACCTGTTGTATGTCCCCGATGGCCCGAGCGATCCACTGGTTACTTTCCTGGAGGGCTTCGACCAGGAGGCGTTTTTCAGGGCCATCGAAGAAACCGGTCTTGACAAATACTCTGGGCAGATTGCTCCGCGTAACGCATTCAAGAGCAACTGGTGGACTTATTACGATCTGCGCATCGAGCAGGAATTCCCGGCATTTGCCCAGGGACACAAGTTCGCCGGCTGGATCACAGTCAAGAACCTGTGTAACCTGATCAACGATGAGTGGTGTGTGCTTAAAGAAGCCAGCTTCCCGCGCGCCCAGGGCCTCGTTGATATGGAAATCTCTGAAGATGGCCAGCAGTATATTTACGAAGAGTTCATCGAACCTTCTGGCCAGGGCCGTGTCAGCGATCCTTCCCTGTGGGAGATCCGGATTGGCGTGACCTACCGGTTCTGATTAAAACATCATGTAAGAATGATCGGGGCGGTTTTCCGCCCCGATTTTCGTCTCAAGGAGAAAATCATTGTCTGCTGAATCTGTAACCACTCGTCTTTATCCCGCAGGGATTTTAAATACCCTGAGCCGGCACGAAGTCGAGCGCCTGCACGATGCCAGCAGGGGTGACCTGGCTGAACTGGTTCGCAGCTGTTCGCTGGCGGTGCTCAACAGCGGTACTGAGAGCGATGACGCCGAAGCACTGTTGCAACAATTTAAAGACTTTCGTATCGAGGTCCAGCAGGTCAATCGTGGATTGCGGCTGGAATTGATCAATGCGCCGGGTTCCGCGTTTGTCGATGGCCAGATCATCGAGGGGATCAGAGAGCTTATTTCAGCGGTTATCCGGGACCTGGTTTATTATGACAGCGAGATCAGCGGTAACGGTTACCATGACCTCAACAGCAGTTCCGGTATTACCAATGCGGTATTTGAAATGTTGCGTAATGCCAAGGCACTGGTTCCGCAGGTCGAACCGGACCTGGTGGTTTGCTGGGGCGGGCACTCAATAGCGCGTTTAGAATATGAATACACCAAGCAGGTTGGCTACGAACTTGGGCTGCGCTGCCTGAATATCATCACCGGTTGCGGGCCGGGCGCGATGAAAGGCCCGATGAAGGGTGCAACCATCGGGCATTCCAAGCAGCGCTCGCAACTGCGCCGCTACATTGGCATTTCAGAGCCCGGTATCATTGCGGCGGAATCGCCCAATCCAATCGTCAGTAACCTGATCATCATGCCCGACATTGAAAAACGCCTGGAAGCTTTTGTTCGCCTCGGCCATGGCATCATCGTATTTCCCGGCGGGGCAGGGACTGCCGAAGAAATACTCTATCTGCTTGGCGTTCTGCTGCATCCTGACAACGCGGATATGCCATTTCCACTGGTATTGACAGGTCCGGCAGAAGCGTCCGGCTACTTCAAGCAGGTCGACAAGTTCATTCGCCTGACCCTGGGTAAAGAAGCCTGTTCGCGCTACCGGATCATCACCGGCGATGCCCAAGCGGTGGGCCAGTACATGACACGGGGTATGAACAGGGTTCGTAAGTACCGGATCGCCAAAAACGATGCCTTTTATTACAACTGGCTGCTGACCATTGATGAGTCGTTCCAGATTCCGTTTGAACCCACCCACGAGAACATGCGCGCACTGAAAATCAGCAGGGATCTGCCCCTACATGTGCTGGCATCAAACTTGCGGAAAATGTTCTCCGGCATAGTGGCCGGCAACGTCAAACCGGATGGTGTACGTTTAATCCGGGAGCACGGACCGTTTGAGATCAGCGGAGACCCGGAAATCATGGAATCGCTGGATTCATTGCTGACATCCTTCGTCGTCAATGACCGGATGAAATTACCGGGCGGCAAAAAAGCCTACCAGCCTTGCTACCGGCTAGCGGGATAGGTTCTCAGCACCCATCAGCCGACGGATACGGGTGAGGGGGACGCCCCTGGTGTATAGCCATTGCCCGGACGCATGTGGAACGATGTCACCCGCACTGCGCATGGCGTCCCGCTCAACCGGTAACAGGTCGCTGTCATTGATGATGGCGTAGCCGTCACTAAAAGTCATTTCAGTGGCCAGTTCTTCAAGCGGATCAGACAAGACAATACCGTTTAGCGGATAGCGCAGCGCATAGCGGTTATTATCATTGACCAGCACATCCAGCGCGCAACCCTGGGGCAAGCCGCGGTAACGTGTGGCAACGTCGGGGTCCTGCTTCAGGAACAACAGGTAACGACGGCCCTCTTCGAACACCGTCGGGTTGGGAAAGTAACACTCATTGGCGTGCAGGCCTTTTTCATAGACCTCAATGATGTCCTGCGGTCTGTCGGTTTTATAGTGGGTTTTGTAGGGAATGAGCACTTTCAGGTAAGCGCTGCCGCTGACCGGGATATCCCGCCGCGTGAAATAGTCTGTGTCTTTCGCCTGAGCCAGCACTATCAGGTCAGCCGCTGCTGCCAGGTCAGCAAGCCTGACGGAATCTGCAACAGCGAATGGCGTGAACAACAGCAGAACGACTGTAATGATCCGGAGCATCAAAACATTATAAGCCCGTGGAGCAGTTGCTCCAGTTCTGATAGCCTGAGTTATCTCAGACATCGTGAATTCAACGGAATCGCTAATGAACAACCTGACCCGGTTTTTGGCCTTTTTTGCCGCTCTTCTTATTCTCACTGCCTGCGAACAGCCCTCTGATGCCAGGTTCCATCCAGCATCCGGGCCGGCAACCGGGGCGCCGGCTGCGGGCGGCCCCACGGTTGAGGAAGCCATGGCTTTTGTCGAGGCTTCCGAGGAAACACTGGCGCGCCTGGGTCAGCACAGCGAACGCGTGGGCTGGGTGTTGGCAAACTTTATCACTGAAGATACTGAATTGCTGGCGGCCAAAGCCGCTGAACAGTTTACTTCGGCACAGGTGGAAATCGCGGCCCAGGCCGCCCGCTTCATGGGACTGGTCGGGCTGGATTACGACACAAAACGGAAGCTCAACCTGCTGAGAAGCGGAATCACCATTCCGGCGCCGATGGACCCGGCCAAGACTGCCGAGCAAGCTGAAATCGGCGCCAAATTGAACGGCATGTACGGGCGCGGAACTTACTGTCGCGAAGACGGGACCTGCCTGGCGCTGGGTGAATTGGAGGACATCATTGCCGATTCACGTGACCCCCGGGAACTACTGGAAGTCTGGGCTGGCTGGCGCACGGTATCGCCCCCGATGAAGCCTTTGTATGCCCGCCAGGTTGAACTCGCCAACGAAGGTGCACGGGAACTGGGGTTCAACGATCTCGGCACTATGTGGCGATCAGCCTATGATATGGATCCGGCAGATTTTCCGGGCGAACTCGACCGGCTATGGGAACAGGTCAATCCCCTGTACAAGGCGCTTCATTGCCATGTCAGGGCCCGGCTGGGTGAGGTCTATGGTAGCGACGTGGTTCCGGCAGACGGTCCGATCCCCGCGCATTTGCTGGGCAATATGTGGGCCCAGACCTGGGAAAACATCTTTGAGCTGGTGGCGCCGCCGCAGACCGATGCCGGGTATGACCTGACTGCCATATTGAACGATGAAGGATACGACCCGGTCAGCATGGTGAAGACCGGCGAGGCATTCTTCAGTTCACTGGGCTTCGAGGAATTACCCGCTACGTTCTGGAATCGTTCGCTGTTTGTCAAACCGGCTGACCGGGACGTGGTCTGCCACGCTTCGGCCTGGGATATCGACGAGCAGGATGACCTGCGTATCAAGATGTGCATCGATATCAACGCCGAGGACTTCAAAACCATTCATCACGAACTGGGCCACAACTACTATCAGCGCGCGTACAAGGGGGAATCGTACCTGTACCGCAACAGTGCCAACGATGGTTTCCACGAGGCCGTTGGCGATACCCTGTCGCTCTCGATCACACCGGAATACCTGACCCAACTGGGTCTGCTTAACGAGGCTCCGGATGCTTCCGGCGACCTGGGCCTGCTGATGAACCAGGCGCTGGAGAAAATCGCTTTCCTGCCGTTCGGGCTGATGGTTGACCAATGGCGCTGGAAAGTATTTGCCGGTGAAGTCGGACCCGCAGGCTATAACGATTTATGGTGGCAGTTGCGTGAACAGTACCAGGGTGTCGGTGCACCCGGGGAGCGGCCCGCCGATGCGTTTGACCCGGGCGCCAAGTATCACGTACCGGGCAATACGCCTTACACCCGCTATTTCCTGGCGCACATTCTGCAGTTCCAGTTCCACCGCGCGCTGTGCGAAATAGCAGGCAACGAGGGACCGATACACCGCTGCTCCATCTACGGCAGCAAGCAGGCCGGCGAGCGCCTGAACGCTATGCTGGAAATGGGCCGGAGTAAGCCCTGGCCCGACGCGCTGGCCGCCCTGACAGGTTCACCCACAATGGACGCCACGGCGATACTCGACTACTTCGCGCCGTTGCAGGCCTGGCTCGATGAGCAAAACGCCGGCCGCCAGTGCGGCTGGTAAGGCTTAACAACGCCGCAAGCCGGTAACGATTTAGCGCAGGCGTCCGAGTAGCTGCCCCACGACCACGTCGTCACCGCTTTCGTAATGTTCGGTGGAGGACACGGCAGCAGGTGGCAGTAGCAGGATGACGGTGGAGCCCATATTGAAGCGCCCCATTTCCTCGCCACGGGCCAGACTGATATCGCGCCGGCTCCAGTCGAGACGCGTAATTTTCCGTCCGCGCGGTGGCGTGACGAGACCGGACCAGACGGTCTCCATGCTCGATACCAGCATCGCACCCACCATCACCAGGGCCATTGGCCCATGCGAAGTATCAAACAGGCTGACTACCCGCTCGTTACGTGCAAACAGATCAGGCACCTGCCTGACCGTGTACGGCGCGACACTGAACAGGCGGCCTGGCACATGAATCATGCGTAGCAGTTTGCCGTCAAAAGGCATATGCACCCGGTGGTAATCCTGCGGTGAAAGATAAACGGTAGTGAAAAATCCGTTGAGAAATTCAGCGCTGGAGGGGTCGTTGGCAAGCAGCGTCCGGACCGAATAGTGCCGGCCTTTGGCTTGCAGGATACGATCGTTGGTAATGCGTCCGCTCTGACTTACTTTGCCATCACTGGGACTGACAAAAGCCAGCGGGTCGGGGTCAACCTCTCGCACATCCGGTTTCAGCTCTCGCGTGAAAAACGCGTTGAAAGTTTCAAAATCGGAAATATTCTCGATTTTGGCTTCAGCCCAGTGAACCCCGAAAACACTGCCGATCACGGCGATCTGGGCGTTTTTTATCGGTGCCAGGCGGATTCGCATAAAGGCATAAACAAGGCGCGACAACAGGTGCTGTGGCAGCAGGTACTGGATGCCTGCGAGCAATTTTTCGACCAGGTCCATTAGTTACTCGCCCGGGAATTATTAGAATTCTTTTTCATGGCTGTCCCATTATACTGCGACACATGACGATAGCCGAGTTAATCGAACAAATAGCAGTAGAACTGGAGCAGGCGGAACTGTGTTTCGGGCACGGTACCGATAACGCGAGGGACGAAGCGGCCTGGCTGGTGTTGCACGTAGCCGGAGCACCCCTGGATGGCAGTTTCGATGACTGGAGCCGCGAGTTGACGCCGGCGCAAGCGAGCCAAATCACGCAACTGGTGCAGGAACGCTGCAGTGGCAGGGCGCCGCTGGCCTATCTGCTGGGCAGTGCCTGGTTTGCCGGGTTGGAGTTCGAGGTGGATCATAATGTCCTGGTGCCGCGTTCGCCGCTGGCCGAACTGGTGCTGGATCAGTACCGGCCCTGGGTAAACCCGGCTCGTGTAAAGCGCGTTCTGGACATGTGTACCGGAAGCGGCTGCATTGCGGTTGCTTCCGCCGTTCACCTGCCCGGCGCTCGGGTTGATGCTGCCGATATCAGCCAGAGTGCATTGCGGCTCGCCCGGCGTAACGTGGAACGGCACGAACTCGAAAATCGGGTAACCTTGCTGGTCTCTGACCTGTTCGAGGCCGTGCCCGCCGCGAAATACGATTTGATCGTTACCAATCCCCCCTATGTTCCAGCCCGTTCCCTGGCAGAATTGCCACAGGAATACCGGGCCGAACCCGGGTTGGGCCTGGCCTCCGGCGAGGATGGGCTGGATGCGGTGCTGTCGATCCTGCTAGACGCGCCCCGTTTTCTGGGAGAGGATGGCGTCCTTGTATGCGAAGTGGGCGAGAGCGAAGATCGTCTGGCCAAAGCTCTGCCGTCCGTGCCGTTTATCTGGCTGGAGTTCGCGCAGGGCGGATCCGGTGTATTCGTATTGACCAAAGAACCATTGGCGGCGGCTGGAGATGAACTGGCCGATTTGATCAGGAAAAGAAGCAATGTCATATAACAGTTTCGGACATGTTCTGCGTGTCAGCACTTTTGGTGAAAGCCATGGCCCGGCCATCGGTTGTCTGGTTGACGGGTGTCCGCCCGGTTTGGAAATTACGGCCAGGGAGATTCGCCAAGAGGTGCTCAGACGTGCTACCGGGAAAAGCCGCCACACTTCCCAACGGCGGGAAAAGGAAGATGTGCAGATACTGTCCGGCGTTTTCGAGGACCGGACAACGGGCACACCAATCGCCCTGTTAATTGAAAACACTGATGCCCGTTCAAAGGATTATGACAACATCAAGCGCCAGTTTCGGCCGGGTCATGCCGATTACACGTACTGGAAAAAGTATGGTTTTCGCGACTACCGCGGTGGCGGCCGTTCTTCGGCACGGGAGACCACGGTGCGGGTGGCTGCCGGTGCCATTGCGCGCAAGTGGCTGAAGCAGAACCTGTCAATTGATATCCAGGGCTGGCTGGCACAGTTGGGCCCGATCCGTTGCGATCAGGTCAAGGACTGGGGGAGCATCGATGACAACCCGTTTTTTTGCCCTGACCCTGAAAAAGTCCCGGAGCTTGAGTCCTACATGGATGCCTTGCGGAAATCCGGTGATTCGGTCGGTGCGCGGGTCAACGTGATTGCACGCAATGTTCCGGCGGGCCTGGGCGCACCCCTATACGGTAAGCTCGATGCAGAACTGGCCAGCGCGATGATGAGCATTAATGCGTCTAAAGCCGTGGAAGTCGGCGCCGGCTTTGATTGTGTCGCCCAAAAGGGCACGGAGCACCGTGACGAAATGACACCCGAAGGCTTTCTCAGTAACCACGCAGGCGGTATTCTTGGCGGGATTTCCAGTGGCCAGGACATTGTAGTCAGCACAGCGTTCAAGCCCACTTCGAGCCTGAGAATTCCGTGTCGCGGCCTGGATATCGACGGCAACGAGGTTGAGATCGTAACCAAAGGGCGGCATGATCCCTGCGTTGGCATTCGGGCCACGCCAATCGTGGAAGCCATGATGGCACTGGTGTTAATGGACCACGTGCTTTTGCACAGAGCACAGACAGGAACTTAGGAAATGAGTAGAAGACCAAGGATAGCTGTCGTCGGGGCCAGTGGCGCCGTCGGAGAAGTGATAATTTCCATCCTGGCCGAGCGCGGGCACCGTGAAGACCGGGTGACGGCACTGGCAAGTGAACGCTCAGTTGGGCGTGAGATTGATTTTGGCACTGTCCATTTAACGGTTGATGACCTTGCAACCTTTGATTTCTCCGGCACCGATTACGCGCTGTTTTCAGCGGGCGGCTCGGTCAGTGAAGAGTATGCGCCGCGCGCCGCCGCGGCAGGCGCCATTGTGATCGATAATACGTCGGCCTTTCGCTATGACGATGACATTCCACTGGTGGTCCCCGAAGTAAACCCGCAGGCGCTGGAGGGTATCACCGCAGGTGCCATTATCGCGAACCCGAACTGCTCCACCATACAGATGGTGGTGGCACTGGCGCCGATCCACCGGTCTGTTGGCATCGCCCGCATTAACGTTGCCACCTACCAGTCGGTATCCGGCGCAGGACAGCAGGGCATGCATGAACTGGCCATGCAGACCGCGGCGAGGCTGAATTTCAAGGAGCCCGAGGTCAGCAAATTTGCCCAGCCCATCGCGTTCAACGTGCTGCCGCAGATTGATGAGATGATGGAAAATGGTTATTCCCGTGAAGAAATGAAAATGGTCTGGGAAACCCAGAAGATTTTTTCCGACCCGGATATCCTGGTTAACGCGACGGCCGTTCGGGTACCGGTGTTTTTCGGCCATTCCGAAGCCGTTCATTTCGAAACACGGGAAGATATCGGGATCGGGCAAGTACGCGAACTGCTGGAGCAGGCTCCAGGGGTTGAAGTGCTCGAGGGCAAGGACATGATCCACCCCACCGCGGTGACTCACGCCGCCGGTAAAGACGCGGTTTATGTAGGCCGTTTGCGGCGCGATATCACTCACCCACGGGGCATTGACATGTGGGTCGTGGCGGACAACGTGCGCAAAGGAGCTGCTCTGAACGCGGTTCAGATCATGGATCATCTGGAAAAAAATGTCATTTCCAGTGGAAACAGCGCCTCAGCGAACGTAAACTCTGCATAGAGGCACAATCATAAACCTGTTCTTCTGAACGTCAGGGAATGACCGAGGGACTCATGAAAACAATAAAACAAGTAAGCGTTGCAGCCTTCCTGGCAGCAGCTTCTTTATGTTTCAGCTCATCAGCCTGGTCGCTGGGTTTGGGCGATGTCACCGTGGAATCGTTTCTGAACCAGCCGCTGCAGGTCCGAATTGACCTGATCACCCGGGAGACCGATGATGCGACGGCTATCAGGGCCCAGCTGGCTTCAGCAAATGATTACGAGCTGATTGGCGCAAGCCGTGACGCGATTCCGGTGCCGATCCGGTTTACCGTAGAGGACCCGGAAGGTGAACCCTATCTGCTGGGAACCAGTAACCTGCCGATTAGCAATCCGGTGGTTCGACTGATCGTGGAAGTGAACTACGCCAGTGGCCGTTTGCTGCGTGAATACACGGTCTTTCTCGATCCGCCCACCTATGCGGAGCAGGCGCCAATACCCCGCGTTAACAAACGCAAGAATCCGCCGGTGTCAGCACCGGCTCCAACACCGGCACCTGAAGAATCAGAATCTTCTACAGCCGGGCAGGAAGAGACACCAGCGTCCCAGCCTGCAGACAGCACGCCATCGCGCAGCGAACCCAGTGAGGGTGAATACGGACCTGTAAGTAGCGGTGAAACCTTATGGGGTATCTCCAAAAACTGGTCTCGTGGTTCCGGCATGGACATTAACAAAGTCATGATCGCTATTCAGCGTGAAAACCCCGAGGCATTCCTCAGGGAAAATATCAACCTGCTCAAACGTGGCGCCATACTCCGGATGCCACGCGCCGAAGACGTTCGCAACATTTCCATGGCCTCGGCCATCAGCGAAGTTTCTACGCAAACTGAACAGTTCTACGACCGCAAGGCCCGTGAAACAGTGGCAAGTACTTCAACACCCCTGCTGGCCGAGGAGACAGACAGCTTTGCAGAAGCGGAAGCATCACCGCCAGATGCCGAGTCTGTCGAAGATGAGCTGGCGGCAGAACAAGCCGTAGCGGAAGTGACTGCAGACGTGATGGAAACGGCAGCCGTCGAAACGGATATGGAAACCGAGCCAGGGCTGGTCACCGATCAGGAATCGCTGGTACAGGATCAGCTCGAACTGGTGCCGCCTTCCGAGGCAAGTGATCTCGACAGCACCTATGGGTTTGAGGAGTCAGAAAACGAAATCACCGATGCGTCTGTTAACACATCTTCTTTGCGGGAAAACCTTGCCCGTACCGAAGAAGAACTGATTACGCAACAGCAGCAAAACGACTACCTGGCAGATCGGATTAAGGAACTCGAGGGACAACTTGCCGATTCCGAGCAAGGCAACGCCGAGGATGCTGACCTGGCCAACATGGAAGAGCGCCTGCGCCAGCAGCGTATGGAACAGGCTGCCAGCCAGCAAGCCGCTGAACCCTGGTACAAAAAGTTCTCAGCCTGGCTGATTGGTCTGCTGGTGTTGGCGGCAGCCGCCGGCGGCTGGTTTTTGAGTCGTCGTGGTGGCGCGGAAGAATTCGTAACGGCTCAACCTTCAGAAGAAGAACAGCTGAAAGATATCAAGGATGAAGCCGAAGAAGTTCTTCGTGTCCTGGACGACTCTGATAGCGCCCATGAAGAAGCGGATGGGCCGGCAGAAGAGTCCATAGAAGAACCCATAGAAGAACCAGAAGCGAAGACATTTGAGACCAGCGGAGACGATGCCGAGGTCCTGGATGAAGAGAGTTCCGATCCGGAAATTCAACTGGACCTGGCCCGTGCCTATATTTCCATGGGCGACAAGGAAGCGGCCCGCGTGATCCTCGAAGAAGTCAGTAACAACGGCAACGAGGCGCAGCGCGATGAAGCGAAGAAGATGTTGGACCTGCTGGTCTCCTGACCTGCAGGTTTAAGTCCATGTAATGCGTTACGCCGTCGGGCTCGAATATGATGGCAGCGATTTTCTGGGCTGGCAGATCCAGCGCCAGGAGCCCACTGTGCAGGGTTGCATGGAGCAGGCCCTGGCGAGGGTAGCTGACCACCAGGCCCGGGTTACCTGTTGCGGCCGCACCGACACCGGTGTGCATGCTGTTTGCCAGGTAGCGCATTTCGATTCGGACGCTCACCGCCCGGAACGCTCCTGGATACTGGGTTTAAACAGTCACCTGCCGGCGGGTATCAGCGCACTTTGGATACGCCAGGTCGATGATTCTTTTCATGCGCGTTTCAGTGCCTATGCGCGCAGTTACCGCTATGTCATCCTCAATCGATGGACTAGACCGGCCCTTGAATCAAGGCGCATGAGTTGGTGTCGTACAGCGCTGGACGCTGATAAAATGCACCAGGCCGCCCAGGCGTTACCGGGCGAACATGATTTCACCTCATTCAGGGCGCGAGCCTGCCAGGCCCGTCACGCGGTGCGGGAAATCCACCAGGTATCGGTAGAACGTCATGGTAACCTTGTTTCCCTGGATATCACTGCGAATGGTTTTCTGTATCACATGGTCCGGAATATCGCCGGAAGCCTGTTATGGGTGGGAACCGGGGAAAAGGAAGTCGGCTGGATGAAAGCAGTGCTGGAAAATATGGACCGGTCACAGGCCGCACCTACTGCGGCGCCTGAAGGGCTGTATTTCCTTAGCGCGCGCTATCCGGAAAAGTACGGCTTGCCGTTGGAGCCAGCGGATTTTCCGCGTGGCAGAGATTTATCCTGATGGCCCGGGTCAAGATCTGCGGCCTGACACGGAAGGTCGATGTGTCAGCGGCGGTGCTGGCAGGGGCGGATGCGCTGGGGTTTGTGTTTACCGAACGCAGCAAGCGCTTCATCAGCACGGGCCAGGCAACAGAACTGGTGCGCGAGGTGCCGGCTTTTGTATCTCGTGTCGGCCTGTTCATGGACCCGGATACGCAGACCGTAGCAGATGTCCTGGCACGTGTTCCGCTGAGCCTGTTGCAGTTTCACGGCAGCGAAGATGCCGGGTTCTGCCGGCAGTTTGGCCTGCCGTATATCAAGGCTGTAAGCATGGGTCCGGACCAGCAGGTAGCTTTGATTGAGCAGGAATACTTTGATGCGGCCGGATTATTGCTCGACAGTCATGCTCCGGGCGGTACCGGTGGTACGGGACAGGTTTTCGACTGGTCCATGATTCCGGATATCGTCCTGCCGCTGGTGCTGGCGGGTGGGCTGACAGCCGAAAACGTCGGTCAGGCCGTGCGCCAGGTGAAACCCTGGGCTGTGGATGTTTCAAGCGGTGTGGAGGATGCACCGGGACAAAAAAGCGCTGCAAAGATGCAGGCATTTATCAAAGAGGCAAAACGTGAGCATAGAAACTGATAGCGCCGGTAAGCAGTCGTTCGAGCCGGATGAACACGGACACTTTGGCCCCTATGGGGGTACCTATGTTTCCGAGACACTGATCCATGCTCACGAACAGCTGAAGGAAGCCTATTACCGTTGGCGGACAGATGATGAATTCATGGCGCGGCTGGATGCGGACCTGGCGCATTACGTGGGTCGGCCATCGCCGATTTATTTTGCCCGCCGCCTGACAGAAGTTGCGGGTGGTGCACGCATCATGCTCAAGCGTGAAGACCTGAACCACACCGGTGCGCACAAGATCAACAACACGGTAGGCCAGGCTTTGCTGGCAGACTACATGGGTAAATCCCGAATCATCGCTGAAACCGGTGCCGGCCAGCATGGCGTGGCAGCGGCTACGGTTGCGGCCCGGATGGGGAAATCATGCGTGGTGTACATGGGCGAGGTGGACATCCATCGCCAGGCCATCAACGTCTTCCGGATGAAACTGCTGGGTGCTGAAGTGCGCCCGGTGACCTCCGGTTCCAAAACGCTGAAAGATGCCCTGAACGAGGCGATGCGGGACTGGGTGACCAACGTTGACGATACGTTCTACATCATTGGTACGGTGGCAGGAGCGCACCCGTATCCGGTGATGGTCCGAGACTTCAACGCTATCGTCGGGCGCGAGGCGCGGCGGCAGATGCTGGCAGAATACGATACCTTGCCCGACGCACTGGTTGCCTGTGTTGGCGGTGGATCGAATGCGATTGGACTGTTTCACCCGTTTCTTAATGACAAAGAAGTTCGAATGTTTGGTGTCGAGGCAGCCGGTCATGGCCTGCGTACCGGACAGCATGCCGCGTCATTGTGTGCCGGGCGTCCGGGTGTTTTGCACGGTTGCCGCACCTACCTGATGGATGATGACGCAGGCCAGATTCAACACACACATTCAGTTTCAGCCGGTCTGGATTATCCCGGGGTAGGGCCGGAACATGCCTGGCTCAAGGACATCGGCCGTGCCGAGTACGTGGGTATCACCGATGAAGAAGCCATGGCAGCCTTTCACCAGCTGACCCGTCTCGAAGGCATCCTGCCGGCCCTTGAAAGCAGCCACGCCGTCGCCTACGGAATGCAGCTGGCAGCTGCAATGCGGTCCGACCAGACAATCCTGATTAACCTGTCCGGCCGGGGTGACAAAGACGTTCAGACCGTGGCTGAACTGGAGGGGATTTCACTGTGAGTAACAGAATCGACCGGCGTTTCAAGGCGCTTGCCGAACAACATCGCACGGCCTTGATTCCGTTCATCACCGCCGGCGATCCTGAACCCGGCTGGACAGCAGGTATCATGCATTCGCTGGTGGCAGCGGGTGCTGATTTACTGGAACTGGGCGTTCCATTTTCCGATCCGGCAGCTGATGGTCCCGTGATCCAGGCGGCCAGCGAACGGGCGATTGCGCAGGGTGTAAGCCTTGTGCGTGTGCTGGAAATGGTCCGTGAATTCCGGCAGACCGACGTGGCTACACCGGTTGTGCTGATGGGCTACCTCAATCCCATCGAGCGCTATGGTCATGCGGAATTTGCCCGTGATGCTGAGCAGTCCGGGGTGGATGGCATTTTGATGGTGGATTGCCCGCCGGAGGAAATGGCACACCTGCGTGGCAAACTGGATGAGCATGGAATCTACCCGATCTGCCTGATCGCCCCCACTACCACGCCGCAGCGCATGTCGCTAATCGCCCGGCAGGGCAGTGGATATATCTATTATGTTTCGTTTAAAGGTATCACCGGGGCCAACCGTCTGCAGGAGACCCGCCTGGAACAGCCGATTCGGGAAGTCAGGGCGCATTGTCATCTTCCGCTCGCTGTAGGATTTGGTATCAAGGGTCCGGAAAGCGCGGCGGCAGTTGCCGGCCTGGCTGACGGAGTGGTTATCGGTAGCGCCCTGATCGAGCAGCTTGCAGACGCCGAATCAGAACAACAGGCCTGTACCAGGGCTACAGACTTTCTTGCACCGATACGCGAGGCAATGGACAATACCGGGTTATGAGCTGGTTCCAGAAATTGATGCCTTCGCGGATTCGAACGGAAGGCGGAAGCAAACGAAACGTTCCCGAAGGTCTGTGGACCAAGTGTGACGCCTGTGCCGCTGTTTTGTACCGGCCGGAACTCGAACGTAATCTATCTGTTTGTCCCAAATGCAACAGCCATATGCCGTTGCGTGCGCGTACCCGGCTCGAAGGGTTCCTGGATCCGGGCAGCAAGCGTGAAATCGCGGCAAACCTGGAGCCAGCCGATCCGCTGAAGTTTCGCGATAGCAAGAAATATCGCGACCGTATTCATGCTGCGCAAAAGAAAACCGGTGAAAAAGACGCATTGATTGCACTGGTCGGGAAACTGAACGGCGATGATACAGTTGCCTGCGCCTTCGATTTTGCTTTCATGGGCGGTTCAATGGGTTCGGTCGTTGGAGAAAAATTTGCCCGGGCGGGGCAGGAATGCCTGCGCATGAGGGCGCCACTGGTGTGCTTCGCCGCAACCGGTGGTGCGCGTATGCAGGAAGGCCTGTTTTCGTTGATGCAAATGGCAAAAACCAGTGCAGTGCTGGCGCGCATGGCCGATGAAGGTATTCCCTATATTTCAGTACTGACCCACCCGACCACCGGAGGCGTATCTGCCAGCCTCGGCATGTTGGGCGATGTAAATATCGCTGAGCCAGCTGCACTGATTGGTTTCGCCGGACCGCGGGTGATCGAGCAGACGGTGCGGGAAAAACTCCCCGAGGGCTTTCAGCGCAGTGAATTCCTGCTCGAAAAAGGTGCGATTGACATGATCGTTGACCGGCGCCAGCTACGTGATGAAATTTCCGCCCTGCTGAAGCTCTTGTCCGGTGGCAGGCGCCCGAAGCCCGTTACCGGTGAGGTTGTAGCTTCCTAAGCAGAGTTTGATACCCGTGGGTTCTTTTTCGCTACCCGGAACGCTTCCCGACTGGCTGGATTTGCTGGAAAGCCGTCATCACAAAACCATAGACCTGGGCCTGGAACGCTGCAGCGCCGTTTGGCAGCGCATGGGTTCGCCACAGGTGGCGGACAGGACATTCATGGTTGCCGGCACCAATGGCAAGGGGTCCACGGTGTCGACCCTCTGTGCTTTACTCGATGCACTCGGTTTTCGGCACGGCAGTTATACCAGCCCCCATATTGAACACTACAATGAACGGGTCAGGCTGAACGGTGAGCCTGTCAGCGATCAAGACCTGCTCGAGTCATTTGCAAGGATTGAAGAGGCCCGTGGCGATATCAGCCTGAGTTATTTTGAGTTCGGAACGCTTGCAGCGATCGATATCCTCGCCCGTGCCAGGCTGGAATTCGCGGTCATGGAAATCGGGCTCGGCGGCCGCCTGGATGCGGTTAACATCCTGGAGGCCGATTGTGCCGTGATTACGCCGATCGGACTGGACCACCAGGACTACCTGGGGAACGATCTTTACAGTATCGGGCGAGAAAAAGCCGGAATCATCAAGCCGGGCCGCCCGGTCATCTGTGGCGATTCCAATCCACCAGCCAGTATTGCCGAAGTCGCAAACTCCAGGAATGCGTCGCTGAAACAACTGGGCCGGGAATTTACCATTCAGGAGAGCGCAGGCCACGCCCATTTCAGCATGGATGGGCTGGAAATGGATGTGCCGCTTCCGGTACTTGCCGGCAGGCACCAACTGAGCAACATGGCGACCGCACTGGCTGCACTGTTCGAGTTGATTCCCGCTGCCAGGTCGATGCCTGTTGAATTGGGGCAGGGCCTGCGTTTGGTTTCCCTGCGGGGCAGGTTCGAACAGGTACAGGAAGACCCTGTGATCTGGCTTGATGTGGGTCACAATCCCCTGGCGGCCGGTGTAGTGGCGGGCGCGGTGGCTGACGCCATGCAGGCGGGCGGCATCAGGCGGTGCACTTGCGTGCTTGGAATGTTATCGGACAAGGATGCCGGGGCCGTCGCCAGGGGGCTTGAGCCGGTGATTTCCACCTGGTATTGCGCCGGGCTTGGTAGTGACAGGGGCCAGTCGGGGGCAGAACTGGCGAAGCAACTCAGTGATACGGAGCAGGCTCTCGACCTGCGGGTATTCGACCGGGTGGATGCCGCTCTGAATGCTGCGCTGGCTGAAAGCCTAAGCACCGATGCCGTGCTCGTGTTCGGTTCGTTCCTGACCGTGATGGACGCAATGCGGCATTTAGGCACTGATACTGCTAGAATCCCCTCCGAGGGGCAAGGCTAACGGGTGATTTTAACTGATGGATACAGCGCTTAAGCAAAGACTGGTCGGCGCCAGCGTGCTGATCGCTTTGGCGGTCGTGGTCTTACCCATGTTGCTTGGAGGCCGGCCCGACAACGCCAATCCCGAGTCGCAAAAGATCGAATTGCCTCCGCAGCCGGAAGAACTGGATTTTGAGACCCGCAGGTATCCGGTCGGTGAGCAGAAAAAGCCACCACCGCGGGAGCACCCGGCTGACAGCTCAAAGTCTTTACCCAGCCCGAATCTTCGGGTGGAGTCGCCGCCACCTGGTGCACCGGAACCGGACGCCGTCCCGGTAGAACCCATACTTTCACCCATAGTTCCGGTGGCGACACCCTCGACGGATCACGGCCGCTATATCGTACAGGTTGCCAGTTTTGGTGCAGTTGACAACGCCAACCGCCTGTCTGCCACCTTGCGCAGCTACGGTTACGATGTGCTGGTCGATACGGTTAAATCCGACGTGGGAACACTTCACCGGGTAAGAGTTGGCCCCTATGCCAGTGAGAGCGACGCGACCGGGATGGTGAGTAAACTGCAATCGCAGGTTGCTGGCATCAAGCCCCGGGTAATGGACCTGCAGCCGGAAAAGGCAGCACAGGTTACCAAACCTTCCGACCCGCTGGTACGCTGGATTGTGCAAGTGGGCAGTTTCTCCAATGCCGCCAATGCGGACAAGCTTGTCGCGCGCCTCAAACTTGAGTCCCTTACCGCCTACAAGGAACAGGTCAGCAATTCTGGCAACGTCATTTACAGGGTTCGGGTGGGCCCTTTCCTGGAACGGGAAGAAGCGCTTGGGGCAAATACACTGATACGTGATCGAATGTCGATTGATGGCGTGGTCATGAGTGCCGATTAGTGGACTGGCCCGATTACGCCATCCTGGCAGTCATCGTGGTTTCGGTTGTTGTAGGTGCTCTGCGGGGCTTTATCAAGGAAGTTTTTTCTCTGTTGGTGTGGGCGGCGGCATTTTTGGTGGCCTACCACTTTGCCGGAGATGTCGCGGACCTGATGGAGAATGCCGTTACCCTGCCTTCGGCACGGACCGCGATGGGCTTTTCCGGGTTGTTCATTGCGGTTCTGCTGCTGGGCGGTCTGATCAACTACCTGTTAGGCCGCCTGGTCGAAACAACAGGTTTGAGTGGTACGGACCGTTTGCTGGGCGGCGTGTTCGGTGCGGCCCGCGGGCTGGTTTTGATTGTCGCCGTATTGCTGGTGTGTGGCTTTACACCGATCCCGGGGGATCCCTGGTGGCAAGAGTCACAAACCATCCAGCGGATGATGCCGATGGTGAGTTGGGCGGGCGGTTACCTGCCGGAATCCGTGGTGGAACACCTGGATTTTGAACCGGAGCTGGATGACGGTGGAAAAACAGAAGAAGAAGCTCCGGATGATGACCCGGGTGCGGACGTGGCAATGTTAAACAGCGGTTCTCTGGTTTTGGTAAAATCGTGCGCGAGGCCAGGGTCGCAAACTTTACAGGGGCAGGCAAGATGTGCGGAATCATAGGAATTGTCGGACAAAGTGCGGTCGCTCCGGCTCTGTATGACGCGTTGACAATCCTTCAGCATCGTGGACAGGATGCTGCTGGTATCGCCACCCTGGATGGTTATCAGATTAAGCTGCACAAGGGCAGTGGATTGGTTCGCGACGTGTTTGAACCTGAGCAAATGACCAGCCTGACAGGTCGCGTAGGCATTGGCCATGTGCGCTACCCAACGGCGGGCCGCGACGATTCTTCCGAATCCCAGCCTTTTTACGTCAACTCCCCCTACGGCATTGCACTGGGACACAACGGCAACCTGAATAATACGCGGGAGCTGACCCAGGAACTGTTCGACAGCGACCGGCGTCACCTCAACACCAGGTCGGATTCCGAACTGCTGCTCAATGTACTTGCTCATGAATTACAGAAACAAAATCCTCCGCGTCTCGAAGCAGAACATATCTTCAACGCGGTAGACGCGGTGTATCAGCGTTGCGAGGGTGCGTATTCCAGCATCGCGCTCATTTGCGGTCACGGCGTACTTGGTTTTCGTGATCCATATGGAATCCGGCCCATGGTGCTGGGTTTTCGCCAGGGCAAAAAGGGTAAGGAATACGCTCTCGCTTCGGAAAGTGTTGCGCTGGATGTGCTGGGTTTCACGCTGCTCAGGGATCTGCGGCCAGGCGAGTCGGTCTTTATCAACCTCGACGGTGAGTTATTTACGCACGTCAGCGCCAGTCAGAAAGAACTTACGCCGTGCATATTTGAGTATGTATATTTTGCCCGTCCGGACTCACTGGTGGACGACATTT